>Ga0071330_1101951_pt1 | contig 110916 bp, 112 predicted proteins | sample GBScel77sediment_FD_63802 | JGI IMG/M metagenome (GOLD analysis project Ga0071330, IMG submission 63802) | Hot spring sediment microbial communities from Great Boiling Spring, Nevada - Cellulolytic enrichment Sediment 77C v2 (version 2) | ecosystem: Environmental > Aquatic > Thermal springs >... | reverse complement strand
GCGTTCTTGACGGCCATGTTCAAGCCTCTGATCTGGCCTCTCATCTTTTCGCTGATCGCCAAACCAGCTGCGTCGTCTCCTGCTCTGTTGATTCTCAGACCAGAGGAGAGTTTCTCGAGCGTCTTGCTCATCGAGTACTGCGTCTCGCTCATGCTCCTCCAAGCGTTCAACGCGTTGATGTTGTGATTGATACGCATATCCGCACCTCCCTGTTCTTCTCACCGCCTCCCTGGCGGTGGATTCTCTCACCAACGGGCCCGTTGGTTTTCATTAGTTATATCGGCAAGACGAAGAAGGATTTTAGAGGAATGGTCGTGAGCGTGTATCGATGGAGAAGAATTTTCTCTACGGTGAAAGAAGAAAAAATAAAGGTCCCATCGTTGGGGACCTTGAAACTCTATGTACAGTTCGAAGTTCAGTGCTGATTGGAAGAACTTGACTCGAAGGAAAACTTTCGTCGGTGAGACGGCTTTATTTGGAAATTTGAGCCCATGTTGATAAAGGCTGGTTGAAATGTCGATTTCACTCGGGAGCGCTTGATATTTTTGGATATAGCTCACAGAATCTGAGGAATTAGAATGAAACCAATGTAGGTTCCCACTTCCGGCCGGATGATCTTTCCTCTGGAGCGCTCCCATTGATATGTATACGGGCATAAACATTGAGAATTCGAAACAAAATTATGAACATCGAAGGACGGTCCCGTGAAAAGGGATGATCTTGTTGGCGCAGGTGGGATAACAGCTTCAAGGTGGTAGGATTTGAATACAAAAGATCTCGAGGAGGCGAACGGTATGGAACAGCTCGTCAGACCTTCGGGTTCTTGGGTCGCGCTCGTGACACCATTCACCGAGAGAGACGAAGTCGACATCGATGGTTTCAAGAAGCTGGTGGATTTTCATGTAGCGAATGAGACGGACGGGTTGATATTCATGGGTTCAACGGGAGAAGCGACTTCGTTGTCGATGGAAGAAAGGAAGTTGATCATCCAAGAGATGGCGAAGTATTGCAAAGGAAAGATCAAAGCCTTCTTCGGAACGAGTTGCTCAACGACGAAAGACACCGTGGAACTCTCGCAGTTCGCTGAAGCGTGCGGTGCGGACGGAATTCAACTCGTGGTTCCTCCTTATATAGTGCCTCCACAGGAAGCGATCTTCGAGTTCATCGCAACGGTGGCAAAATCTGTGAACATAGCCGTGACGATCTACAACAATCCATCCAGAGTCGTGGCGAACATCGATCCTTCAACCATAGCGAAACTCTTGGACATAGGTAACATCGTTGCGATCAAGGAAGCGTCGCCGAGTTTGACGCAGTTGATGGGAGACATCGAGGTGTCGTCAGGAAGGTTGAACGTGCTGTGTTGCGATTCACCCAAGTTCGGTTTGATCTTGCCTTTGATGGCGATGGGAGGACACGGCACTGCGAACGTAACGGGTAACGTCTTACCGAAAGAGTTCGCATTGATGTCGAAGCCTTGGCAGAGTTGGGAGGATGCCGTCAGGTGCAGGGAACTCTTTTTCAAGTACAAGCCCGTGATGGAAGCGGCGTACCTTCTGGTCAACCCCGTCGGGATCAAGGCGATGATGAAACTTTTAGGAATGCCCGCGGGAGATCCGAGGCCACCGCTTCAGCCACTGAAAGGAAGTCTACTGGACAAAGTCAGAGAGATCATTGAAGAGTTCAAGCTGAGGGAAAAATGTGTTGTGTGAGACGTTGTTGTAAAATCGTTTTTGAGAAAAGAACGAGGAGGATTAACATTGAACGAGATTTTGAAAGACTCACTGCTTTTGAAAATCTTTGAAAACGTTTCGGACGGTGTCTACTGTGTGGATCGTGAAAGAAAGATCCTGTACTGGAGCAAGAAGAGTGAAGAGATAACTGGGTACGAAGCGAAAGAAGTCTTAGGAACGCGTTGTCAAGACAACATCCTCAAACACGTGGATGACAAAGGCACAGAGCTCTGTTTGGAAAAGTGTCCATTAGTGAAAGCGATGGAGGAAGCAACTGTTCAGACTGCGGAAGTCTTCCTGCACCACAGGGAAGGTTACAGAGTGCCTGTGATCGTTGTGGGTATACCTGTGGTGAATGAGTCTGGAGATGTCGTGGGAACCATCGAGTTGTTCAGAGAAAAGGCTGAAAAGAGTTTTCTTGAAAACGAGATAAAGCAACTGAGAAAACTCGCGTTCGTGGACGAGCTGACGCAGGTTTTGAACAAGAGAGGGTTAGAATACTATCTCAAGATGAAGCTGAGCGAGGTTGAGAGGTTCGAGAGGATCATAGGTGTGCTGTTCATCGACGTGGACGATTTCAAGTCGATCAACGATCTTTTTGGACACCACGTTGGGGACAAGGTCTTGCAATTTGTTGCTGGTACACTGAAAAAGAACTTGAGAATGAGTGATCTGGTGGCCAGGTACGGTGGCGACGAGTTCGTCGCGGTCGTGGAATTGAAGGAACAGAAGGAAATAGAGGAGATAGCGGAAAGATTGAAAAATCTGATAGCCGCTTCTTACATCGTCGAGAACGATCAGATCGTTCGTGTGACCGTCTCGATAGGCGGTATCGTTGTGAAAGAACGCACAGACGTGGGTGAGATACTCAAACGCTCCGACGAATTGCAGTACGAGAGTAAAAAGAAGGGTGGCAACAGTTGCTCCGTGAGCTTCTAAAGGTCTCAGCCTTACCAGAGAGATTTTGACTTGAAATGTTCGAGTATTTTATTCAGCCCATACGTTGAACCTTTGGTCACGACAGAGAACGGTCTGAAAGGGCAAGAGTGCCTTGCGGCCTCGACGAAGATTTCGAAAGTCCCAATCTGTCTGGCGATTCTCACAGTTTCGTCCTTATCCATGCCTATGAGTGGTCTGTAGATAGGCATTTTCACAACGCTGCTTTCGAGAAACAGATTCTCCAAAGTTTGTGATGCAACTTGACCGAGCGAATCGCCTGTGACTATACCGAGTGCAGATCTTTCCTTGGCGATTTCCTCAGCTTTTTTGAGCATGAGCACCTTGCAGATGACGCATGTCCATTCTCTTTTTCCCATTCGCTCGAGTTCCGTGACGTAAGGTTGAAAGTATTCCAAATGATTCACAACGATCAGTTCGATCGGTTCCGAACTGTACTGGTTCAGCACGTCGATCATTTGTCGTGCAAGGCCCGCGTGACCTTGATCGAAGTGCAAAGCCGTCAGGCTGACGCCCCTTTTGAGCATCAAGAAGCCTGCGACGGGTGAATCTATGCCAACGCTCATGAGCAGAACGAGCCTTCCTTGAGTGCTCGACGGTAGACCTCCGACGCCTTTCTTAGTTTCAAAGAACACGTAAGCCTGACCTTCTATCATCTCGATGCCTATCGCGAGTTCGGGTTGATTCAAATTCACCTTCCAACCGAAGCGTTGCACGACGAAGGCACCTATCTCTTCGTTGATCTGTTGAGAAGTCTTGTGGAAAGCCTTGTTGATCCTGCGCGCATCGATCTTGAACGAGGCAGGATTCATGTTACGAAGATGCGTAGAAAGAAACTCCGGAATCTCTTCGTACTCCATCTTCCACGCTGGGGAAACGGAAACAACGCCGGGGACTTTTCTGACGATCTCGGCGAGCTCGTGTGGAGCATCGACGATCAATCTACCTTGAGTGGAACGAACTTTCGCTTCGATACCTTTTCTTGCGAGCGCTTTCTTTATGTTCTCGATCAACTTGTTCTCGAACGTCTTCCTGTTCTTCCCTTTCAGCGCTATCTCACCGTAGCGAACGATGATCAAGTTTTTCATCCTCCAGTAAGAATTTCAGCGATCTTCTCAGAATGAGACGTCTGAAGAAGTACGAGGATCTGTGACCACATGGAAGCGAGATTTTACGAACATCGGACAGACGCTTGATCAGTTCGTCTGAGCTTCTGGAGATGATCACCCTGTCGAACAAACCTTTGAAAAAGAGCACGGGTTGTCCGATGAATTTCGCATAAGAGATGGGGTCATAATGAAAACACGCGGGCTCGAGCTGGAATATGTCTTCTATCTTTTCAAGATGGTCAAGTCTTTCGAGAGCAGCGGATCTGTTCTTCACGCACGTTGCTTCGTCACGGCAGTTGTATTCGTTGCTCTTCTCCATGTAATCTTTTCTGAGTTGTTCCGTGTGGGGTGCGTACCAGTTGATCCAACGCCAATCTCCACCCGTGAAGGCCAAAATGCCTTTTTTAAGTCTTTCATCGATCGCGAGAGCCATCGTCGCGATCATACCTCCGAAGCTGAAACCCATGATGGCCTTCGGAAGATGGGAAGTTTGTTCAACGTAGTCCAAGGTCCTTCGAACGTCCTTCACAGATTGGTGGAACATCACACTGCAGTGTTTTGGAGAAGTCGAGAAGAACGGTTCACCACCACGCCATGAGCTGGGCGCGCGGAACCAATGGTATGGAAGTATCACGAAGTAAGTGTTGATACCGTGCTTTTTGAAGTTCTCGGCGAACCAGAGAAGGTAAGAGATGTTTCTGTTTCCTATGCCGTGCACAAAAATCAAATCGAGCTTCGGCTCATTTGCGAGGAATTCGTAGACGTAAACGCGCTTGCTCTCTTCGATCTGTGGTTCGTACACTGCGTCGAAGGAGATCAAATTGAAGTTCATGAACGACTTCTTCTGAACGTTCAAGGCTTTGTGCTTGTCGTACTCGAATGGAAGCATTTCAGAACCTTCGCCTCACAGCGAAAACTTCTTCCACTCTCTTGATTGTGTTTTCAAAAATCTCGTTGACCTCATCGTCGGTGAGAGATCTGTCTGGAGCTCGATAGATCACGTAGAAAGTTACGCTGATCGTGTTTTCAGCCAAACCCTTGCCCGTGTACACGTCGCTCACACCCACGTTTTCGACGAACTCGTGTGACGTTCTCAAGAACTTGAGTATGTCACCGGCCCTGCTTCCCACCGGAAGCAACAAGGAAATGTCCCTTCTCACGTACGGAAATGGTGCAGGAGTAACGATCCCACGGGCTGGATTGAAGTTCTCGTACAGGGTCTGTAGGTCCAGTTCGGCGAAGTAGACCTCACCTTTGAAGTCGTAAACTTCGTTGAAGGATCGAGTCAACATGCCAAGACAACCCACTTGTTGGTTGTTCACGTAGATGAAGGCTCGACGGCCCGGCGTGAGCCAATCGATGGTCGCAGGTTCGTATTCGAAGTTCAAATTCAAATGCCTTCCAATCTCCTCGATCACACCTTTCAACCAGAGCAAAGATACAGTTCGTGTGTCGGTGTAATCGTCTTCTTCGAGCTTTCCCGAGGCGATCATGCCGAGTTTTTCACGTTCGAAGATGGAACCATCTTTGAGACCATAGATCTTCGCGATCTCGAAGAACTTGACGTCCCTGTTCTGCCTTCTGATGTTGTACGCAACACAGTCGATCAATCCAAAGAGCAGAGAAGGCCTTAGACTGTCCATGTCCTCGACCATGGGGTTGTTCAGCATGAGAGGTTCTTGTTTGGTCAATTCTTTGACGACGGAGGATTTACAGAAGGAAAGGTTCACGACTTCGTTGAACCCGCAGGATCGTACCAGCTGTTTGATATTTCGTCTGAACTTCTGATAATCGCTCCAACCCCCGGCTGAGGCAAGGATGCGTGGAGCTTCACTTTGAACTTTGTCATAGCCGAAGATTCTACCGACTTCCTCGATGAGATCCTCCTCGATCGATATATCGGGTCTGTGAGTGGGAACGAGCACGGTCCAACTATCCTGTGTGGTTCGAACTTCCATACCGAGTGATTCGAGTATGCGGAAAACTTCACCGTTTGGCACGTCGATACCAAGGACCTTTCTCAGTTTCTCTCTTCTCAACGTCACAGACTTTCTTTCGATCCTTCGTGGATAGACATCGACTAAGCCTCTCGCGCTCACACCGCCTGCGACCTGCTGGATCGTGTGGATCAATAGATTCATCACGTAGTCCGCGTCGTTGGGATCGACTCCCCTTTCGAACCTGTGTGACGCGTCTGATTTTATGTTCAGTGCTCTACAAGTTCTTCTTATCCTCACCGGATCGAAGTAGGCCACTTCGAGGAGCAATTCTTCGGTGCTTTGCGCCACGCCAGAATCCTGCGCGCCCATGACGCCTCCAACCGCAAGGATGTTCTCACCATCCGTGATGAGCGTCTCGATACCTGTCAATCTGTACGTTCTCTCGTCGAGCAGAACCACCTCTTCGTCCTTCTTGGAGCATCTGACGACGATTCTCCCGTCTTTGACCTTCGAATAGTCGAAAACGTGAACTGGATGTCCCGTGAGCAACATGACGTAGTTTGAGGCATCGACAATGTTGTTTATGGGTCTGACACCGCAAGCCATGAGACGTCTCTTCATCCACAGTGGACTGTCCTTCACTTTCGAAGAACGGACATAAGCTGCACAGTATCTGGGACAACCTTCAACATCTTCTATCTGGACCGAAACGAACTTTTCCACAGGTTCGTCAAAGATTTCAACTTTCGGCTCAGGCAGCTTCAATTTCTTGTTGAGCAGGACGGCGACTTCTCTCGCAACACCAATGACTCCGAGACAGTCCGGTCTGTTCGGAGTGATGTCGAGATCCAGAACGGACTCATCCAATTTCCAGTGTCGGACCAGATCGACCCCCACTTCGAGATCTTCATCTATGAGGTAAACGTGGTCGGATTTTTCTTCCAGACCAAGCTCTTGAAGAGAGCACATGACCACTTCTGATAGCACTTCTCTGATCTTAGCCTGACGAACCTCGGTGCCATCGGCGAACCTCGTGCCGGGATAGGCTATCGCAACGAGACAATTCTCTTTCACGTTCATGTCCGAAGTGATCGTCGTGTGGTAGGCTGAGCCATCGAAGACTTTGCAAACCTTCAGTTTCTCGGCGTTGGGATGTGGACGAGTCTCAACGACGATCGCGGAAACGATCTTTCCCGAGGCGAAGGGATTGAAAATCCTCTCGACGCTCACCCCTGCCATGGTGAGTCTGTGAGCGAGTTCTTCAACGGAAACATCTATATCGACCAGCTCTTTTAACCATTCCACAGGCACCTGCATTGTCGATCACCCTCTCAGAAACATTCGAGAAATCTCTCGTCGTTCCTCACGAAGTCTCGGATATCTTTTATACCGTGCTTCAACATGGCTATGCGTTCGACTCCCATTCCGAAGGCGAAACCGGTGTACTTCTCTGGATCGTAACCAACGTTTCTGAACACGTTCGGATGCACCATACCGGCGCCAAGAATTTCGAGCCAGCCGGTGTACTTGCAAGAAGGACAACCCTTCCCCCCGCATATGCCACAGGAGACGTCGACCTCGAAGCTGGGTTCTGTGAATGGGAAGTAGCTCGGTCTGAGCCTTATCTTTCTTTCAGGACCGAAGATTCGTTTTGCGAAGATTTCGAGCGTGTATTTGAGATGCGCCACGCTGACGTGCTCGTCCACGTACAGTCCTTCCACCTGCGTGAACATTGGTAGATGCGTTGCGTCGTAGTCTCTCCTGTACACTCTTCCGGGGGAAATGATCGCGATGGGTGGTTGTTCTGAAAGCATGGTTCTTATCTGAACGGGTGAAGTGTGCGTCCTCAAGAGTTTGTCCTGCAGATAGAAAGAATCGTGCATGTCTCTTGCGGGATGCCATTCTGGTGTGTTGAGAGCATCGAAGTTGTGCCAGCTGTCCTCTATTTCTGGCCCCTCCACGACCTTGAAACCCATGGAAACGAATATGGTCTCTATCTCTTCAAGAACCTTCGATATCGGGTGGGGATGTCCCACCTTTCTGATCGCGCCAGGTAATGTGACGTCGATCCAGAGTTTTTGAAGGCTCTTTTCCTGTTCCCTCGCTTCGAGGACTTTCTTTCGTTCTTCGAGTGCCTGCTCTATGGTTTGTTTCAACTCGTTGAGCACCTGACCCACCTTCGGTCGTTCCTCGGGTGGAAGCTTCCCAATCGATCTCATCTGTTCCGTCAAGATGCCTTTCTTTCCAAGATAGTTGACCCTGATCCTTTCGAGTTGAGCGATATCCTGCGCGTCGTTGATCTGTTTCAAGACATTTTCCTTCATCTCTTCGAACATAGTACCACCTCTTTCGAGATTTCTTCAGCGTAGCTTTCGAGCGCGTCTTGCCAAGGAACAAACTCTCCCTGTGCGAGGAAACCGAACGATTTGCCCTTCGATTTGGGAACGTTGAGCTTCGAGACCCAGCTCGACTCCCTCTCGGTGTGAACGATCGAGCTGGCGTTCAAGAAGCTGTACAGCTTTTCAACCAGCCTGGTTCTGACGAGTTCGCCAAATCTTGGATGGTAAGGTCCAGCCACGACGTTCTTCAAAAGCTCTGTTGGCACGTAGAGACCGAGCCTGATGACACGCACGCCATGGCTCTCCAACACCGCGGTCATGTCACTGCAGATGTCTATCGCCGTGTGCAGAGCTATTGGAACATACTCACCGCGCCGGTAAATGGTCTCGAGAATTGAGCCTTTCAACACGAGCGTCGGATGAATACGACATGTCTTGGCTCCGATTTTCATGCTTTGCCATGCACTCAAGATGTCCTTTGTCGCTTCGTCTCCAATCAGGCCTACCATGAGATGGACACCGAAGTCTATCTCGAACCTGCGAAGAATTTCGCACGTTTTCAGAACATCTTCACGGGTGTAGCCACGATTGTTCAGCCTCAACACATCATCGTCGAAGGACTGCACACCCAGCTCGACGAACTTGACGCCGTGTTCTTTCAAGAAACGCACCCTTAGCTCGTCGATCTCGTCCGGCCTGGTGGAGAGTCTTATCCCACTACAGATGCCAGTCTGCACGTACCGGCTCGCCCAACGAAGATAACTGAGCTGTTCAGATTCGTCCAACGCCGTGAATGTGCCTCCGTAGAAGGCGATTTCGAAGCTGTGGGTCGTCTTCAAATAATTTTGTACGAGCTCATCGAGCTCATCGAAGCTCAAAGGTCTTTCGAAGCCCGTCACGGCCCACTGAGAACAGAAGGTGCATCTGTTTTTACAACCTCTCTGCGGGAGAAAAACGGGTAGTATCTTCAATCTTCCATCTCCTTCAGTCTTTCCAGTGCCAATCTCGCGGCGTTCTTCTCGGCGTCCTTTATCGAAGAACCCTCGCCCGTTGCGAGTGAACGACCTTTCAGTCTGACCTCGACGAAGAACTTCTTCATGTGCGCGGGTCCTTCTTCACGAACGAGAACGTATTCCGGCAAGGTCTTGTACTTCTCTTGGGCAAGCTCTTGCAACGCCGTTTTGTGGTCGAACACGATCCTACCCGCTGCGATCTGTTCGATGTAGCGAACCAGATGGGGAATCAAAATCTCGCTTAGAGGCTTCATTCCTCCGTCCAGATAAATCGCGGCCGCCAAAGCTTCCAGTGCGCCCGAGAGTATCGATTCTCTCTCACGACCGTCGTTCAGCTCTTCACCGTGTCCGAGAAAGATGTAACGGTTCAAACCAATATCTTTAGCGATGAGTGCCAGAGCATCTTCACTCGCTGCAGCAGCCTTGATCTTGGACATGATGCCCTCCGGAGCCTGAGGATAGTTCCTGTAAAGGTGTTCTGCGATCAAAAGGTCCACGACCGCATCGCCCAGAAATTCGAGCCTCTCGTTGGATTCGACATCCTTTCTACCGCGCTGTCTTTCTTCATGCGCATAAGAAGAGTGACACAGCGCGGTGAACAGCAGTTGTGGATCGCAGAAGTTGTATCCAAGTTGTTTCATGAAATCGATGAGCTTTTTGACCTCTTCTTCTTTCATGACAGCAGCGCTGCCACCTTCTCAGCGATCTTTTTCGCACTGAGTCCGTAGAGTTCGTAAAGCGCCTCGTAGGGACCTGAGACGGCGTGTTCTTCGATCGCAATTTGCTCGAAGTGCGAAGGGAAGATCTTCTTTTGCATCATGAACTTCGCGAGCAACGCTGCCAAGCCGAGTGGCGCGGCATGATCTTCGACGACGAGTACTTTCTTACCATCGCAGTACTTTCTCAACGTTGCTTCGTCGAGATCGAGCGGACAAGCAACGTTCAGCACAGAGACTCTGCCTTTGAAGTTGTCTGCCGCAGCCACCAAGTTCTCGACGATGGCACCGCAACCCAAGAGTGTCACTTCTGCACCCTCCCTGAGCACATCGATCTTGCCGTACTCGAAGGTGTAATCGTCACCGAAGAAGGGTTTCCCATCTTCGCGCTTTATGATAGATTGCTTCGCCCTGCCCATGGCGATCAAGAAGTTCCCATAGACCGACGCGGCATACCTCACAACACGATCCGTCTGGTTCGGATCGGCCGGAACTATGACCTTGTAGCCGAGCCAGTTCGCCGGTGCGGAGACGTAATCGAGTCCATGGTGCGTCTTACCATCTTCTCCGACGTTCAAACCACAGTGTGTTACGACGACCTTCAAATTCGTGTGATTTATCGCGTTCAGCCTGTGCTGGTTGTACGTTTCACTCACACCAAAGACACCGAAGTCGGCAAAGAACGTTACGATTCCGTCGGCCGACATGGCACCAGAGACCGTTGCCGCCGCGTGTTCCTGCACACCTATCTGAACGAACCTTTCAGGAACCTCTTTCATGACAAGGTCGGTTTTTACGGAAGAGGCAAGGTCACAATCCACAACGACCACAGGCGTCTCGCTGTTCTTGTTGGCCTTCACAATGTCGAGAAGAGCCTTGCCGAAAGCACTTCGATTGTCAGTCTTTTCCGTGTAAGTTCTGGCTGTGGGGACGTTTATCTTGACCTCGTACCCGAGTTTTAAAGGCTCGTGTTTGACAAGCGGTAAATGTTTTCTCATCTCGATGTACTTGTCAACGTCATTCTCGATACCGAGTTCCGCGAGCGCCTTTTCGAGTTCTTCCTTTGTGAGGGGCTTTCCATGGTATGAGACATTGTTTTCCATGAACGAAACACCCTTACCCATGACGGTATGCGCAAGGATGGCGACGGGATTGACCTTGTCTTCAACGGCTTCTTTCAGTGCGTACAAAAGTTGTTCTATGTCGTGACCATCGACTTCAATGACTCTCCAACCGTCCGAGAGGTAGTTTTCCTTTATGTTGACAGCCATTATATCGCGAGCCCTGCCAGAAATCTGCGCATCGTTGTAGTCTATCACAACTGTGACATTTGAAAGACCGTACTTCTTGGCGATCCTGCGAGCCTCTGCAACCTGACCCTTCGCCTGTTCGGCATCGCTCATCGCGACGAAGACGTGATAATCTTGTTCTTTGATCTTCGACGCGAGCGCAAAACCAACGCCCGCAGCAAGGCCCTGACCTAAGTTCCCAGTGGACCAATCGATCCCTGGAATTCCACGAGTTACGTGGCCTTCGAAAATGCTCGAATGGTGACGAAAGCCCGCGATGACCTGATCTATGTCAACGAAACCCAATCTGCCGAGCACGGAGTAAACTCCGGGTGAGGTGTGTCCGTGGCTGATCACGATTCTGTCGCGCAAAGGATCGAAAGGATTCTTCGGATCGACGTTCGCAAAGCTGTAGATGCTCAGAAAGATTTCCATCGAAGACATGGAGCCTCCGGGATGTCCGGAATTGGCAACGTAGGTCATCTTCAACACATCGCCACGACATATGCGTGCCAACTCTTTCAACCTTCTCACTGTTTCTTTGTCGAATTTCTTGACCATGTGTACACCTCCCGATGTCTCATCTTCCGATCCTTGAAATTACGAAAAATAAGAATGTCAGTACCAAGCTCAAAAGCAAACTCGTCATTATGGGAAAGTAGAACACGAACCTTTCGCGCTTTATCACGATGTCTCCGGGTAGTCTTCCAAGCGGTGTGAACCTGCCTATAACATAGAGTACCATCCCGGTTACCAGTAGCACAATACCTATGAAGATGAGAAATTTAGCTAACGCTACCATTCTCACCGCCTCCCCGGAAGAATGAGAAAGGCACGTAGAACATGGCATCCTCTGCCTGAGAAATGGCGAGCACCCTCTGCTTGAACACATCTATGGCTTGCACCACGCAAGTTTTACCTTCATACACGAAGGTTTCACCCTCGTCGGGAATGCCTTCTAACATTTCCTTGTAAAAATCGTACTCGTAAGTGAGACAGCAGAGTAATCTTCTGCAAGAACCGGAAATCTTCGCGGTGTTAATCATGAGCTGCTGGGCTTTCGCGTGCTTCAGTGTCACGCTGTCGAACTCGCGAAGAAATCTACTGCAACAAACTGGAAGGCCGCACAAACCTATACCACCCATGAACTTGAGCTCGTCGCGTACACCTACCTGCCTCAACTCGATGCGGGTTTTGAATATGCGCGCGAGGTCCTTCACGAGTTCTCTAAAATCAACGCGCGTTTCGGAACTGAAGTAGAACACCAGCCTCGATCGATCGAACATGTACCTGGTGTAGAGCAGTTTCATGGGCAAGTTGTGCTCCTTGATCTTCTGTCTGCATATCTCGTGTGCCTCCACGGCATCTTTCAGGTTCTGTTCGTGCTGCTTTAGATCTTCGTCGGTGAGCTTTCTGATTATAGGTTTGAGTTCCGCACCGATCTGTTCTATGCTCAATTCCTTTGGGCCGAACATGACCCGACCCACGTCAAGGCCGAACTCGCTCATGACCAGCACCAGATCGTTCGGCTTTATGTCTTCACCATTCTCCGCATAGTAATGTAACTTACCCTTCGGCAGAAGTTCCACCGCATAGACTACAGCGACCATATCCACGGTATCACCTCCTTGAGCAGCGTCTGAACTTGATCAATAGGTTCGCAAAAGTCAGCTGAGAGTTGAAGTTCAAAAACTTGTTCCTGAGAATCGAGTCAAACCATCTATATACAGACAGATCGTTCACTCCGTGATGTTCAAGAACGATCTCGCTGAGCCATGAAAGCTGAAAGATCACCCTGTTCAGTTCGAGTTTTTTTGCCTCTTCAACCATCGTCGTGTAAAGTTCAACGAAGCTTCTGTCGTTCAATTCTCCATTTTTGAAGCGCGTAAAAAGATCGTTCAGAGCGAGCAGTGCTTGAACCTTCTCATGGGGCCTCAATTCTTCGTCTTTGAAAAGAGAAAGAAACGAGGAAGGCTCAAAATGAACAGCTTCTATCTCGCCAGAGACTTCGTTGACGTATTCGGCCACATCGAAGTCCGCTTTGCAGAGTCTGAGTAGAAGTTCCGGCTCAAACGAGATCTTGTCCTTCAAACCCTCGTAAAAACTTAATGGAACGAAGAAGTCAAACACCTTGACCCTGCTTCGAATGGTTTGTGGCAAGTCGCGAAATTTGACGGAGGTGAGCACCACCAAGCTGTGTAAAGGTGGTTCTTCCAGTGTCTTCAGAAACGCGTTCATGGCTTCGATCGAGGATCGTTCGAATCTCTCAAGCACTACGATCTTTACGCCATCACCCGAGGCGGTGTAAAGAAACTCTTCTGCCTGCCGTACCTCGTCAATGGAAGGTTCTGTGAATATCAGATACTCCTTCGTGAGTTCGGCAACGACGCTCCGCACGCGTTTCAAAAGACTCTGTTCGCGCGATCTGACACACACAGAACTCCCCACGTTGGTTCGAAGAAAACTCTTGAGACGTTCTAAGATCTCTTTCACAGCACTCACCTGTAGATGTTTATGAGTAAGCCGTATATCTCTTCAACCTTCGCCGACAGTTTGATCGCCCCGCTCTCAGCCTGAAGCAAGCTGTTGGCTATCTCGTTCAGCTTTTCGTTCACCTGACTCGCTACCACGTGAAGATCTATTCCCCGATCTTTCTCGATCCTGTAGAGCTTTTTCTCGATCAGCTTCAGGAACTGCTTGACGCTTTCTCTGTACTTCTTGAAGTTCTCCTCGGTTGGTGAACGGATCAGGTCGTTGCCCGTATCGACCACGGATCTGATGGCCTTTTCCAAAAGCTGGTTGTACGTGTCTTCTTCGACTTCTTCAAACACGTCCAAAAAACCAGTTTGTTGGCTGGCTCGGGTTGAAAGTTTGCCCTTCGAGACCTTCTTGTTCTTGATCTGATGGCCCTTCATGCTGCCATCTTCCAGAGGATTTATCCTCAAGGTTCAACCCCCATGATTCGCTTCAAATTGACGTCGTATGGAGGCCTCACGATTCCCTTCTCTGTAATTATCGCGGTGATGAGATCGTGTTCGGTGACGTCAAAGGCTGGATTGTACACCTTCACACCTTCGGCAGCGATCCTCACGCCACCGATGTGCGTCACCTCCGTATGAGAACGCTCCTCAATGGGTATCTGTGAGCCATCCTTGAGATTCAGATCTATCGTCGAGGTGGGAGCAGCAACGTAGAAGGCTACACCGTGCCTCTTCGCAAGCACTGCGAGCGTGTAGGTACCTATCTTGTTCGCGACATCTCCGTTGGCTGCGATCCTGTCGGCCCCAACTATGACCGCATTCACCTTACCCTGTTTCATGACCCAACCTGCCATGTTGTCGCAGATCAAGATCGCTTCGACACCAAGTTGGACCAATTCCCAGGCCGTCAAGCGCGCACCCTGTAGGTAAGGTCTTGTCTCGTCCACGTAAACTTTCAACCTTTTACCGTTCTCTACGGCGGCCCGTATGACACCAAGCGCCGTGCCGTAATCCACGGTGGCCAGAGCACCAGCGTTGCAATGAGTCAGAACCGTGTCACCATCTTTCAGCAATGTCTGACCGTGTCGGCCTATGGATCTGTTCGTTTCTATGTCCTCCTGCGCTATCTTCATGGCCTCTTCCTCGAGAACCTTGACGAAGTCTTCGTTCTGGCTCGTGATGAACTTTTCGTGCATTCTTTTCAAGGCCCAGAAGAGGTTCACAGCTGTGGGCCTCGTTCGAGCGATAGCGTCGTAGACCTGTTCCATCGCTTTGTGTAGATCTTCACCGTCCAGGTGTGAAAATTGCTTCGCGCCGAGCACGTAACCAAAGGCCGCCGCGGCGCCGATGGCTGGTGCGCCGCGAACGACCATGTCTCTTATTGCCTGAGCCACTTCGTGGTAACTTTTGCACACAACGTGTTCGATGACGTGCGGAAGCTTTCTTTGATCAACCAGGATGAGTGAGTCCCCTGTCCACTGCATCGTTATGGTTTTGAGCATCATTACTGTTGCGATCCTCCTTCAGTCCCCGTCCCACTCAGGAGATAAACCTTGATATCGCTGGATTGTTTGAACTTGAGAAATTCCTCTTGAACCCATTTCTGCCACAGCTCGTTCGCCTTGAATTGTGCCAAATAATCCCTTATGTCGGTCGCAACTTCCTCCAGCGCCTGATAACCTCTGGGCTTCTTCTCCAGAACACGATAGATCTCCCATCCACCACTCGTCTTCATAGGACCAACGATTGCACCCACTGGGCTTGCGAACACCTTTTCTTCAACTTCTTGACTCAACAGGCCACTGTAGCGTTCAACCCAGCCAAGTTCGCCAGCTTTGTCCTTGGTCAAAGGATCGATCGAGACTTCACTGGCAATACTTGAGAACTCCTCACCCGTCCTGAGCCTCTCCAAAACCTTGTTCGCCTGTTCTTGCGTCTCAACGATGATCCTCAGCAGCTTTGCAGATTCTTCGACGGCGAAGTATTCCTTGTTTTCCTCGTAAAACTTTTTCACTTCCTCGTCACTGACGGCCGAACTTTCCGTCACCTTCTGATGGATCTGCTGAAGCGTCTGCTGAACAGTGAAGATCCATCTGAGCCTGTTCTTGAACGATTCAAGGTCTCCAAGGTTTGCATTCTTGAGATACCAGTCCAGATCTGTCTCCGTCATGTTGTACTGGGACAGAGTTTTGTTCAGCTCATCGTTGACGAGTTTCTCTATCGTTTCTTTCGGAACGACGATACCCATCTTCTCGCCGATCTGGACGATCAGGATCTGATCGATCAGGTTGTTGAGCACTTCCCTCTTGTAGCGTTGAAGGAGTGCCAGACCTTCGGGTGTGCTCGTGAGCACCTGGTAGAACCTATCATCGATCGATTGCAACTGCAACAAAAGCCTGTTCAGGTTCGCTTCTCTGTCGAGCTCTTCCTGCGTGACTTGCCTGCCGTTCACCTCTGCGACAACAACCGTGCTGGGTGTCGCACTGCTCGTCGTTTCCTGAGCAAAAAGGTTCAATGCCAAGAACACCATGATGACAATGATGAGAAATTTCTTCACTTCACTCTCCTCCCTTCACTTCTTCCCAGAGAGCATCGAGTTGTTCGAGAGTCATTTTCTTCAACTCGAGCCCACGCTTTTTTGCAAAATCCTCAACCATTGCGAACCTGTTGGCGAACTTCTCAGTCGCCCTGCGCAACGCAACCTCAGGATCGACGCTCGAAAACCTCGCCACGTTGACAACGGCGAAGAGCAAATCCCCAAGCTCTTCCTCCACTGATCCTGGATCCCCCCGCTGGATAGCCTGCTCGAGCTCCCTCACTTCTTCTCTGACCTTTTCCATAGCTCCCGAGACATCTGGCCAATCGAAACCGACCGCTGCTGCGTTCTCCTGAATCCTCCTTGCAAGGCTCAGAGCAGGTAGCGCTTTGTTCAGACTGCCAATCGCTGAAGATTTGCTTGTTCCTTTCTCCTGGGATTTGATTCGCTCCCACTGCTCGTAAGAATAGCCTGGACTGTCACCAAAAACGTGTGGATGACGTCTTACGAGCTTTTCGCTGAGCGTTCTCAACACGTCCAAAATGTCGAACGCGCCCCTTTCCTTAGCGACCTGTGCATGAAAGATGACCTGAAGCAACACATCTCCCAGTTCCTCGATCATCCTCGCGTCGTTCTTTTCGTCGATTGCGTCCAGTAGTTCGTAAGCTTCTTCGATCAGATAGGGCTTCAGAGATTCGTGAGTCTGGCTGCGATCCCACTCGCATCCACGTTCGGAGCGCAGTGTTTCCATGATCTGAACCAACTTTTCGAATTCTTCACCCAGGATTCCCAAACTACACCCTCCTCTTGAGTGAGACGATCTGGACCCTGTCTGAACAGTCCTCCGCCCTGTCTGCGATATCCGCCAGACTTCTTATCAGATCCTTGAGATGCATTTTTTGACCGTGGGAGATATCCTGCAGGGAGAATATCTTTCTCAGCAGATCTCTTTCGATGCCGTCCACCTGGTGCTCTTTCACTTCTGTCGCATCGACAAACTCCATGACACGGTTCAGATCGATAAAAAGATACTCTATCGCCTGTTTGAGAGCATCGTAAGTCTCGATGGACCTGTCGAGCAACGCCTTGATTTCCTCGTTCAGGGAATCTGGAATATAGGGTCTTTCGATCTCGAGAAGATCGGCCACGTATTCAGCCTTGTTCGCGACTTTGTCGGCCGCCTCGATGATCCCGAGCAGATCACCTCTGAAGTTGGGCAAGAATGCACCGCTGTACATGATGTTTTCAACCTTTCTTCTCACAACGTCTGCCTCGTGTTCGAACTCACGAACCTCCTCGGCGAGTTCTGTAATACGATCGAACTGCTGGGACAGATAGGCTTCAAGCAGGTTCTTCAAACTCACCAGCGTCGTGCTAACCTTTTCGAGGTGCTCACGCACGAGATTCACGATTTCCAGCTCTTTCTTGCCAACTATCCACCCCATCGCTAACACTCCTTGTAAGAAAGGATCTCCAGGACTCCGCTTCTATTATACCGAGCTTCCGTCGTGAAACGGATGCAGGATGCGTTAATATTTTCCTGCTTCAAGAGTAACGTTAAGTCAGGCGAATCCGCCGAGTCGATCTCGGAAAATCAAACGAAAAAGGTTTTGTTGTAAAATATGAGTGCGTGGAGGAGAAGAGGAGAAGACCACGTCCCAAGTTGGGTGTGGTCTTTTTTGATTCTTTGTTGGGGGTGCGCATGAATGAAGGAACGTTACGTTCTCGCGCTGGATCAGGGCACGACGAGTTCTCGCGCCATACTCTTCGATTCGAGCGGAAATGTCGTTGGTATGGTGAATCAGGAGTTTCCACAGATCTATCCGAAACCCGGATGGGTGGAACACGATCCTTACGACATCCTGGAATCTCAAGTCAGTGTAGCTAAGAAGCTTCTTCGCACATTCGACGTCGAGCCCAACCAGATAGCCGCAATAGGTATTACAAACCAAAGAGAAACGACCATCGTGTGGGACAAAAAAACGGGAAGACCCGTTTACAACGCGATAGTCTGGCAGTGCAGAAGAACGGCAAACATCTGCGATGAGCTCAAAGCACAGGGCCTCGCCGACTATATACAGCGCAAGACAGGTCTGGTGATCGACGCGTATTTCTCTGCCACGAAAGTTCAGTGGATCTTGAAGAACGTGCCCGATGTGTTGGAGAAAGCAAAGAGAGGAGATATTGCCTTCGGTACCGTGGACAGCTGGCTCATATGGAACTTGACGGGCGGAAAGGTTCACGCCACAGACGTGTCCAACGCTTCGAGGACGATGCTGTTTAACATAAGCGATCTGTGCTGGGATCAGGAGCTTTTGGATATCTTCGGTGTACCTCGTTCGATGTTGCCTCAAGTCTTTCCTTCAAGCTACGTGTACGGTGTGACGGACAAGGATATCTTCGGCGTTGAGATACCCATTGCGGCGGACATTGGAGATCAGCAGGCAGCACTGTTTGGACAGATGTGCATCCGAGCGGGCATGGTCAAGAACACTTACGGTACGGGCTGTTTCATACTCATGAACATCGGTGATAGACCTATCTTCTCACGCTCCGGGCTGCTGACGACCGTGGCCTGGAAGTTGAAGGATGAGGTTTCCTATGCGCTCGAAGGAAGTGTTTTCATAGCAGGAGCCGCGGTACAGTGGCTCAGGGACGAGCTGAGAATGGTCGAAAGTGCGGCTGAGACTGAGCAGATGGCGCTGAGTGTTCCGAGCTCGGCCGGTGTTTACGTCGTTCCGGCGTTCGTGGGCCTTGGCGCACCCCACTGGGACATGTACGCGAGGGGTGCGATCTTCGGACTCACGAGAGGTTCTAAGAAAGAACACATAGTCAGGGCAGTTCTGGAATCGATTGCGTACCAGACCAGGGACGTCGTCGAGGTGATGTGCGAAGAGTGTCGGACGGAGCTGAAGACTTTGAGGGTAGATGGGGGTGCGTCGAAGAATAACTTCTTGATGCAGTTTCAGGCGGACATTTTGAACGTTCCAGTGGAGAGACCGAAGGTGAACGAGACGACGGCTTTGGGTGCGGCGTACCTCGCAGGTCTGGCGGTGGGTTATTGGGGAAGCATGGAACAGATAGAGTCACAGTGGCAACTCGATAGGAAGTTCGTTCCAAACATGGATGAGAAGGAGAGAGAAGAACTGTACAAGGGTTGGAAAAAAGCAGTGGAACGAGCGAAAGGGTGGATGAAAACGTGAGGGACGAAAAATACTTCGCACATCCCGTTGTGCCAGCACTGAGAAGTGAAGAACAACTACAAAAAGCGGCCGAGAGCATGGCAACCTCGGTCTTTCTTCTCTACGGCGATCTGATGAGTCTGAAGAATGTGGTAAAGTACCTGCACGATCATGGCAAAAGAGTCTTCGTTCATCTGGATCTGATCAAAGGTTTGGGTAAGGACGAGAGTGCAGTTGAATACCTCAAGACGCAGATCTTAGCTGATGGCATGATAACCACAAAGGGAAATTTGATAACCGTCGCAAAAAAGGTAGGTTTGGTACCCATACAGAGGATCTTCCTTCTCGATTCACAATCGCTCACGACAGGCATCGCACAGATAAAATCACACCGACCGGATTACATAGAAGTGTTGCCTGGTTTGATCCCGGATCTGATCCAGCAGATAGTTCAGGAAACCGGTATATCTGTGATAACGGGAGGCTTGATCAAAACCGTACAGCAGGCGATGGAGGCGCTCAAGAAAGGTGCGATGGCAGTCTCGACGAGTGAGGAGAGTTTGTGGAATTTAAAGCTAAGCTGAGTTGACTCTTTTCACAGTACGCGTAGCTACGACGTCCGCTCCCGTGTCGAGGACGTTCTTCAGGATCACATCGCCCACCTTCACGGGGGCTTCGATTTGGACCTGTTTGACCAACTCCATGAATTCCGGTATCAAACGTTTGGGTATGGGCTTGGATGTCTTCACCGACGCAAGGGGAAGTTCACCATTAACAACCCTCACACTGGTGGGAACGATCCTCTTGGGTTCTTTCAGCTCGTCCTCGAGGTAAGAAAGACCCCTTGGACAGCGGTTGCCCTCGACTGAAACTATCTTTCCATCCTCAACACTGTATTTTATTTTGCATCCCATTGGGCATAGGACGCAAACTATCTTCTCCATGTTCACACCTCCTCGAGCTTGACTTCAATCCTGTCAAGGTTCGAGAGTTTCTGCTTCGGAATCTTCACAACGATCATCTCACTTGGGATGAGATCCTCAAAAGTCTTTTCAAAGCCACCCACCTTCAATAACGCCTTCTCCATGGGCTTCTTGCACCTGAGATAGAGCGTGAGATCATCGACATCGTTGTAGTAGTTGGGGAACGTGAGCATCACGTTCTCTCCGGGAACAATGGGAACACCGAGTGAGAATCTTTCTCCATTGACGTACCTCGAGGCGTACTCGCCTGCACGCTCTCCCTCTTTGGTGACGTAGTCAACAAGATCAAAGACCGCCGTACAGTTGCCTGCGGCGAAGATCCATTCGTTCGAGGATTGACCCGTGTTGGAGCAGGCGATTCCCCTGGTTCTTTTGTCGAGCGTGACCAGACCGTTCAGCATCTCTACCTGAGGGATGAGTCCGACCGAAAGAACGAGCGTGTCCACTTTGAAACTCTTTTCAGTACCTGGAATTGGCCTGAACTGTTCATCGACTCTCGCGACGACGACTTCTTCGAGTCTTTCGCTTCCTTTGACTTCGACCACGGTGCTGGAGAGGTACAACGGTATGTTGAAGTCCTTCAAGCACTGTATCACGTTCCTCAGCAATCCTCCCGGATAAGGTAATCTCTCAACGACTCCCACGACTTCGATGCCTTCGAGCGTCAACCTCCTGGCCATGATCATGCCGATGTCTCCGGAGCCAACGATCAAAGCTCTTCTTCCGACCTTTCTGTTGTCTATGTTCATCAATCTTTGTGCCACACCCGCGGTGAAGATGCCAGAAGGTCTATCGCCGGGAATCATCAGAGAACCGAAGGGACGTTCACGTGCCCCAGCAGCGTACACGACCACCTTCGCTTCGAGCTCGAACACGTTCTTCGGTGAGACAAGGAGAGCCTTCTTGTTCCTGTCGAGCTTCAGTACGTGACAATCGGTCAGCACCTCTATGGAACCAGTGTATCTGCTCAGTTGCTCTCGAAAGCGCTCCGCGTATTCAGGTCCTGTCAGTTCCTCTCTGAAATAATGCAGCCCGAAGCCGTTGTGAATGCACTGATTCAAAATGCCACCAGTGATCTCGTCTCGTTCGGCGATGACTACCTTCAAGTTCCTCTTCGCCGCCGCAATCGCCGCAGCCATACCTGCAGCTCCCGCACCGATCACGAGCACGTCCGTCTTCATTCTCTCACCTTCCCATCGACAACCCAGCTGTTTGGACTCTTGAGAACGATCTGTGAAGCGTCTGTTTTGAGTTCTCGCTCAAGGATCTTCAGTATCTTGCTCATGCAAAAGCCACCCTGACAGCGACCGAACATAGCGCGTGTTCTGAACTTCACTCCATCCAGCGTCCTGGCTCCCCTTCTTATCGCTTCCACTATCTCCGCCTCGGTCACCTCGTTGCAGAAACAGATCATTCGACCCGCAGATGGATTCTCTTTCACAGCCCTCTGCCATTCCTCAAGGCTCAGCTCAGCGTATTTCCTTATGCCCTTTCTCTCTGGTTTGAAACCTTTCTTAGTGGTGAGATTGAGTCTCATCTGCTGTTGCAACACTTCTTCGGCGATGTATTTTGCTATCGCGGGTGCGGCGGTGAGACCGGGAGATCTCATCGCCATTGCGTTGACAAAGTTGGGGACGATCTCGCTTTTACCGATGAAGAAGTCCTTCTGCGGACTTTCTGGTCTCAATCCCGCGAAGGTCTTCACCACCAAAGAGAAGTCGATCTCTGGGACCAGTTTCAGCACGAAGTCCTTCACGGACTGAATCCCTTCGTTGGTGGTCGTCAAGTCGTTCTTCCTGTCGCTCGGAAGATCCTCTGCTGTGGGGCCGAGGAGCAAACCACCATCTATCGTGGGCAGAACGAGTATACCCTTGGACTTCTCAGTGGGAGTGGGAAAGATAACGGATCTCACGGTGTTACCGAGTTTCTTGTCGAGCAGGATGTACTGACCCTTCCTCGGATGCAGAGGCACGTACTCGGCACCTGCAAGCTTGGCGATCTCATCGGCGAACAGGCCCGCGGCGTTGATCACCACATCGACTCGGTGAACTTGTTTGTTCGTGATGACACCGACGATCCTGTTTCCCTGTTTTTCGAAATCAACCACTTCTTCGTTCAGGAAAAGCTTCAGGCCGTTCTCGAGCGCATTTTCCACCGCAGCTATTGCGACCATCCAGGGTTCCGTTATCCCCGCGGTGGGTGCCCAGAGTCCCATCTTCACTTCGGGATTGATCCTCGGTTCTCTCGAGAGGATCGTTTCACGATCGTGTATGCTCAAGTTTGGAACGCCGTTCTTCTCGCCTTGAACGAGAAGTTTGTGAAGCACGGCGGTTTCTTCATCGTTGAAAGCGAGCACGTAGGAACCCGTTCTTTTGATTTCAAAATCGAGCTCGCGAGAAAGTTCGGTGTACATAGCGTTGCCGACGCTGCAAAATCTGGCCCGAACGCTTCCGACCGGATCGTCGTAACCAGCGTGCAGTATCGCGGAGTTGGCCTTCGTCACACCCCAGCCGACGTCCAGATTCTTTTCTATCAGCAACACCTCGACATCGTATTTGCAGAGTTCTCTCGCGATGAGTGAACCGACGACACCGGCACCTATCACAGCGACGCGCAAGACGATCCCTCCAAAAGAAAAAGCCACACCCCAAAAGGGATGTGGCTTTCTCCAGGTCTCTACCACACCGATTCAATTTTAGCACAAAGATCTCGACGGTTCAAGTGGATCAATGAACGACATCGCGAAGGTTAAGAATTTTCAAACCTTCACCGACAACATCATCCTTGGGGCAGAATAATTCTGGAGGTGAATGCATGGTTTTGATCTACACCACGTTCCCGACCAAGGATGATTGCCTGAGGGTTTGCAAGCAACTACTCGAACAAAGAAAGATCGCATGTTTCAACGCTTTCCAGATTCAATCTGGATACTGGTGGCAGGACAAGATCGTGGAAGATCAGGAGTGGGCAGCGATCCTCAAGACCGACAAGTTCAAAGAGGACGAAGTCTTCGAAGCTTTGAAAAAGCTTCATCCGTACACGACACCGGCGATCATCTCAATCGAAGCGAAAAAAGTTGACACGCAGTATCTCAGCTGGCTCGTTTCGACCATTTCATCCCAGCAAACTTAGATGAGCCATCACGAGGTTCAAGATCGTTCTCGGTTTCTCGACCACCACGGCATGACCTGAATCTGGAACGCAAACGAGGTTCGCAGCCTTTATGGACGCAGCGATCTCGCGCGAGAAACGTGGTGGCTTGATTCGATCGTGCTCGGCACACACAACGAGTGTGGGACAATTGATCGATGGAAGTTTCTCGACCAGAGGTTTTTGTTCCATCTGGAGGAAAGAATCGAGCAGCATCACGGCCCCGTCGTAGTTGAAATTCTGCATCCTCGAGACGATTGTGTTCAACAGATCCGGATGCGCGTCCAAGAAGTTCTCGCTGTACACGTCGGTCAGCCAACTCAGAACGAACTTGGTAGGATCCTTCGTCTCTGCGCCCATTCTCCAGAGTAAAGCATGATTTCGGATGTACGGTGTCACGCGCGCGGTGGCGGTTATGATCACGAGGCTTTCGACCATCTCGGGATGCTCGGCGGCGAAGAGCATTCCAACTTCTCCGCCGTAAGATGTGCCAACGAGGTGCAGTTTGTTTATTTTCAGAGCGTCACACAACTCCTTCAAATCTTGAACGTGCTTTTCGAAAGAACATTCCGCATTTGAAGACGTCCACTGGCACCTGAAGTTGTGAAGGAGCACTGAATATCGATCTTTAAGATCTTTCAACAAGAAGTCCCAGCTTCTCATATTCATGAAAATACCGTTTAGGAGTGCGACAACGCTTCCTCGACCCGGGTGAAATTCGTAATCGATCTCGACACCATCCGAAGTTTTGAACATGCCCTTCACCTCACACTCTGAACGCCACAGCCACCTGTTGATAACCAACACCCGAGGTGAGGAAGATGATAACTTTGCCCTCGAGGTCGTTGAGTTTTCCCTCATCGAAAGCATCGTCGTACGCCATATAAACGCAGGCAGATCCGGTGTAACCGTATTTATGCATGATCATGTGCGCTTTTTCCTCTGCTAAGCCCATCGTTTCCATGACTTTCTGTATGGTCTTCTTTCGAACCTGAGTGAAAAAGATCATGCCTATTTCGTCTTTCGAGAAGTTGCATTTCTCCATGAGCCGGTTGAGCAACAAGGGCCAGCCTTCTTCGTTCACGGTCGCTGGGTACGCCGCGCGCAGATCGAGCTTGTGAAGTCCTCTTTCAAAACCTTGAAGATTCATCGTGCCTGCTCCCATGTAGATGCCCCAGTTGTACCACCAGCTACCATCGCACCTTGCGACGCTGCCGAGATAACCCGGTTCATCTGAGGCCGTCAGGATGAGTGCACCGGCACCGTCCGAAAACAGCGCTTCCCAAGAGTACTTCCAGCTCAAGAACTTCGTCATCGCGTACACTCCGATCACGAGCACATTTTTATAATCGCCGAGCGCTATGTAACGGGATGCGATGTCCAAGAGCAACGCGCCGTTCGCACAGGAGGCGTTAACGTTGAACGCCAGAGGTTCGGCTTGGTGTGCACCGATCAGATACTGTACTCTCGACGCATCGGGTGGTGAAATGGCTTCGGGTGTGTCCGTGCCCACTATGATCAGGTCGATCTCTTCAGGTTTCATGTTGATCCTCGCCAGTGCGCGCTTGGCGGCTTCGGCAGCCATGTAGGTCGGGGTTTCTTCTTCATTCGAGAGGCGTCGATGGTTGATACCGATCTGTTCTGTGAAGTAGGGATCGATGGTGAAATGGACGAGTCTTTCGAACTCTTGATTCGTCATGATCTTGCTCGGAGCGTACAATCCAGAAGAGATTATCTTTGCGTACTTCATGTTCCAACCTCCTTCAGAAAAGGTTCTATCCTCCTCAAAAAATCCTCAGTCGCTTCGACGAACGGCGTGTGGCCAACGTTGTTGAGAATAACGAGCTGGGCTTTCAACGCTCTTCGAGTTTTTTCCATCTGCTCACGCGTGAGCAACGGGTCCATGTCGCCCCACACCAGTAGCGTCTTCACACGGTAATTCTCTGTTTGACCGGTAAGGTCAAATTTACCGAGTTCTTCAGCGTGTGCGTAGATTGCTTTTGGATTCATCTTCAATGCATCGTCCACCAGTTGCTCGACGAATTTTCTGTCTTTCACATTCCTGAGCAAACCGTACAGCGATCTTCTCAGCACGGATCTGTTCCTTTTGTACAGCTCAAGATAGGGTAAATTCTCCGCGGGTGTGGGTAGACCATCGATCGGGCACGGATCGACCAAGATCAAACCCCTGACCAAGTCTTGACGTTTCAAAGCCAGTTTCATACCTATCGCTCCACCGAGTGAGTGTGCAAGGACGATGATATCTTTCAGCTGGAGCTTTTCGATGAACTCTTCTACGGCCTTTACATAGTTGTCCAGCGTTGGAATGGTCCTGTCGGAAAAACCGAAATTGGGAAGATCGAGTGCGATCGTTTTGAAATTCGAGATTCTGCCGAGGATCGGCTTGAACCATCTGAAAGAGCCAAAGTTTCCATGGATGAGTATCAATGGTTTTCCCTCTCCCGCTTCGACGTAGTGCAAACGTGCAAGGGACGTTTGGACGAACTTACCCTCAGGTTTTCCGATCCTTCTCTTGAGCCAGACGATGGGTAATTCTGCCCACCTCAACCAGAAGTTCATCGCATGGTAGGCGATGCCACGCGGCATGAACAAGACCGTGAGAATGAGTATCGCTCCAAAGATGATCGAAAGAGAAAAGCCACTCCTGCTGAAGAAGAAAGGAAGTATGGTGTAAAGCGTCGCACCGAAGAAAGGTCCGATCTCCAAAGCCAGACCCCCGATGACCACCATGGCGAGCAGGTCCAAAGATTTACCCAGCCCGAACAGGCTCGGGGCTATGTAGCCGATCGTGTGGGCATAAAGTGCTCCAGCAAGCGCTGCTAAGGCCGATCCAAAGCTGAACGCGATGACCTTGTGGTAAGTTAGATGCACGCCAAAAATGCGTGCTACCAGTTCGTTCTCCCTCATGGCCGCAAGCGCCCTTCCGGTCTTACCTCTTACGAGGAGACGGAAAAAGTAGAAACATACCAGCAAAAGCAAAAGGTTCACGTAGTAACTCGTTGTGTCGCTTCCGAACAGCTTGATGTTCCTCAAGCCTATGTGTCCACCTGTCAACGCTTGCCAGGCCCCGAACAACTGCTCGATGGCGACGACGAAACCCATCGTCACTATGGCCAGATAAAAGCCTTTGAGTCTCAAAGCGGGAAAACCCAGAGCCATGCCGACAACAGCGCCGAAAACGATGGCGATCAGTACGGAAATCGGTATGGGCACAGAGAAACGTTGTACCAAGATGGCGGAAGTGTACGCACCAACACTCATGAACGCCGCATGACCTATCGAAATCTGCCCGGCATAACCCATGATTACGTTCAAACCCATCGCAGCGATCGAGTAGATAAAAGTCAGGTTCAGCAGAGTCAGGACGAAACCACTAACTGACGGCAAGAAAGGTACCGAGAACAGAATCAAAAGCAAGAGCCATCTCATCGCTCACACTCTCCTGATTTCTTCGCTGCCGAACAGTCCCTGTGGTCTCACCAACAGTATGCCAACGATGATGGCCAGAGAGAGCGTCGTTTTCAGCTCGTTGCTGATGTAACCACCGATGAGATTCTCTATCACACCCAGCGCAAGACCACCACACAGTGCACCAAAAAGGCTGTCGAACCCTCCGAGCACCGCAGCTGTGAAACCCTGTATTTGATAGTAGATCATCATCGTCGGAGAAACGTACGTCCTCGGAGCGCCGAGAACGGCGACCATCGTTCCGATAGCAGTTCCAACCATCCAAGACCAAGAGATCACCTTGTTGGGGTCGATACCCATCAGCTGGGCAGCCTTTTCGTTCTCAGAGACGGCGCGAATCGCTATACCAACTTTGGTGAACCTGTAGAGCAGAAACATTAGAAAAGACACGGCGGCGAGCACGGCGAACAAGAGCAAGTCCTGTCTTCTGAAAACGACTATGCCGAAATCACCTCTGAAGATGAGGGGCCTGCCAGCTATCAATTCGGGCAACGATTTGTACTGCGTTCCCCATATCTGTGTCGCCAACCCCTCTAAGATCATGAGTAACCCAAAGGTCACTATCAACATCGATCCATGGGAAAGCTTGCGCAGGGGCCTCAGGGTGAACCGTTCCACAGCGTATCCGAACAGCATGCTCACAAGCAGAGTCAGAACGAGGGCCGACCAAGCTCCCAGACCCAGAGAAACGAAGGTGTAGGTGACGTACGCCATGAACATTGCCATGTTACCGTACGCGAAATTCATCAACCCCGTTACTTTGAATATGAGCACTATACCCATGGCTGCGAGAGAATAAAAACTTCCCGTTGAGAGACCGAGGATCAACCTGTTCAGAAACACTCATCTTCCCCCCAGATAGCTTTCAACCACGGAGCTGTCTTTCATGAGTCGTTCAGAAGGGCCTTCCATGACGAGTCTCCCAGTTTGAAGAACATAACCGTAATGTGAAATCTTTAGGGCAGCGTAGGCGCTCTGTTCAACCAGGAGAATCGTTACACCTGATTCGTTTATCTTCTTTATAGCCCTCATGATCTCGCTCACAAGGTTTGGTGCCAAGCCCGTCGAAGGTTCGTCGAGCATGAGCAACTTGGGTTTGGCCATCAGCGACCTCGCAATGGCGAGCATCTGCCGTTCTCCACCCGAAAGTGTGCCCGCCCTCTGTTTCAGTCTCTCTTTGAGCCTTGGGAAGAGAGTAAAAACGAGGTCGAAATCCTTGGATAGGTCTTCTCTTCTCAAATACGCTCCGGCCTGCAGATTCTCCAGGACCGTCATCTTTTGAAAGACCATCCTATTGTCGGGACACAGGACCAAACCGCGTCGAACGATCTCGTGCGCCTCGAGTTTGTCTATTCTCTCGCCTTCGAAAAGTATTTCACCAGCCACGATTTTGTTCAATCCCACGATGGCATGCAGAAGCGACGTCTTTCCTGATCCGTTCGCTCCGAGGATCGTCGTTATGGAACTTTTCTCGACCTTCAAAGAAACATCTTTCACGGCCACCACGGGGCCGTAACTGACCGTCACGTTTCTGAGTTCAAGCACTGTTGACCTCTCCCAAATAGGCACTGATCACTTTTGGATCTTTTCGCACCTCTTCGGGCTTACCCTCACTGATCTTCTTTCCAAAGTCCATCACGGTCACAACATCGGAGATGTCCATCACCACACGCATATCGTGCTCTATCAACAACACCGTTATACCCATTTCATCTCTTATTCGCCGTACGATGCTCACGAGCTGGTTCGTCTCCGCTTCGTTGAGTCCAGCCGCGGGTTCGTCCAGCAACAAAAGCTTGGGTTTTGCCATCAACGCGCGGCCTATCTCGACGAGTTTTTGGTGAAAATAAGGGATACTGCCCGCGTAGCTCAACAACCTGCTCTTCAGACCAAGAAAGTCCGCCACGTTGAGAGCCTCTCTGTACATTTCGTAGTTTTCAAGTGACCTTCGCTTAGTCACAATCAAGTCTTTCATCAATCCTCCAGCGATCCTGTGATGGTACCCCACGTAGAAATTCTCGAGCACCGTCAAGTACTTGAAAACGACGACGTTCTGGAACGTTCTTGCAACACCGTATGAAATCACCTGGTGCGGGGCAACGTGCGTCAGTTCAACCCCATCGAGCACGATGGTTCCAGAGTGAATCTTGACCACCCGCGTTATCGCGTTGAAGACGGTCGTCTTTCCGGCACCGTTTGGACCTATGAGAGAATGAATTTCTCCTTTTTCCACTCTCATCGAGAAGTTATCCACAGCCACAAGACCACCGAAGCGAACAATCAGTGAATCGATGTTTAAGAGTGCCAAGTTTCACGCCCCCAGACAAAGAGGAGGGGAAGGTCCCCTCCTCAATCGAGTCCTATCAAATCCGTTACAGGTGTGAAGATGCCGTTCTCGATCTTCATGAAGTACATCGTCGATTTACCGCGCCTGAGACCTGGACCCCAGGTGATATCCTTGGCCAAGATTCCGTCCCAGTGATTGAACGTCTCGAGCGCCTCAACGAGTTTCTCTCTCGTCAGATCTGGCCCGGCTCTGACGAGACCTTCAACGAACACTTCGGCAGCGATGAATCCAGCCACCGCGTACGAGGACATGATCTGGTTCGGATAGCTCTCTTGGAATATCGCCACCGCCCTTTGATAGTCCCTCAGGAACTCCGGTCTGTCCGGGGTTGCCAACGGAACCCAGCCCGTCAGATAAACGCCTTCGGCATACTTACCTGCGAGGTTTATGAAACTGGGGTCAGCGTTGGCATAGGTTGTCACGATGTCAGCGTCCACCCCATAATCCTTCAACGTTTTGATCCACCTGACCGTGTCGGTGAGAAAACCGTAGATGACGATGGCATCCGGAGATACCTTCAAAACATCCACCGCGAGCGCACTGTAGTCTGTTTCGAGCGGGTTGTAAGCGATCTCGAGCGCGGGTTTCATACCGTACTTCTCGAGCCGCATCTTCACCGCCGCTAAACCTTCTTTACCGACATCGTTGGCCATGTAGATGACGCCTATCTTCTTCTTTTTCAAGTTTTCAACGAAGAACTTTGCGATCAACTGACCTTCAAGTGTGTAGTCGGGTTGAACTCCGAAGATGTAACGTTTTGGTGGCACCACGAGCAGGCTCGTTCCTGCACCTTGATAGACGAAGGGTACCTTGTTCTGCTCCAGATAATCCATCACCGCGAGACAACCGTAGGTGCCCAGTCCACCGACGATCGCGAAGACTTTGTCAGATTCCACTAATCTTTTGACCTCGACGACTGTCTTGGTTGGATTGAGCTGATCGTCCGCTATGATGAGTTCGATCTTCCTTCCATAGACTCCGTTGTTTTTGTTGATCCAGTTGAAGTACGCCAGCATTCCTTTCGACATCTCTTGTCCGATTACCGCGTACGGTCCTGACAATGCTTGGAACGTTCCAACCACCACTTTGTCTGGATAAACACCGATCTCTGCGAAGACGAAGAGCGCGACCAACAGCGCCAGAACCACCAACAGTTTCTTCACCGCACATCCCCCCTCAGGGAAGATTTCAGAACGTCAGGCCTCCATCCACACCGATCACTTGACCTGTGATGTAAGAAGATTCGTCGCTCGCGAGGAACAGATAGACGTACGCAACCTCCTCCGGTTCGCCCATGCGTGCGAGCGGCGTTCTGCTCAAAACGGCTTCTATGACCTTTTCGGGGACTCTCTCGGTCATCGGAGTTCGTATGAAACCTGGGGCGACTGCGTTCACCCTTATCTGCGCACCTTTGCGCGCGAGCTCCTTGGCCCACGTCTTGGTCATGGCTATGACTCCACCCTTCGTCGCGGCGTAGTTGGTTTGACCGATGTTACCGTAGATTCCAACAACGGAAGATGTGTTGATGATCGAACCCTTCTGTGCTTTCATCATGTGCGGAGCCACGGCCTGCGTCATGTTGAAAACACCGGTCAAATTCACGTTGATCACCGCGTTCCAGTCTTGCTCGCTCATCTTGACAAGCAGGGCGTCCCTCGTTATCCCAGCGTTGTTCACCAGTACATCGATCTTTCCATACTTGTTCGCAATTTCATCCACCGTCTTGAACACCTGTTCTCTGTTCGTCACGTCCAGAACATAGGGATCGATCGAACCAGGTAGATCCTTCGCCTCTTCGACGAGCTTGTCGAGAGCCTGCTGTGAGACGTCGCACGCACACACGATGGCTCCTTCCTTGGCGAACAGCAGACTCGCCGCTTTACCGATGCCACTCGCTGCACCCGTGATGATGCACACCTTTCCTTGCAATCTCATACGTGACCTCCCCTTTCTACAAGCCGAGATAGGCTTTCTTGATGTGATCGTTGTTCATCAGATTCGTTGAAGAATCTTCCAACACTATTCTACCGTTTTCGATCACGTATCCCCTCTCAACAACTTTCAATCCCTGCTTGACGTTCTGCTCTATCAACAGTATTGACACACCCTGATTATTTATTTCCTTCAGTTTTGAGAACAGCTCCGATACGATCGAAGGTTGCAATCCCACAGAGGGTTCATCGAGTATCAGAAGCTTTGGGAAGGACATCAAGGCTCTCGCCACTGCGACCATTCGCTGCTGTCCTCCACTCATCGTGCCAACCTTCTGCTTCAACCGTTCTTTCAGTATAGGAAACAGTGTGAAGACCAAATCGAAGGCTTCAGGCATTCTTTCACGCGCGTGGGGTACGTAGTTCGCACCCGCCCTGAGGTTCTCTTCAACGGTCATGTTGGGGAACAGTTCGCGTTCCTGTGGTACGAGCGCTATGCCGAGCTTGACGATTTCGTGCGGTTCCATGCCAGTTATGTCCTTGTCTTGAAAGAACACCTTACCGGAGATGGGCTTCAAGAATCCGATCACAGAGTTGACGAGCGTGGTCTTGCCCGCCCCGTTCGGGCCGAATAGACCAACCGCCTCGCCCGAACCGACGTTCAACGAAAGGTCCCAGAGGACTTTTATCCTTCCATAAGCTGCGCTCAAACCATCTATTCTCAACATCACGCTTCCTCCCCGAGATAAGCAGTGATGACCTTAGGATCGTGGGCGACCTTTTCGTATGGTCCTTCCGCGATGATCTCACCGCGATCCAGAACGACGACGCGATCGGTCAACTGGCTTATCACGCTCATCACGTGTTCGATCACACAGATTGTGATCTGCTTTTCTCTGAGGGATTTCACCAGCTGAATCATTCGTTGCATCTCTTCGACGTTCAGTCCCGCCATGACCTCATCGAGTATCAAGAGTTTCGGTTGACAACCAAGCGCCCTTGCGATCTCGAGCTTCTTCAACTCAAAGACTGTGAGCCTGTCCAATCGTCTCTCAGGTTCTTCGAGCTCGACGAGCTCACATATCTTGCGTGCAGACTTGCGCGCCTCACGTAACGAGTCACCTCTGGCGAAGAGGCACGATACCACAACGTTTTCGAAAGCAGTGAAATCCCTCAAAGGTCTCACGAGCTGAAAGGTCCTCGCTATGCCCATGCGTGCGCGCAAGTGTGCAGGGACGAAGGTGATGTCTTTATCTTCGAAATGAATCCGCCCCTCAGTTGGGTAGAAAACACCAGATATGAGGTTGGTCAACGTCGTCTTACCGGCCCCGTTGGGACCTATTATGCCGAGTATCTCACCTTGTTTCACCTCGAGATCCACGGATTTGACGGCGACCAAACCTCCGAAGCTCTTCGTCAGTTTCTCTGTTCTCAAAAGCACGGCACAGAACCTCCTATCGCCTCGTCGCGATTCTGTTCGCGATGGTTCCGTATATACCTCTGGGCAGGAACATGATTGTGACAATGAGGATCAGTCCGTAGATTATCAGATGTCCATAGGGCATGACGAGCTTCAGATACTCCGACGCCAAGCCGAGCACCACGGCCCCTATTATGGGACCGAGGGTAGAGTAGATTCCTCCAACGAGGGCCATCGACATGGGAAGGAGCAGGAAGTTGGCTGAGAAAGTGCTTTCAGGTTCAACGAAAGCATACTGCTGCGCATACAAGGCACCAACAGCGCCCTGGATCGCCGAAGTGAGCACGAAGACGAACAAAAGGTACTTGAAGATGTTCACCCCTGAACACTTTGCGGCGATCTCATCGTCCCTTATGGCATTGATCGCAAAGCGAATTCTCGTCCTTTGAAACAGCTCAGAAACGAGGATCACCGTGAGCGCCACCGAGAGAACCAACCAGTAGATCTTGATCGAATCTCCTTTGAAGATCGACTCGTAGAGGACTTTCCCCGCCGAGCCACCGGTGAGATCGCTCAGGTTTCTTGCGAAGATCATGAAGACACTGGACAGAGCAAGAGTCGTTATAGCAAAGTAAATCTCTCTCAGTCTCAGTACGATCCAACCAAGTGCCAACGCAACGAGAGCGGCGAAAATTGCAGCAACGAGAATACTCAACAACGGATCGACGGAAAAGTCATCGACAGCGATGATCGAAGCGTAAGCACCGAGCCCGAAGAAACCAGCTATACCGAACGAAAGCTGTCCTGTGCGGAGCATCATGTCCCAACTGAGAGCCAAAGACAGAAAAATCATTATCGAAGTGAGCACATGGATCATGTACGCACCTACAAAGAAAGGCAAAAGAAAGCAAAGGACACAAAGAGCCATTATAATGAAATATTTCATCCCTCTCGCCTCCCGAAAGCCCTGAACACGATCGCTGCTATGAGGACTACGAAGAACACCAAGTCTGCCCATCCCGTGTAACCCGGTATGGACTTGACGAACTCTTCAGCGATGCCAAGCACTATGCCTGCGAGAACTATGCCTGGCAAATTCCCCAAACCTGCCATCGCGGTCAAACTGAAAGATTTCATCGTGAATGGACCACCAACGTGCGGAAAGATGGAACTCCTTACGGACAGAAGCGCTCCAGCCAGCGCAACCAACCCAGCTGCGAGGCTGAACACAAAAGCGTAGACGAATTTGACGTTGATCCCGACGAGTGCGGCCCCTCTGGGATTCTGTCCGACGGCGTAAGTCGCTTGACCGAGCCGTGTCTTTTTCAAAAACAACAACAGTCCTGCGAGTACGATAAATGCGGCGAGCGTGTAAAGAAATTCGTAACCGCCGACGTACACGCCGAAGATGCTGACCGAAGTCGATGCGTAAGGCACGTAGATGTTTCTCGGTCTGGAAGTCCACCAGATGTTGAGAGATTCAACCATGACTATGGAGACTCCGAACGTGAGAAGCAGTAGGTTAAGATGGTGAGTCTTCAAAGATCTTTCAATCACGAGCTTGTAGACTAAAAGACCAAACAACAGAAGGAGCGGTACTGTGAGCACAGGAGAAAGCAATGGATCGATGCTCAGTTTGTCGAACAGGAGATACGTCATGTAAAGAGCCAGCGTTAAAAACTCACCGTGAGCCAAGTTCAAGAGTCCCACGATACCTAAGGTGAGTGCCAAGGGTAGGGCTATCAAACCGTACAAGCTACCTCTCTGTACGCCGTAGAAGAAAGCGTACGGCCTGAGCAAGGCGATGAGAAAAAGTGCTATGGCGAGAACTATGTATCCAACAAAATTTCTCTTCACGCGCTTTCACCTCTGCTTGAAACAAATGAACGGCTGGGCACTCGGCCCAGCCCCATCGTTCATTTACCCGTCCAACCCGGGAATGGATAGATCAGCTCGGCCGTTTGATATTCGAACGGCCAGATGACATGCTGTACTCCGTTCTGCCATTGAAGGATCTTCTGAGCCCTGAATCCTTGGTTCTTGATGATCCTGCTCGGAGAAATCTTGAGCACACCGCCCACAGGGGAATCGTACTCTATCTCTCTCAAAGCTTTGATGATAGCTGCCTTGTCCAGTGAACCGGCCTTCTTGATTCCTTCGATCAGGAACATGATGTTCGTGTAGCCGAGCGGAGCGAAGTACGTCGCAGGTTCTTCGTTGAACTCCTTAACGTACGCGTCCCAGAAGTGTCTCGCGATTGGACTGACATCTTTCAGCGCCGGTGCCCACATACCGTAGAGTATGACACCGTGGGACAGAGGATTCTTACCGAAATCGGCAGGCCATCCCGGAGGTGCACCAACAAAGAGTTTTGGAGCGAAACCAATCTCCTTCGCCTGAATGAGGATAGGTATCGCATCGGCGTCGTAGCCAGCCCATATGAACAGATCTGGATTGTACTGTTTCGCCTGCATCAAGACCGCTCTGTAGTCACCACCTCCGAGTGCAGCACTCTTGAATGGAGCACCCCTGAGATCTTTCATCAGTCCAGCCCAGACTCCTGTGCCTTTCTTCGCAAGCTCGAACTCTTCTTGGTAGGATTTGAAGGAACTCGTCCCAAAGGCACCTTCCTCGTAAGCGATAAATATCTTCTCAATCTTGACCTGCGGATACTTCTGTATGATCGCCCTCCAGCCATGGGCGTAGCTTTCTCCCTGCAGATAGTCCCAAGGATGAAGATGGAAGTACCAGTCGGCGTCTGGACCGATCGCTTCTTCACACTTGTAAGATGCGGCGCCGATCCAAACCGTGATCTTCTGATACTTCTTCAGTATGGGTATCTGTGCCAGGTGCACACCGCTGGACATACCGCCGACGAAGAAGTCAACTTTTTCAACTGTCGCGAGTCGGTCGATTGCAGCGGCACCTTTTTCCGGCTTCATCTCATCGTCGATGATGAACAGTTCCACGGGCATGCCAAGCACTCCACCTGCCTCGTTGATTTCCTTGACAGCAAGCTTCATGGCGTTTGCCGCCTGTCTACCTGTGATGTCAGACAGAGGCAGAACCGCGCCTATTTTGATAGTTGATGCGAAGGCTAAAGCCACGATCAGAACCGTGAGGACCACAAACAACCTCTTCATAACCTCACCCCTTTCATCAGATCAGACCCATTTTTTTCGCCTCGGACATCAACATATCTCTGAAATCTGGGTGTGCTACGGAGATCAGCTCGAGCGTTCTTTCTCTAACGGTTTTCCCTCTCACGTGGGCAACACCCCATTCGGTGACGACATAATCGAGTTCCTGTCTCGGCACTGTGACAGGGGAACCGAGCGGCAGTAGAGGCACTATCGTTGACACTGTTCCGTTCTTCGCGGTGGATCTGAGCGCGATGATGCCTTTACCACCTTTGCTTTTCACTGCACCGCGGTGCGTGTCCAGCTGTCCGCCGGTACCGCTGTAATGCTGTGTTCCTAAAGCTTCTGAACAAACGTTCCCCGTCAAGTCTACCATGAGTGCCGTGTTTATGCTGACCATCTTCTCGTTCTGTGCCACCACGTAAGGATCGTTCACATAGCTACCACGCAGGAACATCACGGAAGGATTGTCGTCGACGAAGTTGTAAAGTCTTCTGGTGCCAAAAGCAAAGGTGCAGACGAACTTACCTTTCCACAGAGTCTTCTTTTTGTTCGTTATCACCCCCATTTCGAAGAGATCGATCATGGACTCGGTGAACATCTCTGTATGGACACCAAGATCTTTCTTGTTGTGTAAAAGCTTCGCGACAGCGTTCGGTATACCGCCTATGCCGATCTGTATCGTGGATCCATCTTCTATCAGTTCACTTACGTGCTGCGCGATCTTCGACTCGATTTCCGTTGGCTCGACCAGCTCAGCTTCGGGCAGATCGTAGTCGACCTCGATCACGTAGTCAACTTCGCTGATGTGCACGTGGGTGTCTCCGTGCGTTCTTGGGGCTTTCGGGTTGACTTCGAGCACAACTTTTTTCGCCTTTTCAATCACGTCTTTCTCATAAACCACAGAAGCTGAAAGCGTGAGAAAACCATTCTTATCCATCGGTGAAGCGACACCCACGAAGACGTCGACCTCTCTGCTGTCTAACAAATTCGTTCCCGCCTGGTGCAGATTGTTCGGAACGTAACTCACCGTTCCATACCTGTTCTTCACAGCTTCCCTGTTCGAGGCACCGAAGTACCAAGAAGCGTTTTGAAAGCTCTTGCTGTATTCTTCTCTCATGTAGAAGGGATAACTCTCCATGTTCAAACATGTGAACACAGTTACGTTCTCGACTCTGTCAGCGACTCTGTGAAGGTTCCTCAGAAAGAGCTTGGGTTCCATGGGAGTCATACCGACGACGATCGTTGAGTTACTCTGAACAAGTTCCAGAACCTTATCGATGTCCACCAACTTCTTTTTGTAAACTTCTTCCCACTTCACAACCATTCCTCCTCACCAACTTATGGGTTCTCTGATCCTTCCCCACCTCACGACGGCGGCGTTCCAGGTCCAGCCCACGCCCGCCCCCACGAGAACGACCACGTCACCGTCTTTGATCCTACCAAGCTTGAGACCTTCCTGGAGAGAAAAGACCTGATCGTTCTGACCCATGTGACCGTAGTCTTCGAGGTAGAAAGATTGATCCTCCCTCAAACCCAGTTGCGTTAGAACTTCCAAGTGTGCCGATCTCTTGAAGTGCAGTATGGCGAGGTAGGATATGTCTTTCCTTGAAAGACCACTCTTTCTCAGAGCATCGTCGATCACGAAGTAGAAGTTGTTCAGAGTGACCCTATTCAGCTTTTCTTTAAAGGCTTCAGGATCGACCAGGTGGAAATAGTATTCATTGAGGTCTTCGGGCTTCATGGGCCATTTTTTTGTCCCCCCCACCGGCACGATACAGTCCTCGGCGAACGATCCATCGACGATGCTCGAAACACCCAGCACAACGTTCGCACCGTGGTTCTTTTTCAGCACCAGTGCCGCTCCACTGGCGCCTATGTCGAACATGAAAGAAGTCGGTTTGTACTTGTGGTTGACCAGATCGACGTTGCGATACCCGCTCACGAGCAAGACCGTGTTCACGTTCTTCTCACTGACCATAAGCGATCTGGCCACCTGAAGTCCAACGATCATCGAACCACACATTGCTTCCATGTCGAAAGCCCACGCCCTCGTCGCGTTGATCTCGTGAGCGACCTTCGTGCACGCAAGCCAGCAGGGATAATCTTTGTGTTGCGCACCGTTCCAGATGACCACGTCGATCTCGCTTGGATCGATCCCTGCGTTCTTTATGGCCTCTCTCGCAGCCATAACACCCATATGGCTCGTTGTGTCTTCTTCGCCTGGAACGTATTTGCCCTTAACACCGAATTTCTCAACGATGACTGCTTCATCGATTCCGGTGAGCGAGGCCAGCTCCTTGGCCGTCATATAGCGCTTTGGAAGATAGGTCCCGATACCGGCTATACCTACGTGATCTTGCATTTTGGTCCCTCCTGTAAGCTGAACCACCACTCAATCTGATACCTGATTCATCATGTATGATACCAGATTGTGAAACAAAAATGCAACACTCGGAAAAGTCCTTTAATGATGTTGCCAATTTGTGGCTGGCGGCAGTTTCGAAATAGGCTCCGATATCTTCGCCGTGCTCTCTATTTCTTGCTGTTGCTTTCTTTTTCTCCTTTTTTTTGTATTCCTTTGAGGAGATACTCACTGAGGAGTGAAAGATAATCTTTGATCTGGTCCGGAGAGGTTTTGCTGTAGACAACGAGGTCTTCGCCCATGAAGTGGCCAATACCCATGAGTCCGATGGCAAGGTTCTCAGGCTTGAGGGGCTTTATCATCTTCAACTCGATCGCCCTGTTCAACGGAGGAAGGTAACTGGCGAAGATCTTGTCGTAATAGTTACGTGAAATGTTCGGATTGAAGAACTCAGCCTGTCTGACAACCAAGTACATGTTCGAATGATTCAAGAAAAACCTTAAGAATGCATTGTAACCAGCTATTTCGGCATCACGTCTATCGGTGAAGTTCTTTATCACGCTCGCTATCGTGAGCCTCAGATTTCTGTTTGTGGACATCACGAGTTCTTCGAGGATCGACTCTTTGCTCTCGAAGTACACATAGAAAGTACCCGCAGCGACACCGGCAGATTTGGTGATATCACTTATCATCGTATTTCGATAGCCGTACTTCCCAAAGAGTCTCTCCGCTGCTTGGAGCAACTTCGCTTTCGTCGAGCTGGTCTCGACCGCCAACGGTTTCACATCGACGTTGAAAACTCGTTCGTCCAGCACGTGATCGTTTGGATCCACACCGTTCACGATGAATTCTACGAAGTCTCTCACCGTGGATTCTTCGATCACTCTTTCACCTGAGAGCGACTTGAAGATGCCCGCGAACCTGATCGGACCGGTGACGAACCAACCAGCTACCCTCACTTCTTTTTCATCTGCGTTCGGTAAGAGTTTCTCAATGACTCTCGATCTCAGTATCTGTTCCAGTTTTCTTCTCAGGTTCCTTTTCAGATAGACGGCTTCGTGCAGTATCCGAAAATGCAGAAAGTGATTGGAAAAGAATTTGGCGTACGATCTGATGAAGCTTTCCACGATCCTGTACGAATCGCTGTCGTCGATGTTGTTCATACCATCGGAGAACAGTTCAAAGGCTTCTTCTATCAACTTTTCATAGACTGCATCCTTGCTGCTGAAATACTGGTAGAACGTGGACGGCTTGACGTTGGCCCTTCTGGAGATCATCGGGATAGAAACGCCGTGATAGCCACGCGTAGCAAAGAGTTCCAGGGCGGATCTGAGCAGATCTGAGAAAGTCTTCTTTCCATCGGATCGCTTTGGGTCCCTTCTCAAGGCCCTTCCCCCTGCTTGATGAATCAGTTTTCACATTGGATTATACCGCTCTCGCCACATCGTTGATGACTCGCTCCGGTGAATCAGCTTGCTGAACTTTCATCAAGAGTTCCTCTGCTATATCTTCGTCCATACTGTTTATGAAAAACTGAATTCTGCTGTGTCTGAGACTTTCAAAATGTACTTTCGCTCTCACCGGCAGGGATGAAGATATGATCTTCATTTTTTGTCTCAGGATCTTTTCATCCTGCATGGCGCGTTTCTCGAACTCTGTGCCACGCTTTGGTACGAGAGGGTTTATCGAGAGTTTGACTGTTTTAAAACCAAGTTCGAGCAGGTGCTTTGCCATGTCCCCGATGGCCATCAGATCCTGTTCGGATTCTTCCTCAAAACCGAACATGAAGTAGACTTTGATTTCCTCAAAGCCCGCTTTTTTCGCCAACTGAAACGCTTTCTCGACCTGTTCTTCTGTCAAATCTTTTTTCATGATGGCTCTGATTCTTTCGCTTGGACTCTCTAAAGCAACTGTGAAACTTTTTTGGTGTTTCCTCAAGAACCTCAAGAAACGCTCACTCAGCCGGTCCATTCTGAGAGATGAAACCGAGACGGAAACTTTGCTTTCTTCAAGTAAATCAATGAGTTCATCCAACCAGGGATAATCCGTCACGTTGGAAGCAATCAAACCAACCGAATCGTGCTTCTGTGAGACGCTGGCGATTCTCTCGAGACTCAAAAATCTCGCAGGTTTTTTCAGTTTCCCCATCATACAGTAAGCACATCTGTGAATGCAGCCTCTCTCTATTTCGACAAGAAGTTTGTGCGCGAACTCGCCAAGTCTGCAGATCAATGGCGACACAGGAACAAAGAAATCCAGATCGGCACAGTGGGAGACACTTTCGCATTTCTTCCCAAGTATAGGTACGCTGGCGAAAGGAAGACCAGCGAAGGCTCGCAGCAGCTCTGATCTGCCAGTGGGATGGAGCACTTCGTTGAGTTGAGGCAACATGGATTCAATGTCTCCGTGGAGTATCACGTCTGCAAGGACGTTGAGCAAGGGAAGCTCAGTATAACAGAGTGCGCCACCGAACAGTATGATCGGATGTGACTGTGAACGATCGACGTTTCTCAGTGGCACGGATTTTCGCAAGAGCAATTTCATGATGTTCACGATGTCGTTTTCAAAATGGAAAGAAAAAGCCCAAATAGCGAACTGGTCGATGGGCGTTAGACTGTCAATGGAGTAAAACCTTTCAAAGCTCTCATCGAAAAAGAAGCGTTCACAGCGGACCCTTTCCAGCTGATTCAAATACTTCCAAACGAGGTTGAAGCCAAGGTTCGAGGCGGCGAGTTCGTAACCGTTCGGATAAACAAGGGCGACCATCAGGTCGCCCTTCGTTTCTATCTTCTCAACGTACCTCTCGCCCGCTTTCGAACGCGCAACGAGGTTCTGTTCCTTGAGATCTCTCGCATCACGTGGTCTTCTCAAGGGCCGTCCTCCTGAGATAATTTCTTGAGATGACCGCCCTTACAAACTCCATCTCGAGAATTTTCTTCTCACCTTTCATGACGACTCCACGCAGTTTGATCTTGTTTTCAACCACTCCGATGACTTTGACACCCACCGCGACGGCTTCGCCAACTCTGATTGGCAAAAGGTGCCTGACGTTTGCTTCTACAACCACCGAAATTTCTTCTTCGTCAAGATACGGTTGTATCAAATCATAACCCACATGAAAAACTTGAGCGCAGAGTCCAGACGTACTCGCAAGTTCGAGAATCTCCATCTCTCGATCCTCACGCCACGCCAAGTTTTCATCAATGGTGAAATCAACTGTTTTGCTCGTTCCGAGCAACCGTTCCAAGTTTTTCACCATTCATCACTTCCTCTGTCAGCTCTTTACGCAACACCTTTCTCAATTCTTCGCCCTCTATGACTTCTCTTTCGAGCAGAAGTTCCGCCAGCTCGTCGAGCTGCTTTTTGTGCTCAAGAAGTAGCTGTTTCGCTCTCTCGTAGCACTCGGTCACTATATGTTTCACTTCCTCGTCTATCTCACTCGCGACCTCTTCGCTGTAGTTCCTCATCCTTGTGAGTTCTTTGCCCAAAAAAATCTCTTGTTCGGTCTTACCCCACACCAAAGGTCCAAGCTTATCGCTCATTCCAAGCTGACAAACCATCTTTCTGGCAAGTTCTGTGGCCCTCTCGATGTCGGACGCAGCGCCGGTCGAGATCTCGTTGAAAACTATCTCTTCCGCGGCGCGTCCGCCGAGCAGAGCCGTTATCTGGTCGAGCAACTCGTTCTTTGTGACAATGTATCTGTCTTCAGCCGGCAACTGCAGAGTGTAGCCTAAGGCGCGGTAACCTCGAGGTATGATGGAGATCCTGTGAACCGGATCAGCATTTGGCAACAAGCTTGAAACGATGGCGTGTCCTACTTCGTGGTAAGCCACGATCCTCTTCTCCCTTGGACTGATCACACGGGACTTTCTCGCAGGTCCGGCGATGACCCTGTCTATCGCTTCTTCAAAATCGGCCATCGTGATCTTGTCTCTTCCAGCCCTCGCCGCAAGAAGCGCCGCCTCGTTCACCAGATTTTCCAGATCCGCTCCCACGAACCCTGTGGTGCGCTGTGCGAGGACTTTCAGGTCAACATCTTCGGCGATGGGTTTGTTCCTCGTATGTATCTTCAGTATCGCTTCTCTTCCCTTCACGTCTGGTACGTCCAAAACCACTTTCTTGTCGAATCTACCGGGCCTGAGGAGCGCGGGATCGAGTATGTCGGGCCTGTTCGTGGCAGCCATCACCACGATGCCCTGGTTGATGTCGAATCCGTCCATCTCGACGAGAAGTTGGTTCAGTGTCTGTTCTCGCTCGTCGTGCCCACCACCAAGACCTGCACCCCTGTGTCGTCCGACGGCATCGATTTCGTCGATGAAAACGATGCAGGGTGCGTTCGCTTTCGCCTGGGCGAAGAGATCTCTGACACGTGCGGCGCCGACGCCAACGAACAGCTCCACAAAATCTGAACCACTTATGTGGAAAAACGGTACGTTTGCCTCACCAGCTACAGCCCTTGCGAGCAAGGTTTTACCCGTACCCGGAGGCCCAACGAGCAATATACCTTTCGGCATTCGGGCACCTATGCGCGCAAACCTCGCAGGATCTTTCAAGAACAGGACCGTTTCCCTGAGCTCTTCTATCGCTTCGTCCACACCGGCAACGTCGTTGAAAGTGACACGTTGCTGGCCGGGCCTGACCATCTGGGCTCTGCTACGAGTGAACGTGAATGCTTGATTGTTTCGTCCGGATATGGTTCTCATCATGAAGAAGAACATGAACAGCAAGAACACTATGAAGATCACGTTACCAATGACATTGATCCAGAAAGAGCTGCTCAAGCCCTTCTCACCGGTCACGCGTATGCCCTTTTCGCTGAGTAGTTTTATCGTCTGTGTATCCTGAGAGAACCACGGTGCATAGATTTCGTAGTACTCGCCTCGCTTAGAAATAACCCTTATCGTACCGTCGTCTCTCACCACAACTTCGGCGATGCGCCCCGGGTCCGTCTCGACTATCTGTATGAAATCACTGAAACTCATCTTCGACACGTTGTTGGTAGGACTGTAAAGGGAACGAACGAGCCAGAATATCGAGAGTATGACGAGTGCGGCGAAGATGAGCGAGATGTAGTTCGGTCGATTTCCGTTCAAATCATTCTTCCTCCTTTCTCAATTCAAGTATAACTCGGAATGGATTTTCCAGCAGGTTCAGAACGAGAAAATCATCGTTTTTTAGTCTCTCATTCAACCTTTTGTCAACGTACACGTATGGTACCCACAGAATTATACCATTCTCTTCAACTACGGGCATCTCATCACGCAGGAAACTCGGTATACGTGCCTCGATCATCAGATCCTTCAACTTCTTTGAAGAGACTCTATCACCGGGTTTCCTGACCCTCACCAGAACGGGGAGTTTTACGAAGATGTATTGATCACTCTCGATTTGATCGTTGAGTTTGAAGTACCAACCGTTGAAATCGTACAGTCCACACTCTTCAATCTTCAAAGATTCGAGTACATCGTGTTCGCGTTCGACACAGAACAGATCAAAGCCCTTCTCAAGCCAGAGTCCCTTTGCAAGCTCGATCTTCCAGGTTGGACTGTGCGCACGCTCAAGAAGTTGTTGAACGTGTTTGAACTCGAGTTGTTGGCCGAACTCTTTCACACAACTTCTGAGCAGTTCCACCAGTTCGAAGTCACTCAGTTTTCTGCTCGAGAAGATGGTACGATCTTTAAATCTGACCAGCCTTTGCTTTCTTAAGAACTCTTCCACGTGCCTTTCGATCAACATGTTCGACACGTGCAACTGCAGCAGGGCTTTTTCGATCGAAGGATTGATTCTTCTCAGAGCCGGGATGACGACGTGTCGAATGTAGTTTCTCGTGTACCTAACGTCGTAATTGGTCTCGTCCTCTACAAAACTCAGGTTCTTTCTCTTCGCGTACTCTTCTATTTCTGACCTCTCTATGTAAATGAACGGCCTTATCTTGTCCTGAAACCTGGGTTTCATCGCAACCAGACCGAGTGGGCCGGTCCCGCGCACGATCCTGTGCAACATGGTTTCAACCAGATCGTTCAAGTTGTGAGCAAGCGCAATCACATCGCACTGAAGTTTTCGTTTTGCGTTGTCCAAGAACTGATACCTCAGCTTCCTCGCACCTTCTTCAATGCCAAGTTTGTTCTCTTCGCAGAATTTGGCTACGTCAATTCTTTCAACACAGAGTTCAACCTTCAGTTTGGCACAGAGATCACTCACGAAGGCTTCATCCCTGTCCGCTGTAGCTCTGAGCATATGATTGAGATGGGCGGCACAGATGCGCAGGCGGTAAATTTCACGCAACTGAAGAAGCACATGCAAGAGGCTAACGGAATCGATTCCACCCGACAGTGCCACGAGGACGCTTTCACCTTTGGAGAGCAACTTCTGCGTCTGGACGAACTTGAGGACTTTGAATTCGAGAGGATCTAAAATCCTTCGCACCACCCAGAAAGAAAAATGGAGCCAGCGAAGGGATTCGAACCCCCGACCTGCGCATTACGAGTGCGCCGCTCTGCCGACTGAGCTACGCTGGCTCACACGTGCTTCCGCCTTGACATTATACATCAACTTGTAGAATCGATCAAGTGGGGCCAAAAGGGCACGTTAACGCCGGTGAAATGAGCAATATCTACAATCAGAAATTCCCGAACATCTTAGAGAAACTCACTTCGCTGATGAATTCTTGCTGAGGTCTGACGCTAAAAAGTGAATTGGCCGACTTGATTTTTCTTGAGGTCGTAGTAAAATACATGTTGGTGAAAGCGGGTGTAGCTCAATGGTAGAGCATCGGCCTTCCAAGCCGAGGGTTGCGGGTTCGAATCCCGTCGCCCGCTCCAGCGCCCGTAGCTCAATAGGATAGAGCATCGGACTTCTAATCCGAGGGTTGTGGGTTCGACTCCCGCCGGGCGCGCCAGCGTGGTGACCATAGCTCAGTAAGGTAGAGCGCCTGACTGTGGATCAGGTGGTCGCGGGTTCAAGTCCCGCTGGTCACCCCAGACGAGCGCGCCTGTAGCTCAATGGATAGAGCGTCGGACTTCGGATCCGATGGTTGCGGGTTCAAGTCCTGCCAGGCGCGCCAGTGTCTCCTCGGTGAAAGCGACGTTGGGTACAGCGGTGGTTACAATGGCTGTTGAAAAGGAGGTAGAAGTGATGGAAGTACTGAAGGTAGCATCCAATTCAAACCCCAACAAGGTGGCTGGAGCACTCGCAGGTATGATCAGAGAGCATGGAAGGGCGGAACTTCAGGCGATCGGTGCCGGTGCTGTAAACCAGGCAGTCAAGGCAATCGCCATCGCGAGAGGCTATTTGGCGCCGAGTGGGATTGACCTTGTCAGTATTCCGGCGTTCACAGATGTCGAGATCGACAAGGAAACGAGAACCGCCATCAAATTCATAGTTTTCCCGAGAAGCTGAACTGAAACGAAAGCCCCGCACCCGCGGGGCTTTCAATTTCCTCAACCGTGCCTCTTGAGCAATCCTTTCTTCTTCGCGAACCTCTCGAAGTGAATGAAGAGGATTATCCCGAGCGGCAAGAGTGTCACACCGAGTATCATAAGCGGTAAAAGTTGAGACCAAAGTCGCTCTGTTGAAGCGCCTTCAAGGATGGCCAGCCTCATACCCCTCAAAGCGTAAGTCGCCGGTGAGAAAACAGCGATTCTCTGCATCCAGTATGGCAAGACATCGACTTCGTAGTAGACTCCGGAAAACATGAGTAAAAGCGCTTGAAATATGTGAACAACTTGCACGCCCTTTTCTGGAGAGATCAGGGGTAGGACTGCCCCAGCCATCCCGAGACCCATGAATGACACGGAAGACACCAGCAAAACCAACCCCGCTCCGGTTAAGTTTGCCCCCGAAAGATCCAGTTTGAACAACAGCGATACCAAGATTAAAATCAAACCACTTCTCAGGATTCCATAGAGCACGCTGAAAACGCACACGCTCAAAAGGTGCGTGACTCTCTCGACCGGTGCCATGAATGTGTACTCTATCGTCTCTTCCCACCTTTCCCAAGCCACTGTTTCGGCGACCACTTCAAATAGTATAGAGAGATAACCCCACATTATTGAACCTATGAGCATGTACAACACAAGGTAATTAACATCAACTGTGGAACCAAATCTCACGAATCCAACTCCTATGAATCCTATGGTCACGGTATTGGCCACAGTGTAAGCAAAAAACACCAATTCCCATTTCCAATACCTCTTGATCAGGTTGAAGTTCCGTTCCACGAAGGCCAGAGCTGCCCTTAGCTCTCTGAACCAGCCACTCATTCACTCGACCTCCTCCACGTCGGCCTCTTCGAAACTGGTCCCTGTGTATTTCAGGAAAACGTCTTCGAGTGTCGGGTTATTTTTCTCGTTTCTCAACGCTTCACTGAGTTTTTCAGGTTCTCCGAGTGCGACGACTCTTCCGTTGTGGATTATCATGACTCTGTGACAAAGCTTCGCGGCTTCTTCCATGTCATGTGTGGAGAGAATCACGGTGCTGCCATTCCTGTTCGCCTCAAGTATCAGAGACTGAACCTCACGTTTCGCCCTTGGATCCAACCCAGTCGTTGGTTCATCGAGTAACAGAAGTTTCGGTTTTGTTAGGAAAGCCCTCATTATGGCAGTTTTTTGCTGCATACCCCGCGAGAACTCCTCAACAGGATCCTTCAACCTCGAACCATCGAATCCTAAAGCATTCGCAAGCTCCATTATACGTTTCATCGCGTGCTTTCTGCTCAAGCCGTAAATCCCAGCTGAGAAGATGAGATTTTCATAAGCTGAGAGCTTTTTGAAGAAGCTCGCATCGGTTGAAACCCTGTGAATCAGTTCTCGCACCTTTTTCGAATCTTTGATCGCGTCCAGTCCGAAGATCCTGATTGTACCTTCGTCTGGGATCAGAAGTGTTGCGATCATCCTGATGAGAGTTGACTTACCCGATCCATTCGGACCGAGTATTCCAAAGATCTCCCCTTTCATTACCTCGAAAGAGACGTTCTGTACAGCACGGATGATCCGGTCTTTCTTTTTAAAGTACTTGCTCACGTTTTCAACGAGGACTGCTTCCACTCCTCTCACCCCCAAGCTCTTTGTGAGACTCAGGGCAGGACGGTTCTTCTGAAAAGATAGCTCACAATGGAGGTAAAAATGGTGAGTGTCAAAACCAAAGGAATCATTGTCTTTATGACTCTTTTCTCTTCGCCAATTTGATCTATTGAAGCGGCTGCGTTTTGAAGCTTGGATGGAGATATGGCAGAGGCAAGACCGCTACCGAAAGAAACGGCTGCGGCCATCATGAAAGGCGACAGATTCAAAGTTCGTGACGTTTGAACCGTGTACACAGTGAACATCGCGGTTGCAGAAGTTTGGGTGCCCGTTATGAATCCGCCAAAGACTCCTATGAAAGGCGTTAAGAGTGGGAAAACGTTTTTGAAAAGTCTTGCTGAGTAGCTGGTCAGTGCGTTGATCATGTTCATTTCCTCGTTCAAGAGTTGAAAGCCGTCAGTGGTTTTGACAAAACCAGAGTGGAGCATCACGTAAGCCGTCATGAAGAAAAACGAGGCGGACCAAAAGGGTTGCCAACTTCTTTTGAAGGTTTTTCTCAGCGTCATCAATACTTCTTTTCCATTGAGCTTGTAAAAAGAGATGCTGATCAAGCTGGAGACGAAGATCCAAGTGTAAGCCTGCCAAAGTAATCTCATATGAACAGGCTTCAGTGATGTGCCGAAGAAATACACTGGGAAGGACAGCTTTTCGTAAACCAGTTCTCTGATGGGTTCAAAGAGGTTGAAGAAGGATATGAAGAATATCAAAACGATCCACGGGAAAAAGGCATGAAGAAAGTCATTCAAGCGTTTTAATGATCCTGCTTCAACGGGTTTACTCCTTTTTGAGAAACTCAAAACCAGAACGATCAAAGTTCCAACGATCAAGCCGGTCAAAACAGGGGCTCTGATATAGATCGCAATGACGGCACCAAGATAAGACAAGAGTCCGACGGTCAAAGAAAGATGAAGATACTTGAGAGCGAACTTCTTTCCATGTGCGGTGAGAAGGACTGCGAAAGTGATCAGGCACGAAACAACGGGCACGTAAGGTAAGAAGTACTTAGCACCGTCGATCAGATCCAGCCCAACCATGTCGCAGAACACGACCAAAGGAACTCCAAGGATCGAATAGGTGCAGAGAGAATCGTAACCCAGTGCCGATAGAGCTATCGAAGTCCTCGAACCGTAACCGAAGGCCACCAGGATCGGTGTGAGCACGGTGACTGGCACTGCTCCAACCGATGCCAGGATCGTTCCAATTCCTATCACCAGAGCGATTATCCTGCTTGCGGGTCGATCGCTCAGCGATTCTTTCATCAATCCAACTGCTTTGTTCATGGCACCGGATCGTTCCATTATCGAAAGTTGAAATAGCGAGGCAGGAACTATGAGAGAAACCGGAAAGGCAGCGACAAAACCAGCCACACATGATCTCAAAGCCACTTCAAGGGATGTTTCGAAGAACGTCAAAGAGACCGCAACAGCGCTGAGCAAGCCCAATAGAGCGGCCATGGACGTCGACAGATTGCTGAAAAGCATGACTCCCAAAACTACCAAAACTGGAGAAATGGAAAGCAATCCTCTCATTTTTTCACCAAATACAAATCATACCCCAACGCTTCCCGGTCTGGCAACATTCTCGGGAAATCTCGTTTAACACCGATTGAGGAATCATCGGAAGGCAAGAAACGTATTCACCAGGACCGGCACAAGCATTGTCACAATGAAACCATGCGCGAATGCCAAAAGTGATGTCTCTCTGTCCGTGTAGTGTGAGATAGGTCCGAGCAGCGTGTCCATCGAGGTCGCACCTGCTATCGATACAACGGCAGTTTTGGAATACCTCGAGAGAATCGGTGTCAACACGATCGCATACAGTTCCCTCATGACGTTCGAAAAGAATGCGATGGCACCGAGTTGCGCGCTGTGAAGGTTCGAAATGATGATCGCAGACAAACTGTACCAACCGAATCCGGAGGCGACGGCGAGAAGTTCAAAACGTTTCATGGGTGAGAAGAAAGAGAGAACCAAGGCTCCCGAATAAGTCCCGAGCACGGTTGCCGCGACGCTGAGCAGAACCTTCTTGATCACGTCGAATCGAACCTTTTCCTTGCTCAGGTCCACTCCAACGAGAAAAACGATGACGTAGAGAACCGCATTGACAGACCAATCAGGAAGTCTCAAGCTGGTCCATCGGCCTGCAAATACGCCAGCCACAACAGAGCTTAAAAGCAGAAGCACCATCACTTCTTTGACACCCTTTCAAAAATCACAGCGAAGATGAAACTTCCCAAGACGGCGAAACTCGACACCGCGAAAGATGAAAAGAGAATGCTCTCGAGCTTCGAGACTACGTCGTCGTTCGATCCGATCTCGACGCCGAGCGCAAAGAGAAGAAGGAAAGTCAAAACGATCAGAACTTTGTATTTTTTGATCCAGCCGGTTCTCAAAAAGCGCCCGACAAGGAAGCCCAAAAAGAACAACAGGATCAGAACAATCAGCAGCATTCTTAACACCCCTCACAACTCGATGCCCACCCTTGCGGGAATGAGCCTGTCTTGGAACCTCTTTCTGAAAATCTCAACGGCTTCACGGCCCGTGCAATGGCACGGCATGATTCTCTTAACGTTCAGCCTTTCTATTTCATCGACGATCCGAGATATCTCCGAAGTTTCTTTGTCCAGCAGATGAAGCCCTCCAGCTAAAAGCCCAATCGGCTTTCCAAAGCGCTCCAACACGGTCTGTACCATCTTGATCACACCTGGATGGCAGCATCCAACCAGCACGTCTACGAACTCACCACGATCCACGACCAAACATTGTTCGAAGATCGTCCTGTCGTTGTACCTTCCTTCGATCTGGCCAGAAGAGTGAATGCTCGGAGCTATTCGCAGCGGATCTCTGACTCTGATGACTTCAACAGAGAATCTGTCTTTGAGAGCGTCTTCAAAACTTTGGCTGAACCCTTCACAGATGTAGACCTTGACGTTCGGATTCGTCTTCAGAAGCTCTCCAAGTCCACCAACGTGGTCCCAGTGTTCGTGCGATAGAACGACGTGCTCAATTTTTGATGGATCGATGTGCAATCTTTTCATATTCCTCAGCAGGATTCGACCGCTGGAGAACGCATCGAACAGGACGTTTACACCGACCAGGAACGAAAGTCCCCAGATTTTGAAGGCGCGCTGAAGTTTCGTTGAAGCTTCGGCGACGAGGACGATGTTCATGCGCTCTCCCTCACGATCAGTTCGACATCGAGAACCACCTGTTTGGGACTCGTTCGAAGGTTCGACAATCTTTCGTAGAGCATCTCGAAGGCGACGATGCCTTCCAAGAATTTGTCGATTCTGACGGTTGTGAGGGAGGGTTGAACGAACTCCGCGTACGAAATGTCGTCGTAGCCCACCACTGCCACGTCCTCTGGGACTCTCTTTCCGAGCAATCTCAGTGCCTTCAATGCGGCGATCGCAAAAACGTCGTTGAAACAGAACAAACCATCGAAATCGATGTCTTTCAGTTCCATGATCTTGTTGAAAGCCGACTCGTAGCCTTCTTCGATCTCCACCATGGCATAAGGCTGCAGACCGAACTCTCTCAGAGCTTCCACGTAACCTTCGTACCTCATGCGGGCCACAGACTTGTACATGAAAGCGTTGAGCATCAAGATCTTCCTTCTGCCTTTCGACAACAGATGTTTCGTTGCCAAATAACCACCTTTCACGTCGTTCGAGTAGACTTCGTCGAGCTCATCGTTCTCGAAGTGGACTCCGAGTATCACGAAGGGAAAGTTGAGCTTGACGAGCTTCTCGATATCCTTACTGTCGAACTGCGTTGGAGAGATGATGATACCATCCACGCGCTTCTGCAAGAGTGTGTCCACAGCCTGCATTTCGTTTATGTAATCTCTCTCCGTGTTCATCAGAATGACCTGATAGCCGTACTTTCGTGCGCTTGTCTCGATTCCTTTGAAGACTTCCGCATAGAATGGGTTGGAACTGTCTTCGAACACCACGCCTATGGTCTTCGTCGTACCCTTTCTGAAGAGAACGGCATCGGAATTTCTAATGTAGCCAAGCTTCTTTGCGATCTCCAACACCTTCTCCTTGGTCTGCGGGCTCACGTCAGGTTTGTTGTTCAAAGCTCTGGAGACTGTGTTCACGGAAACTCCCGCTTCCTCAGCTATATCCTTTATCGTGATGAACCTCTTTGCCAAAGCTCAGACCTCCCAGCTCTCGAAAGCTCCCAAAGCGATTTTCTTGTTTGACATCCAAACCACACTCTCATGGTCCCGAACATTCAAAAGCATCAGTTTCTCCCGCGTCTGGATAGCATCCACCCCACCACCGACGAACCTTGCCGGCAAAAGATTACCCAGCAAGAATGTGTAAAAGAACTCATCAGCCACCGTGGCAACGTAATATTTGTTGCCTCGCTTGGTGACACAGGGCATTCCAACGAACGGGCCTGTTTCGAAGGACCCCAGCACCTCCGCATCTTTGACCTTGATTTTATCACACCAGAAGTTTCCACTCAACTGTAAATTCGAAACGTTCAGGTCCACCTTCTCCGTGCCCGCAAAGTCAACGATTTCGAGACCGAGAAGTCGCTGTAAACCATATGGGAAATCTGTTCTCATCCAGTTGTATTCGTCTTTGATCGAGGTCATGCAGGTGACCAAGACGTCACCTTGGAAAGTTTCGAGTTTCTCGATGAGTTTCTCTGGTAAATACATCGCATAGGGGACGATCAACAACCTGTAGGAGTCGATCTCGTCATCGTCAAACACGAAATCGGCGTTGTAGCCGAGTCTCCTGACGCCTTTATAGATCTCCATCACAGATTCCCAGTAATTGAAGTTGCGATTCAGATGGTTTATCCTGTGAATCCACGCGTTCTCGTAGGAGAAGTAAATGGCAACCTCTTTTTGCGGAACCACGACTCCTTGTGTTTCTCGTTTGGCCTGTGCAAACTCTTCGCACCTGTCGGTCTTTTTGCCCGCGTAATCCAGCAACGCACCGTGGAACTGTTCTGCGCCCCATTGGATCTGATCGAACCTGAACACGAGCACACCGAGTGCGCCGTGCAAGTGCGCTTGTTTTATCCACAGCTTCAAATATCCGTCGGGATACTGTTCGTTGACCGTTTTCCAGTTCACCCTCCCCGGTTGTTGTTCCATCACGAGGAATGGTTTCTTCTTCAAAGATCTCATCAGATCGTGGTTGGCGGCCTGCCTGAGAGGATCGTAGATCTTCGTCGAAACGTAGTTGTCCCAGCTCACAAGATCTATGTGTTCAGAAAGTTTTTTGTAGTCGAGATCGAAAAAGTCTACCATGAAGTTGTGGGTTATCGGTTTTTCGGAGTACTTTCTTATAATCTCAATCTGCATGTTCATGTAATCGATATGGATGTCGGTCGAAAACCTGAAGAAATCGAGCATCATGTGAGGATTTTCAAACGCAGGCGTGTTGATGGGCAGGACAATTTCATCCCAATCGTTGACGGTCTGGCTCCAAAATCTGTTGCCCCAGCGATAGTTGAGCTCATCTATGGAAACGTATCTTTTTTTCAACCATTCGATGAACGCCCTCCGTGTCGATTCACAGTAGCAAAGCGTCGTGTCGTGACAACCGAATTCGTTGTCGATCTGCCACATGTCCGCATAGGTTGAGAGATGCTGAGCGTACTTTTCAACGATCTTCTTCGAATATTCGCGGTACACCTCGTTTGCTGGACAATAATGTCTCCTGCTTCCCGCACCCTTTTGCCTCCCGAATCTGTCAACGGGCAGTATGTGTGGATGTTTCTTGATCAGCCACAGGGGTGGTGTGGCGGTGGGCGTGCCGACAATGATCTTGATGCCCGCATCTTTCAACAACTTCAAAGGTTTCTCAAGTTTTGAAAAATCGTACCGACCTTCCTCCGGTTCGACGATCGACCAGGCGAACTCTCCAACCCTCACCCACTCAATGCCTATTTCTTTCATCATTTTCACATGGTTCTCCCAAACAGACTCATCCCAATGCTCTGGATAGTAAGCGGCACCGTAGATCTGCATCGAATCCCTCCTCAACCCTTTATGCTACCCAAAGTGAGACCCTGGATGAAGTAGCGCTGGAAGATCAGAAAAACTATAACAGGAACGGTTGCGGCGAGCAAGGCACCGGCGGCTATGACGTTCCAACTGCTGATCCATTGACCCTGTAACGTCGTCAGACCTATCGTAACGGTCTTCTTTGCGTCACTTTGGAGAAGGATCAAAGACCAAAGATAATCGTTCCATATCCAGGTGAATTCGAGGATACTCAGAGCGGCAACGGCGGGCTTAACCAAAGGCATGATGATCTTTGAATAGATCTTGAAAGCACCGGCCCCATCGATCCTTGCGGCGTCGAAAAGGCTCGACGGTATCGTCACCATGAAGTTCCGCAGAAAGAAGGTACAAAAACCAAGCTGAAAAGCGATGTGAAACAGTATCACGCCGGTTAACGTGTCGTACAGACCGGTCACGACGGAGAACCTGTAGACGGGAATGAGCAACATCTGAAAAGGTATCAACATGCCAGAGACGAAGATCATCAAGATCGCTGTGCGCAGCTTGAACTCGTACCACGCGAGTGCGTAAGCACTTAGACTCGACAGAAAGAGTGTACCTGCAACGGAAACCGCCGTGACAATTGCGGTGTTGATGAAGTAGCGAGCCATTCGACCTTCGACCCATGCGATCTTGAAGTTCTCAAACGTCCACGTTTTTGGTGGGGACCAAAAGTTTCTGAGCATGAAGATCTCGTCCATGGTCTTGAACGCAGTGAAGAACGCCACCACGAATGGTACCATCCACAGAACTACGATCAACGTACACAGAACGTAGAAGAGCGTGGCCCTTAAGGTCTTCTTCATAACCTTTCCTCCCTCTTGAGCACGTTGAGCACGTATATGAGTATGAAGCCAAGAGTGATCAAGAACTGTATCACGGCAATGGCTGCGCCGTAACCCATCCTGTAGTTGTGGAAGGCTTGGATATACATGTAATTCGCCATGACGCTTGAAGAATAGTAAGGCCCTCCCCTGGTCATGACGAACACAATGTCGAACGCGCGCAGTGAATCGATGATGTTCACCGTGATCGTTATCACCATTGCAGGCCTGAGCTCTGGGAGTATCACGTACCAGAATCTCTGAAACGCGTTCGCACCATCGACTATGGCTGCCTCGACGTGTTCCTTATCGACACTCTGAAGACCTGCAAGAAAAAGGACCATCGCGTAGGGGATCTGCCTCCACAGTGCGGCCCATATGAGTGAGTAGGTGACGATCTTTGGATCGCTCAGCCAGGGTTTGGCGAGACCTTCGAGCCCTATCCAACGCAGAAACGTGTTCACGATACCACCGGAAGGTTCGAGTACCCATGACCATATCTGACCAATAACGACGAAGGATAACGCCATGGGCAGGTATACCAGAGATTTGTAGACCTTGTGACCAGGATACTTTTGGTCCATGAGCATCGCAAAGAAAAGTCCCAAAGGTATAGAAAGTATGACAAAGCCAACCATCCACTTGAAGTTGTTCAAAAGAGAAAGGATGAAATAACGATCGTTGAATAGTCGAATGAAATTTTCCCACCCGACGAATCTTGGTCGCGTCATACCGTCCCAACGTGTGAAACTCACTACGAAGGTTCGAAAGATGGGGTATATGACCCAGATGGAATAAAGGGTCAGAGGACCTGCGAGAAAGAAATAGGGTGTCAACTTTTTCTTCATTCGATCACCTCAAAAAGCCCACGGGCAGGATGCCCGTGGGCGAGGTTCACTTGCCGTAGATTCTCTTTCTCTCTGCCTCGAGTCTCTTGAGTATGTCCGTGATCCTGTCAGGATTCTGCATGAACTCTATGAACGCGTTCATTCCGACTTCAGCCATCTCTGGATTCGTATCCCTGTCGTAGAACTGTGCCACACCGGCCGAGGCGAGGATCATGTCGAGACCCTTCTTCGCGTGTTCGTCAGGTGGTGCAACCGCCACATTTGCAGCCAGCCTGCCGAGGTCCTTCGCGAATTTCTCCTGAGCCTCTTTCGAAGCGATGAATCTCAGGAACACGATCGCACCTTTCTTGTTGGGTGCGTTCGCCGGGACCATGAAACCATCGATCGGTGTTTCTTCGTACGGCGCGACGGTTGGATCGATGATGGGGAACCTGAAGAAGTCCAGATCGTCTTTCACCTCAGCGGGAGCAACATCCTTGATGAACTGCCCCATGTAGTACATGCCAGCCTGACCTCTGAACAGGAACGTCGCTGCTTCCTGCCACTCGTAAGCGGTGTGGTTCGGGAGCAGGTATCCTTTGTCTATGATCTGTCTCCAGTACTCGAACACCTTCAGAAGTTTTGGATCGGTGTAGGGAACTTCTCCAGCCGTGAGGGCGATGTGATAGTCGAGTCCGTTGACCCTCAGGTTCAGAATGTCAAACCAACCCGCCGCAGTCCATGGGAACTTGGTTCCGATGGTGATAGGAACTATGCCGTTCTTCTTCAGAGTCTCACACACCTGTAGAAACTCGTCCCAGGTCTTCGGTTCTTTGATGCCGAATTTTTCGAAGACGGATTTTCTGTAGTAAACGCCCCACCAATACCAGCTCTGCGGGATGAAGTAGATCTTGTCTTTGTAAGAACAGGTGCTTCTGAACGCTTCGGGGAAGTAGTCCTCCCACTTCGCACCTTCGAAGACTTCTTCGACGGGAACTATCAATCCCATCTCTGCGAAGTAGCGCATCCTTTCACCCGCGAACCATGTGACGACGTCCGCGGTACCTTTCGGTGAGGCGAGCCAGGTTCTCAAGAGTACTTTGAAGTCTTCGTGTGCGAACGTGTTCACGACAACCTCGTAGTCAGGATACTTCTGCTGGAAGATCTCTACGAGCTCTGCCAGAGCTTTTCTGGGAGCAGGATCGGACATGTAGCTGTTGATGACGATCCTTTCCTTTGCGAAGACGAAGACCATGATTGCGGCAAGGACGAGGACGAGAAACTTCTTCATAAAAGATCCCCCCTCACTTTGTGCCGGTAACGTTACCGGCACGATGTCCAACAAGAGTTAGCCATAGGTAAATCACGATGTCAAGCCCGAAAAATCAATAAAACCGACGAAATCGTACGTCTTAGCGTTTCCGTAGGCTTTTAATCTTTAAAAGTTCAGCGAGTCTTCCTTTTGCTCCTTGTTTCGACTCAAGTTAACAAAAAGGATGGGCAACGCCCACCCTCGAGCCTTTTTGATCTGTCTCAGTAGAGAACAGGACCAGTGATGATGGGTTCTTTTTGAATCGGATAGGTGAGAGGATACCCCATCAATCGAGCGATGATCCTTGGAACATCCGTGTTGTCAAGCCAGCCAGTGAAGTGTTCAGCACCAGGTCCAAATGCGAAGATGGGAACAGGATCGCCAGTGTGGTCGAAGGTTGTCCAACCGAGCAATGCCTTGGAACTGACGTAACGTCCGAACGCGTTGGGTAAATCGTACACACTCTTTGCAGTTTTCTGCACGTTCAAAAGTTGTTCGTACTCCTCTTCACTCATATCGATATCGTAGAATTCCTTAACTGCTGCAATGAAGTTCTCTTTATCCTCGATTTTGTACCTGGTTAAGAACCAGTCGGTGTTGGCCTTGAATTTTCTCAGTTTGTCGAGATCGAGCATGTAGGTTCCCGTAGAGGTCGAGAGACCTCCGGTCTCGTGATCAGAGGTGACGACGATGAGGGTGTCTGGGTTCTTCTTCGCAAATTCCAGCGCCACACCGACCGCCTTGTCGAACTCGACTACTTCTTTCCAGACTCCGTACGGATCGTTACCGTGTGCTTCCCAGTCGATTTGAGAACCTTCGACCATCAAGAAGAAGGGCTCACCATCCTTGGACAACAATTCAAGCGCCTTCTCCACCATCTCGTAAAGCATCGGTTGTTCTCCTGCCCTTTCACTTGCCGGGGCAAGATGGCTCGAGGCGAACAACGCGAGCAACTTCCCGCTTTCAACTTGCGCCAACTCACTCTTCTTGGTGATCACGGTGTAGCCACGTTCTTTTGCGATAGCTATCAAGTCCTTTTCATCATTTCTCTTACTACCTTTCACCGATTTGGGGATGAAGTGTCTCATGCCTCCACCCATGATCACATCGAAGTCACTCTCGATCAGCTGTTCGGCGAGTTCGTTCTCCATGTCTCTGTCGGGCACATGCCCGTAGAAAGCCGCGGGCGTGGCGTGAGTGACTCTACACGTAACCACTATGCCGACTTTCACACCGTAGGACTTGAGTATCTCGGCTATGGAAGGTACTGGCTCTTTGTTCGGAAGCATGCCGATCATGCCGTTGTTAGTTTTGAATCCAGAAGCGAGTGCGGTACCAGCGGCAGCCGAGTCTGTCACCCACGTGTTGGCGGAAAAGGTCTTGACGATCCCAACATGTTGGCTCTTCATCATGTTGAGCGGTCTTCCTTCGAGGATACTTGCAAGATACACGTGGTTGAAACCCATCCCGTCACCTATGAAGTAGATGACGTTTTTCACGTAGGAAGCCAAGACGAAAGTCACGAGCAGTGTCAAGACGAGAGCGACGAGCAACCTTCTCATGTTCACACCCCCCTCACAGGATTCACGGCGCCTCTATTTTAGCAGAACTTACCTGAGAACCTATATGAGGGACTAAAATTGTCAATGGAGGGGTCGTTGTGGGAACCATTGTCGCCATCTTGCTCGGCTATTTGCTTGGCAGTTTCTTACCAGCGTACTTCATAACCAGAACGCTGCTCGGTGTCGACATACGTGAGATTGGTACCAAGCACGCTGGCACAACGAACGTCTACAGGAACGTTGGTCTTTGGCCGGCCGTTTTCACCGCCCTGTATGACACTTCCAAAGGTGTGCTTGCGTTCAAGTTGAGCTCGCTTTTGGGTTTGCCGGAGCACGTTTGCTTTGTCTCAGCGATGTCTGCTGTCGCTGGCCACGTGTTTCCCTTCTATCTTCAGTTCAGAGGTGGTCGTGGTGCGGCAACGACAGTAGGCATACTTTTGTACTTTCTTTGGACGGAATGGCTGAAGCTTCCGTTCAGCACTTTGCTATCTGATCTTTCAATCTTAGCGTTGATCGTTCTCGTTCTTTTCCTAACCTCAAGGAGGGGCGACGTGGTTGGCTTGTTCGTCCTGCCGGCACTCGCGTTGCTGGTCATGGTGAGGATGCCGGATCGTTCTCATTTCATCGTACTTCCAGTGCTGGTGCTCTTGACGATCAATCTTTACAACATAATCGTTTGGAGATTGATCAAGTTTCAAGAAGATATCAGACCCTGGCGCGTGCTCATCCGGCCGGCAGCCTTTTTGCTTCTCATTCTCGGTTACCACATCGAAAAAACTTCCTTCATGTTCTTGATGAGTGTTTTGATCGCCATCTTTCTTGTACTTGATCTGGTGAGACTCTCCCACAGAAGGGTCGAAAGGTTCTTCCACGATGAGTTCAAGTTCAAAATGTTCAAGGAAACCGAGAGGAAGCGCCTTTCTTCGATGACTCTTTTTCTGCTCGGTGTGACGCTGAGCTATCTGTTCTTCGAAGACGAGTTGGCGATCGCCGCTTGCTCTTTTCTGATCTTGGGTGATCTGGCGGCGAAGATCATTGGTATGAACTTTGGAAAGAAGAAACTCTTCCACAAAACAGTCGAGGGTACGCTCGCACACTTGGTGCTGTGTATCTACACAGCCTACGTTCTACACGTGATGAACTTCGTACCGCTGGGGGTCGGATTGCTTGGAGCGATCGCAGCGACAATCTGTGAGGTTTTACCGTTGGCGATCAACGACAACGTTTCCGTGCCACTGTTTTCAGGAATAGTCATGAACGTTGTGAAAGGTGTGATCAGGGGGTAAAGGTGTGCGAGGAAGTTTTGCTCGCCCAAGGTTGGTTTTCTCGGCTTGTTTGAACTGTGAACCCGTCAGATACAACGCACGAGTCATCGAGGACGAATTCTGCAAAAAGCTCGCAGAGCACGTCGATGTTGTCACGGTCTGTCCTGAGGTCGGAATCGGTTTGAGCGTTCCTCGATCTCCCATAGTGATCGTTTTCGACGGTGAGAAACGGTTAATGCAGAAAGACACAGGTCAAGATCTCACGAAAAGATTGGTAGAGTTCAGCGCGGATTTTTTAGAAAAACTCGGTGCGGTTGATGGATTCGTGCTCAAGAGAAAGTCTCCATCCTGCGCTCTCTCGGACGCCACGGCTTACAGATTCTCTGAAAACAAAAAGCTCGTTTTGAAGACGTCCGGCATCTTTGCGCAGATGGCGATGGAGAAATTCTCCAAGGCCGCGTTCATAGACGAATTCAGGTTGAGGAACTTCTGGCTACGAGAGCATTTCCTTTGCAGGATCTTTGCCAGTGCGGAGATGAGAGGAATGTTCAAAGGTGGCTTTACAAAAATGGACGTCTTGAAATTTCACGAAAGGTACAAGTACTTGCTCATGGCACACAGCCCTTCGCTTTTGAAGAAGCTCGGAAGGCTCGTTTCCAATTTGAACGCTTTGGCTCTGACCGATCTTACGAGAGAGTACAGCGATCTGTTCACCATGGCTCTTACGATCAAACCAACGAAGGCTAAACATTTCAACGTGCTGCAGCACATCTACGGATACTTCAAAGACAGAGTCAGCGATGTTGAGAAAAGAAAACTGCTGAGCTTGCTCGACGATTTCGCAACGGGTTCGACAAGCTTGACGAAGATCAGAGCGATCTTCAGAGAATACGCGCGCGAGCTTCACATCGATTACCTTTTGGACCAGCGCTATCTGAGTCCGTATCCACTGGAGCTGGAGACAGACGTATGACTGCTCTTCAACACTCAGTGATGTAGGTTTCATAATTAAACTTACGGAAGAGCTTTGGAGAGATAATAAGGTGATCAAAGATGATACTTGATCCACACTGCACATAGCCTTTTAAGTTGAAAAAACGAGCATGAGACTTTTTGTGGATCGTGTGGTAATATTAAACAAAAGGAGGTGACGTTATGAAAAGATGGTTGCTATCTCTGATCGCTTCGGCGGTGTTTCTGTCACTCGTTGCGTGCACGATCTTGACTGGCGGTTCGAATGCTACCAAGAGCGTTGGAGTCTACCTCACCGATGCGGTGCTTCCCATTGAACAAGTTGAAAGCATTCTTGTGACGATCGATCGGATATTGCTCTTGAGCGATGAGGCGACCGTGGTCGTCAGCGACGAGGCAACGACTGTGAACCTACTTGAACTCGTCGGAGAGGAACTTTACCTTGGTTCAGTTCCGGCTGGAATCTATGGCCAACTGCGTTTTGAGATCTCCAGCGCCACGATCACCGTGGATGGAACAGATCATTCGCTGAAGATCGCTTCGGGATCTTTGAAGTACAATCTTCAAGGCTTCGAAGTCACAGAAGGCTCAAAGATCGTTCTTGACTTCGATCTTTCAAGATCCATCAAGGTCACAGGATCTGAAACGAGCAATCAACACGGACAAAACCCAGTGGAGTATCACATGACTCCCGTGATCAACGTGCGTTACGGCCAACTCTACGATGTGACAGGACGAGTTGTCGATCAAAACGACTACGGAGTTCCTCACGTTCTCGTTGCACTCTTCGAAACAGGTCAGTCAAGTCCAACGGCGGTGACGCTCACGCACAAAGGATCTGGCAAATGGCAAGAAGGTGAGTTCAAACTCTGCAAGGTGAGACCTGGTACTTACGAGTTGAAGCTGTACACCAATTGGCAATCTTCACAGGATCCCGAGCCAGCGACGACGATCCAACTGACCGTGACGAAGCAAAGAGTCGAATTGGGTGAGATACAGATCAACCCATGAAAAAAACGAAGGGGCCTTGTGCCCCTTCATTTGAGATGTTTTTCAAACCAATCGAGGATCTCTCTGAGTCTTCTCATCCTGTGAAGCGGTTTTCCACTCCTGCTCAGTTCGTGGTTTTCTCCTCTGAACATGACGAGCTTGGTTTCCACCCCATGGTATTTCAACGACGTGAACATCTGGATGCCTTCGACAAGCCAGCATCTGTAGTCTTCCTCTGAGTGAATGAACAAAGTGGGAGTCTTCACTTCATTGGCGTACCGCATCGGCGAATGCCACCACAGTTTTTCGAAGTCACTCCACGGTGTGGCTGAGTGCTGATCTTCAACGAAGAAATAGCCTATGTCCGTCGTTCCAAATTTGCTGATCCAGTTCGCGATACTCCTTTGAGACACCGCAGCCTTGAAACGATGCGTGTGCCCGATGATCCAGTTCGTCATGAAGCCTCCGTAAGATCCACCCGTGACTCCCAACTTGCTTTCATCTATGAACGCGAAATTCTTCAGACACTCATCCACGAACTGCATTATGTCCTCGTAATCGATCGTTCCGTACTTACCACGGATGTCCGCGAACTCGTTTCCCCTGCCGTCGCTCCCACGAGGATTGCAGTACAAAACAACATAACCTTCGCTTGCGAGCAGTTGCATCTCGTGGAAAAAGACTTCTCCATAGACGGTCTTCGGACCACCGTGGATCTCCAAGACCGTCGGATATTTCTTTTCAGGTTCAAAGCCAAATGGTTTCATGATCCAACCTTCGATCGTGACACCATCGTTCGCGGTGAACGTGAAACGTTCTGGCCTCGAGATGTGTCTCTCCTTTTGAACCCACTCGTTGAACTGGCTGATCTGTTTTTCTTCCCCGACAACGAGCTCGTAGATTTCTTGGAGTTTCATGTTCCTCAAACCGACAAAAAAGATCTTCCCATTGAGTACGTCGAAACCATCGACGGAGCCTTTGTTGAACGTGAGCTGTTCGATCCTTCCTGAACCATCGATCCTGTACATCTGGGCATCGTGCCACTGTGTGCTCACGAAGTATAGGTATTTTCCATCGACTTTGAAGGTTCTGTTCGAGCCGAACCTGCAGTCGCTGTTCACACTGTTGTGAAGGCTGGCATCGAAGTCTGGTGTGAGAAGCTCAACTTGTCCGTTCGAAAGATCGAGCGAGTAGAATTTGGGATTCTCGTTGATGCCATACCTTCGCATGTCGCTTCCTGCGAAGATGACCTTGCCATCGATGAACTCTGCGAAAGTGTATCTGAAGTTGTCGGTGTGCGTGAGCTTTATCGATTCGTTCTTCTCCAAATCGTAAAGATACAGATCGTTGGATCGTTTCATCACGTGTTCGAATCGATTGGCCACGTAGAGAACTGTCCTTCCGTCCAAACTGTCTGAAAAGTGCTCAACATTTGAAAGTTCATCGCTGATGGGCACAATCTCTTGAGTTTGAACGTTGTAGCTGAAGAGTCTTATCCTCTTCTTGTTCGTGAAGCCAGAACCGTTGGACCAGAAAGGTATTTCGTCGAGCACCTCGTAGTCTTTCTCTTCCTTCAACGTTTTGAGTACGTTTTCTCTTTCGTCCTTGGACAACTTCCAGAAATCTTTCAGCCTGTGATCATAAACAGCTGTGAACAAGAGCGTGTTCTCGTTCAATTTCTTGATCTGTTTCACGAAGAAGGGTAGTTCGAAAGCACGTTTCGCCTCGCCTCGAGTCACGTCGATCGTGTAAAACGGTGTCAAGGGTTCTCCGTTTTCCTTTCTCTTTCTGTCCTTCTCGTCCCTCCAAGAAACAAACAGAAGCTTTGAATCGTTCAACCAAAGTGGCGAGCTGTCTTGGTTCGACGAAGTGAGCTGAGACAGTTGAGCCGTTCGAGCATCGTAGAGCCAAATGATTGACTTATAGTTGTTGTCGTCTTGGTTCATCTCGTGCACAACGAAAGCTACTTTGCTTGCATCTGGAGAGATCGTTAGACCCGAGAGGAACTTGAACTTGAGAAGATCGTCCAGTTTGATTCTTTCCAAGAGGGCCACCTCCAATTGGTTCGCATCTGGTACTATTAGTATAGCAGGGAGGTGCGATGGATGATACTGTTCAAAACTGAAGGCGAAGTCAACACGGAATCGACTCTGAAGATCGCGATAGAGGAAGCTTTGAAGACCGAGTCGAAGAAACTGCTCATCGCATCTTCACGAGGTTACAGTGCAGAAAAGGCGCTGTCGATGGTTCCAGAGGGGATCAAACTCATCGTCGTCACGCACCACGTGGGTTTCAAGGAACCAAACTGCGACGAGTTTTCGGCCGATGTGAAGAAACGCCTCATCGAGGCGGGCCACATCGTTCACACTGCAACCCATGCGCTCTCGAGCGTGGAAAGGGCGTTCAGAAGAAAATATGGGGGCATACATGCGGCAGAGATAGTCGCTGACGCACTCCGTTTGATCAGTCAGGGCTTCAAGGTGTGCGTCGAGATCTCTCTGATGGCTGCCGATGCCGGACTCGTCAGGTGCGACGAATGGGTGGTTGCGTGCGGTGGCTCCAGCAGAGGTCTCGATACTGCTGTGGTGATAAGACCCGCGAACTCTTCGAGACTGTTCGACTTGAAGATAGGAAAGATCCTGTGCATGCCGTCAGAATACGCGTGATCGACAGGGCAACGATCGAATCATTCTTCACTTGACTCGTCTTCGCTGTGTTTCGGCAACTTCGACAGCTTGATCGCGATGTAGTTTTCGTTCTTTTCAAATATCGCGAATCTGTTTCTGTTTTTCACCACGATCTCGATGAGGTTGTAACCCTCTTTCACCTTCGCCTCAATTTTCTTTCTGTCCTTCTCACTGAATTGCACACCGCTCATCTCCCAAAGAAGAACTCTTTCGGTCTGCGATAGCTCAGTTCAAAACAGAGTTCGACAGCCTCTTTCAAAGGTACCTGACCGCGCTCAACCATGTTCCCAACGACGTCGCAGAGAACCCGTCTGAACATCTCTGTCCTGGAACCGTAAGACATGAGCTTTCTCGAATCAGTGACCATGCCGACGAAGTTGCTCAGCAGATCCACCGAGGCGATGTATTCAAGCTGCGATCGCATACCCAAAGGACTATCGTTGAACCACCACGGGGCTCCCAGAAAGACGTTCTCAAAAGATCTCGCTATGGTCGCCATAACGGGTAAGTAGCTCATGTCCATACAGTAGAGGACGATCCTGAGCTTTCCATCGAAATCGTTGAAGAAATCCTTCATACCCCTCGCCACATCGACGAAGCCAGCGATTATGTCTCCGCCACTGTCAGGACCGAGCTCCTCGAAGAGCTTGGTCCTGTAATCCCTCATGGCTCCGATGTGCAGCTGCATCACCCAGTTCTTTTCGGCGTTCATCTCTGCAAACTTGTACATCATGAAGGACTGAAACTTCAGATGTTCTTCGTAAGATACACCTGATTTCAAAGCCTTCTCGAATATCTCCGACGCCACATTCTCATCGATCCTCTGAACGATTGGTTCGAGCAAGGCATGATCGCTGCACACACAACCAAGTTCGTCGAAGTGATCGTGAGTTTTCTTCAACGCGTCAAGAAAATCGGAAAGCTTTGCGATAGAAACGTTCGTGCGTTCCTCAAGCTGTGTGACGAAGTTCTTAAAGTTCGGCGAATGGACCTTGCAGAATCTGTCGGGGCGCCACGTCGGCAGTATCTTCGTTCCCTTAACTTTTTCGCGCGCGAGGATATGATAATAGAGATCTTCCACTGGATCGTTCGTCGTGCACATGATCTCCACACCCATGTTCTGCAGAAGCTTCTGCGGCTTCATGTCATCGCTTTGAAGCCTTTCTTTCGCCTTGTTCCAGATGATCTGCGCGGTATCTTTCGAAATGATTTCATGGATGTGGAAGCGCCTTTTCAGATCCAGATGGATCCATTCATAGGTTGGATTGCCGACGAATTTCGGAAAGACCTCAGCGAGCGCGAGCCATTTTTCGTAATTGCTGGCCTTTCCAGTGATTTTCTCTTCTGGAACGCCCGTTCTCCTCATCAGCTCCCACACGTAGTGGTCTGTTGCGGCCTCCGCTTCCCAAATGTCGTTCCAGCCTCTGTTCTCAACGATTTCTTTGGCATCGCTGTGGTTGTGTGCGTCCACTATTGGAAGATCCTTCACCAAAGGATAGATTTCCCTCGCAGTTGGATTGGTCAAAAGATAGTTCTCATCCAAGAAGGCCATTCACTCAACCTCCCTCACACGTAAATCTTTTCGACGTGGGGACAAGTCATCGCTCTCAACAGGGCTGCATACGTGAGTCTGAATTTCATTGTGTCTCCCACGCGGATCGATCTGTCCACATCGCTGATATCAACGATTGTGTGATCGCTCGATGCGTGTATAACTTCTACCTTCTCGTCCAACGGTTTTAACTGGCCCGGCACGGTGTCTTGCTCTCCGAGTGCAAGTATCGCCCTTCGCCGCCAACCTTTGTCAAAGAAGTTTGGCTTCCTACCAAAAGCATCGAAACCCGTTTCGCCCACTGGAACGGACGGTTTGGTCTTCAGCTCTATCACTTCCGCTTCAAGTATGAACGCATCTCTTTCAAGCCAGCTTATTTCTCTATTGTTCGTCACATCCGTACCCAGATAGATCGCTTCCCCCACCCTGAACTGGTTCACACCCTGTGGGAGCCTTTCCTCTTCAACCAGTTTCAAAGCCGACGTGTTGCCACCAGAAACTATGGGGAAGGACTTTTTGGTGAGCCTTTCAACGTTATCTCTGATGTTCAACAACATTCTCATGTTTTCCTCGCTCGCCAACACCCCACCGTAACAACCGAGATTTGTCCCCACACCACAGAGCTCAGCCCAGTCACACATTTTCGCGGCTTGCACCACTTCTTCCACCGCATTTTCGTACCAGACTCCCTCCCTGAGATCACCCACGTCGACCATGTAGATCAGCTTCGTTCTGTGTTTCTTTTCTCTGCAGAGTTCCTCTATTTTCTTCACAACATCGAGTTCAGAAACAAGGATATAGTCGCACAGACCAACAATGCTATCTATTTCGCTGAGCTGGGGTATTCTGAGCATCATGAAAGGCCCAGTCACACCACTCGAGATCAATCTTTCAACGTTTTGAATTCTCGACTCACCTATGATCCGAACGCCAGCTTCACGTAGCACTCTTGCGATGTTTGGATCGCCCAGTGTGACCTTCGTGACTGCGACCAACTCGATTCCATGTTTCGATAGAAATTCAAGCACTCTCTGCGCGTTCGCACGTATCTTGGAAAGGTCCACGTACAATCTGGGTCTCATCGCAGATCGTCCTTCATCCCTATTTCGTTCAGGATTATGAAATCTTTGTCCCGCCAATTTTTCTTGACCTTCACATGCAGATCAAGGTATATCTTTTTAGCGGTGATCTGCTCCATCTCGAGCCTGGCGAGCGTGCCGATTTGCTTTATCATCCTACCGTCCTTGCCTATGAGTATTCCTTTCTGCGAGTCCCTCTCGACGTAGATGGTCGCGGCCACGTACATCACCCCGTTTTCCCTCTCAGTTATCTCATCCACGATCACCGCAACGCAATGTGGAACTTCGTCTCTCGTGAGCAACAGAACCTTTTCACGTATGATCTCTGCGAACTGGAACGAGAGTGGGCGGTCCGTAACCGTGTCGGGCGGAAAATACATTGGACCTTCCGGCATAGCCGACTTGACAGCTTCGAACAGCTCTGCGATTCCCTCGTTTTTAACCACACTGGTGAAGAAAACCTTTTCAAACTCGTATTTCTCCTTGGCCAGCTCCGCCCATCGATGGTAATCCTCAGCGAGGTCTATCTTGTTGATAACCAGGAACGTTCTGTTCTTGGAAGCCCTGAGGAGTTCAACGATACGTTCTTCGGGCTCTCCCAGACCCTTCGTCGCGTCCACAACGAACAGTATCAGATCCACACCTTTCATCGCCTGTATCGCGGCCTCGACCATGAAGTGTCCCAACCTGTGCATAGGTTTGTGGATTCCAGGTGTGTCGATGAAGATGATCTGGTGTTCAGAATCGGTGTAAACACAACGTATGCGATTACGCGTCGTCTGTGGTTTCTCAGTCACGATGAGAACCTTTCTTCCCACGAAGCTGTTGATCAGACTGGACTTGCCAACGTTTGGTCTTCCAACGAGTGTGACGAAACCAGACTTCAAATTCATCCCTCCCTGAGTTTGAAAGCACGTGGTAGAAGCTCAGAGACTCGGGTTCTGACCACTTCTCTCCTTGTGTTGACGAGCAGAACTTCAAAATCTCCGAACTCACTCATGACCTGCCTGCATGCACCGCACGGGCTGACGGGCGAGTCTGTGTTCGCAACAACAACGAGCTTCTCGAATTGTACCTCACCTGCCGCAACAGCTGAGAATATCGCCACCCGTTCCGCACAGATGGATAGACCGAACGATGCATTTTCCACGTTGCAACCTGTGAAGATCCTGCCAGACTTCGTCAAAAGTGCTGCACCGACCTTGAATTTGGAGTAGGGTGCGTAGGCTTTGCTCATCGCTTCAATCGCTTTTTCTATCAACTTGGTCTCGTTCATTCGTTTCTCCCCTCTTTATCGTCATCAAAACTCTTTCTATCTTACTCTTAGTCGCGGCGACAATCTTGAAGTGAAAGCCGTTCACGTCCAGCTCTTCGCCGACGGAAGGAATCCTCTGAAATTGTTCGAGCAGATAACCTGCAAGTGTTTCATGCTCGGTCGGTGGAAATTCGACGTCAAGTTCTCTCTCGATGTCGTTCAAAGGTGTCGTGCCCCTCACCATATAACTGTTCTCTGTCACCTTCTTTATCCCACTCGTCTCGTCGTAGTCGTACTCGTCCATGATCTCTCCTACGAGCTCTTCGAGGATGTCCTCCAGCGTTACGATGCCTGCAGTGCCACCGAACTCATCCACCACGATCGCCATGTGCATCTTCTTCTCCTTGAACACCCTTAACAGCGTGCTCACCTTCATGGTCTCAGGCACGAATATGGGTTCTCTCATGATTTCCGAAACTTTCTTGTTTCTGGCGACTTCCCATCCCAGCTCTTCGATGAGCCCCACGGCATCCTTCACATAGCAGATGCCTACGATGTCGTCGATGTCTTCCTTGTAAACAGGGATTCGTGAATAACCCTCTTCATTCACAAGTTTGATGAATTCTTCTATCGTGGCGCTCTCACTGATGGCAACCACGTCCACCCTGGGCGTCATGATCTCCTTTATGTCGGTCTCGCTCATTTCGAAAGTACGCTCGACAATCATTCCTTCCTGTTTGCTTATCGTACCACCCTCGGTGCCAGCGCTCACGGCGTTGATAATGTCCTCAGTGGTTATGAACGGTGCATCCTCCATCGCCTTGCCACCCAGCAGACGCACCAACAGGTTGCTGATGTGGAGCAGCGGGTTTATCAAAGGAGCAAGGACTCGATCCAAGAATCTCAACAGCCTGTCCACGCGCTGGTACACACGTTCAGAATACTCCCTCGCGTAGATCTTCGGAGAAATCTCCCCCACCACGAGCACGATCAGCGTGACGAAGATCGTTCCAAGCAAAGCCACGAGACCCTCATTCAGATTGCTGAACAACCTGACGAACAGCAACGTGGCGACAGACGAAAGCATGAGATTGACGAAGTTGTTCATGATCAAAACTGCGGTCAACATACGGTTGACTCTGTGGATCGATTCTTGCTCGTTTTTCTTGATCAGTTTAAGCCTGCTCAAAGACGTCAGGGCCGTCTCCGAGGCTGAGAAAAGTGCCGAAAAGGCCAGTAGCAAGATCATTATCAAAAGCTGCAACAAACTACCGTAAGGATCCTCCACCAGAAAACCACCTCCAGTTTAATAATGATACTTCTGGTTGCTCAGAATCTTAAAACTTCTGAAAAGTTGCTCCAGAAGAACTATCGTTGCGATTCGATGCGTTAACGTCAGCTTTGAAAGTGAAATTCTTTCGTTTGCCCTTTTCTTCAAACTATCGTCCACACCGAGGGGCCCACCCACCAAAAAAACGAGTTTGCCTCTGGTCATGATGAGTTCAGAGATGTGATGAGCGAAGGAAATCGAGTCAAAGTCCTTACCGTGCTCATCCAGAAGGATGAGATGATCGTCGTCTCTCAACATTCTGAGAACCTTCGCCGCATCTCTCTTCAGAGAGGAGGTGTCTTCGATGTTCTCGTGCCCCAGCTCGAGCAGTTTCACCTCGAGGAACTGCGAAAGCATCTTGACATATTCGTTGGCGATCTGCGCGAAGTCCTTCAGCTTGCCCAGAACGAACACATCAATTCTCAAAAACCTGACCTCTCTTCACAACAGCTTTGGGAGTCAGGCCAATCATGTACGGAAGTGTGAGAAGATTCGCATCATCATACAGGACCAAATCTGCTTGCTTTCCAACCTCAACAGTTCCGATTCTTTCGGAAAGACCGAGCACACAGGATGCATTGAGCGTGAAAGCTGTAAGTATTTCTTCTGGGGACATTTTCAGATATCTCACGGCCAAATGCATGACGAACGTCGGCTCCAGCGTGGGACTCGAACCAGGATTGAAATCACTTGCGATGGCTACGGGTACGTTCGATTCAATGAACTTTCGTGCCGGTGCATACGTTTCATTCAAATGGAAACTCGTCGAAGGCATCAAGACTGCGATCGTTCCCGACCCGGCCAACGCTCGGATGGCATCTTCGTCTATCTTTAAGAGATGATCCGCGGAGACGGCCTTCAACTCCGCAGCGAGTCTGCTCGCTCCTATGTTCGATATTTCGTCCGCGTGAATACGCAACCTGAAGCCCTTTTCTAATGCTTTCGTTAAGAAGGTTTTTGCTGATTCCACGCTGAAGGCCCCAACATCGCAGAAGATGTCAACGAAGTTTGTGTAGTTCTTGACTTCGTCCAGCATGTCGATCAACTGATCGACATACTCACCCTCGTTCAAACCTTTGGGAATGGCGTGCGCACCGAGAAAAGTGGAAACGATGTCCTGCGGGGCAATCTTGGAAAGTTTGTCGATCACGTTCAGTTGTTTCAACTCGTTTTCCCTGTCGAGTCCATAGCCGCTCTTGCACTCCACGGTCGTTACACCCTTTTTCAAAAGTTCCCTCAGAAACCTCAGATTAAACCTCAAAAGGTCGGTTTCTGAAGCCTTTCTCACTTTTTCGACGGTCTCAAACAACCCCCCACCCGAGCTGTGCAGCTGCAAATAGGTCGCTCCACCCACGCGCTTGAGAAAATCGTTCTCCCTGAAACCGTAGAAAGGTATGTGCGTGTGACAGTCGACGAAGCCAGGGACCACCAGATCTGCTTCGACGAACCTGACAAAGCTCTTTGGTTTCGACGTGGAGATTTCGACTATTTTTCCACTCTCGATCCAGATGTACACACCTTCCAAGAGCTCGACTTGAGACATGTCCTGTCCTGATTTCGGGCCGTTACCCTTCGGTGTACAAAGTTTGTCCGCAGCAACGATGAGTTCTATCATTGCTCCACCTCTTTCAGTTTGTTGGCAAGTATCTCGAGGATCTTGCTCTCGATGATCCTGTTCATGTCAAAGTCGTCGAGTTGCAAATAGAACTGGGCAACTTCGAGCATCGCCTGCATCGGAACCATACCTATGATCTCCGTACCCACAACGGGCACGCCGTATCTTTGCGCTTCTCGCTTTATCGTTTCGAAGACTCTGAACAAGGGACTCTTCTTGTAGTTCGTCATGTTCATCGATACCTGAACCATGCCCTTTTCCTTCAAGTCCACGGCGATCGCCTTGACGTACCTGTACCCACCGCTGATGTGTCGTACGGCCTTCGCAATCTTTTCGGCGATCTCTATCCTCGTCGTTCCCAGATTCACATTGAACGCTATCAGATACTCCCTCGCCCCCACTGCGGTTACACCCGCTGTTGGGTGTACTTCTTCTGGCCCGAAGTCTGGTTTCCAGCGCGGATCTTTGATCTTCTCGAAGAAACCTTCGAACTCGCCTTTCCTTATGTCCGCCAAATTTTCCCTGTGAGGAGCTGTCGCCGACCTTTCGTAAAGAAAAACGGGTATATTCAGTTCGTCACCTATCCGCTTTCCAAGTCTTTTCGACAGTTCCACGCATTCTTCCATCGTGATGTTCATAACCGGCACAAGAGGTATAACGTCCGTCGCGCCCATCCGCGGATGTTCTCCTTTGTGCGTCCTCAGATCAATGAGCTCCATGGCCTTCTTGGTCATCCTGAAGAGTGCCTCCAAAAGTGGCTCGGGTGAACCCACCAACGTCACCACGGACCTGTTGTGGTCGATGTCCATTGACCAGTCCAAGATCCACACGTCCTGAACTCCTTCAGCCTGAGCAATTATTTGCCTAACGATCTCTTCGTTTCTTCCCTCACTGAAGTTCGGTGCAGATTCGACTATCTTCACACACTCCACCTCCCACGTTCACTACAGTGATTATACTCGAAACACTGTGCTATTATGATTCTTGGAGGTGTACGAGATGACTGTGGTCATCAGGCTGATTAAAACTGCCATCACTGTTGCTGTCGCTTATGGTGCTTATCGGTTCTTATACGCAAGCATACTCAAAGGTGCGGAAAAACTCGGCAAAGAACTCCGAATGAAGAACACGCTTCGGATCATACTCTTCACGATTACTTTTGTTATCGCTCTCATGGTTGTACTGGGAATCTGGCGAGTGAACTTGTTACCCTACGTGACGGCCCTTGGAATCGGTGGAATCGCGGTCGGTTTGGCAATCCAGGAACCACTTTCGAACTTCATCAGTGGTTTGTTAGTGATATTCACAGGGAAGCTCCACGAGAATGACGTCGTTGAGATAGATGGTATCACCGGTATCGTCGAGGTTGTGAACTACAACCACACAGTACTGCGGACTTTCGATGGGAAACACGTCTTGGTGCCCAACAAGCAGGTGTGGAATCAAAGACTTATCAACTACTGGCCCACGAACGTTAGAAGATTCACCCTGAAGGTTTCAGTTTCCTACGGAAGCGATCTCGAAAAAGTCTTGGAGATACTCAGAAAATGCATTGAAGAAGAACCATTCGTTGAGAAGTCCCCAGAACGGTCCAACTCGATTGTTTTCGCCGAATTCGGTTCATCCTCGATAGACTTCAATGTGAATTTCTGGGTCCAGCGTCAGAACTATTTCGACGCTCTCAACAGTTTGGCAAACAGGATCAAGAGAGAACTCGAAGCCAACGGCATCGTGATACCGTTCCCGCAACTCGATGTGCACATCAAGGAGAGAGTGGTTTGAGAACGAGACCGACGGATCTCATCTTTTGCGCCATGGACACGGAAACAACGGGTACCGATCCTCTGGCCGGCGATCGCATAGTAGAAGTCGCCATGGTGCCCATCTACAAGGGCAAGATTCTCTACAGAGGGATCTACCATTCTTTGGTGAACCCGCAGATACGAGTCCCAGCCACGATCGAAAAGGTGCATGGTATAGGGAACGAACAGTTACAGAACGCGCCGAGCATGGACGAAGTTTTCGACAAGATTCGCAGTTACATAAGCAGGTCCGTCATGATCTTTCACCGTGCGGAGTTCGACCTGACCTTTCTCGATTTCACGGCCAAGGATGTTGGAACTTTCCTTCCCACTGTGCGTTTCTTGGACACTTACGAGATCGCCGAACTGCTCTTCAGGGAGAGAAAGACTCTCTCCTGGCTCGCAAAACATTACGATCTTCCAGCACCCACGCACAGGGCCCTGGATGATGCGATCATCACTGCGAAGATTTTTTTGAGAATGACTCGTGATTTGAGGATGGACGTTACCGAATTGGTGAAGACATGGAGTGGTGAATGATGGTTAAGAACTACGTTCTGGACACCAACGTTTTGGTCCATGATCCGGAGAGCATCTACAGTTTCGAGGATAACAACATCGTCATACCCCTTCCGGTTCTCGAAGAGCTCGATTCGCTTAAGAGAAGATCTGACTCAGTGGGCAGGTCGGCAAGGCAAGTGGTGAGAGAACTGGACAGGCTCAGACAGTCTGGAGATCTTTCCAAAGGCGTGCGTTTGGAAAACGGAGGAACGTTGACAGTGATGAGCCTGACAAACCTCAGGGAAGACTTCGTCGAGTACTTTCGATCCAAGTACATAGACAACTGGATTCTCGCGTATGTCGTGAGACTGAGCAGAACGAGTTCGATCCCGACGATACTGGTGAGTAAGGATATAAGTTTGCGGGTGAAAGCCTCCGCATTGGGCATCCAGGCACAAGATTATCTGACGGACAGATCCAATCTTGCGTTGCTTCCAGATGGCTACAGAATGTCTGAAAGAACCATCTCGGAAGGGGAATCGCTGGACGGCTTTCTCGAGAACGAGTACATCAAGAGTCCCAACGGGTACTTCAAGGTGAAGCAAGGCAAGGCAGCGAAGTTGTCTTTGGACCTTTCAAGCACGATCTGGGGCGTTCAACCTCTGAACGAAGAACAGCTCTACGCTATGGACGCAATGATGGACGACGATGTTTCTTTGGTAACGCTGGTTGGAATGGCTGGGACAGGTAAAACACTCATAGCACTCGCCTGTGCGCTGGAAAAAACGATCAACCAGAAGAAATACAGAAGGATCATCGTGGCGCGTCCACTCGTTCCCATGGGCAAAGACGTGGGATTCTTACCCGGTTCGCTCGAAGAGAAGCTCGAGCCTTGGATGCAACCGATCATGGATAATCTGGAATTTCTCTTCGATCGTGTGGAAATGAGTCTGAAGGAGTTTCTGAAGAAGAACGTCATGGAAATAGAAGCACTCAGTTTCATAAGGGGAAGAACCATACCGAACCAGTTCGTGATCATAGATGAAGCCCAGAACCTGACGCCACACGAGGTGAAAACCATTCTCACCAGGATCGGAAACAACACGAAGGTCGTATTGTGCGGTGATCCATACCAGATAGACACACCTTATCTGGACAAAGACAGCAACGGTTTGGTGTACGCGGCCAGCAGGCTGATCGGCAACCCCCTCGTAGCGCACATCACTCTGAAGATGGGGGTTAGATCCGCTCTGGCGAGCTTGGCCGCGGAGAGATTGTAGGAGGGACAGGATGGCGAACGTTGTCATAGAAACTCAGAATCTGGTCAAGAATTTCGGAAAAATTTGTGCGGTCAAGGATTTGAACCTCAAGGTTTTTCAGGGTGAAATCTACGGTTTTCTCGGTCCAAACGGAGCCGGAAAGACGACGACGATCAGATTGCTCACCGGAACGCTCAAACCCACTTCCGGAACTGTTCGCGTGCTCGGCATGGACATGAAGCAGGACGAGATAAAGATCAAGAGATCGATCGGCGTTGTTCCCGACGAACCACGTATGTATTCGAACCTGAAGGGTTACGAGTTCCTAAACTTCATCATCGAGATATTTGGTCTGGACAAGCGAACGATGCATGACAGGATCGAAGAGCTCTCCACAGCCTTTGGAGTGAACTATCTCGACAAGTACATCTCCGACATGTCTCATGGAATGAAACAGAAACTGCTTTTGATGAGTGTGTTGATGAGAAAACCTAAGGTGATCTTTTTGGATGAACCAACCGTCGGCTTAGATGCCAGATCTGCGAAAATACTGAAGTTGTTGCTCACGAAGTACGCATCGGAAGGTTGCACGATCTTCATGACGACGCACGTACTCGAGATAGCAGAAAAAATGTGCTCGCGGATAGGTATCATAGACAAAGGTTTGCTCATCGCGGAAGGCACGATGGACGAACTGAGGAAGCTTGTGAAAGACAACGTGGCGAGCCTGGAAGATGTTTTTCTGCGCCTGACTGCGACAGAGCAGGACATACTTCAGATCGTCGAGGAGCTGTGATTCATGCGCCGGTTGTTCGTGCTGTTGAAGTACGGGCTGTGGACAAACTATCGTCAAAGAAGCGGCAGGGCACGGCGGTTGCCCGGTTTTCTCGTCACGATCGCTGCCTCTTTCATGATCGGTCTTCCGTTGGGTTCGATCTTTTTCGAAACGTTCAAGATCTTGTCGTCCGTCACAATAAATTCCCACGATTTATCAGCTTTGCTGATTCTCCAATGGACGTTGCTGAACGGTTTTCTTTTCCTGACCTCGTTCGTACCGAGTTTGATCAACTCGTTTTCACGAAACGAAGAGATTCAGTTGTTGCTGACATTTCCTATGAGACGTTGGACGATCGTGGCCTATCAGATGATTTTGACACTCTCGATGCAATCTTTTCCCGTTGTGATGTATCTGTTCGTTTTCCCTGCCTACGTTGTGGCACGCGGAGAAAATCTTTTTCTTGGCCTGATCGTTGCCTTTCTGTTTGTGCTTCTCATGCTCTCGATTTCTGTGCTGCTCTCCTGTGTCTTTGGCCTGCTCTTGAGCAAGTCCGTCGCAAGAAGGGTTACAGTGGTGGGCTTGATAGCCACCGTGGTGCTGTTCTTCCTCGCGACGCAGTTTTTACCGAACTACGTTCAGGTCTTACTCACACGTGATCCTGGGACCTTATCAGCGACACTCGTCAAGCTGACGCATCCTCTGAACATCTTCGCGTGGCCCATCAAAGCCTTAGATGAACCAGTGTATTCTCTGCTGATGCTGGCGTTCTGCTTTCTGTTAGTCTTGCTTTCGTCACCCGTGGCCGAGAAACTGAGTTTCGAACAGACCAGCTCTACGGGCAGAGCGAGGAACAAGGCTTTCAATGGCGGCAAAATGTTCTGGAAAGACTTCAAACTCATGGCGAGGAGTGAGCAGGGTTTGTTCACGCTGGTCTATCCAGTCATCTTCGCCGTTCTGTTCGGACTTTCGCTCAAATCTCCCATCCCTGCGCTTTTGATCTCGCTAATGCTGAGTGGAACTTACGTTGCGTACAATTCTGCCATGCTGACCAAGCAGGAACTCGCTGTCTGGCCTCTACCGCTTGTTTTTCCGTTGAGGGACGTGGACATCCTCTTGCCGAAGCTGTTTGTACCATCCTTTATCTACTGGGGCCTGTTTTCAGCACTGCTGGTGTTTTTCAAATTCTGGTTCTCAATGTCTGCCGCGGCCTTCTTGCTTGTGCCAACGGTGTTCGTTACGTTCGTCTTTTCTTCCACACTGGGTATGTTCTTCTACCTCAAACAGCCTTCAAAGGCTGAGCCTTCCAATCCCTCCCGTGTTCTGAACACCACAAAGGTCTTGATCGTTCAGGGATTGTTGTTGCTGACTTCGCTGGTTTACATCCTGCCTGTGCTGCCATCCCTTCAACTCGCACTGCTCGAATTTCTCAAGATTCGCACCATTGTCTCATTCATCGTTTACATGGGGCCCTTGGGTTGTGCCCTGACGCTTGCCTTTTTTTCGAAAAAACTCTTTAATCGGGCGAAAGAACTGTTTCAAAGAGTCGAATAGTTTTCGAAGCGAACTTTCTGGTACAATCTTTCCAGGGTGAATTTCGTGGACAAACTCGTGGAAAAGTTGATCGAACTGTGTTCTGTTCCAGGAGTGTCAGGGAGAGAAGAAAAGGTTCGACAACGTTTGATCGAGAAGCTGGAGGTTCCCCACCGTGTGGACAATGTTGGAAACCTCATCGTGGAGCTCGGTGAAGGAGAAAAAACTGTTGCGCTCATGGCACACATGGACGAAATCGGTCTGATCGTTACCGGCGTGAACAACGATGGAACGCTTAATTTCAGAAAAGTAGGAGGCTTCGACGACAGGATCCTCGCAGGTTCGCACATTCAGGTCGTGACTGAATCGGGAATATTGGAAGGTGTGATCGGCATCACACCACCACATCTTTCAAGCCAGCAGACAACTGAGAATCTGAGAATAGACATCGGTTGCAGGAGCAAAGATGAAGCCGAAGCGCTCGGTGTAAAGGTGCTGGACTACGCGGTCTTCAAAAAACACGCGAGCTTGCTGAACGGTGAATTCTTTGCGATGAGATCGCTCGACGATCGTTTCGGCTGTCTGGCGTTACTCGAGGTTTTGAACAGAGTGAAAGACAAGAAGCTCGACAAAAAAGTCTACTTCGTTTGGACGGTTCAAGAGGAGATAGGCCTTAAGGGCGCCAAAGCGTTCGTGTCGAACCACAGGATAGACGTGTGTTACGCGATCGATTCTTTCGCGTGTTGTTCAGTCCTCACCGGAGACGTCGCCGTGGGCAAAGGACCAATCTTGAGAATGCTGGACAACAGCGCCTTTGCGAACTACGATCTTATGAGACAGATCCTGAACCTGGCTGAAAAGCACAGTCTTCCAGTGCAGGTTGGCGTGACGGGCGGGGGCACTGATGGTTCTGTAGCTATGGAGTTCGGAGCGAAGATGGTGCCCATAACGCTTGCAGTCAGATACCTGCACACTCCTGCAGAATACATTTCGATAAAGGATCTGAAGAACCTGATAGAACTTCTGATTGTTCTCGTTACAGAAAACGTGTAGGAGGAATGCGCCTTGCTGTACTTTCTCGTCTTTTTGTCTGGAATCGCGTCGGGCTTTTTAAACGTTGTGGGCGGTGGTGGAAGTCTCATAACTCTGCCTCTGTTGACGTTGCTGGGTATGGATCTGAGCATTGCAAACGGTACGAACAGGATCGCCATCCTGATGCAGAACATAACGGCGGTCCGAAGCTTTTACAAAGACAAAGTGTTACCTGTGAAATTGTCTTTGCTGTGTGCCATTCCCGCAACGATAGGTTCGATCGCAGGGACTTACGTGGTGGTGAACATACCTCAGACTCTTCTGAAAAAGATCGTAGGTGTACTACTGCTCGTGATGGCCTTCTTCATTATTGCGAAGCCTTCCATGTGGTCCGGACAGAAGAAAGAACGGTTGAACGTTGCACTCATCGTTCTGGCCTTTTTTGGCATCGGCTTCTACGGTGGCTTCATTCAGGCAGGAGTTGGCTTTTTCTTCGTCTTTTTCACCGCCGTGTTGCTTGGACTCGACCTGGTGAGGAACAACGCGCTGAAGGTTTTCATAGTTCTACTGTACACACCGTTTTCGTTGCTCATATTCCTTCTCAACGGGAAGGTGCAGCCGTTGGCAGGCGTTATCCTCGGTGCGGGCAGCATGATTGGGGCTCAACTCGGAGCGAAGTTCGCGGTGAAAAAGGGCGTTAACTGGCTCAGGTACATCTTGCTCGCAACGGTTGTTGCCAGCGGTGTGAGTTATCTGATTTGAGAAAGACTCTCCAGATCGAGCTGTAACGATTTGACGATCCTTCTGGTGAGAAAGTAAGCGATCATCGCGAAGGCCAGGATCCCGTAGGTGTTTCTTATCCCGATCGCATTTGCTAACAGACCGAAGAGGAAGGTACCAGCTGGTGAACCTCCGGTGTTGATGAGCGCATAGAGAGACATGGTCCTACCACGCATGTTTGGAGGCGAAAGATATTGAGTCCTTGTATTTGCCGTGTTGAAGAAGATCGTCTGCGCGGCACCGTTCAGGAAAGACATAACGTACGCCGCCGGTGGGTAGAGGAAGGAAACTAAGGTGCTCAGTCCGATCCACAGTATGAAGCGTTCTTCTTTGAACTTTATCACCGTGTCGATTTCGAGAGAGCCCGCGAGCATGGCACCAACGAGCGCTCCAAGTCCCATCGATCCCATGATCAACCCATAGCCTGTGAGTCCCGTCTTCACAGCACTCTTCGCGAACGCCTGCATCAGCATGCTGTAAGGCATGCCGAAAACGGCGTAAATCGTCGAAGAAAGAAAGGTGACCAGCAAAACCTTGCTGGATGCCACGTAGCGTATGCCAGCCTTCAGATCTGCAAAGAAATCCCTTTGAACGTGCTGTTGCACAGGTTTCTGTACTCTTATGAACATCAGAGAGACGATCAATGGCAAGAACGTCAAGGCGTTCACCACGAAACCGAACCCCAAACCTTTGTATTCGACCACGAACCCTGCAATGGAAGGTCCTATCATCCTTGCTAAGTTGAATATCATGGCATGGAGAGCGAGTGCGTTCGAAAGCAATTTCTTTGGAACAATGGATCCAATGAAGCTGTTACGCGATGGCAGATAGAAGGCCTGGGAAATTCCCATCACGACGCTGAGCACAAGCAGCTGAACGGCGTTCAAAACGTTCCTGTAAACCAGATACGCCATGAGTGTCGCATTGAGTGCATCCGCGATCTGTGTGAAGAGCAGAACGTTTTTAGGACCAAACCAGTCTATGATCACGCCACATGCAGGAGAAAGGATGACCGTGGGAAGTCCTTTGAGCAGGGCGATCAAACCAATAAACCCCGCTGCTTTGTTTTCAGCAAAAAGGTTGACAGCAACCCAGCCCCTGAGTGTGGTATCAATCCAGGTGCCGATCAAAGAGATACTCTGTGGTAACCAAAAAAGGAAATAGTTCCTGTTCTTCAGTGCACGAAAAGGATTAGAATATTTCGCCATGCGAACTATGTATACACCAATCGTGTTAATTGATGCGGCACCACAGATTAAAGTTTTCTTGAAGCTCAGGGGTCAGATACTGTGACAATGAGGATGCGAAAGTGTGTGGATTAAGTTAATTCACACGATTATCGTGCGATGATTGTAACATAGAAGCGTCACATTCGTTTCGAACTCTGCCCTTCACTTAATTGATTTGGACCTCGACATGACGTATCATGAAAAGAGGTGTTGTCCATGTTCGAAAATCTTCAGGAGAAACTTTCGAAGATCTTCAAAACGATCACTGGGCAAGGAAGGCTGACGGAGAAGAACATCAACGAGGCCGTGAGGCAGGTCAAGCTGTCCCTGCTCGAGGCCGACGTCAACTACAAAGTGGTCAAGGATTTCGTCGAGAACGTTAAACAGAAGGCGTTGGGAGAAGAAGTTCTCAGAAGTTTTACACCAGATCAGCAGTTCATAAAGATCGTCAGAGACGAGCTGATCAACATAATGGGACGTGCCAACGCACCGCTTGAATTGAGGCACCATCCTTCCGTGATCATGCTGGTTGGCCTTCAGGGCAGCGGAAAAACGACAACGGCAGGCAAGCTCGCACTCCACTTGAGAAAACAGGGCAGAAGTCCCATGCTCGTTGCCGCCGACACGTACAGACCTGCAGCTATAGACCAGCTGGAAAAGCTTGGTAAGAGCATCAACATCCCAGTGTTCTGCGGAGACAGGAAGAACGCGATTCAGATAGTCAAAGGTGCTCTGAAGGCTGCTCAGGACCTTCGCTGCAATGTTTTGGTGCTCGACACCGCCGGAAGGCTTCACATCGATGACGAGATGATGAAAGAGCTCGAAGATATAAAGGCACTCACCAATCCGGACGAGATACTCATGGTCATCGACGCGATGGTTGGACAGGATGCGGTGAACTCGGCGCTGGAATTCGACAGAAGACTTTCTCTGACGGGTTTCATAGTGACCAAGCTGGATGGTGATGCCCGCGGTGGAGTGATCCTGTCGATAAGCTATGTTACGGGGAAACCCGTCAAGTTCATTGGTGTGGGAGAAAAACTTGACGCATTGGAACCGTTCTATCCTGACAGGATCGCCGGTAGGATCCTCGGCATGGGCGATGTGCTGAGTTTGATAGAGAAGGCTGAAAAAGAGCTCGACAAAGAAAAGATGGAAGCGACGGCAAAGAAATTGCTTCAGGCACAGTTTACGCTGGAAGACTTTCGCGAGCAGCTCAGAGAACTCAAAAAACTTGGACCACTAAGCTCGGTGTTCGAAATGTTGCCTGGTGCTCCAAAAATCGATGTGAACGCGAGCGAAAAAGAACTCAAGAAGATTGAAGCGATCATCAACTCCATGACAGCCGAGGAGAGAAAAAATCCCAGGATTCTGAATGCCAGCAGAAAGTTGAGGATCGCAAAAGGTAGTGGTACAACGGTTCAAGATGTCAACAAGCTGCTGAAATCTTACGAGCAGATGAGGGAACTCATGCAGAGGTTCAAACATGGAAAACTGAAACTGCCCTTCGGGCTTTGAGGAGGTGTTCGCGTGGTAAGGATCAGACTCACAAGGTTAGGAAAGAGGCACATGCCTTTCTACAGGATCGTCGTGGTTGATTCAAGAAGGAGGCGTGACGGAGCGTACATCGAGTCGCTGGGTTATTACAATCCCCTGCGCAATCCGGCAGAGATAAAGGTCAACGTTGAGAGGGCAGTCGAGTGGATCTTGAAGGGTGCGCAACCCAGCGACACGGCGAGGGACATACTCAGTAAAGCCGGCGTGATGAAGAGGGTGCACGAAATCAAGTATGGTAAGAGAGAAACCACAGATGAAACAGGTGCTTGAGCACATCGTCAAGGGAATAGTCAAACATCCCGAGGACGTCGTTGTCGTCGAGTTCGACGAGGCTAACGGCAAGGTCCTCGAGATCGTTGTGAACGAAGAAGACGTAGGTCAGGTCATAGGAAAAGACGGTAGAACCATCAAGTCACTGAAGGTCCTGCTGTCGGCACTCTTCGATGTGGAAGATTTCACTTTGCGGGTGGTAAGGTGAGCGAGTACATCGTGATCGGCAAGATCACGCGAACTCACGGTTTGTTTGGTAACGTCAAGGTTTTTCCGATGACCAACGTGAAGGAGGTTTTCTCCAACCTCAAACAGGTTTTCATACAGGACGAGGCCCGCAATGGAATTTACAGAGTCACAGTTCAGAAAATGAAAAAAGTTGGTAAAGAGTACTTGGTGAAGATCGAAGGTATAGACAGTTTGGAAAAAGCCAAGAAGATCGTGGGATTGCAACTGGCGATAAGACTCGAGGATTTGCCAAAACTCAAAACCGGTGAATATTACTTCTATCAGCTGTTGAACGTCGAAGTATATGACGAGCAAGGCAAAAGATTGGGCAAAGTGGTCGACATCATAGAGACCGGTTCGAACGATGTCGCGGTAGTGAAAGGCGACAGTGGTGAGATTCTAATACCCATGATTAAGGAATGCGTCGTAGAATTCGAGCCACAGAAGAAGCTCGTGGTCAGGCTTCTGGAGTGGATGTGATGAGGATCATAATTGCAACGATTTTCCCAAACTTCGTGAGGGTCGTCAAAGAGTACGGTGTGATCGCACAGGCTGTGGAAGAGGGAAAGATCGAGATAGAAATAATGAACCTTCGAGACTTCGCGCACGATCGACACAGAACCGTGGACGATTATCCTTACGGTGGCGGGCCGGGCATGGTTATGAAACCGGAGCCCTTTTTTGAACTGCACGATCACTGCAAGCAACAGTTCGGTGATTTGTACACGATCCTCACATCGCCACAGGGAATCACACTGAACAACAAACTGGCGATGGAGCTTTCAAAGAAGAAGAACCTTCTGATATTCTGTGGCAGATACGAAGGTATCGACGAGAGAGTCAAGAGCCTGGTGGATCTGGAAATTTCTATTGGTGACTATGTGCTGAGCGGAGGAGAACTGGCAGCGATGGTGATCTGTGACGCCGTCAGCAGGTTCGTTCCAGGAGTGGTCGAGGACGAATCAGTGAAGAGAGATTCTTTCTACAACGATTTGCTCGATCATCCTCAGTACACGAGGCCCGTTGAGTACAGGGGTCTTCGCGTTCCTGAAGTGTTGCTGAGTGGAAACCACGAAATGGTGGAGCTGTGGAGGACTGCGGAGAGTCTGAAACTGACAGCGTTGAGGAGACCGGACCTTTTCCTCGCAAGGCAGTTCTCTGTCGAAGAGAAGAAGGCCCTCATTCACTTGATACAGGAGCTGGTGGAATGTGTTGAACGACATAAGGATAGCCCTGATTCATTATCCGGTTCTGGGAAAAGATGGTAAGATAGTTTCCAGTGCGGTGACGAACCTGGACGTGCATGACATCGCGAGGACAGCGCGAAGCTATGGGATCAGGAAGTACTACATCGTCACGAACCTGCCAGCACAGCAGGAAGTGGTGAAGACTGTCCTGAACTACTGGGTCGAAGGAGCCGGCAGAGAATACAACATCAGCAGAACGGAGGCACTCAAGCTTGTCGAATTGAAGCCCTACATAGAAGACGTCTTGGATGCAATAAAGCAAGATACGGGCAAAGAGCCCCTGTTGTTTTTCACCTCGGCCAAAAAGAGGCCAAACAGCATCAGTTACAAAGAGGGTGCCGAGATAATAAGAAAAACTGAGAGACCTGTACTCATATTATTCGGAACGAGCTGGGGTATGCCGCAGGAATTGGTGGATATGTGTCATTACGTTCTCGAACCTGTTCGCGAAAAATCGGACTACAACCATCTTTCAGTGAGAGCGGCTGCCGCAATAATCATAGACAGGTTGATTGGAGAGGAGGTATGAACCGTGAGCATGGATAACGTTGTGAGACTGATCGAGAAGGATCAGTACAGACAGCTTCCCGAGTTCAGACCGGGTGATACCGTCAGGGTTCACGTCAAGGTCGTGGAAGGAGGAAAAGAACGAATTCAGATCTTCGAAGGTATCGTCATCAAGATCAGAGGATCTGGCCTCAGCAAAACGTTCACAGTACGCAAGATTGCAAGTGGAGGTATAGGTGTTGAGAGGACCTTCCCCTATCACTCGCCAGTCGTTGAGAAACTGGAGGTCGTCAGGAGAGCGCAGACGAGAAGAGCCAAGCTGTATTATTTGCGCGATGTGAAGGGAAAGATCAAGCTGAAAGAAAAAAGAGAGTGACGTTCGTGGTAAAGAAAGTCGTGAGAAATGAAGAAAGGTCGAAGTCGATATCGATCGACAAGGAGAAACTGAAGAAGCATACATTGGATTGGTTGAAATCTTTGGCCTACGCGATCGTCGCCGCAACGATCATCAGACTGTACGTCTTCGAGACCATGCTGGTACCAACCGGATCGATGATACCCACAATAAACGTGGGTGACAGGTTGTTCATAGAAAAGGTAACCTACACGGTTAGAGAGCCACAAAGAGGCGACATAGTTGTTTTCTGGGCCCCGTTCATAGACGAGCGTGCCTTGACTATGTTGAGACCCTTCGACAAGTTCATGGATCTGTTCGCACCAAGTAAGTTCAGAGGAAGGGTGAAATATGTCAAGCGTCTCGTCGGTGAAGAAGGGGATGTTCTACAGATAAAACTTGCAGAGGACGGCAAGTACCATCTGTATGTGAACGGAAAATTGGACGAGCAGTTGAAGAACATCGTTTACGCGCCGGAAGGTATCTTCAAGTATCCAGAGCTTCTCAACTGGTTCGTCGAAGCGAGCCAGTTGAGAAACAACCAAACGGCATACAGGCAGTATTTGCAACGGCTCGCGCAGAAAGATATCGAAGCTGCAAATTTGGTGTTCTCCGTCGTTGGAGGCATGTATCCCGTGCCGCTGGGCGTTCCTTTCGATCGCACGTTCTCGGACATCTACAAAGACATCGACTTGAGCAAGTACATCAGAAGAACACCTGAGGGTGTTGAGGTCGAAGTTCCAAAGGGATTCTACTTCTTCATGGGTGATAACACGAACGACAGCTTCGACAGCCGTTACTTCGGTTTTGTACCTAAGGACCACATTATTGGAAAGCCCATACTGCGCATATGGCCATTGCAAAATTTTGGTCCAGTACAAGGGAGCTGATTGCTCCCTTTTATTTTGTTTCGCGGGAGGGTTCGAATCATGTTCAACGTTGTGGATCATCCACTCATAAAGCACAAGCTCACCATTATGAGGAACAAGGACACCGGTCCTAAGGAGTTCAGAGAACTCCTCAGGGAAATAACCTTCCTCCTCGCATACGAAGCGACGCGCAACGTTGAAACAATCGAGATTGATGTTGAAACGCCACTCGAAAGGACCAAGGGCTATGCGATCGAGGACAAAAAGATGGTCGTCGTACCCATCTTGCGTGCGGGTTTGGGCATGGTCGACAGTATCCTCGAACTGATGCCCAACGCGTCTGTGGGGCACATTGGTGTTTACAGAGATCCCGAAACCTTGAGGCCTGTACAGTATTATTGCAAGTTGCCAAAAATAGAGGAAAAGAGCGTTGTTTTCTTGCTCGATCCTATGTTGGCGACTGGTTTTTCCGCAGTCCACGCAGTGAACATTTTGAAACAGCACGGGGCAAAGAACATCGTTCTGGTCTGTTTGATCGCCGCACCCAAGGGAGTGGAAGCATTGCAAACTCATCATCCAGACGTGCACGTGTACGCCGCCGCACTGGATAGACAGCTGAACGACCACGGTTACATCCTGCCCGGCCTTGGTGATGCAGGCGACAGGCTGTACCGAACCAAATGACTGAATTCGAAGCGACGGTCATTCGGTTGTAACTGTATCGCAACTATTTTGAAAACACTGTTGTGTCACAATTTGTCAGTGTAGAGATAAAATTTTTTTGAACACCAGCGAAAGACAGTAACGGCTTTAATTATCGGTCGGCCTTAATTTTCCTACTAAAGCAGCTTTCTGTCTATTCTGAATCAATAACGTGGTAGTGGCTCTCCGAAAAAAATATTTCCAAAAGTGGGGAGGTGTGCACATGAGGTCAAAAGTTTTGCTTGCTTTACTCTTGATAGGTATTCTTGCGTTTTCGCAGGTGAACTTTCCAACGAGACCCGTAACGATCATCGTTCCCTGGTCTGCTGGTGGAGCTACGGACATGTTGTTCAGAGCCGTTGCGTCTGTGTTTCCAAAGTACGCTAATGGCCAGCCACTCGTGATCAATAACATTCCAGGGGCCGGTGCGGTGACAGGCACGATGGAGTTTCTCAAGGCTGAACCCGACGGTTACACATTACTGTCTTTGGCCACACCGATCATCACGAAAATTCACTGGAGCAACGTGAAGTTTACCGTGGATGACTTCATTCCAGTGATCAACATCGTGAACGACCCAAGCTATATACTCGTTAACGTGAACTCGCCGTACAAGACCTTGGAGGACCTTCTGAAGGCTGCACGAGCGAACCCAGAAACCATCACGATGGGTAACGGAGGTGCAGGTGGTGGCAACCACCTGGTGGCGCTCGCGTTCGAGGACTTCGTGGGTGTGAAGTTCATCCACGTGCCTTACAACGGCGGTGCACCGGCGATCGCGGATTTGGTTGCGGGTCACATCGATGCGGTGATGGCCGCCGCACCCGAGGGTGTGGCACAGGTTCAGGGAGGTCAACTGAGATGCCTGGCAGTTCTTGGTACACAGAGGCTCATCGTGTTTCCGGACGTGCCAACAGCTAAGGAACAGGGTTACGACTTCACGCTGGGCATGTGGCGAGGCGTAGCAGTCCGGAGAGGAACACCTCCAGAGATCGTTCAGGCACTCCACGACATCTTTTACAAGTGCATCAACGATCCAGACTTCCTGGCAAAAGCTAAGGAAATGGGAAGCGTGATCCATTACATGGACACGGTGACGTACGTCAAGTTCGTGCGCGAGCAGAACGCATTCTGGGAGAATTTGATGAAGATCAAGAAGGTCGGAGAAAAGTACGGAAAATGAACTGCTCCCCGCCCTTCGGGGCGGGGATTTCGGTGATTAGCATGTCGAGAAAAGGCGATCTGTTGTCGGGTTTGATCGTGTCTATCACAGGTTTGGTATTCCTTTTGAGCACGATCGGGATCAAAAGACCAAGAATTGGACTCGGTTCGGCAGGTTTTCCACGCTTAGTCACGGTGTGTCTGATCGTGTGTGGCGTCATCCTTGTACTGCGCGCCTTGTTGTCGAAGAGGGTGGTCGTTAAACCTTCGCGCATTGATACCAGATTCGTGTTGAACCTCGTTGGTCTCGTTGCTTCGTTCGTTCTCTATCTCTACCTTTTGAAAAAACTTGGCTTTCTCATCACAACTGCACCTCTTCTATTCTTCGCGATGTACGTGTTCGGTTACAGGAAACATTTCATGAACGTCGTCCTGAGTGTGATCACATCCCTCCTGATCTATTACGTCTTCACCGTCGTCTTCAAAGTGCCTCTGCCAAGGTTTTCGTTGTGAGGTGTGAGTTCGAATGATCAACTATTGGCTCGAAGGGCTCAGAATAGCGTTTCAACCTTTGAACTTGTTGATCATGCTCGTTGGTGTCGCGAGTGGAATCGTTGTTGGTGCGCTTCCGGGTGTCACTTCGTCGATGGGCATAATCTTGCTTCTGCCATTCACCTACTACATGAAACCCGAGACAGCTTTGCTGATGTTGACCGGCATGTATTGCGCCTCGATGTTCGGTGGCTCCATTGCTGCAATCCTCTTGAGAACACCCGGTACGCCATCTGCGGCAGCCACATCCATAGATGGGTATCCGCTGGCGCTACAGGGGAAAGCAGGCAAGGCTATCTCTGCAGCACTCATTGGCTCGTTCTTCGGCGGTATTGCAAGCGGCGTGTGCATGGTTTTCCTGGCCCCGCTGCTTGCCAGGTTCGCTCTCAAGTTTGGTCCTCCCGAATATTTCGCTCTGGCGGTGTTTGGCTTGACCATAATTGCGAGCGTCTCAGGAAAAGACCTGCTCAGGGGTCTCATTTCCGGACTCGTAGGTCTCTTACTATCCTTGATAGGCATTGACAACATAACAGGTTCCCAACGCCTAACATTGGGCATTGATGCTCTGGCCAATGGTTTCAATTTTCTGCCTGTCATGATTGGAGTTTTCGCGGTATCCGAAGTTTTGAATAGGCTTGAAAAAAAGGGTGAACGGGCTCAGATCACTGCTTCATTGGGTCAGCTGTTTCTCACCTGGGAAGAAATGAAGAGTTTGGTCTTACCCATCGTCGTCGGTATCATAGTTGGTACTCTGATAGGGGTTCTGCCAGGTACAGGCGGTGCGATCGCAACTTTTCTGGCCTACAACGAGTTGAGGAGATGGTCCAAGAACAAAGAAAAGTTTGGTCAGGGTGCACTTGAAGGCGTTGTGGTTTGTGAGACTGCCAACAATGCCGTGACCGGTGGAGCCATGGTACCAACTCTGTCGCTCGGGGTGCCCGGTGATGCGGTGACCGCCGTGATGCTTGGTGCGTTCGTGCTCATTGGGGTACGTCCCGGTCCGTTGATGTTCACCCAACAAGCAAACATTGTCTACTCCTTCTTCGCGGGTTGGTTCGTCATCCAGTTCATGATGCTCGCAGTGGGGTTCGTGTCGATCATTCTTGCTCCAAACATCTTGAAGATCAGAGACGAAGTACTCATGCCCATCGTGTTGGTTTTGTGCATCGTAGGTTCTTTCTCGCTGAGGAACAGTGTATACGATGTCGGTGTAGCGTTGTGTTTTGGCGTGCTGGGATATCTCATGAGGAAGGCGGGCTTTCCCATGCCACCGTTGGTACTTGGTTTGATACTTGGTCCCATGGCGGAACAGAACCTCAACAGAACGCTCCTCATTGCAAAGAACGACTGGACTATCCTCTTCAAAAGGCCAATCTCGTTGACTTTGCTCTTGGCAGCCTTCGTTTCTGTGACCCTTTCTCTGATAGGAGCATACAGAGCTTCGAAAAAGGAGGCCACAAGGTCGTGACCAGGACAGAAGAAGTAAAGGTAAAGTTGGACCGTGTGAGGGAATTCCTCGAAAGAAAGGGCCTATCTGCGATGTTGATGAAGAAGCAACCCAACTTTTCTTGGATCACCGCCGGTGGTTTGAACATGGTCGGCATCGCAACGGAAATGGGTGTGGCTTCAGTCCTCGTTACAAGGGACAACTGTTATGTCATAGCGAACAAGATCGAAGCACCAAGGATGAGGGATGAAGAGATCGCCGAACTCGGTTTCGAGATCCTCTCCTACGAATGGTACGAGAACAAAGAGCTTGAAATCGTCAGGAAGATCGCCGGGGAAAAGGTTGGGTGCGATGCCCCTGTACCGGGCCTGATGCACGTGGAAGCAGAGTTCAACGAGCTCAGGTACGAGTTGACGCAAGCTGAAGTAGAACGATATTTGTACCTCGGAGAGAAGTTGTCCAGAGCCCTGGAAGGTGTTCTCCTTTTCACAAGACCTGGTGATACGGAAGCCGAGATAGCAGGAAGAATCAGCGCTGAGCTTTGGAAGTACAGAATCGACCCAACGGGCTTCATGGTTGCGGCGGACGAGAGGGCGAAACTCTACAGACATCCGATACCCACTATGAGGAAGATTGAACGGCTCGTGATGGTTTCCGTCAATGCGAGGTACAAGGGATTGATCACAACGGTAACACGAATGGTCCACTTCGGAGAACCACCGAATCAGCTGTTGAAACAGTACAGAGAGAACGTGGAGATCGAGTGTGTAATGATCGCAAAAACGAAAATCGGAGAAAAGATGAACGTGCCTGTGCTCGCGGCGATAAAAGAGTACGAAAAGAGAGGTTATCACGACGAATGGAAGTTGCACCATCAAGGCGGGCCCATGGGTTACTACGCAAGAGATGTGAGAGTAACACCTGATTGCCAACAGATCGTGAGGCGGAACCAGGCGTTCTGTTGGAATCCAACGATCAGCGGAACGAAATCGGAAGATGGGTTCGTCATCACCGAAACAGGTCCCATCATGATCACCAAGCCTTTTGTTTTTCCAGCATTGAAGCTCGAAGTGGAGGGAATCTCCTTTGTGAGGCCCGACATGCTCGTTCTGTGAGGGGGTTGTGCACATGAAGAGAATGAGAGTTGGAATCGTGGGAGCCGGCTTCATCGCGAAGATCCACATGGCAGCATTCAGACAGAATCATCAGATTGTTGATGTGGTAGGTGTCTGTGCGGGGCATAGAGAAAATGCCGAAAGATTTGCGAAGCAACACGGAATCGCTCACGTATTCGACAACTTCGAGCAGCTGTGTGCGAGTCCTGATGTGGACGTGGTTGATGTTTGCACACCAACCAGCCTGCACGATGACGTGATACTCTGCGCAGTTGAAAATCACAAGCATGTGATTTGCGAGAAACCCCTCACGGGTTACTTCGGTGAGGATATGCCCGAGGTCGAGGAGGTTGGCAAGATCTCAAAAACGCACATGTACGAGAAAGTGAAAGAGAAGGTCGCACTCTTGGAAGATAAGATCAAGAAGGCTAACGTCAAATTCATGTACGCTGAAAACTGGGTGTACGCACCGGCGATCGAGAAGATGAAGAGAATGCTGAAAGCCTCTAACATGGTGTGCTTCGAATTGCGCGCTGAGTGTAGTCATTCAGGCTCTCAAGCAACTTACTCACGCAGATGGAAAACGTCCGGCGGAGGAAGTCTGATGCGCCTTGGCTCACATCCCATAGCTACTGTGATCCACTTGAAGCATTACGAAGGATACGTCAGAGACGGCAAACCCATAAAGCCAAAAGCGGTACTGGCGAACATCGCGAACCTCACGAAGATGGAAGCCTTGAAAGACAAGCCTTGCTACGTCGTCAGTTCGTGGCAAGATGTTGAAGATTGGTCAGTCGTGATATTGGAATTCGAGGATGGCTCCAGAGCCACGGTGTTTTCCACCGATGTGAGTCTGGGAGGTGTAAAGAACAGAATAGAGCTCTACGGCTCTAAAGGTATGATACTGGCCAACATCACTCCGAACAACGCCATGGTTGCGTTCGCTCCGAATGAATCTGTGTGGGGTGATGAGTACATCAGCGAAAAGCTCGAGACGAAGGCAGGTTACAGTTTTCCTTCACCAGACGAGTTCTGGACCAGAGGATATCCACAGGAAATGGCAGATTTCGCGATGGCTGTGTTGGAAGACAGAAGCGTTTTGAGTGGTTTCGATCTTGCAAAAGAAACCATGTTGGTGATGTACGCAGCATACGCCTCTGCGGAACTTGGCAAGCGGGTTTTCATTGGATGATGTGAGGGGTGTATCGAAGGGGAAAGTTCTCAGATAGGAGGTGTTGGTTGTGAGGAAACTTTTCGTTCTCTCACTCGCATTGATCGTCACGGCAGTGTTCGGGTTTCAAATTGTATTGAAGGCCACAACACCATTTCAGGAAGGACACATCCTCGCAGAGGCTATGAAGCAGTTCAAAGAGAAACTCGAGACCGCCACGAACAAAACGATAGTCGTGGAGCTTCAGATTGGTGTGGTGTCGGAGGAAGAAGCGAACAACCAGTGCGCCCAGGGCTTGGTTGATTTGCAGTTCACCGGTGGCCGACCTGTGGAGGTCTTCGCACCTGAATACTTCTTCGTGAACGCACCGTTTGTCATCAAAGACTACGAGCACTTCTTGAGGGTCTGGAACGGACCCATCGGTGAGAGGGCCAAAGCACTCATCGCCGAGAAGGGCAACATGATCTGCCTCGGTACAGTCTATCGTGGTTACAGACAGATGACAGCGAGCAAACCCATCTATGGTCCTTCGGACATCAAAGACTTGAAGTTGAGACTGCCTGTCGTACCCACGTGGATCAAGATCTGGGAAGCGATCGGCGCAAAAGCTGTGCCGGTGCCATTGACAGAACTGTACCAAGCTTTGAAGGAAGGTAGGGCCGAAGCTTCCGAAGGTGACGTGACTCAGATATCCTCCTTCAAACTTTACGAAGTACAGACTTATCTCATCATCACGAACCATCAGTGTGGTGTCGGCTGGATCACTATGAACAAGACCGCGTATGAAAGACTGACTTCTGAAGAAAGACAGCTCGTTCACAGGATCATGGACGAAGTGTGCACTTGGGCCACGGAGAAACTCAAAGCGAGCGAAGGAGACATCATCAGGTTCTTACAGGATAACGGTATGAAAGTGATCAAACTCGATGAAGGAGCTCTGAAAGCGATCAGAGAGCTCGCCGCACCAGCAGTCGAAGAACTCTTCAAGACCACCTGGCCTGTCACGACGTGGGCAGAAGTTCTGGCTCAGTAAATATAGCTTGAAGTTGAGTCCGGCCTGATGGCCGGGCTTTTCTTTGATATTCTCATAGACATGTGAGGCTAATTGAGTTTGCGAAAAATGAATCCGAAAGTTCTTCCTGTTCTTTGGACATCCATCTGCAAGGCTTGTACGACGATGTCTGCGTTTGACGAAAAAAATAGGGGACCATTTCGGACGTCCCCTAACGCATTTTCTATAAAGTCTGGTAGCCCCACGGGGAGTCGAACCCCGACCTTCGGACTGAGAATCCGATGGACTAGCCGTTATCCTATGGGGCCACATTTATTATTATACCACAAGGTACAACAAGTCAAGCCATCAGTTCGTGGACCATCCCGACGAGACTCAAACTACACCTTTGAAAAACCGATATCGCATGATGATTTTACCACACATAGTTGTCTCGTTGTCAACACACTTATCTTCACGGGCTCTCACAGCGTCTGAAGTTCTATAATCAACTTGAGAGACTATCCACGGGGGAACCTCACGATGAAACAAGACGTGCTCCTTTTGGACTTCGAGGGGGTATATCTCTTCCAACCAAGGCTCCTTGAAAGATCGAAACACTTGGACCTGAGGCATCTCAGGTCGGTCAAGTACATGTGTGATGAAACCACTCTGACGCTCGTCGGAAAGCTGGTCGAACGAGCCAAGGTGGTCTTTCTGGGTGATTCTGCCTACCATCATTTCTCCTACATTTTCTTGACACTGATCGATACACCCTTCGAGCTCGTCGTCTTCGACAACCACAGAGACGATATGAAGGAGGTTTCAAAGCTACTCACCTGCGACGGATGGATCAGAGCTGCGAAGAAATTGAACAATCTTGAAGCGGTGCACATACTGAGAACAAAGAATGACCTTCCCAGATGCTTGGAACATCCAATCTATTTGAGCATAGACAAAGATGTCCTCTCGGATCGTTTTCTCAAGCTGGGTTGGGATCAGGGTGCTATGAAACCCGAAGAGCTTTTGGAAGCTGTGGAACTCCTGTGCAAAGAGTTCGAAATCGTTGGTGTGGACATCAGTGGTGAACCGAGAGATGCCTTGGAAATGACGCGGAGCGAAGAGATCAATTTGGAGTTGCTCAAGATCCTTCTGAAGGACGAGCTTTCGAGAGTGACTCTCAAATCCTTCTCACAGCGTCACCGCGTTTGACGAGAATCATGGTGATCGAGGCGCAGATCACAAAAATCGCCGCAAAGTTGAACAGCACTTTATAACCAAAAATGTCCATGATCAAACCTGTGAGCGGTGGTGAGACTATGTTTGCAAGCATTGAGGAAAAATAATACAGCCCGGTGTAACCACCCAATTTTCGCTCGGGAGCCATGTCCAGCACCATTGGCAAGGAATTGACGTTCGTCAGCGCCCAACCCGTCCCACCGACTATGAACAGCACCAGAAAAGGTTTGATTATTGTCTCACCACTGGTTACTGAAGCAATCAGCGTTCCCACAAAGAGACAGCTGGCCGTGATGATGAGTCCAAGAATTATCGATCTTTTTCTGCCGATCCTCGCGCCGATGTGACCAGCGGGAACTGCGAAAAGCATGAAAGCCAACGACAACACTCCGAGCATGCCCGTGGCGATCTGTTCAGGCAGTTTCAGATAGAACTTCGCATAACTCGTGAAGAACGTTTCCAGCGCGTTGAAGCCGGTGAACCAGATGAAGATGGATAGAAGCATGAACAACAAGCTCTTTTCCCGAGACAAGATCACCTCTTTGAGGTTTTCAAGTAATTCCGAATGGCTTTTTCTGAACGTCTCCTTGATCGAGAATTTGATCTTCGCACCACCGTGGGTAGGTTCTCTCACCAACAGGATCACGAGACCGTTGGACAAGAGCAACAAGACAGATCCCACGAGGAAGGGCATGACTGGCGAAGATTCGTACAAGAATCTTCCAGAAAGATAAGCGAGCATCGCACCGAGGCCCCCCATGAAATTGATGATCCCGTTGGCCTGGCTTCTATACTGTGAAGGTGTTGTGTCGGGCATGAGGGCGATCAAAGGGGATCGGAAAAGTGCCATCGCAAAGTTCATGAAAATGATGCTGAACGTGACGGCCAGGAAGTTGTGTTTTGCCCAGAAAACTGGTATCAGAAAGAAAAACAGCGCGGCCAGGGGGGCTCCGATCAGAATGTAGGGTTTCCTTTTTCCCAGTTTCGTCACCGTTTGATCGCTCAGCGCCCCAACGTAAGGTGAGAGCACCAGGGCGAAGATGTTGTCGAGAGTCATGTACCCGCCAACGACGAAGGATGAAAGGCCAAAGGATTTGAGAAATATTGGAACGTACGCGTTGTACAAAGGCCAGATTGTGTTTATGCCAAAGAAACCAAAGCCGAGCAACCAGAGTCTCGTCATAGTCACACTATCACTCGATCCAGATCTTCAGGGACAATGATCCTGCCATTGAAGATCTCTTCAGCTGTGCGTGTGAGCTCGCACAAATGTTCTTCCAGTTCCAGTCCGAGGTGAACCAGACACAAGTTCTTAACCCCTGCCTGCTTCGCGATCCGTGCCGCATCCTCCACACAGCTATGACCTTCCTTCTTGCCAGTCACGAGTTCAGAACACGTGGCTTCGTGCACAAGCAAGTCCACACCTTTCGCTCGTTCAATCACCTCTTCGCAGGGCTCTGTGTCGCTCGTGTACACAACGTATGCGCTGGAGGTTGAAAACCTGAGACCGAAGTTTGGAACAGAGTGTTTCACAGCGAAGGTCTCGATCTTCAAGGAATCTTCGAACAGAACATGATTCTCTTGAAGTGGTATCAAATCCAGGGGAAAATCTTCACGGATCAAGCCATACATGTTCAAGAGTTGTCTCATCTCAAGGAAGAAATCTTCGTTGATGAATATCTTGATCGGCTCTTTCTTACCAGAAAGTCTGAGCATCTCCAACAGGGATGGCAAACCATAAGCATGGTCAACGTGTCTGTGCGTGATGATTATCGTGCGAAGCTTCAATGGATCGTAGCCGGCTTTGATCATCTTGCCAAACACGTTTCCAGGACAATCGATGAGCACATCATCAATTAGAAGCGATGTGTTGTCCCTTTTGTTGCTCGAAACCGCTGCGGAAGTTCCAAGGAAAACGATCCTCAACGACATCACCCGAACTGAATTATAATCCAGTGAAGGAGACACAACGAAACCACTACCCATTTGGATTGAAACGGATGTAAAATTGCGTTGTATCTCAAAATCTCTCTTGGAGGTGATGGAATGAGGTACGATGTTGTAGTCGTTGGAGGAGGGCCTGCCGGATTAGTCGCGGCCCTGACTACCAAGAAGTTTTACAAGGACAAGAAGGTGCTCGTGATCAAAAAGACAGAGAAGGAACTGGTCCCTTGTGGTATTCCTTATGTCTTTCACACACTTGACGGTGTGGAGAACGACTTCATGGGAGTGGAAGAAAGATTTCAAAAGGCAGGAATCGACCTGCTGATAGATGAAGTCGTCGGCGGTGACACAGATCAAAAGAAGATCGTCACTAAAACAGGAAAAGAGATCATTTATGAGAAACTCATTCTCGCAACCGGTTCAATCCCGGCAGTTCCCAGAATCGCTGGGATAGATCTTTCAAACGTCTTCACGATCTCTAAGGACGCAAAATATTTGAGCTCAGTGCTCGAGAAGACCAGAACTTGTAGAAACATCGCCATCATCGGTGGTGGGTTCATAGGCATCGAGGTAGCCGACGAACTGAAGCGGGCTGGAAAGAACGTAACCGTCGTAGAAATCATGGATTGCCTTCTACCTGTGTCTTTCGATCCAGACTTTGGAGAGCTGGCACGCAAAGAGATTGAAGCAGAAAATCTGAAGGTCTACACGAGCAGGAAGGTTGTAGAAATCTACGGGTCGAAATCCGTCGAAGGTGTAAAGCTGGACAATGGAGAAAACATACCCGCGGACGCCGTCATACTGGCAACGGGTTACAAACCCAACACAGAGCTTGCCCGGCAACTGGGCCTCAAGATCACAGAGTACGGTTTCATAGAAACGGACGAATACATGAGAACGTCTAAGCCAGACGTCTTCGCAGCAGGTGATTGCGTGCAACACAAGGATTTTCTGACTGGCAAGCCTTCAAGGCTCATGCTCGCCTCGGCCGCCGTTTTCGATGCGAGGATCGTGGCGTCCAATTTGTATGGACTGAAGGTTATCAGAACCAACAAAGGTTCGTTGAATGCGTATTCCACCGTCATAGGACACAAAGCGTTCGGTTCCGTGGGAATAACAGAAAGAACCGCGAAAGAAGAAGGATTTGAAATCGTCGTTGGTAAGGCCGAAGGTATCGACAGACACCCGGGTAAGTTTGACGATACGAGCAAACTCATTGTGAAACTCATATTTTCCCAAGACAGTAGGATCCTGCTCGGGGCACAACTCTACGGTGGAAAAAGCGTTGGAGAGATCGTGAACATATTGAGTCTTGGAATCCAAAAGGGTATAACCGCAAACGATTTGTTCACCATGCAGATCGGAACCCATCCACTGCTGACTTCGGCTCCGACGTCTTATCCTCTCGTGATCGCGGCGGAGCAGGTTCTGCACTGAAAGTTTTTTCATAAAGATGACGCCCCTCCGATGGAGGGGCGTTTTGTGATCATCGTCCGCACTCACGTGTGAAAGAGAAGGATTTTGTCTCAAGATTTTTGAGATACTTGACCATGTGGTCAATCTGTGGTATGATCCTGTTGACCACATGGTCAAGGAGGTGTGAAGATGTCTGTCATAGAAACCAGAAACCTGTGCAAGTACTATGGGAAGCACAGAGGAATAGTTGACGTTAGTTTCTCCGTTGAGCAAGGAGAGATCTTCGGCTTCATTGGTCCGAACGGTGCAGGGAAAACCACAACAATAAGGATTCTCCTCGGTTTGATATTCCCAACCTCTGGTACCGCAAGGATCTTTGGTAAAGACTGCACAAGAGAAGGTCATGAAATAAGAAAAGAGATCGGGTACGTTCCAGGCGAAGTGAATTATTATTCGAACGTCACTGTTGATGAACTGCTCAACTACTCGGCGAGCTTTTACGACAGAGTTGATAAAAAATACATCAAGGAGTTGTGCGAAATTTTCGAACTCGATCCGAAAAAGAAGTTTCGAGAACTGTCTACGGGTAATAAGAAAAAGGTCGCTATAGTACAGGCCCTTCTACACAAACCAAAGCTGCTCATATGTGATGAGCCGACCAACGGGCTCGATCCAATCATGCAGAACAGACTGTTCGAAATAATCCGAGAACTGAAAGGGCAGGGTACGACGATCTTTTTTTCTTCACACATACTGAGTGAAGTTCAAAAGCTGTGTGATGAATTCGCGATGATCAAAGAGGGCAAAGTGGTGAAGACAGGAAAAATAGAGCAGCTGGCCGGGTTCAACTACAAATCCATCACCCTTCAATCGAGGCAGATAGACGAACTCGAAAGGACCCTGAAAATCCCACATCGAAGGATCGACGACTCAACGATCAGTTTCAAATACAGTGGAGACATTAACGAGCTTTTGAAGAAACTTTCAGAGATTCAGATCGAGAACATATGGATCGAGGATCCTTCGCTTGAGGAACTCTTTCTATCCTTTTACGAGGAGGGGGAAAGATGAACGTCTACACGTGGGAGATGAAGAGGAACATCAAGACGACTATCGTTTGGATGGTTGCACTCGTGCTCGTGCAGTTGATGTACATATCGGTTTATCCATCCATGGTGAAAGATACCGAGCTTTTGACAAGAATGATGAAGCTCATGCCCAAAGCTTTCCTGAGGATCTTCGGTCTGGAAGATCTCGATTTTTCCAACATTTTGAACTATCAGGCCAGCATTTCCAGCATCTACGTGACCCTGGTTGGAAGCATCTTCGCGGTTCTTCTGACCTGCAAAGTGCTCGCCAAAGAAGAGAGCGAGAAAACCGCCGAATTTCTCCTCTCAAAACCAGTCAAAAGATCTAACGTTCTTTTGCAAAAGATTTCGAGCACACTGACTTTGATCTTGACGTTCGATCTCGTAATTTGTGTATCTTCACTTTTGATGGTCGAATTCTTTAAGCAAGGTGCGGTCGATTACACCAGGTTTTGGCTCTTCTGGCTCTCACAGATTCTTCTGCATCTCACCGTCTCAAATCTGGTTTTTGCCGTCATCGTTCTTGCTAAACGTCAGGACAGCACCACCTCATTTAGCATTGGTATGACGTTCGTTTTGTACATCCTTGCCATGGCAAGCAAACTCACGGAGAAGCTCGAGCTCTTGAAATATCTAACGCCCTTCTATTACTCCGAAGGAATCAGAATAGTGAAGTACGGGAGGATGGAACCCGTCTTCTTAGTGATATATTTCTTTCTGAACCTTGCGCTGGTTCTTTCTTCGCTTTTCTTTTACTCGAAAAAGGACATTTACCTGTGAAGAAGGTGGTGTAGTGCACGAAGTCGTGGAGCGAATCTTGAAGGCTTCCATAGAAGAATTCTCGGAAAAAGGTTACGCAGCCGCTTCGACAAATTCGATCGCTAAGAAAGCGAAAGTGTCGAAAGGTTTGTTGTTTCATTACTTCAAGAGCAAGGAAAATTTGTACATCGAATGCTACAAGCACGTTCTTTCCTGGTCTAAGAAAAAATTTGAAGAGTTCGCCAAACAAGTAAGAGACGAGGACTTTTTCGAATTCATCAAGAAATGGGGCTTGCAGAAGATCACTCTGGCAATCGAGAATCCCGTCTATTCGAAGTTCCTCCTCACAGTAACGAATCTTTCTCCAAAGCTGCGCGCGATCGTACTGGGTTTGATCAGGGAAGCTCTTCTGGATTCGAGAGAGATCTTGCTTGAGAAGATCAAATCCGTGAAATTAAGACGAGGCATCAGTGAGGAAGACGCTTTAAAATTTATCACGACAGTTTTCGATGGTGTGGCTAACAGTTATTTGGATCAGTATCGAGACAAACCCGAGGAACTTTTGAACAACCTGGAGAGAATCATGGTCGAATCGGACAAGCTGATGGATCTGATAAAATTTGGTATCCTCGACAGAGAGCCGCAACAATTACACAGGGAGGTGTGAAAATGCAATACAGAACCTTCAAAAACGTGCGCTGTTCCATCTTAGGCTTCGGAGCAATGAGGTTACCCACACTCAACAACGATGATTCACAAATCGATGAAGATAAGGCTATAGAAATGATCAGATACGCGATCGATCATGGAGTCAACTACGTCGATACCGCTTATCCTTACCACAGGGGAAGGAGCGAGATACTCGTTGGTAAGGCGCTGAAAGACGGCTACAGAGAAAAGACTTTTCTGGCCACGAAGTCCCCTGTTTGGCAAGTGGAAAAGCACGATGACTTCTACAAATTCCTCGACGAACAGCTGGAAAAACTCCAAACCGATCACATCGACATGTACCTGATGCACGCTTTGAGTAAAGAGAGATGGGAAAAGATCAAGAGCCTGAGGTTTGACAAATTCTTCGAACGAGCGAAGGCAGAGGGAAAGCTTAGATTCGCGGGCTTTTCCTTTCACGACAAATACCCCATCTTCAAAAAAATCATCGACGAATACGATGGCTGGGACTTCTGTCAGATTCAATTGAACTACATGGACATAAACTACCAAGCCGGCTTGAGGGGTCTGAAGTACGCAGCCTCGAAGGGCTTACCTGTCGTGATAATGGAACCACTAAAGGGTGGGAAACTTGCGAGGTTGCCCGACAGAGCCATGAGCGTTCTCAGAAAAAGCGGAAAGAACTGGTCCGCCGTGGAATGGAGTCTAAGGTGGCTTGCGAACTTTCCAGAGGTATCTGTCATTCTTAGTGGGATGAGCACTTTCGAACAGGTGAAAGAGAACGTTGAAATAGCAGAGCAGCTGGTACCCAACAACTTGACGGAAGAAGAACTCCGTTTGATCGACGAGTTGAGAAAAACTTTGGAGTCCTACGCAGTGATAAACTGCACCGAGTGTGGTTATTGCATGCCATGTCCCCATGGTGTGGATATTCCTGCGAACTTCAGGTTGTACAACGAAGCGATCATGTTCGAAAATTTCGAGATGGCGAAAGGTGAGTATCGCTGGTTCAGTAGCCAGAAAATCTCTGCAGCCTTCTGCACCGAATGCGGTGAATGTCTCAGTAAATGTCCACAGAATCTGCAGATTCCGACATTGATGAAGAAGATCCACAGCGAGCTGTCGGGCGAACGACGATAGAATTGTCCCGATTGATCGGCTTTCGAGCTCAGATTCAAGCGTTCTCGCATGCACGATAGTACTTTTCAAGACTGAGTCTGATCTTCGATTCGATCAGTTTGAAAGGATCGATGACCACCGTGCCTGAGATGTCTTCAACGACGTCTGGTAGATGTTGGTGAATCAAAGAGGCTGGAACACGAAGACCGCAGAGGTTGGTCAAGAGTTTCTTCAGGGCCGTTTGAACCGTCTCATCGGACCAGTAGTATCGGATCCTGTCGTACAGACTGAACTTCAATTCAACTTCGTCTCCGCGATAGTAGTTTTTCCAATACTTTGGGTTGACTCTCATCTGAGAAAGGATCGTTTCCACGAGATGAGACCTATCTTGTGGTTCGATCGTTTCTTCTTCGATATCGCACAGTGCGAAAACTGCTTCTCTGAACCTGAAGGTCAACTCCGGTCCCACTTTCAGTACACCAAATCCATCGTTCACCATCCGAACCAGAGTCTCCAACCTTTGATAATCAGTGGAATGGGCCTCGAAAACAAAGGGTTCTGCGAGCAAAAGTGATCTCAGTTGGCCGAACTTGTCACTCTCGTAGGGTGTAACATCAAAACTGGTGAAATCCGCACCAGTGTTCACGACGTAGGCAACCACTCTGCCCCAGGCGTCTTTTAAACCCAACTTCAGGAATTCCCGTCGAGTGATATCCAAGTCTTCCAGCAATTCTTCCGCAGTGAACGTGTGCTTCGACCCAGCTCCCAGTGAACCACCCGGTGGTGGAACGTCCGTGCCCAAGACGTAGACCGGCCGAACGGGATCTTCGTGTGAAACATCCTTGTGAGCCTGTTCTGCAACATAGCAGAGCTCAGCTTGCCTTCTCGCCACGATGGACTTATCGTAGATCACATCGTTAGCGAGTTTGTAACTGGTGTCTATGTGGATTTTCTTGTAGCCTGCTCTCACACATGCAGAAACCAATTTCTTGGCTTCCTCCATCGCCTCGTTGGCACTCAAACTCACCCACGGCCACGGTCCAGCGTGATCTGCACCTATGATCAACTTCTGAGTTTGAACGCCGTTCTTTTCTGCCAGCGAAAGGACCTTCTTGCGAAAATCAAAAGGAGTCAATCCGCTGTACCCACCCCTGTGATTAACCTGGTTTGAAGTGCTCTCGATTATCACGAGGGTATCTTTCTCTTTTTGAAACTTCATCACCGAATCGAGGACGAACCAATTAGCGGTGCAGACGGAAACGACGGCTTTTCTCTGTTCTTTCAGTTCGCGGAAGAATTCCAGCAGGTCAAGCTTCTCCACTCAGAACAGCTCCTTTCTCAACCTTTTGACAGTGATCGGAGATCGATTTCAACTTTTTCATCACAAATTCATCGATGTCCACTTTCAATCTTTTGAGCAACAGCACGAGCCCACCCACGACTGGATGAAAAACCGCCTGCTGTATTTGAGCGTTAGGGACCGTCTCAACAATGAATCTTTCGAATTCATTCCGGACAAACCGGTTCTCGAGTAGAACACCCCCACTGTAGCTCACCAACGGAGCCTCCAAGTTCAACCTGCGGGCTACGGCCAAAACACACAGGGCTATCTCTCGACCAGCATTACTCAAGATCTCCAGCGCCACTTCATCGCCCAACTGAGCGGCTTCGTTCGTCAAGCGTGCCACAGCAGCTATGATCGGTCTGCGTTTGGAGAACGGTTTCGAATAAACCCAGTTCGAAAGTTCCCACCAATTTTGAAAACGCAACTTTCCCATCACGAAATCTTTCAATAGAGTCTCTGGTTCTCGACCATCGATTTGTCTGCAAACCCTTCGAAGGGTTTCCCTACCTATGTCGTACGCACTACCTTCGTCACCGATGAGACTGCCCCAACCGCCCGACCTACATTCCTGTGACCCGCGTCTCCCGTAGGCCATGGTGCCCGTGCCCGCCACGACGTGAACACCGTCTTTTCCCACCGTGCCGGCTGCCCACCCCATGACCACGTCGTTGACCACGAGCTCCGGTTCTAAACCAATTTCTTCAACTATGATCTTTTTCAGATAACTCTCGCTGTCTTGAAACTCTCCGAGAGCCGGCATACCAAAGCAAGAACGAACTAAGCTTCCCTTTGGAACACGTTCAAACATCTTCGTCAAACGTTTCAAGTTCTTTCGAACCACTTTTTCACCGTTTTCGAGCACGTTCATGGGACCAGCCTTGCTCACGCTGATCAATTCTAAGTCGAAAGTGGTGAGAAGAGCTAACGTCTTTGAACCTCCTGCGTCCACGGAAAAGAGGTACTCCACTTTCACAACACCATCCTCACTCGAGATACAACAGGTACCTTTTGTGAGCCTCAAAGAGTTCGTTCACCATCATCACGATCCTGTCTGGCTCCATGACGGCGGTAGCGAGTGGATCGAGCAACGCGGCGTAGTACACGTACTCTTTCTTTCTCTCGAGTACAGCCCTCACGACCAACTCTTGAACGCTTATCTGTGTTCTGTCCAGAGCAGCCAGATGAGGCGGAAGGTCACCGACGTGCGTTGGTTGAATACCGTTTCTGTCCACCATGCACGGAACCTCCACGCAGCAGCCAACGGGGAGGTTGGTTATCAAGTGCGTGTTTCGAACGTTACCATGTATGCATCTTCTGTGACCCGTCTCCATCGAATGAATTATCTTGGGAGCGTACTCTCTACTCACTTTCAGTTCCCCAAGTTCTTTCTCGCCCCTCGCGATGAGCTTGTTCTCTTCGTATATCTTGTTTGCCTCGAGAACACGCCTCACGTACTCTCTCACGGGTATCTTGAGTTCTTTTATCTTGTCCTCGTACGGTAAGAAGTACGGAACGTATTCGGCCATGTGCTCGGACGACTCCGAGACGAAGTAACCGAGCAATCTCATGATAGTGAATCTAACCGGATCCTTCACAAAGATATCACTTCTGCGAGATGCCTCGAACAGCATGGGATAAGCGTTCTTTCCTTCGACCTCAAGCTCTAAGAACCAACACATGTGGTTTATCCCGGCCGCTTTATATCTCAAGCTCTCGTACGGTACACCAATGTAGGAAGCGATTTGATGTGCGGTGCCTTGAATGCTGTGACACAGTCCCACAACGTTGACCTTCGTCGCTTCGTAAACTGCCCAAACGTTCATCGCCATCGGGTTCGAATAGTTGATCATCAAAGCTTTCGGACAGAGTTGTTCGATATCTTTGGCTATATCGAGTACAACGGGGATGGTCCTCAAAGCCCTGAAGATGCCACCTATGCCGTGAGTATCCGCTATCGTCTGTTTGAGTCCATATTTCTCAGGTATATCGAAATCAACGAGAGTAGCTTCGAGACCTCCAACCTGAACCGTGTTGATCACATACTTCGCGTCACGGAGGGCTTCTTTTCTGTCCAGCGTCTTTCGAACCTTCACCTTCCTATTGAGCTTTTCGCTGACCTTGTTGACCAAACCATACGCCGTCTCCAAGCGGTCTTCGTCGATGTCCATCAACCAGATCTCCACGTCAATGTCTGGATACATCAACAAATCAGCTACCAAATTCTTTGTGAAAACAACGCTTCCCGCACCGATTATTGCCACTTTGCTCATAGCCCATCACCTCACTGTTTTAGTCCCGAATATGCCATGCTCTTGATGATCTGCTTCTGGAAAACCACGAGCAACACGATCACTGGAATTGTCGCCACGACGGCCCCCGCCATCATCATCCCGAAATCGAAAAAGTATCGCCCTTGAAGCTGCGCCAAGCCGACTGGCAAGGTGTACTTCTTTGGGGACGAGAGCACGATCAAAGGCCACAGAAACAGGTTCCATCCGTATATGAAGACGAGTAGACCAAAAGAAGTGTGCACGGCTTGGAGCAGAGGGAACACTACTCGGTAAAAAACTTGAATGACGTTGGCACCATCGCACACAGCTGCTTCCTCGAACTCTATCGGCATAGACATGATCTGTTGGCGGTACAAGAATATGCCAAAAACACTCAGCAATTGAAAGAAGATGACGCCTGTCAACGTGTTCGTCAGTCCAAGCTGTCTAAGAACGATGTAGCGTGGGATAAGCAACATGACAGCAGGTATCATGAGAACGACTAGGAACGCAAAAAAGAGCACAGACTTTCCAGGAAAGTACAACCTGGCGAAGGCATAACCACAAAGAGAACACAGAAAGATCTGTCCAACCACTAACGACGCTGTCACGATGACGCTGTTGAGCATGTAAGTCCCAAACCTCAGCTGGGTGAAGAGACGAACGTAGTTTCTCAGCGTAGGGTTTGGTGGTAACCAGTGCGGTGGTATAGCTGAAGCTTCTTGCGGTGTCTCAAAGGAGATCACAACCATGAACCAATACGGCAGGAAGAAGACCACGGCTCCGAGGACTAAGACTGCGTACTTCAAAATTTTCCAAAATGATCTCTTACGCATAATAATGCACCCACCTTTTCTGAGCGATGAACTGGACCACGGTTATGATCATGACAAGCCCCAACAGAATCCAGGAAATCGCCATACCGTATCCCATCTTGAACCAAACAAAACCGTTCTGATAGATGTAGAATGTTACGGTGTAGGTACTGTAACCAGGTCCACCATTTGTGAGCAAAAAGACGGGATCAAAAACTTGGAACGCACCTATGAAACCCGTCACGACCACGAAGAACGTCGTGGGTGAAATGAGGGGGACGGTGATGTGTATCAGTTGTTGCCAACCTGATGCGCCGTCGATGCGGGCGGCTTCGTAGAGCTCTTCGGGTATGTTCTGTAAACCAGCCAAGTAGATCAGTATGTAGTAACTGGTAGAACCCCAGATGCCAAGTATCGCCAAAGAGATGAGAGCCGTGTTCGGTGAAACCAACCAGCGGATCGGTTGTACTCCGAACAAACCAAGAATCGCATTGAGTATGCCATAACTCGGATTGTAGATCCACCGCCAAACGAACGCTATGGCTACCGAGGAAGTCACCAAAGGTAGTATATAGAAAATTCTCATTATTCTTGAAAAGACCGAGTTCTCTTTCAAAGCGAGCGCAATGAGAAAACTGAAGGCCGTGACCAGAGGTACCACCATTAACGTGTAAGCTAAGGTGTTTCTAAAGGAAATCCAGAAAACCTTATCGCTGAAAGCTTTTTGAAAATTGGATAGGCCCACAAAATGTGGCTGTGATATCGCATCGTAATCGGTGAACGCAAACCAGATTGCGTATAAAATTGGTATATAGAACGTCACGACCAAAAGGATTAGACTGAGACTGCTGAAAATCAAGAACCACGATATCTGTTTCTTTTTAGATACACCACCCAAAAATCTGGACATGATATCATCCTTTCACCAGTTGAAATCGATCAAATTGAGAATGTTATCACGATACACTTTACGAAGGATGACTTTATCCAAACCCAGACCGTAAATTCTCCATCTGCCTTGTGAATTTTCCCAAGGTGTCGGGGCGTAGGGAAAATACTCGTCTTCTGTCTCAAGAAAACGATAGTAAATACGATAGAATTCAACGTTTGGTAGAACGTCCGTACCGAAAACAATGCGATCTTGGTATCTTTCGAAAAACTTCTTCGCAGTGTATGGTTGCCTACCAAGTTCAGCAATTCTCGCACTGATATCTATGTAAGCGTTCGAATACTTGTCAAGTACGCCGCTCACCCATCGGAGGTTTTCGGAATACCAACCGACGTGCGCCATGATGAAAGTCGTTTGAGGATTTTCCGCTATCAGTTCTTCGCCAGCTTGGATCAGTTCATGAAAGGTTGGAAGACCCTTTCCGTAGAAATGCCACTCTGGGTGCGCGCAGAGTTCTTCAAACCTTTCGTTGGTGTTGTCGAGTGGTTGGAAGAAAGCCACCGGATCGGCCACGTGGATGAGAACAGGTATCTTCAGTTCAGCACACGTGTCCCAAACGGGTTTCAAGCGTCTATCGTTCGGCATGACGAGTTTGCCATTCTTGTCCCTGTAGTGAAGACCCAGCTCTTTGAAGATCTTCAAACCACGCATTCCGTGCTTGAAACCTTGTACTATCGCTTTACGAACTTCGGAGGGAAACTTCGGCGAGTCAACCCTCTCGAAATCCACGGTCCCAAACACTACGATTCTGTCACTGTGAGGGCGATGGAAATCCAGCACGGCTTTCAACTTTTCACCATAAAAGGGCGTTAGATCTACGATCTTCTCAACTTTGGCCGCATCCATCACCGACAGAAGCAAGTTGTGGTCCCAATCGATCCTCGGCTTAGTCCTCTTCATCTTACCGAAATTGTATCCTCCCATGGTCAAGTGATTATGGGCATCTATCACGGGGAAGGTTGGTTCGATTGACACATGGCCTTCCGTTACAAGTTGAGGAAACGGATGAAAATCCTTCAACAAAAGTCGGCAAGATCCTCGTTGATTCCGTTTCATCGATTTTCGACCTCCGATCTCCTTTCTTATGAGATGCCCCCCGGATCGGGGGCATCTCACTTTCACCACGTTGGGTTCACTTCTTTGACTGTTTGATTATCTCTACCACTTCTTTGTGAGCCTGTTCCAAACCTTCAACTGGATCAAGGTTGCCGGCGACTATCTCTGCCAGGTAATATTGTTGAAGCCTCTGGAAAATTTGGGAAAAGCCAGGGATAGTTCCAAAAGGCTTTGCGTAATCCAGAGATTTTATGAAGATCTCTGCATCAGCACGAAATTCCTTTGGGAAGAACTCTATCCACTTCTTCGTGGCGTCTCTGTGTGCGGGTATGACGGCACCCGTTGCACCAAGTATCTCTTCTGCCTCTCTGCTAGCCAAGAACTTGACGAGCTTCCAAGCTTCCTCTTTGTACTTTGTCCCGGACCAGATGACGTTTCCCAGTGAATTGGTCACATTGCCGTGGCGCAAGATCTTCGGCAGCGGTGCCACTCCCCACTTGAATCCCTTGATTTCCTTGACGTAGTATCCGAACATCCAAGATCCTTCGAAGGACATGGCAGCTTTACCAGCCATGAACGCGTTCTCGATCTCACCGTACTTGGGCGCGAAACCTTTTTTGGTCAGCTCGGCCGCCAAAGACGCAGCAAACTTGAAAGGCAGCATGTTCAGAGGCATATCGGCCTTGTCCTCGTCTATAAAGTAGTCGGCACCCGCAGCGATACCCATAGGAAAGAGCCACCCTTGTAACGACGTCATTGAGCCCCCACTGACTGTGACACCGTACTGGGTGACTCGTCCAGCCTTGTCACGCTTGGTCAACTTTTCTGCAGCCAACATCAGATCGGCGTAGGTCCAGTTCCAGTCCGGATACTTGACTCCTGCGGCATCAAACATATCTTTGTTGTAGAACAGAGCTATCGTGTCGAAGTCTCTGGGTATGAAATAAATTTTGCCTTTCCACTTTCCGAGCTCCAACGACACTGGAGAATATGGGCTCAGATCGACCTTGTCTCGCTCGATCAACGGTGTTAGGTCCAAGATCGCCCCTCTGTCTGCGAAATCACCCAAGAAGATGTTCATCCAGAACACATCCCAGCACTCTCCGGAAGCGATCATCGTCTGGAGCTTAGTCCAGTATTGTCCCCACGGCACAAGTTCAACCTCGACTTTGATGTCTGGATTCAACTTTTCAAACAGTTCGATCTGCTTGAGGACACCTTCGTACTGTTCTTGGCCCCACATGCCGTACCTCAGTGTCACCTTTGCAGCGAACGACAGCGAAATCATAGCGATGAGCAGGACCGCGGTGAAAAGAAACTTGAACCTCATAACAACACCTCCTCGTATGGAATAGGGTTAATCGAAATTCAGTTCAACGACACGTGTTAAATTCCTCGGTCTTAATGGGTCGATACCTTTCAGTTTCGCAAGACGAAGTCCCATCAGCTGTGAAAAGATGACTTGGGCAAAGGCATCTCTACCTGACGAGTCCAACGAATTTCTTTCCACTACGTGCGCACCGTAATTCCTCATCTCCTCTATGAACCTTCGTTCTTCTTTGGTCTCGTTGGTAAAAATCACCATGTAAGTTTTGTCATCAACCAGAGATTTTGGTCCATGCCTGAATTCAAAAGTCGAAAAAGCCTCCGCCGGTGTTAAAGACATCTCTTCGACCTTGAGAGAAGATTCCCTTGCAACACCCTCGTAGACTCCACGGCCAAGGAAGACAAGATGTTTGAACGAAACTGAGAACGTTGGTTCAGTGAAGAAATAATCCATGTGTTGGAAGATGCGTCGATAAGTATTCAGATCTGTTCCAGTGATCAGATCAACCACCACGAAAAGAGAGAGCAACATACAACTGAAAGACTTTGTCATCACGATGGAATTCTCCTGAACTGGTAAACTCAAGCCGTCGTCACAGGTGCTGAACAGTTTTGAATCAGCGTTCAGTGTTACGCAGAAAGTCCTAATCTTCTTTTCTTTAAGCTTTTGTGCCGCAAGAATCATCTCTGTCGATTCTCCAGACCGAGATATCAGCACGGCGAGAGACGAATCAGCCCTTGGGGGTATGTTCTCCTCGAAGTTGAAAGCCACTTCTCCGCCAGGTATCGCTTTCGTGAACTTGCCCAGCTGCAGTGAGAAATACTTCGCAGCTGTGATGGCGAGGTAATACGAAGAACCGCATCCAATGAAATAAATGTGGTCTGCCGACACGAAAGCCGATAACTCTAAATGTCGTTGTAACATCAGATCGAAGACCAAACGGAGTTCAACTTTTTGATCGTATATCTCCTTCTCTAACTGTGTCATGACTTCATTCCTCCCCAGAAACATGAACTTGAACAATCGTTACCCTTGACGGTTTCACTCTACGAAGCAGATTGTCAACGGTCAACGCTGTATTCGTAACGATGTAATCCACGCAGTCAAGATCACAAACTTTGTACGGTGCGACGATCCCGAACTTGGATGAATCTGCAACGACCACATTGGTCTTGCTTCGCTTGAGCACTTCTTTGGCGATGAGGCACTCCTCGAACGAACTGAAAGAGATTCCTCCTTCATGATCTATACCGTCGACTCCCATCAAAAAGAGATCAACGTTAATCGCTTCGACCAAGCTTTTCGCATGAGAGCCTATGCATTCGAAGGAGTTTTCTCTGACAGTTCCACCCGTGTGGATCAGAGTGAATCTCTTCGGAAGGTTCACAACAGCCCACGCCGTGGTTATGGAGTTCGTGACTATGGTGAGTTCACCCAGCGGAAGATCTGATATGGCCCGAACGGTGTAATAGACAGTGCTACCACCGGTGGCGAAGACAGTTTGACCGTTTTTGAGAAATTTTACTGCTTCCTTTGCTATTGCGATTTTCTGTGGTTTGTTTTGTTCGAGTTTTTCAAAGAACGGGATATCTCCTTGTAAGTTCTTGAGCAAGGCTCCTCCGCGTTTTCGGACTACCAAGCCTTGTTTTTCAAGTAAGCTGAGGTCTCTTCTGACCGTTATGACCGATGCTCCGACCTCCCTGGCTAGTTCTTCGACTGTCCCGAAGCCGTTGACCTTCAGGAGAGATAAGATTTTCTGGAGCCGCACGTCTTTCATACAATCACCTTCGATCTGTTTCGATCTATCTAAGATCATATTTTGATCTAATAGGATCGTCAAGCTTCATCTCCGCTAACGGCGGCCGGACTACAAGAAAGAACCGCGTTCTTATGGACTATCCTCTTTTAACCTCACGTTTTCTCGTTGTCTCTACTTCTTGTGCTATGAGTTAACAGAAAGAAATCGAGCGAAGTCATTGCGGCATGGCAAACCAAGGGAAATCTGGAAGTTTGACGACCACCAAAAGCGAACATTGAGTAACTTAAGTCGGACTTCCTCAGATGTCGAAAAAGCACCTTCTAAATGTTGTTGAGAATACGAATGTGACCGTTGGTATCAGCACAAAATTTACTCGAGAGAACCGAGGTACACCGGACTGATGTACGGTGTTATTGAGACATTCGAGAGTGGACAGACTATTCTCGTCGGACAGCCGATGGAGTTGAATATACTTAGTGTTCCTCGAGTTTGTCACGATCAACTGTGTGACCAACGAACCTCGTGAAACGCTTGTCAAGATAGAATCAATAGAGGTGCCAGAAGTGCCAACAGAACTGTGACGTTCGGGAACATCGAATACAGAACCAGATGAGATATGGACTGAGAGATCAAGGCAAAAGAAGTCTGGAAAGTTGTAACACACAGAACGCAGAAAAACTTCACCAGCATCAAGCAACTAACATGCAGTGTGTTTTCAGTTCAGCGAACGTGAACGACACTTTTCTCGAGCCCCTTTGTATTTTAAGCTGCACGAAGACGATGTTCACTAAATTGAAGAACAAAAGAACCGAGACAAAGAACGTGGGAGCTGAAAGCCCCATCATGCCATATGTGAAAGCCAGTCCGTACGCTGCACCTGTGAGAGCGTGAAGAATCTGATGGAACGAGCAAAACCAAGCATCAGCCGATAGAAACGTACCTCCCACACTAAGAGGCAGAGCCTTCTCCCGCCGAACTTATCCAGCATCCTGCTTATCATGGGTAAGCAAGAAACCTTGTTCGTCAACAACACTCATAGTCAGGTTGGCTGCCGACGCAATAGAACCAACCGAGTGGAATGGCAACACCGACAGAAGAAGCTGCTCTGAGCACCAATCCACTGTACTTACATGCGGATGAAGCTTATTGATTTCTTCCATCATCTGAGGCACGACGTGGTCAGCGAACGCATCGTTCTGTAACATTACTCAAAATAACGAAAACACATGATTCGGGACGAAAACAAAAGTTTTCAGAGATTATCACCGTCTGAGTGCTGACAACCTCGCCTTTTGACTGAAATTTGCCTTGGATCAGACTTGAAGTTAACGTTGCAATAGTGTATGATTTATTTCTGAGAAAGATATTCAAAGACGAATGGAGGGACCTTCGACGCACACTAAATTGAATCCCATTTCCATGAAGAGAGAGAACAAAAAATTGATTCTGAGGTACCTGATAGAGAGAGGACAAAGTAGCAGGATGGAAATTGTGCGTCACACAAAACTTGCCCAGAGTGCCATCTGGCGGATAATGA
>Ga0071330_1051871_pt1 | contig 111354 bp, 114 predicted proteins | sample GBScel77sediment_FD_63802 | JGI IMG/M metagenome (GOLD analysis project Ga0071330, IMG submission 63802) | Hot spring sediment microbial communities from Great Boiling Spring, Nevada - Cellulolytic enrichment Sediment 77C v2 (version 2) | ecosystem: Environmental > Aquatic > Thermal springs >... | reverse complement strand
CAGCCCTCCTTACTTCATCTCTATCTGATGCTCTCCTAAGGATGCTCGCAAGCTTTAACCTCGCAAGCAAGAAGAAGCCGATATCGGAAACAGCTTGTGAGAACGTAAGGTGACGTGCACACTCCTCCTCATACAGCCGCTGCTCGTCCTTCAACTCATAATACCTTTCAAGGAGCCGATCTATAGATTCACACTCAAGCTCCTTCAAATCGCCGCTTACTATATCTAAAGCCTTCTTGAGTATCTTTAAGCATTCTTCACTCAAACCGACAGCATCAAACCACAACCTCCACAGATATAAGGTTAACGTAGTAAGTAATTTTTGGCTAATCGGATTCCCTAGACCACCTACGAAACTACAAGCCTAGGTGTCTTTATACTTGAAGATAAACTCCCCCCCGAGGCTTTCATTAGTATTAAAGGGTATTCCATAATAACTGTTCTGAATTTGAGTAATCGACATCTCTAAAAAATTAAGAATAATGCATCCTTTACATTCTTTACATTCAGAAGGGAGACAAAATCTTCCACTTTATTTATGGTGGGGACGGTGGGACTTGAACCCACGACCTACAGGTTCCCCCGCGCCCTAGCTCCAAAGGGCACATCATCCAAACCTCTGTCAGCGAACCCATAGTTTACAGGCCTCTGGAGCCTGCCGTCCTACCTCTCCAGGGCTGCTTGGAACCTTGCTAGACTACGTCCCCACCATCAAACATACCTTAGTTGGGCATATACATACTTTTCTTAGAATTTTTGATTAAGATGTTGAGGTGGAGGCTGTAAATTTTTCGAGGATACGATGATTCTTCTTGGATAGTGTGATGGTGTTTTATTTGCTAGGCTTAAGAGAGGTGTGTTAACGCTGCTGCCATTAAGATCTAGGATGCTTGTCGAGTGCTGGAAACTTGTTGAGAAGTACCAGCATCTATCAAGCCGCTGCGCTTCAAATAGTATCGGCTAAAGCATCCAAGACAACAGATTTCTTCACAGGAGACAAAAGGTTACATGAGGTGGCTGAATCAGAATGTTTGCAGAGCACCCTTCGCCCTCTAACCTGCAACACACAAAGTATCTCATCTTTACTGTTACACGAGGCTTCTACCACATCTTGGACAGAAGAGTGAGCTGGGAGGCTTCTCTGCGCCGCAGAATCTGCAGATAGGTAGTAGGGCTTTGCGCACAAGGCTTCGTTTCTCGATCTTACGCTTAGCCTTATCGTATTCTGGGCTTCGATAATACTCGTTTATGAGCGTTAATCTTCTAGTTAGGTGTGGGTGTGAGCTGATGAGCTCGCTTAAAGCATCGTATGTTGTGTTTGCTCTGTTGTTGAGTGCTACGACTTTTTGGAGAAGGGATCTGACCGCTTCCACGCTATCTGTTACGAGTAGGCTCGCTCTGTCAGCGCTGACCTCGGACTCACGCCTCCAACTAAGTAGGGCAAATCTAAGCGGGGCTTCTACTAAAGGTATGCCTAGCGCCGAGGCTGAGAAGGTGACGCCTTGTAGGATAAATTCTGCTAACGTGTGGTAGAGCATATGTCCGCATCCAATATGCCCGAGCTCGTGAGCTAGTAGTGCTGTGACTTCTTGCTGTGTAAGAGCCTTGAGCAGCGCTTCACCTACCACGACATATGGCTTTTCATCTAAGCCGAAAGAGTAGGCGTTGAAACCAAGCTCGTGATCTATATACATCTTCGGCAGATACTTTAGGCATAGCTTGTCTGCACACCAAACCAGTAGAGAGCCAAGGCTACTATTTCTTTTAACGTAGATGCTCCTAGAGGAAACCTCTTTTTCGTGGAGTGATATGGCTTTCTTTAGGTAAAATGCTTTGAGTAGGGCTGCTGGTGTAACCAGTTCCTTGAGTAATGTGAGCTTTTCTAAATCGCCCTCGTACGCATAATCAGCTCTGCTTAAATCATACCTTCGGCTCGTTAAGAGCCTAACACCACAACCTCGGCAGAAGATATCTTCTTCATCTGAGTATGTGCGGCAGAATCTGCACCTTAACTCCAAGCCAAAAAGTATTAGTTCGTTGTTCTTAAATCTCTTTAGTAGGTTATTTTAACTCCAGGTTTTCCCCGTAGGCTACTGTAGATCAATGAATATATCTGTGTGACACCGCTGTGTAAAACGGTCGATTATAGAGGGTAAAGATCAAAAATACTTTATGGGGTAGGTTTAGCTCCACTATTGTTTCTTATAATTGTGTTATTGTGTGGTCTTCTCTTGGGCTTCGGATGAGGGGAACTCTGGGAAGCTCTCTTTCACCCTCCGCTCAGCCACCACAGCGGCTTCGGCAAGTATCTTCTCCGCCTCCTCGTTCGCTACTTCGAAGTTTAGTGTTAATCCGCCTAGCTGCCCAGCCTCAACCAAAATGTTGCTCAGTATGCTGTTTATCTCACCCAGCTCGCTTTCAGCCTCGGGCATAACCTTAGCCAACCCCGATCTTATGGATCTGATGATACTTGATGCTGGTGCTAGCGCAACCGCAACATCACCTAATTCCTCCACTGTAGTTAGTCTGAGAGAGATCTGTTCTAACGCAAGCTTAGCTTGGCTTACTAGCTTACTCATCTTCCTAACTTCAACCAGCTCGTTGGAGAGGGCTGTTGCTAGCTGTGTCTCGTGGTTCTGCATAGCGGTTACAGACCTTCTAAAGATATCCTCATCCTTCCTCTTAAGCCTCGCCAATATGGAATCCATCTTCTGAATCTCAGCTTGGAGCTGTCTCCTCGCCCACTCAAGCTTGGGTTTAAGCGGAGCTGAGGGCTGGAGCGCCTCCCTGAGACTGTCAGCAACACTAGGCTTATGGGACTTAATCCATTTATCGGTGAACTCAGACATCCACCTTACCCCTTACTCAAAAATTTTAACCCCAAACTTTAACGGATGCGCACCAAAAATAGTTGACCGGTCTGTCAGCTCGATACTCACCTTATTCGATAAGCGTAACTGACGGTTAGCAAGAGTTATAAGCGAATCCAATTACAGAAGTGTGCAGAAGATCATGATAATCAGCGTCACACCAGACCTAGCCCTAGATGAAGGCTACAGCTACGCCGGAGGACTAGGTGTCCTTGAGGGTGACAAGTTTTATGCTGCAACCAAGCTCAACCTACCTTATAAGGTTCTAACGCTCTTTTACAATCAAGGTTATGTGGAGTATGAATTTGATAAGGAAGGGAACCCCATACCCAAGCCTCAGCAGCAGCCAGAATCGTTCTTAAATAAGCTGAAGGGAGACGACATCTACACCATCCAGCTAAAAGGCGAAGATGTCAAAGTTGAAGCGCTAAAGTATCGAATGGGTTGGGCTGAGGCGGTCTTCTTCAAACCAGTGGAGCCAGCCTGGGCGCAGCACCTAACCGACCGGCTATACATAGAAAACAGCTTAGAAGAAAAGTTCTTGAAGTATACGCTGCTAGCTAAGGCTTCGGCAGAATACATTAAGAGCAGCGTGGGCATAGAGAATGTGGAGTTCATCGATCTACAAGAGAGCTATGCTTGTATGCTCCCACTCATACTTAAAATCCCCGGAAAATACCGCGTCGTCATACACACTGCTGGACCTTGGGGTCACCCCACCTTCCCAAGAAGCTTCTTTGAAAAGGAGTTCGGCTACTACTTTCTCAGCGAAAATGTGTGTTTAACCGAAATAGGTCTCGCTGCTGCAAGTGAAGCCTTCGCCGTCTCAGCAAAACACTTCGAGCAGCTACTGAAGATCATACCTCACTTCACTGAAAAGCTGAGGTATGTTACTAATGGTGTTTGTATTGAGCGCTGGATGAGTACTGAGCTGCTATCGGCTTTCAGAAAAGGCTACTTGAGTTTAGCTGACTTCATGAAGATAAGGAAGGGTATCAGAAGTAGGTTCATAGAGTATCTCCAGCGGTACAAGAATATTGATGTTAAAGATAGGATGCTGGTTGCTTGGTGCAGGAGGCTTACAGGCTATAAGAGGCCTGAGTTCGCTAAAAAGCTCGTCGAAGAAACATCAAGTAAAGATGTGGTCTTCGTACTGGCTGGTAAGCCACACCCCCAAGATGGAGCTGGGTTAGAATATCTAAAAGCGTTTTATAAACTTCATATGGAGAAAGAGAACGTCGTTTTTATACCTAACTACACGGTTAAAGACGCTAAGGAGATTCTCAAATCCATAGATTTACTGCTCTTTACCCCAGTCTACGGGTTAGAAGCCTGCGGCACAAGCTATATGAAAGCAGCAATAAATGGTGTACCAACGCTCTCCATAAGAGATGGTGGTATTGTTGAGTTTGTTGTCGACGATGTTAACGGCTGGTTCTTCGACCGCATACCTGAAGGGTTCGTTGAACCTACTGTAACCTATCAGCCCGAAGGGTTAGAGTATGATTCGTTTAAGAAGAAATTCAGATATATCCTAGAGATCTACAAAGGCAACCCTGAAAGATACTATAAGGTCTCCCTAAATGCTCTCTCCGCATTTGTCGTAAAGGCTAGTATAGAGAGAGCCTTATGCGAATACTACCCCAAAATAGCTAGGTGTTGGGGTTAGCATTTATGCCGCCGAAGGTTAGCTTAAGTGTTGACGCGAGAGGCTTGAGCTGCCCCTACCCAGTAAGGAAGGCTGAAGAAGCTATTCAAAAGGTCAAGCTGGGGGAAGTGGTTGAGATCATAACCACCGACCCAAGCTCTAGGATCGATATACCTGCTTGGGCTGAGAAGAACGGGCATAAGGTTATTGAAGTGGTAGATCGTTGGCTTGAAATATACTTTTATGTTGAGAAGGGTTCTTTAGGCGAGCCGAAGGTGTAGCGTATACGTCGAGGGTGTGTGTAAATATCTATCTTCGAGCCCCTAGCCCCACAGACCAGAGTGACACCAGTTCTCCAAGCCGCGAATATCCCTGAGTGGATGGGCTCTCTTATTGAAACAGATATTGGTATGCCTACTCTGGCGCACTTTAATATAGCATCTGCCGGCTGCCGACCCGTCGTTACAAGTATTGTTGAGCCGAACTCTACACCCTGCAAGGCTGCCTTACCGATCACCTTATCTATCGAATTGTGTCTACCTACATCTTCTGCATAAGCAACCAATCTACCTTCTTCAAATAACCCTGATGTGTGAACCGCCAAAAGATGCCCTTTTACAGAGAGTTTGTTCAGCTCCCTAACAGCCTCTACTAAAGTACTTAGGGTTACGGTGTAGTCTGATTTGACGTAAGGATGGTCGATCTGGTCCAATATTTGGTAGAAGTCTTCTGTGCTGCCGCAAGCTGAAGTTATGACCCTCAACCTACCGTACTCAGACACCCTATCTGAGACATCGCGCTTCGTCTCTACTGATACTCTGCTACTTAAAACTTCGAGCGACTTCACCTCTTCTACCGCGCGTATGACCCCTTGGCCTAAAAGGTGCCCTATTGCTAACTCCTTAAGATCAGATGGTGATGCGAAGAGCGTAACCAGCTCCGCACCATTGACCACTATGGTCACTGGTGTTTCAAGCGCGACTTCTGCCTCACGGAGCTCCTCAACACCTCTGACATAATCTAACCTTATATACCGAGCCTTGGTAGTTGACTGCAATCTAACCATCAACCCCATTTATCTTTTCGGCTAACTTTAATGCGCGCTGATAGTCTTCTTGAGTGTTGATGTTGAGGAACGTTAACAGCTCGGGGTCTAGGCTTCTTAGCTCCTCTACACTCACGTAACGCACATCACGTAGATAGTCAAGTATTGAAAGATTTTTGAATCTCCCAGCCCCCACGCATCTACAGGCGGCGTCTAGCGTTCGGGTTGTGTGATATACCGCGTGCAAAGGCTCCAGCATACCATTAGGCCATATGGGCAGAACAGCATCTCCACCCTCAGCCCTCTTAAATAACTCATCTACCACCTTATGGTTCAAGAAGGGTGCGTCACAAGAAGTTATGAATGTGTATGGCGATTTAACGTGTTTCAATCCGCTACAGAACCCTACTAGGGGTGCTTGGATGTTTACTTCATCCTTAACTATTAGCGTTGATTTTGGCAGATGATGCCTGTAGTTCTCCATATCATCCCCTATATTTATTGCGACCACGACTTCATCCACGACCTTAGCGAGCCTAGAAGCTACTCTAGCGATGAGGGGAGTGCCGTGGAAGTCTAGGAACTGCTTCGGCTTACCCATTCGCCTACTTAGTCCTCCGGCCAACACAAGAGCGGCTCTCATCCTACCTCTACTACACACGTTACGGTAAATAAACCCTTTATAGTAAGGTTAGAGATACTTCCCCTCGATAGCTGGGGAAGCGTATGGACTACGACATTATTATTGTTGGTGGAGGTGTAGCGGGCCTAACTACAGCCATCGCCGCTGCTAACTATTCTAAGCAGAATCTACGCATACTTGTAGTCGATAGAAACTCAAGAGATGAGGTGGGTAAAAAGAGCCCTAACGGATGGATCTGTGGGGACGCGGTCAGTAAAAGAAGCTTGGAGTATGCCGCATCGAACAGCGGCGTAGTTTACGGTGAACCTGAAATAGAACATAAAGTTAAAGGGGTCCTCCTCTTCTCACCAGACCACGAAACCAGCGTGCTCTTTGAAGGCGAGGGCTATCTGCTTAACAGAAGGCTATTCGCCAAAAAGCAGATGTTTGAAGCGGAAAAGCGTGGCGTTGAGTTTCGCTTCAACACGACTATTAATAGCTTACTTACCGAGAATGGCGGAGTTGTAGGGGTTGTAGGCAGAGATGTGTATACTAACGCTAAGTTTACTGCACGGTGCAAGCTTGTGGTTGATGCGACTGGTGCAGCATCAAGGCTCAAAGCCGATCTTCCAGCGAAATCGAAGGTTGAGCGTCAAATCGACAGAGAGGACCTTGAGGCAACTGGAAGATACATCTACACCTTCACACCTAGAAAGGAGGACAGAACATACTTTGACCCAGACTACTGCCTCATACACCTAGATCAAGACCTTGCACCCGGCGGCTACTGCTGGACCTTCCCAAAAGGTGTAAACAAAGTAAACATAGGTCTGGGTGTGCAGAAGAAGGCTTTAGATGATAGGAATAGGAGGCTTAGCCGAAGCGACACACTACAGAGCCTAATAGATAGCTATGTTAGGAGCAACACCGTGTTAGGTGAACCAACCCTATCTCAGGACTCGAAAGACCAAGGTAACACTTTTGGGAACTGGCAAGTGCCTGTGAGGCGGCAGAATGATTGCTTGGTTGCAAACGGATATGCTCTGGTGGGTGATGCTGCTTGGATGCCTAGGCCGATAGATGCTGGCGGCATAGGGCCATCACTATATGGTGGCACTATATTGGCTAGGGTGGCTGTAGAGGCGGTAGAGGCTTCAGATACTTCTGAAGAGGGGCTATGGCGCTACAACGTAGAGTATATGCGCCTATACGGGTATCAGATGGCTAGTTTCGAGGTCTTGAGGCGGTATCTTCAGACGCTACCGAATGTTGACATAAACTATGGGATGAAGCACTTCCTCTCTAAAGACGACATAGAGCACATAACGAGAAGGGAGCACCCGGAGTTCAACAAAGTGCAGCTCTTTAACCCAGCGATGTGGCTTAGGATAATGCAGAAACCTAAGCTTGCAAAGGGGCTTAAAACTGTGTCAGAAACCAGCAGAAGGCTCATAGCGCATAATCTAAACTACCCTGAGAAACCCAATAAATTCTATGAGTGGCAGAAAGAGCTACACACCATTCTTAACGAAGCGTATCGAAGATTAGGTTTGGTCAGATAAGTTTTAGGACAATCTTGATTTCAAGCTCTTAGTAATCTCCAGAAAGCCATCGATGGTTCTTTCTTTGGCTGCTAACCCCTCACTTCTTGTTTCACAAATATTATGTAGGATGTGAGAAAACAGACTAAAACCAAGGCTATGAGTGCAATGATATGTGGCCAGATTAGGTTTAGGCTCTGAAGCAGAGGCAGTGGGTTAGGGATTACGTAAAGCAGTTCACTTAGTGCAACGGGGTTAAGGAACCTTGCTGTCGGTGTTAGTATTACAAGCACAGCCTCTAAATATAATGTCACGGGGGAGATACGGGATAAGCTCAGCTCTAAAGTGATTCTTTCCAAACTGTTTTGATCTGGTATTAGATTAGAGGCGATCAAAGAAGCGATTGGGGTCCAGAGGAAGGCGAAGAACCCCCAGATAGCAAAGCTGGCTATCGCTGAGGTTGACGTTTGTGCAAATAGTATAGAGAAGAGTTGTGAGAGGGCAAGCCAACCAGCTATGTAAAGAATGGTCACCGCTGCAAATACAACTAGCCTAGCCAACTCGTCTAAGTTAGGTACAAGGCCGACTCCTATCGCTAACCCGCTTGTTATACCTATTATGCCGAAGACCACTATGGTTACTATACTCACACCCGACAAGAACTTCCCGTTTATAACCGCATCCCTATGCACAGGATTAGAGAGCAGCCTAACTAAAGTGTTCTTAGCACGCTCTTTATTGATAGCATCAAAGCCCAAAGCGATACCAAGAAGAGGGCCGAAATATGTTATGAAGAATAGGAAGGGTGGTAGAGCGCCTGTAGTGGCTCTAAAGAGTAGCAGAAAGCTTCTCTCAACTCTAGCTTGTACTAACGCTTGTATGCCCAAGTACGCTGCTATCAAGCCAGCAACATAGATTATGGTGAAGAAGAACCAGAACCTTTTTGTGCCAAGGTAGTCTGAGAGTTCCTTTAGAGCTATGGTTAAGGTACCAGTCAAGCCTTAGGTTCACCCTCAAAGTATTTTGCATAGATCTCGTCTAAAGCGTACTCCTGGCTTCTGATCTGAGTTAGGGTGTAGCCTGAGGTTACGATAGTCTTCGCTATCACACCTCTAATATCAGATTTACACTCTATTGTTAATGTCGGCCCAGCTTTAGCCACCTTGATCACCCCTTCTAACCCCTTTAAAGTTTCCTCGAGTGCAGGTGTTGCATCTGGAACCTCGGCTTCCACGACAAACTTATCTCCAGCTATAACCTCTCTACCTAGGTGCTGTATGGTGCCGGATGCTATCAGCCTACCTTTCACAAAGATCCCAACTCTATCACAGATCTTCTGCACTTGATACAGCAAATGTGATGAGATGAGAACGGTCTTACCCTTCGCTCTGCAATCAACTATTATATCCAGTATCTGTCTTACACCCTCTGGGTCTATACCAGTTGTAGGCTCATCTAGCAGTAGGAGTTGAGGATCCTTGAGTAACACATCAGCCATCCCCAACCTCTGCTTCATACCTTTAGAGAAGGTTGAAACCTTCTTGTCAGCGGCATCAGAGAGCCCAAGCACACCCAGCAGACTCGTGATCCTGCGCTCAGCCTCAACAAAACTTATGCCGTTGAGCTTAGCGGTGTAAAGAAGGTTCTGCTTAGCGGTCATGTCATCATAGAAGCCAAGGTTTTCCGGTAGATACCCAACCAGCCTCTTCAGCTTAAGGGGTTCGCGAAGAGGATCGTAGCCCAGCACACGCAGCCTACCAGAGGTAGGCTCGGTTAAGCCTAAAAGCATCAATATAGTCGTCGTCTTACCAGCACCATTCGGCCCAAGAAAACCGTAGATCTCACCCTGCTCCACTTCAAGATCAAGCGAATCGACAGCAACAAGATCCCCATACTTCTTTGTTAAACCCCACGTCTGTATCGCTGGTTGCATACTTCACCGCCTAGATCATCTTCGACCAAGCCGAAGGAATATAAGGGCTAACATCACTATGACAGCCGCAACCACAGCCAACCCAAGAGCGGTAAGACCTGGAGGCGAGGAGACTGTAACTCTGATGTCTACAGAAGTGGAGACCCTACCACCATAGGCTGAGAAGGTCACCATATAGTCGCCTGGAAGAGTCGTGCTTGATGGCTTGATCTTCACACTTATCTGTTGACTCGCATCTGGCGCTAAGCTGGGTATTAGCGAAGGCTCAAAGGTTACGCTCCATCCACTTGGGTGGTTTGATGAGATCGATATGTCTCTCAGCTGAACCGAACCTGTGTTCTTCGCCACAAGAGTTAGGTATGCTTCTTCACCAGCCACTGCATCTGCATTAAGCCTCCCGTCAACAGTGGTCAGAGAAAGTGAGTATGTTCCTGTTATCTCAACCGCAAGCCTAACACTATCTTGCGTCTTGGCTGAGGCGGCTGTTACTGTGAGATTGTATATGCCAGATTCTGTTCTAGGCGGGGGGTTGACTGTGACGGCTATTGTCTTGCTCTCACCAGCCTTTAAGCTAAGGCTTGTGATCTGGCTTGTTTCAAATTGCGGGCGGAAGGTGACTGTCCAACCTTGAGGCGCGTTGGCGATCAGCGTGAACACGTCGTCTTCACCACCAGTATTTTTTACGCTAACAGTAAACTCGAAGCTCGTTCCAGATGGGCCGCTTAAGGTAGGGTAGACTGTAGTTAAGGTTACACCGGGAGGTGGCGTAGGTGGAGCAGCATACTCGATTGTGAAGCGTAGGCTTGTAGTAGCGCCTTGACCATCAAACGCAACCAACGTTACCGTATTATTACCTCTCGAGGCATTGGCTGGAACGCTTACTTTTAGACTCAGCTTTAAGGACTGCCCAGCTTGGAGATTCAACTCTCTTATAGCGTAGCCTTCATAGCTCAGAGATGTTTCCCAGCCGGTAGGTGCGTCTACCTTGAAAGATACTTTGGTCGCTGAGCCGGTGTTAGTGACGTTTACAGGTAGATAGAGGGTTGTGGCTCTATCTACATAGATTTGTGAGTAGACGCTTGTGAGTGTGATCTGCTGAGCTGATGCATAGACTATCGGCTGGGTGTAAAGAGTGAACACTAATGCGAATGCTACAAGCAAATATCGCCTCAACGGCGTCTTCACCTAAACACTTCATCCACTTGTGTCTATAATAAAGTTGCGGTTTACAGAGGCAAGATCTAAAGCTGTAGCGACTCCGACTATAATATTTATTTCAAGATAGATCCTTTATCTTAAAGGTTTGACCTTGCAGGCTTTGAATTGTACAAACACGCTGCTACCTACTCTGAACTCATCTAACATAGATGCGCTTACATATGCAGTTAATGGTACGCCTATATCGATCAAGACCTTTGCTATATTTCCCATTCTATATATCTCGGTTATTTCGCCGGAGATGATGTTGCATCTGCAGTGTTGCCACCTCTCCCTAACTGCTCCTTCTTGTGACAGAACAATATCTTGAGGTCTTAAGACTAGGCTCACCTCCTTCCTAAGATTGATGTCCTCTGCCTCAACCTGTAAAAGCAACCCCTTGACGTCTACAGTCGCTAAGCCATCTTTTAACTCTACAACCCTACCCTCTAGGATGTTGTAGCCTAGGAAATCTGCTACGAATCTTGAGTGTGGTTCAGCGAGGACTTCGCTTTTAAGTCCTATCTGCTCTATCCTTCCATTGTTCAGCACAGCTAGGTAGTCACCAATTAAGTCAGCCTCAGAAAGGTCATGTGTCACATAGATCACGGGCAGATTGAGTGTAGTTAGGATCTTAGAGAGTATGCTCTTCAACTCTCTACGTAACCTATCTCTACTCAGAGGGTCGAGTGAGGATAGTGGCTCATCTAGGAGAAGAACCTTCGGGTTGGCGGCTAAAGCCCTAGCTAAGGCTACTTTCTGCTTCTCACCTCCGCTTAAACTTCTGACGTCTCGACCAGCCAGATGGCTTATCTCAAACCAACTCATGATCTCCTTAACTTTATCTGACTTGTCACCTTTAAGACCGAAAGCAATATTCTGCTCAGCGGATAAATGTGGGAAGAGTACGAAGTCTTGTGGAACATACCCAACCCTCCTCTTTTCAGGCGGCAGATTTGTCACATCGACATCTTCGATAAGTATCCTACCGCGGCTTGGTTTTATGATGCCTGCTACACACTCTAAGATTGTGGTCTTCCCTGAGCCGTTAGGCCCTATTAATGCCAAGCACTTCCCTCCCTCTACACTGAAGTTTATGCCTTCCAAAGCGAAGTTACCACGCTTCACAGTTAGATCTGAGACGCTGATCAAACTGCCAACCCCCTATAGAAGAGTCTGCGTGTAATCAGAAGGGTGGCTACAGTTAACGCTAAGAGAATGAGTATGATAGCCATAGCCATCTCAAGATCGGCTCGCGCTAAACTAAGGAACATAGCGATCGATAATGTCTCAGTCTTAAATCTGGTCGCACCAGCCAAAGTTACTGTCGCCCCAAACTCCCCTAGTGCTCTAGCCCAAGTCAGCACAGCAGCCGCGAATAGACCGCTCTTAGCAAGGGGTAGGGTTACCCTAAAGAAAGCCCGTAGTTCGCTTACCCCCAGTGTCCTAGCGATCATCACATATCTTGGATCTATGCCCTCGAACACGGGCTTAAGCAGCCTAACCGCCAAAACACTCACCACAGCGAACTGAGCCAAAATCACCCCAGGTACTTCGAAGACGAATTTTATAACCGAGTTGTTTATGAATACACCTAAAGGTGTGTTTGTGAAGAAGATCAGTAGAGCCGTACCCAATGCTACTGGTGGTAGCGCTATTGGAATATCGATGAATGTATCGATCACACTTTTGCCTGGAAATTTAGCGTACGCTAAGGCGTAGGCTGCTGGGATAGCTAAGGCTAACGCTGCCGCTGTTGAAATGGTAGCTGTGGATAGGGTAAGGGAGATTGCGAATATTATCTCGTCAGATAGTATGGCTGAAGCTAGGGCTAAGGGGTTTGTAAAGAGGCTAGATGAGACTATTATCGCCACTATGAATAGCGAAAGAAAGATCAAGCAACCAAAAGCTAAAACCCTCAGCGGGCTCAACCCCTCACACCCATAACTACGTTATATCTTCGATGTCTGCATTCGGAGCATACTGCCTCGCCTCCTGCTCACTAGCAAAGTATCCATACTTCGCCCAGATCCCCGCAACTTCGTCAGAAGCTAAGAAATCAAGGAACTTTTTAGCTAAAGCTTTATCTTCAGCAAAGACCGATACTGCACCAGCGATATACCCTATCCTATTAACCTTAGTCGGCTCGATCCACACTCTTTCAGCTTTATCTGGATACCAGTCTTCAAACACGTGCCATCCAATGATCGCATCTACCGCACCAGTAGGTATTAGAGCAGCTGTTGCTTCGCAGCTCTGCGCGTAAACTACAATGTTGCCTTTTACACTCTCCCACAAACCATTCTTCTCTAACAAATCCTTTGCGTAAAGCCCAACACAAACTGAGTCAGGGTCAGCGATGCCTACTCGCAACCCAGGCTTAGAAAGATCCTCAAGTGAAGTAACGTTATATGGATTACCCTTCTGGACGATTATAGCTGGAACAAGATAGGCAAGCTTCTTCACCGAACCCAAATCTATGATATCTGATTTAGCGGCTTCAAACAGAAACTCAGGCGAGCCCGGTATGTAAAGGTCTCCGGTCTTTGCTATCTTCATCGCAGATAGCACAATACCTGAGCCGCCGAGTCGAAGCTCGACACTAAACCCATATTTGTCTTTGAACAACTTTGTGGCTTCTTCATACACCGGTGCTGCAGCTGCACCAGCAAATACCGTAATGCTCTTGGACGTGGTTGCTGGTGCTAGATAAAGGGGGGCTGTTATTATAGCGCCTATAATCACGCCGATCAAGAAGATCAGCACCGTTCTCAGACGCATCCTCCACCTATCGTGTAGGGTGTAGCCGATATTTACTTTAAGTATTATGGTAAGCGAAGCTGTTTAAAAGGAAAGTCTCGCGCTGATCTGCTCCTGTGATAAACAGTGAAATTTTGAAAATAGATGGTTAACCTTCTGCTGCTATCAATGTTACGGATGAGCGTAAGTCCTTTAGCTTACGGATTTTGGAGGTTATGATCTCCTTAACCTCCTCAAGCGAGCTGGCCTCAACCTTAACGATGAAGTCATATATGCCGTAGACCGATGTGGCTTCGACCACACCTTTTATCTTCCTAAGCTCCTCTAAGAACTCCTCTTCCACATCGGGTTCTGTGTTTATTAACACGTACGCTTTAGGCATCCCATAGCACCTATGTCGCTGGGGTAAGATAAATCTACCTTTCTAAATCTCTACCCATAATCCTACCCGCATCTCCTGAGCCTTTTGGTAAGCGAGCTTGGCTGCTGCAGCATCAGCCACACCTACACCAACACTCTTCCATAAAGTGATCTCTTCTTCACTTTCCCTACCCTTCTTCCGATTTGATACAAGGTCTTTGAGCTCACACCATATATGATCAACCGTGATAGCCCCCTCGCGTATAGGTATCAGTATATCACCCGACTCGGAGAGCACACCATCTTTCGTATCAACCACAACCTTGGCGCGCTTTACCGTTGTTGTGTCAAGCTCTCTACCCTCCGGTCCAACCCAACCTATCGAAGCCACGTGCACACCTTTTGCTAAGACCCGACCATCAAAGACAGGCTGCTTGGATGTTGTCGCTACGATAAGTATGTCTGATTTTGATGCAACCTCATTCGCTGATTCTTCCACCTGCACCACTAGACCCAGTTCTTCTCTAATCTTTTCAGCAAATCTTCGGCTTCTTTCGACCAAGATATCGTAGATGTGCACTCTTTTAGCGCTTCTGACTTCTAATATGCCTCTGAGCTGGTATTCAGCCTGCACACCTGCACCTATTACACCTATTGACTCTACATTTCTTCTAGCGAGGTGCTCAGCTGCTATGGCGGTCATCGCTGCTGTTCGCATCGCCGTTATATGCTTGCCATCCATAACCGCAAGTGGTATGCCTGTTTCGGGGTTTATGAGGCAGAGGATAGATGGAGTAGTTTCCAACCCTCTTTTTATGTTGTCTGGGTAGACGCCAACCACTTTTAGAGATAGGCTCTGAGACCTTTGGAGATAGGCTGGCATAAAGAGCAAATGACCATTATACTCAGGCATTTCAACTATCGTCCTCTGGGGGCTTCTTGCACCCACATCAGCGAGCTCAAGAAAAGCCTCCTCCACTACCTTCATCACATCCTTCATCACAAGTAGCTGCCTAAGATCGCTTGCTGAGAGTAAGAGCATAACTCTACCTCCTTTAACTACACATTTAAAGAGCTGCTCACCTAAATATTGCTGTTGACTTCCCTAACCTTCTACGGTGGCGTAGGCGAGGTAGGGGGTAACTGCATCCTAGTGGAGGATCGAGACACCAGAGTGGTCTTGGACTTTGGTGTGCCCTTTGCGTCAAGAAGCAGATATTATTCACCCCCCTATCTGAGCCCAAGAAGCATAAACGCTCTACTCAAACTCGGTCTCTTACCGAAGATAGAAGGTGCTTATGAAATAGAGAAGTGTGAGAAAGCATTGGATGCGGTTGTGCTTTCACACGCCCACATGGATCACGTTGGCTACATCGGCTTCTTAAGAAACGACATACCAATCTACTGCGGCGAAGCGGCGGCTAAGATACTTAACTACCTTTCCGAAGTGAAACAACCAACTATAGAATTCAATATCGAAGGAAAGAAGATAAACACCTTCAGAACAGGTCAGAAGATCAAAGTAGGCTCAATAACCATAGAACCTATACACGTCGACCACTCAATACCCGGTGCATACGGCATCATACTCCACACCTCAGAAGGGTCTATAGCGTACACAGGCGACCTTAGAAGGCACGGCCCACTCTGGCATATGACTGATGAGTTTATCGAAAAAGCCGCTCGATGTAAGCCGGATGCACTAATCTGTGAAGCAACAAACATGATAGGCGCTTCGGTTTCGTCCGAAGAAGAAGTCTTAAATAAACTCAATATGGTTGTAGAGGAGAGCAGAGGTCTGGTCATCGCAGACTTCTCTAAAACAGATGTGGATAGGTTACGCTCCTTCTACACAGTTGCAGAAAAATGTGGTCGAACCTTAGCCATTTCTCTAAAACAGGCCAGACTTCTTTGGCACCTTCGTACAGACCCAAAGATTAAGCTACCTAGCTTAAGCAATCTGGTTGTGTACAGAAAACATAAGAAGAGGTATGAGCGCTGGGAGCAAGAAGTTTTAAACTCAGTAATTAGTGTCGGTGCAGAGGAAGTGGCTAAGAGGCAGCGCGAACTCATACTAGTATCATCCTACTACGACCTCGAGGAGTTCATCGAAGTCGAACCTCAAGCAGGTAGCTGCTACATCCTCTCAGCGTCAGAACCCTTTAATGAGGAGATGGAGCTCGACTTTGAGCGGCTGAACAACTGGTTGAACCACTTAGGTCTGCCGCAGTACCATGTTCACGTCTCCGGACATATCATGCCGACTCAGCTCAGAGATGTTATACAAAGGATAGGCTGTGCTAAACTCTATCCAATCCACACAGAGCACCCGAACCTCTTTTCAAAATATGTAGCAGACATATGTGCGCAAACATTTCAACCAGTAAAGGGTGTTGGGTACACAATCTAAACAAATAAGCTAAAATATAAGCAAGGAGAGGATAGATTGGAGGGCTTGAGTACCACAGATACTATTAACCTCTTTAAGACTGTTGTTGATAATCCCTTCGCTCGATGGACGCTACGCCGCATCTCTGGCTACTGCAATACTTGTAACGAGAATAGGCTTGAAGTCGCTCTACAACTTTACATAGGTACGAGAAGGGACGCTTGCCTGAAGTGTAGAGCAGCGAAATTGGTCGTTGAGAGAGTTGTTAAGAGGGGGGCGAGCGCCTTTGGGGCGAGCGAGGAGCAGATAAAGACCAAGTTTAAGGATTCATATTGGAGGAGAGGCTTAGTTAATGTGATACGTGGGATAAGCTACTTTGGCGTCCGTAGACCCTTTGTACCGGGTGCGCCTTTTCAGATAGTCTGGAATATAACGAGGCTCTGTAATCTCAGATGTAAGCATTGTTACGAAAACGCTGGTAAACCGACTCCAGACGAGCTTACAACAGATGAGGCGATTCTGGGTATAGATAGGCTTAGTAAGGCTGGTGTGGTGAGTATAGCGTTTTCAGGCGGAGAGCCAACGGTTAGGCCTGATATTCTTAAACTCATTAAGCACGCTTCGGATAAAGGAATATATGTGGCTATGGCGACTAACGCCATCGTCTTCGCTTCACGTGACCGTGTTAGGGAGTTTAAGGAGGCTGGTCTTAACTTCGTCCAAATAAGCTTAGATGGTCTTAATCCCACCACTCATGACGAGTTTAGGGGTGTGCCCGGAGCTTTTGAGAAGACAATTCAAGGTATAAAAAATTGTGTCGCGGAAGGTTTGTTCACCGAGGTCGCTTGCGTTGGCACACGCTTCAACTATAAAGAGATTCCAGCACTAGTCGATTTTTGCGACGAGCTGGGGGTAGATTGGTTTATGCTCTACAACTTTATACCCACGGGTAGGGGTAGAGATATAGTATCCGCTGACTTAACGCCAGATGAGCGTGAACAGCTCTTAAGGACACTTTGGCTGAAGAGGAAGACGACGAAGAAGGTTGAGATTTTGTCTACTGCGCCCCAATACGCTAAAGTAGCGATGGAGGTTGAGGCTGAGCTGGCTAAAGCGTTTGAGGAGTCCAATGGTACAGCCCAGCTGGAATGTGACGGCTTAGTTATACCAACACACTTCTATAACCCCAAGCTTCAAGGTGAGCTTTCTAAGCTCGCTGACTTTATTGGGGGGTGCGGGGCTGGGCGTTTCTACGTTTCCATAGAGCCGAATGGTGACATATATCCTTGCGTATTCTTCCCGCAGGTGGATGAAGTGCGGATAGGTAATCTTATCCGGGACGACTTTGAAGAGCTGTGGGTGAAATCTGATCTACTGCGTAAAACGAGAGATAAAGATCTGATAGGCGGGGGATGTAAAGGCTGCAAATACCTTTATGTCTGCGGAGGTTGCCGAGCAAGGGCATACAACTACTTTGGTGATATACTCGCACCAGACCCCGGATGCAAGTTAAATATGGCATACTGGGAGAGAGTGGCTGGGACAGTGAAGGTTAAGGAAGTGAGCGTATGCCAATCATAACCATCTACATAAGGCAGGGAAGGAGCGAGGAGCAGAAGGCGCAGCTCGTCAAAGAGATAACTGAAGTAACCTGCAGGATCTTGAATACGCAGAAAGAGAAGGTCGTAGTAGCGATCGTAGAGCTGCCGGACACTAACATCGGTAGGGCTGGTGTTCTGCTCTCTAGAGAGAAAGCGTAAAAGTTGATGTGTTTAAGGGTGGTATACGGCATCCTCTGAGTTAGCGTTGCTTAGGTCGTAGGAGTGTTTGGTACGCATCAAGGGAAGAGCGAGACAGAGGCGAAGTATATAATGCGTGCTTGGATGCTGCAGAGTCGATGAGAGTTGTTTAAAGGAAAGTCTTTTTAGCACCCTATCGGTAGTATGTGGAAGGTGTGTTAGATGGTCTTTGTGGCTAAGTCCGCCTCTGCTGCTGAGTGGCGTGTTGTAGCTAAGGCTATCTCCACTCTCGTTGAGGAGGCTTCCTTTGAGGCCTCGGCTGAGGGGATATCGTTCAGAGCGATGGATCCGAGCCACGTAGCTTTGATCGACCTCTTCTGGCCGAATTCAGCCTTCGAGAAGTATGAGTGCGATAAGCAGTTCAGGTTCACGGTTAGGGTGGCTGACTTCGCCAAGCTTCTCAGCAGAGCAGATCCTAAGGATAGCGTTGAGGTCTCCTCTAGAGAAGAGGGTAAGTTGACGATCAAGTTCTCTAACTCATACACCAGAGAGTTCAGCATAAACCTTCTTGAGTCGCCGACTCAACCAACCCCCCTACCTAAGATTACTTTTAACGCCAAGGTTATGTTAACTGGCGAGACACTTCAGGATATCTTGAGCGATATTTCAACGATCTCAGATCACGTAACTATAGAGACGAGTAAGGAGCGGGTAACTTTTACAGGTAGAAGTGAGCAAGGCACAGCCTCAGCAACACTAGATCGAAAAAGCCCAGAGATCCTAGAATTGACCCTAAACCAAAGCGAACCAGCCAAAGCCACCTATAGCATCGAATACCTTCTTAACATAACGAAGGCAGCAGGCTCACAGCAGCAACCAGTCATTCTAGAATACTCAACTAAGATGCCCCTCAGACTAGAGTTCAAACTAGGCGATCAAGGCGGAAAGATCGGATTCTACCTCGCACCTAGGGTAGAGGAGAAGTAAAGAGAGGAAGGGTTTTAGCCCACCCTTCTGATCTTCTTGCCTAGATGTATAGCTTCACCTATCGCGTCTAACGCCGCTTCCTTTAAGGCCTCGGATAGAGTTGGGTGTGGGTGCATGGTTTTTGCAAGATCATATATTGTTGCTCCCATCTTCATAGCTAATGCTGCTTCAGGTATAAGGTCGGAAGCCCTTGGGCCGATTATATGCACCCCGATTATCCTTTTGCTGTCCTTTTCTGCTAATACCTTTACCATACCTTCTGTGTCACCTAAGGTTAGTGCTCTACCGCTTGCGGTAAATGGAAACCTACCTGTTATAAATTCAATCTTCTGTTCACGAGCTTGCTGTGTGGTCAAACCAACAGCAGCGACTTCCGGCATAGTATAGATACATCTCGGTACAACCCTCGAGTCGTAGACCGAGTTTAGACCCATAGCGTTTTCTGCGGCAACGATGCCTTGCTCAAATGCAACGTGCGCTAAACTCACGGTTACAACATCTCCCACAGCGTAAACCCCTTTTACACTTGTCTCCATTCTCTCGTTGACTGAAATTCCCTTCTCAGTGTAGGTTACTCCAATATCTTCCAGACCTAGATCTTCCACGTTAGGCACGTGCCCAGCTGCTACGAGTATCTTCTCGACCAAGACCCTTGATTCAGAACCATCTGTGCTGATGCACACATCTATGTACCCATCTTTGCGCCTAACTTCTTTAACAACGCTCTTGGTGTAAACGGTAACTCCGCTTGATGTGAGGATTTTACTGAGCCTAGTGCCCATTTCCTCATCCTCAAAAGGTAGTATGGTGGGCATCATTTCGACCAATGTTACTTTAGAGCCAAGGTTTGAATAGATAGTTGCGAACTCAACACCTTCTGGTCCTCCTCCTATTATAAGGAGTGATTCAGGCACCTTCTTAGGTGATAGACCCTCATGTTCGTTTGTCATAACATCAACCTCGTTTAAGCCGGGTATTGGGAGTAAACGATTCTTTGATCCGGTTGCTATTATGATAGCCTTACCCTCTACTTCTACTTTGGAGCCATCGGGTAGGTTGACAGAAACCTTGGTCGGGCTTATGAGCCTCCCTCTGCCTTGGAATAGAGTAACGCCATAGGAGTTCAATAGGTATTTGATACCCTCTCGTAGACGCGCAACTATTAGATCCTTACGCTTAACCATAGCCTCTAGGCTGAAATTGATTGAGCCCAAGATGACCCCAAAGTCTTTAGCCTTCCTTGCTTCGACCAAGCATTCGACACTTCTAAGCAGAGACTTTGTAGGTATACAGCCCCAGTTGGTGCAGGTGCCTCCGAGATGAGCAGCTTCCACTAGCGCAACCTTTCCACCTAGCTGGGCTGCTCTTATGGCTGCAACGTAACCTCCAGGGCCGCCTCCAATAACTATAACATCGTAGATAGGAGTAGACATATCCAGGGAGTATCAAGTAGGGGATATTTTTAATTTTCTAGATGGGTATTTTGCTGTCCTCACGTATAAAGAACTCTTGTGGTACCTCTGGGAACTTTGCTTTGATCTCCTCCTCAGCAACTCTAGTTGCTTCTTCTATAATCTGCTCGGCGTCTGCGTTGGCTGCTTTGATGTCTAATTGAAAACTCCCGTTTGCAGAGGCGTCTACAAGTATGCTGTTGAGTAGGGTTGAGATTTCTGTGAAGCCTTCTTCTGCTTGTGGTACAACCTCCTTGATTATATCTTGAACACTTCTAACTGCTGAGACTGCGGGGGCTAGAGTTGCTGCGATGTCCCCTGCGTCTGTGATTGTATTGATTCTTATGCAGATTCTCTCTAAAGCGAGTTTAGCGAAGATTACTTGCTTTATAAGATTTCTTATTTGTGTGAGCTCGTTTGCGTAGATGCTTGCCTTCCGTTTATTTCTTAATTTTACGCATCTTATCACTTCGCTGAATATGTGTTTATCTCGCTCTTTTAGACGCAGCAGTAGGTTATCTAAGGAGATTATCTGAGTTTGAATAGATTTGACTGCCTCCTCCAGCTTCTTCTTACTTAGAGTCGGATTGCGAAAGCGCTTAACTATCTTTTTACTGAAAGTAACTCTATCTTTTTTATCCCATTTAGACGTAAAGTCCGGCATGGCGTAGGCTAGTTACTCAATAATCCGCTCTATAGCCTCAAGTCCAAAACCATCGACAACCTACTTAAATTATGTGAACACCGACTGCCTTAAATTTGTCTAAAGGGTCGAGAATTCTTCACATGCGGTATCTTTGGCTAACCAACCCAATTACCAAAAGGTGAACAGATTGGCTGATATAATGGTGGTAACCACGCTCATCGTATTAGCCGCGATAGCGTCGATCGTGCTCACCAATTCCTATAAGAAATTATGGAGAAGTGTGTTAAGGAACGGCGGCACAATCGGTGTTATTAAAACAGACGTTAGAGAGGATGCTTCTATTGCAGAAAAGCCGGCCGAATCTAATTACGTAATGAAAGCTGTCCAAGCACCTTTAGAAGAAAGCCAACCCAAACAAGATACCATATGTGCTGAACCTTCGTCTACGTTGACCAATGTTCAAGAAAAGCTTGTTGAGACGCCCGTAAACATCGAGCAACCAGTAGCAATGATGGCTGTTGCGGCAACGCCCCAAACGAATGGTAGAGTGAGAAGAAAGAGAAGCACCACACATACAAGATCGACCAGAAGATCTAGGAATAAAGCGTCTAAAGCACAACCTAGTACTGAGTCGCAGCCGCCTAGCTAAGCAAGAGGCCTCACTCGGACTACCTCTACATTAGCTAGGTATTGTGGGATAGTGCCGGAGAGGACCGCTATCAGGTTCTCGGCTGCGATCTCAGCCATCCTATTTCTTGTTTCTGTTGTCGCGCTTCCTATATGTGGTGTTAAGACCAAGTTATCTAGTTTGAGCAGTGGGCTGTCTTCTGGTAAAGGTTCTCTCTCATAAACGTCTAGCGCTGCTCCTTTTATCCACCCTTCTTTAAGCGCCTTGAGTAGGGCTTTTTCATCCACGATTGCGCCTCTTGAGGTGTTGATCAAATAGGCGGTTGGTTTCATTAAGCGTAGCCTCTCTTCGTTGATGAGACCCTTCGTCTGTTCTGTCAGAGGGAGGTGAATAGTTACATAGTCGGATCTTGAAAGAAGTTCTTCAAGGGTGACGTACATAGCATTCACAGCCTTTTCCTTCTCCTCAGGAATTCTATGTCTTTGATAGTAGAGTGTCTGCATACCAAAGCCTGTCGCTCTCTTCGCAACGGCATACCCTATCCTGCCCATGCCTATTACGCCAAGAGTCTTACCATAAACATCTGAGCCAAGAAGAAGATTAGGTGCCCAAGCCATCTTCCAAAGACCGCCTCTAACAAACCTATCTGCCTCACAGATTCTCCTAGCAACTGCCAGCAGCAGCGCCCACGTCAGATCTGCTGTAGCATTGGTAAGAACATCTGGTGTATAGGTCACGTAGATGCCGCACCTTGTAGCTGCGTCGAGATCCACATGATCTAACCCTGCACTCATAGAACTCAAGACCTTTAAACGCTGGGCCTTTTCTAAGAGCGCGAGGTCAAATCTATCTGTTACCATACAGAGCACACCCTCTGCATCTCGCATATTTGATTCGAGCCATTCTCTGGAGGGCGGGTAATCGCTGTCGTAAAGCACTACTTCGTAGCGGCTCCGAAGTTTTTGAAGCGCAGAATCAGCTATACGTCTGGTTACAACAACCTTCATCTTATCCAACCGATTCACCACAAGGATGCATGCTTCCCAATAGGAAAGCTTTTAACATCATAAATTTCAACTACTCTTGGTATGCATTTTGAACAGAGTAGACGTGCAGGAAGATGGATAACTGCAATCGCTCTCCTACTTGTGCTCCTAATAATCTTCGCCAGCATCGGAGGTCAGCTCCTCTGGTTCTGGCTTAATATAATGGAGTTCGGTGAACTCTTCCTCAAACCCATTTACTTCGAAATATATGCTGGAATCATACTAGCAGCGATAGCGCTCTTTAGAATAGACTTCAAGAATAGGAGATCTATCATCTGGTGGCTTATACCGCTAATACTTAGAATCATAAGGGAAAGAGGTTATCTTGAGGCGGTGCCGAGAAGGTACTTTGACTTCAAAAACTTTAAGATGCCTGTCGGGAAGTTTCTCATGTGGCAGATCACGAAGGTGTTTTTAGGCATCGTCGTCTTTAGAGACCTCTTCTTTGGAATGGCTATATCCGCACCTGAAGATGTGTTAGGCATCAGATTAGCCGATTTATCGAGACTTCTAACCCTACCTTTCATAACACCTCCTCTTAACGACCTCAGCTACGCTTCAGAAACAGTGATACCTCTCATACCTTTACTCACGCTCTTTGTGACACCTATCTTAGGCGCTGTAGGTGTTAGGCTCATTCTCCTAGTCGGTCTAACCCAGATCATCAAGATCGCTACACCATCGAGCGAGGAAATCGCAACAGGTACCATCCGCTTAGGGTGGAGGATAGCGGTGATAGAGGGGCTTGTAGCCTTAGCGTTATTCTGGGCGCTTGTCAACGCGTTCTTCCCCTCAAACATAGATTATAATACACGCTACTATATCGGCGGGCTTGCTGCAGGCACCGTACTCTTCACCATCTTGATGCTGTTGGACAGAAGAGGGAGAACCATATACACCACTAGAACACTAACCCTAAGAATCACCCCCATTCTCATACTACTGCTAGCAGTCGGCTCACTAATGGCGATAAATAACAGCATAGCAGACGCCAGAAAAGTAGAATGGCTAGGACCCTATGTGACGCAGCAGATTTCGGTCAACCGCTACCTCGCACAGCTCGATGAAATAAAGGAATATCGATACAACTTTAGCGTGCCAAACATAGCGGCATCAGAGATTCCGAACCTAGTTGAGAGCAATAGGGATCTCCTAAGTAGGGTGAGACTTTGGGACCCTCAGGCAGCCTTTGCTAAACTTAAACCGGACATAGGTCTGATCCCATTTGTTGACTTCGTTGACGCGGATATTCTGAGATTTAACGGCACGCTTTACTGGAGCGCCTCCATGAAGCCTATTCTCCCTAAGACGGTGAGACCAGAAGACAGGTGGTTCTCTGAGCACCTCTACTACACAAACGTCCCTAACGGCTTCTTGATGCTTGATGGGCACAGCGGTAAAAGCGTAGACCCCTCCATCTTCTTCAAGCAGCGAACGATCTACTATGGTGAATCAGGACTCTTCGCGGAAACGTGGGCTGCTAAACCGCTTCACACATCTTCACCTCAACAGGAGGTCGGTGGAGGGACATATAGTGGGAAGGGTGGTGTGGTAGTCGAGCCTCCTCTTAGCTGGATCTTTGATGTCAACTTCTTCTGGGCTTACAGAGATACACCTATCCAAGTCCTTAGATACAGGGACGTCATCTCCAGGGTTGAGATGCTCCTACCCTACTTTCAATACTATTTCGGAGATAAGACGATAGATATCTTCCCTGTCACCGATGGTGTAAACACGTACTATATGGTTCCCTTGATCGTGGCTCTAGATACAGCCCACATACCTTGGAGTGTCCGCAATCCTTATGCGAGGTTGGTAGGCTACGCGTTCGTAGATATCTACAACGGCACCCTACAAATCTACGTTACGGGCGAGGACTTCCTAAGCAGATTGTTCAAAGCAACATACCAAGACTACATCACACCAACCATCCCAGAGTCGATTAGGCAGCAGCTACGCTACCCCGAGGAGCTCTTTGAGTGGAGGGTCAGTATGTACAACCTCTACCACGTTAAAGATGCTGAAACATTCATAGTTGCGAGGGAGTTCTTCGAGGTCCCACAAGGCTTAGATACATATTACGTAATAGCTAAGCCACCTACCTTTGAAAGACCCGAATTCGTTGGGCTTCTTTCGCTGGAGCTGAGGGGTGCTGGTGGAAGAAACTTAGCTGGCTACATGGTTGTTAGGAACGACCCCCCTCATTTGGGCGAGATGATCTTCTACGCGGTGCCTATTGACTCACCAACAAAGCTCCTTGGACCTACGGCTGTGTTGGAAGCTCTTAACAAGAATCCAGAATTTGCGCAGCTAAGAACACTATGGGGGAATAAATCAAGGATAGGAGACACCATCCTCTACCGAATCGGCGACCACGATGTTTACATGATACCAGTCTACACAGCGGGAGCTGGTGGTGTTGTTACCGAGCTGGGTGTGGTCGCAGCTATAGGTGCAGCATTCACAGGAGAATATTACGTTGGGTTAGGAAGCAACGTGTATGAAGCATACCGAGACTTCTTAGCTAGGGTAGCTAATGTTACAATAACCGCAGCACCACCATCTGAGCTTACTCTTCAAGATCTCATCCAACAAGCTAATAAGCTCCTACAATCTTATTTAGAAGCTTGGTCCAATGGTAGATATGAGGAGGCTGGTAGAAGCCTAGAAGCATTCCTAGAGACGTGGAGGATAATCGTTGAGAAAAGCGGAGGAGGTTAGCTGCGGATGGGCGTGAAAAGGAGAGAGGAGTATAGGGATGAAGCTCTTAAACTATCCACCATAACCTTAGCCCTAATTGCTATCGCCCTAGTTCTCCTCGCTACCATAAGGTTGCAAAGGGGGCTTATCGGCTTCATACTCGCAGGGTTAGCTATATCGCTCGTCATTTACTGGATAAAGGAGCTCTACACAGCAGCCAAGAAAGAGATGACCCCAGCCATTGCTAAGCACAAGAAGTGGTTTTACGACATCATAGATGAAAAAGAGAACATAATAATAGTCGCAGAAGTCCCCGGACCAGAAGAGATGGTCAAAGCTGAAGTGGTAGGCAGAACAGTGAAGATCTACGGAGGCCAAGACTTCACAAAAGAGGTCAAACTACCCAAAGATTGCGAGATCGTTCAGTCAAGCTACATCAACGGAGTGCTGAATGTAAAGCTCAGGAAGAAGCCGAACACCAAATCCAGCGATCATAAAGCCACTTAGAAGGATCGGTTTTGCAAGGCAGATCGATGAAGATAGCTGTTAAAGACACTGTACTCATAAAAGGCCCAGCAACTATAAGGCTTCAAGATGGTGAAGCCGAAGTTTTAGGTATACCCCTCTCCTATGAGGAGCCCATAGTTGTGCGAAGGAATAAGATTCTCCCGATCGAACCCATAACCAAACCAGCCTATATCACAGCAGCCTTCGGACAGAACGGCTGCATCCTTCAGAAGCAGATCAAGGGTGGTACAAAGATATGGGTGAGGGCCAAAGACCTGGTCACGTCAACACCCATTAAGGTTAGAAGGTTGATGGTGGTTGGTGCCTCAGATTCAGGCAAATCAACCCTCACAACATACTTATTGAACCTCGCGGTCGCTAAGGGTATTAAAGTAGGTGTGGTTGACGCAGATATCGGCCAGAGCGATCTAGCTCCACCAGGATGCGTAGGCGGGGCTGTGATAGGTAGGCAAGTTATCGACCTTCGAGATGTAAAGGGGGGTGTATTCGAGTTTGTTGGATCTACCTCGCCTATGGGTATTGAAAGGGTCGTCGTAATGTCCGTTAGAAGGGCCGTAGAGCGGATAAGCGATCAGCAACCAGACCTTCTGCTGATAAACACCGACGGCTATGTAGATGGTGAAGGTGTTGAATATAAGATTAAGCTTAGCGAATCTCTCTCACCAGACCTCGTACTCTACATATCAACAGAGCCGCGAAGCAGACTCAAAGAAAGATTGATTGAGAGGTTTGGTGTGGAGAAGGTTCTTACATTAGAGGGTGCTGGTATTGAGAAGAGCTCGGGCGAGAGGGCGGAGAGAAGAATGAGCCAGTTCCACCGCTACCTTAGGCACGGGAAAGTTACACGGCGCAAAATAAGCGAATGTAAAATCACCTTCCTAGATAGAGAATACGCTATAAATCCAGAAAACAGATCTACGACAGGTAAGTTAGAGATCTGTGACACACCTGATTTGACGATTCTTTCATCCGAAAGAAAACTTATTCTACCAAGGAGAGTGCTTGGAGGCATGTTCGTAGGTTTAGGTGGTGAAGTAATCGAAGGCTTCGGCTGTGTAATACGATGTGACGAAGGTGATAATATGGAGATCTGGACCCCACTCCACACATTTCAGAAAATACAACTAAGCCTCATAAGACTGAATGAAAAGTTAAGAGACGAACGGATACCACATAGAAACCTAAACCTATATACCGAACCCCTTGACAAAGAGGATATATGCTGATAGAAGAAGAGTTTAGAGTCAGCTCCAGATCTTTCAAGCTAAGGCTCTTAAAATACTCTAACGGATGCATACTATCACTCTCAGAAGGGAGCGAAGACCGCTTAGGCGGGCTCTACCTAACCCTAAAACAGGAGAAAACCCTAACCTCAACAACAATAATACCAGATAAATATGGTGGAGTCTTCTTAGAAATCCTAGGGCAAAGTTTAGCAAACCACATAAGCGGTATTCTGATAACTACACTCCACCTAAAAAGCACATTAACCCCACAAGAAGTATCGGAAATCTTGGGCAAAGTCAACAGCTTGCTTTCTGCATCCACATAATCTAAATGGATAGGTGTTTTTAGCCAGCAAAGAGCTAACAGGTACAGAGAAAGATGAGCGGAAGATTAGTTTTTGACTCGTTAAAGATATTAACCTCTTAATACGAAAGGAGGAAATAGATTATGGTTAAAGTTGGTAAGCAAGCTGCCCTTATAGTGGTTGACGTACAGAACGACTTCTGCCCAGGAGGCGCTCTACCGGTACCTGAGGGCGATAAGGTTGTGCCTGTTCTTAACAGGTACATTGACTTTTTTAGAGCTGCTGGTGCCCCAATCTTCTTTACACGTGATTGGCACCCTAAAGACCATATCTCCTTTAAGGAGTATGGAGGTATTTGGCCTCCTCACTGCATTCAAAACACTTGGGGCGCTGAGTTTCACCCAGCGCTTAAAGTCGGGAAGGGAGATTTCATCATTTCGAAAGGTTTCGAAAGGTCAAAAGAAGCGTATTCTGGCTTCGAGGGAACTGATCTTGATGATCGATTAAAGCGTCTCAATATTAAGGAACTCTTCATCGGAGGTCTCGCTACAGACTACTGCGTCAAGCACACAGTTCTAGGTGGACTAAAAAAAGGGTATAGTGTGTATCTACTTGGGGATGCAGTACGTGGGGTAGATGTAAATGAGGGTGATAGCCTTCGCGCGATTGAGGAGATGGTGAAAGCCGGTGCCGTGAAGATTTCTTTTAAAGACTTAGAGTGAAAATCGGTTTTCGCTCATCTGCTCAAGAATGTTATGGTAGGCTCGTAAGATGTTAAAGCCTTTTTGTGTCAACTCGTATCTACTTCTACTACCGCATTCGATTTCAGATATGAAGCCTTTTTCAACGAGAAACTTTAGGTGTGTCTGAAGTATTGCCCAAGATATATTAGCCTTATACATTATCTGTGTCGGTTTATTTACTCCAGCTTTTATAGCGCTTAAAATGTCCATAGTGATTTCGAATTGCGATCTTCGGACAGGATTAGAGCTTTTCTTAATTGCTACTTGTTGAAGTCTTTCCATCCTCAAACACCGCTTGTTAGAAACATACTGTGGGAGAACTATATATTGTTTATTTTGTTCAAATCTAAATCACAAATATATATGACGTAGCTGTTTTTCCTTTTTTTCTCTAAATTCCATAGTCACCGCGCATAACATTTAAAAATTATCCAAACTTCTAAGATGATGGCTATGGTCGCATCATTAGAAAACAGACAAATAATGATAGAGGTAATGGAAGAGACACAGCGCACTCTTTCTCAACTTAGTGAGCTTCAAGATTTACAGCGCAACTACATAACAAGACTTATTGAAAATCTAAAAATTCTATTAGCATACATCAATGAAACCATCCCATTAAATGCAATTAAACTAGGATGCCCCTTCCATAATATTAAAGAGGCATGCCTGGTTCGCGAAGCCCAGCTCATAATTAAAACAAATGATGGTAAAATGTTAGTGCAACCTCTCTCAGAACTTGAAGCAGAGAAGATAATTATGATAATAGAGGAAAGTCTACCTACGATAAATCGTCTTATAGCCGCAAAGAAACAAATTCTCGAAGAAAGGGTAGATCTACTAGAGCACTTTCTACTCATGATGAACCCAGTAGAAAACTTCTATCTAAGTAAAGATTCGTTTTAGTGGTAATAGGTGAGCATGGATGGATCAAGCTTATCAATGCAAAATATGCCTAAGAGACTTCCGGGGGAAAAATGCCTTGATAGAGCATCTTAGAACTGAGCATGAAGTTTTAGAGATTGTGTCATATGCCGCTACGACGATGATAATTGAGCAGGAGCGTGATAGAATTGCTAGGGAGTATTATAGGCATCTAGAGCATATCAAGAAAGAGTTAAGAGGAGAAAGCTAGAACACAGCTTTATATTTCAAATTCATATATTTCAAATTCATAAACCTTAATTGCTGTCAAAATATGAAAATTCTTCGAGAGGCTTGAGGGGCTTCTACCAGAGGGGTTTAATGATCTTATCCGTAGCGTTACTTGTCAGCCTCCTCTTCTTAACTCTCTTGAGCGATAAAGTAACAGCCCAGACCGAACCCTCTGACACAGAAAACCAGTATATGCTCGACCTTAAACTTCCAATGCCCTATGTGCCCGCTGACAGCAAAACCTACCCGCTTGTTGTGCAAATAGTAAATAAAGATGGGCAGCCTAGGTTCCTTACAAAAGACATCGTAATCACGCTCTCCTCATCCAATCCAACTATAGGATACACAGAATCCACACTCCTACTTAAGGCAGGACAGTCATCAACATTAACGACCTTTACATCAACCTTTAATATTGGCTGCACCAACATCACAGCTTCAGCAAGCGGACTAGCAAGCAGCACTATTACAGTAAGAACAGTAGGAGTAAGCGGCGCACCTACTAAACTCGCAGCATATATTTTACCAAATAAAGTCTTGGCTAAAAACGGTACAGAAGCAATGGTTGTTGTTGAACTCCAAGATGGAAACGGCTTACCTGCCCGTGCTACAGAAGATCTCATAATATCCCTATCTTCAAGTGTGACTAGCGTAGGGGTGGTAGACCCAAAGATCATAGTACGCCGAAACAGTACCTTTGCTATAGCGTGCTTTTACCCTACCGACCAACCGGGCAGCACTAAAATAACCGTCTCTGCTTCTGGGCTTCAGTCCACCACACTTGAAGTCGAAACGTTGTCATACAATCCAAATAAACTGATTCTCTGCCTACTCCCAAATATATTACCAAAACAGAGCAAAGGTATGGTTATAGTCCAAATTCAAGATTCTAGAGGGCGTCCCATAACAGCTACTTCAGATATCAAAGTCATCTTAACCTCAAGTAATACGTCTATTGCTGCGCTCGAAACAAACTTCCTAACTATACAAAAGGGGATGAATTACGGCAAGGCATATCTAACTACAGGTAACCTTTCAGCCTCAGCCATTATTTATGCAGCAGCCCAAGGATACGTGAGCGCAGAAGCAACTATCCAAGTGATGGAAACAGAGATCGCTAAAAGTGGTACTCTCCAGATCTTCTCTGTGCCCACGCTTCTAGCAGACGGGCGACAGCATACAATTGTATCTGCAATTATGATGAATAGTAACTTAACCAGCCTTGTGCGACCACCCTATCCACTTAAAATCTACTTCTCATCCAGCAATACACGTGTTGGCGAAGTAAGTGAGGAAGTTCGGACTTCCAAAGAATACGCCTACGCAGAGTTCACGAGTTTAACAGCCGGATGCACAACCATCTCGGCCTTAGCAGACAATTTTAACGCAGCACAAACGACTATTACAGTCGTTGAAGAACCAAGATTTAAACTAGATTTATGTATACGTCCGTCTCTTGTACCCATAGATTCGCCTTGCAAGCCATTTATCGTAGTAGAGGTGCAGAATGAATACGGTGAACCACTGCCTGCTCCAGCCGATATAGAAGCACATCTCTTTTCATCTAATACAAGGGTTGGCACAGCAGAAGCGTCTGTTTTCATCAATCAATCTCAGTACTACACCGTGGCTTTTTTCCACATTGCCTCAGATCTGGGGAACACTACGATCACAGCTACAGCATCTAATTTTGCTTCAGCAACGGCTGAGATAGCGACATTCAAGGTCGGCGCCTCAAAAATCTACTTGAGTATAGAACCATCAGTAGTAATAGCTGATAACTCCATTTCGCAAAACATATTTGTAATGCTGCAGGATATGTATGGTTACCCAACTAATGCCCAACGTGACACCCACATATTCCTCACATCCTCCAACATAGAGATAGGCTCGCTCCCGTCTTCTCTAATCATCCCTAAAGATGAGACATTTACTCTTACCTACTTTAAGAAGAGTGATAAAGAGGGAGTTACGCAGATCACAGCACATTCAGAGGGGTTGCAATCGTCTGTTAAGACCCTATCTTCTGTGCTGCTTGAACCAAATGTAAAAATTAGCGCTTCATCCACTAAAGCCTACACCTACGATCACGTGAATATCTACATCAACGTGCAATTTGAGGGGCAACCTATTGGTGGCGCAGAAGTCACGTGGTTCACAACAGCGACCCTCCTAGATGCGTCACGATTTAGTAATGTAGAGGGTGTAGCTAAAGCGACATTTGCCACACCGAAGGAAGGTGAGTATAGTGTAAAAGCACAAATTTCTAAAGCTGGTTTCAAGGCGGCTGAAGCCGAGCTTCAACTTTCGATTAAACCTCGTTCATTAAGTGTTGAGGTTAAAGCACCTCCAGAGGTGCGAACATTTGAAGAAGCAGATGTCCTAATCAAAGTTACTGAAGAGGGTAGACCAATAAAAGGCGCTTCGGTGACCCTCAAGCCTTCACAGGGAAATATTATTGTGAGGAGCGACCAAAGTGACTCAGATGGGGAGGTTAAATCGGTCTTCCAAGCTAACGAATCCTCAAAGGTAACAATCTACTACAGTGTTAAGAAGACTGGATATGTCACATATAATGGAAGTTTTATCATAAACGTTAAGCCCCGACCGCTCTCTATAACGCTAAGCACGAATGCATCAGCATTTGACGCTGATGATATTCTGGAATTTAGAGCCTTAGTGAGCAGTGAGAATAAGACTGTTGAGAACGCTAACCTAAGCTGGAATATAGTAGGCGGGGTTGTGCTCAAAAAGACCGATGTAACGGACAAGAACGGAATAGGACGGCTAATCCTCAAAAGTGACGGAGAGGCTACTACAGTATACATAAATGTAGTCGCATCAAAGAAGGGCTATAGTTCGGCGTTAGCCTCCACAAGCATAGAGGTCCTCCCCCTACCTCTCTATCAATCTATCACCACCTTATCCTTTTGGCAAAAGAATCCGCTTCTACTTACCTCTTTAGTCGCTGCGTCAATTATTATTGGCATCTTCTTATTCAAGTTCTTGAAGAAGCGTTCGGCCACAAAACCCGAAGATTTAGAACTTGCTACTGAGATATAGTTCATCATCTATCGCAGAGTCGGTAAAAGTTATATGCGACACCATGGTGTCTATAGTGTCGAAATGGGTAACAGTGAAATAAACAGTAAGTTAAGCTCGCTTACGACATGTGGCGCTACATTTCTCTTGTTTAGTCTTTGGTATTTTATTATGCTGCTGATGCCCACCATCTTATCTATGTTCGCTAGTGTTACAGAAGTTGGTAAACCAAGGGACTGGTCTCAAGAAATACTTAAGATGCAGGGACATGTTAGCATCTTTGCTTTAAACAAGGAGCTCACACCTATATTTGTCAGCGGATTATGTGATCTAACTCCCCTATTATACAACCTACAGCGTGCTCCTAACTTTACTCCTCACCTACAGGGTTAAGAAGGGGTGGCTAACGTGAAACTCTCAACGATAAGAAATATCTGGGCTCTATTCGGCGTCGTATGGTTTGTGGTATTCTTTCTGCTGACCTTTGTTAAGGAATTTACGGAGCCGGTAGCCATGGTGGCAGCGATCAGCCTATATGCAGGAATCATTCTTGCGGCCTTTACAGTAATTTATTTAGTGTACAATGGTATAGGGAGGTTACTTAGAAAAAGCAGCAAAAGACCGAGCTAGTTTGTTATAACAACCGCCGGTAATTAAGAGACCACTTTCCCTAAAATGGTTAAGGAAAGGGGGCTGATAAGAGACTCCAACTGCCGCTAGGTTTGCATTTATTATGTGTAGAATCTGAAAACCTGCACCGTGATAAAAAGATGGGACACTGCTGTAAATAACTTCAGCAACCCGCAGCACAGTTTAGAGTCTATGAATCGAAAACCATTCGTGGAGAAAATCCGTCCCTATATCAAGCTCTATCCAAATGATTTGAGGCTTAAACACTCGCCTCTAGAAGCATAACTGTTTGTGAAAACTGGAAAGTGCAGAAGGTAAGCAAAAATCCGGGTACAGCGTAAGTATGCCTTTCCGTAAAAGCTGATGTGTACGTTAATCCCTTTACGAGGCTGCTTGCCACATAAAGAAGAGTATCGTGGATAAAAAATGCATATTATTCGGAGGTTATGATGGACCATACTATCTTCTATTTGTGTGAGGAGATTCCTCTTACTTTTTTTATTTGTAAAATGAGAAATGGGTCTGGTTCTTTCTGCAAGGAGTATACACCATACACTAAGACAAGATGTATATATTATCAACAATCCAAAAACGTCGAAGTTTTAGACGTCAACTGGATGCTTTGGTAGTTTAATTTGTGACACCTTATAGCTTGTTAAACCTATCTGAATCTTCCTGACGCTTGTATGTTGAGCAAGCTGCTAAACTACCCTAACTGATTGATGTTTTTCTATAACGGTAGTTGTCTATATTATGTTTAGTTAGAGGATCTTGCTCCTTTACTAGTATTGGTAGGTAGTGATACCTATCTGTACATTAGCGGTTTGGTTGATCATTAAGGCATGATTATAAAAGTCTATCACTGGCGTTGGGACGGCTGTTAGGTGGTTTAAGTGATATCTTTTTAGTCTTGGGGAGCATGCTGTCTGTGCGTTAAAGATAGTGGGCTATGGCATCGATACTTTTTAATAGAGTTTAGAAGATATTGGAGCTGGAGGGAAGAATCCTGTCTTCCTCAAGTATAGGTAATTTGGTTGAGGCTGGGGAGACGCTTTTAACGATTGAAGATCTCGATCTTAATGGTAAGACAGTGATTGTCAGAGTCGATATCAACACACCAGTCGATCCTAAAACATACCAGCTACTCGAGCTCAATAGAATAACGGAAGCAGCGGTTACCATAAAGGATCTCTCTAACTCTAAAGTGGTAGTTGTTTCACATCAAGGTAGGGTCGGAAGGTACGATTATATACCGTTGGAACAACATGCTCAAGCCTTGTCTAAAGTCCTTGGGAAAGAAGTAAAATTTGTTGACGACGTCTTTGGTCCAGCTGCCCGGGAAGCCATATCTTCCCTTCAGAACGGCCAAGTTCTGCTGCTTGATAATTTGAGGTTTACCGCTGAAGAGAATATAGAATATACACCTGAGGCTGCCGCTAATACCTATCTGGTTAAAAAACTCGCTCCTCTTTTAGACGCGTGTGTCTTGGATGCTTTCCCCACCGCACACCGTTCCTCACCCTCAATAGTTGGTTTCGCCGAGGTCCTACCGACGTGCGGCGGTCGTCTCATCGTCAAAGAACTAAAGACACTTAACAGAATTCTTACAGTCGCAAAGGCGCCTTATGTTGCAGTTTTAGGCGGCGCTAAGATCTCAGACCGGATCGAAGCGATTGAGACACTTATTACAAACAAAAGGGCGGACAAGGTCCTTCTAAGCGGGTTATTAGCAAATGTCTTCTTACGTGCAAAAGGGAAACTAACTACACGTCTAGGATTAGATAAAGAGGAGCAGTATGTGAAGAAGGCACAGCTACTGTTAGACGAGTATCCAGATGTCTTTGAATTCCCAACAGATGTAGCGGTCGAAAGAAATGGGGAGAGGGTGGAGATTAAGGTGGAGGATCTTAAGGAGGATGACCGAGTTTACGATATAGGGCATAAAACTGTAGAGAATTACTCTAAGATCATACGGGGCGCCGGAACCGTGTTTATGAGCGGGCCGCCGGGATTCTTTGAGCGTGAAGAGTTCGGCTACGGCACTGAAATGCTTCTTAGAGCTATGGCATCATCCTTTGCTACAACTATTGTTAGCGGTGGTCATCTCACCGCCGCTTTACAGAAGTATGGAATTAAGGAGTGGATCGATCACGTTAGTACAGCGGGTGGCGCTTTAGTGCTTTACTTGGCTGGCAAAAGGCTCCCGCTGATAGAAGCCCTGCATAGAGCAGCAAAGCGTTGGCGCTCCGGCAGATCAAGGTGATCCTTTATGAAGATTAGGGTTGCGGTTAATGGTTATGGTGTCATAGGTCGTAGAGTGGCTGATGCGGTAGCGAAACAGGATGATATGGAGATCGCAGGTGTATGTAAAGTAAGTCCAGATTACAAAGCGCTCTTTGCCTTAAAGAAGGGCTACAAACTCTTTGCCTATGATGATAAGGGTGTAGAGAAGTTCAGAAAGATGGGGTTAGACGTTTCTGGTACTGTAGTAGATATGGTGAAAGAGGCTGACATAGTGGTCGATGCAACTCCCGGCGACGTCGGTCCTCAAAATAAAGAGATGTACGCTAAAGCATCCAAGAAGGCGATCTTCCAAGGTGGTGAAGAACACGAGTTAACCGGCTTCTCTTTCGTCGCGCAATGCAACTACGATCAAGCATTAGGCAAACAGTTTGTGAGAGTCGTTTCATGTAATACAACCGCCTTATGTAGGGTTTTGCATGCTTTGGATCTAGCGTTCGGTGTTGAGAAGGCTAGGGTTGTGATAGTTAGGAGAGCTGCTGACCCTGACGAAATCGGTCGAGGGCCTATCGATGCTGTTGTGCTAGACCCCGTCACTCTTCCCTCCCATCATGGTCCTGATGTGAAGACAGTTTTACCGCACATAGACATAACTACGATGGCTCTAAAGGTCCCTACTACGCATATGCATCTACACAGCTTGATCGTTCAGCTAAAGGATAAGGCTGTTACTGCAGAAAAAGTCAAGGAGGTACTTCGACGAACACCGAGAATACTTTTAGTTAGTAGCAAGCTCGGAGTGAAGTCTACAGCCCACGCATACGATATAGGGCGTGAGATGGGGCGAGAAAGAAGCGACATATTTGAAAATATAATCTGGGAAGATTCGCTTTCGCTAGAAGATTCAGAACTTTATTTCTTCATGGGTGTGCATCAAGAAGCCATCGTGATACCAGAGAACATAGACGCAATAAGAGCAATGTTCGAGCTCACATCTAGCGAAAAATCGATCCAAAAGACAAACACTACCTTAGGCATAAAATCAACAATACCATAAATTCCACTTACGGCATCAAGGCTATTTCATATTATTCTAAGCTATTTATGGAAACTATTAAATACCATAATTAGTGGGATAACTGTTGAGTATCTTTGCTTAATCTCTTAGAGGATCTTAAAAAGGTTGAGGAGACAAAGAGTCTTTGCCCAGTGTGTTTAGCCCCCATCCCAGCCAAACTTGTTAGTGACGGATCATCAATTTACGTTGATAAAGTATGTGCTGTACACGGGCGTTTTTTAGCCCTTATCTCAAGCGACGCCGAACGCTACCTTGCTTCCTCAAAACTCGTTCATAAGCCTATTCCATTCGCCAAACCAGCCACCGAAGCTAAGAGGGGTTGTCCGCTAGACTGCGGCTTATGCCCAGAGCATAAGCAACATACATGCCTAGCTATACTTGAAATCACGGGGAACTGCAACCTCTGTTGTCCGATTTGCTTAGCTTCGTCAAAGGCTGAGGGAGGTTTTATGCTTACGATGGATGAGTTCAAAGACGCATTAATCTCACTTTTGGCTCACGAAGGAAAAGCTACGCCTCTTCAACTATCTGGTGGAGAGCCCACCACACATCCAAAGCTCATAGATTTCATCGCTGAAGCGAGAAGGTTGAGCTTCAAGTATGTAGAAATTAACACGAACGGCATCGCCTTGGCGAAAAAGGGGGAATTAGCTCAGACGTATGCAGAAGCAGGGCTGAATGGAATATATCTTCAGTTCGATGGTGTAAGCGATGATGTGTATAGACATCTAAGAGGGGCTGATCTTTTAAGGATCAAAGAGGAAGCGATATACAACGCTAAGAAAGCTGGGTTAAATGTAGTCCTAGCTGTGACTGCGGTAAAGGGAGTAAACGATCACCAACTATGGGAGATCGTGCGTTTCGGTTTAAAGCGGGGAGTAAATGGTGTCAACTTTCAACCCTTCGCTATGCAAGGGCGATATCCAAGCAATCAATCAAATCCATTAGAGCGGATAACTAACTATGATGTAGCTCGCTTAATTGAGGAGCAGAGTAACGGTGTGATTAAAACCGATGATTTCTTGCCTATTCCTTGTGCTGATCCTAGATGCCAGATTATGTCTTATTTAGCAGTCGGTAAGAAGAGTGTTATCCCGCTAACTAGGCTTATAGATAAACAGGATATGCAAGAATATTATAGATCGTTTACTAATGCCGATCAGATGGAAGCTGCGATAAAAGAGTTGAGGAAAACACTTAATGATCTTTGTGGCTGCAACCCTACTCAGAATGTATGCAGCTTTCCGATGTCTGAGCCAAATGCTCGCTTTTTTGCTGTAAGCTCACACGCGATGATGGATGTTTGGAACGCGGATGTGCACAGGCTCGAACGATGCTGCATACATGAGTTAACACCGAGTGGGAAGCTCATACCCTTCTGTCTCTATAACTACACATCGACCGAAGGTGTAACATTATACAGAAACAGAGTTTAATGCTAAACAGTCATATTACTTTTTATAGGCGATAAGTGTTAGGCTACCCAGTTTTCCCTCTAACGAAAGAGCCGTTCTAAGACCCTTTACATCTCCTTTAAAGTATTCTACGAATCTTTTCACGTCCTCAGGACCGTACTTAAAGACTTTTCGAGAGAGAACTTTAATATCGATAAAGCCTGCACTTTCGATATAGGCTATATACTTTGATTCCTCAAGTGCTCCTGATACGCAAGCAGCCCAAAACTTGGTGTTTTCGCGTATTTCCTCATCCAGCTCACCTATTGTTATGATATCAGAAAGACAGAGTCTTCCTCCTTTCCTAACCACTCTGCTGATTTCTCTAAAGACATCGAGCTTTCTAGGAATTAGGTTCACGACGCAGTTACTTATTACTACATCGAATACCTCATCTCTGTAAGGCATCCTTTCAGCATCAGCAAGAACAAACTCTACATTATTTTGAGTTGACTTTAGCTTCGCAATCTTCGCTCTACCTAATAAGCTGGAGGATACATCCAGACCTACTACAAACCCTTCCCGCCCTACCTTTCTAGCCGATAAGAAAACATCTAGTCCTGCACCACATCCAACATCAAGAACCCACTCCCCAGGCTTCAAATCTGCCAGCGCAGAGATGTTACAACAACCAAGTGAGATAAGAGCCTCTTTTGGGACAGCCAAGATCTCTCTTGGTTTATAACCTAGCGAAATAAGATCAGCAATCCTAACTTCAGAGGCACAGCTAGCACAACACGTTTGCACTGTCCCTTCTGAGGCTATTTTATCGTAAAAAGACCGTACTTCCTGTTTTAATATGCTCTCCTCCTTCGGCATACCTTAGAAACTCCCGTTACCGCCTCTATTATAACGTTTACCTACAATGCCTATTTTCCTTTCCAAACTGGCTTCCTTTTTTCTAGAAATGCTTTTGCTCCTTCTTTCTGATCTTCTGTGCTGAATAACTGCGCGAAGACCTGAGCTTCGTATTTAAAGCCCTCAGATAGGCTCGTCTCCAAAGCTGCATTTATCGCTTCTTTGGCGGCTGCGATGGCAACTGGGCTTTTACTTTTGATTTTTTCGATAAATTCGTTGACCACACTCATAAGTTGGTCTGCTGGGACAACTTTATTTATCAACCCCATTTCAGCAATTTCTTTAGCCGAAAGCCGATCCCCAGTAAAAATCAGCTCTTTGGCTTTTTTCTCTCCTATAAACCTTGGTAGTCTCTGTGTGCCGCCTCCGCCTGGGATAAGACCAATATTTATCTCGGGTTGACCAAAAACGGCGTCCTCAGAAGCGAATATTACATCACAAGACTGGGCTAATTCAAATCCTGCGCCTAAGCAATACCCGCTAACTGCAGCTATAACCGGTTTGGGCATATCCCTAATGATCTTACCCAATACCAAGGCGGTCCCAACCTCCTTATACAGTTCCAGAACATCAAGAGGCTTCATCTCCGCAAAAGCTTGGACGTCGCCTCCGGCACAGAAAGCTTTTCCTGAACCCGTGATGACTACCCCTATTATACTTTTATCTCTACTTGCATCTTCTAAAGCCGTCTTTAGCTCTTTACGCATTTCGTAATCAAGAGCATTCAACCGCTGAGGATTGTTTAAAGTGATCCAAGCCACACCATCTTTTTTCTCATAGATAATACGTTTGAACTCTGAACCCATATTAACCCCCGTAACGTTTTCAAATAAACCGCTAATTTAATTTTTCTACTTTACTAGCTAGAGAGTTTCCACTGACTCACTTTAAGAGTTTCCCCACCTCAATCTCAGTTTCAAACAAGCGGTCAAGATAAAACGATGATACTCATCCTTTTTCCATTATCTGATTAAAAGTTCAGTTCGCCAAGCGAAAACTTAAAATCAGAAGTATGCGGAGTTCAGCTGCGAGGTAACTCATATGAAGAAGGAGGTTCCTATCATAGAAGGGCTTTTTAAATGGCCCTCTGAAAAACCACAACTCATCGGCAGTAGATGCCCCAAGTGTGGAAGCATACAATTCCCTAAATCTACAGTATGTAATAATCCAGAGTGCGACCACTCAGTAGCCGTGGAAGAATACGGTTTAAGCACTGAAGGAACATTATACACTTATACTGTTCACGCATATAGCTTACGTGAACCTTTCCAGTATCATAAAGGACCCTATATCGTTGGCGCTGTGGAGCTGCCTGAAGGCTTGATAGTGGTTGGCAGAATAGATGTTCAAGACGAAAAAGCTTTGCGCATAGGGATGAAGTTAAGACTTAAAATCGGCAAGCTATACGAAGACGACGAAAACATATATTTGACCTACTTCTTCGAGCCGGTGGTCGAAAATGACTGAGAGCGCGATAGTTAGTGCTGCAATAAATGAATGGCTCCCTGCTGGAGAACCTACACCTCTACTTATAGACAGACTTGCGGATGCGGCGATTAAGGCTCTACGGGAGGCGAAAATAACTCCGGGTGAGCTCGATGCAGTAATCTGTAACACCTCATCTATACCATTTGACAGCCCAGCATACATTACCAGTAGTGCGCAGCATTTTGCCCATAGACTGGCGGAGAGAATAGGTATACGTGAAGCTCAGTGTATGAATGTTTCTGCAGCATGCGCTAGCGCCGCAATCGCTTTCGCTGTTGCAGACTCGATGATAAAGACTGGTTTACTTAAAAAGGTGCTTATTGCTGGTATAGATAACTCTCCAAGAGGGTTTTACCTACCCGGTCAATCGTATTTGGATCCGGACCCATATGCTGCAGCGATAAAGGTAGTTGGTGCAACTAATCCAGCTTATTGGGCAATGTGGGCCAGAAGACGCGCTTATGAGATGGGTAAGGATATCAATGACTTAAAGGAAGTGATGGCTATAGTTAAAGAAATACATAGCCAATATGGCGCCTTAAACCCCTATGCTAGATACAAGAAGATATTCACCGTAGAAGAAGTCCTTAAGTCTGCTGTAGTGTGCGACCCCTTACACCTCTACATGATATGTGCTACAAGCAGCGGTGGAGGCGCGGTAGTAGTAACCGATATGGAGACAGCTAAGAAGATAACCGATAAACCAGTGAAAGTGGCTGCCTCTGCTGTTGGAGGCCCTATTTACGGCGAACCAATGCCAAGACTTCGTGTCTTCTCGACTTACAAGAAATTAAGGCTCTTCACCGAATGGCGGAAGCCTATAGAGAAAGCCTATAAAATTGCAGGAATCACGGCCAAAGATGTTGATATTATAGAATGCCACGACACGAGCTGCTTCCACACCATAAATTGGATCGACCAAATAATGGGATGGGAAAAAGAAGAAACCGACAAGCTGATTCGCAAGAGGCAGATCAGGCACGACGGAGAGCTCCCAGTAAACTTAAGCGGCGGAACAGCATCGTTTGGAGAAGCAGTATATAGCCAAGCGTTTATAATGCTTCATGAGTTATTCAGACAACTAAGGGGAGAAGCTCAGGAAAGGCAGGCAAAAAAGAATCTTAGGATCGGTATGTGCACAGCATACGGCGCGTATGGCGCTTACGGCTGCATCATACTTGAGAAAGGGTGGTAGTCTACTCTAGCTCTTCGAATACTTTAGCCTAGCAGAGTAAGGCCACCGTCGACATAGATTATTTGGCCTGTTATGTAATCTGAGGCTGGTGAAGCAAGGAAGATGCTTACGCCGACAATATCTCTTGGTGTAGCGATTCTGCCAAGTGGAATACTTTCTAATGCGGTCTTTAACCGAGCTGGATCTCTTAGGCTTGGGGAGAAACCTGTGTCCACCCAAGCTGGTGCTATTGCATTGACATTAACGTTGTAGGGAGCCCACTCTGCAGCCAAAGCCCGCGTAATCATATCTACCGCGCTTTTTGTAGTACAGTAGCCTAGGTTTCCTGGCCACTTTGTGACGCGAGCACCTCTGACTGAGGATATGTTAATTATTTTACCTCTTCTTTTTTCGATCATCACTTTCCCAAACTCTCGACAAGCGAGCATCGTTCCTTTGACATTGACGTCAAATATGGTGTCCCATTCTTTCGTTGGGAAATCAACCGCAGAGCTTTTCACATTATATCCTTGTGAGTTTACTAAAATATCAACGGTACCGTACTTTGACACCACTTGATCTTTAAGGTTTTTCACACTTTCTTCGCTCGTTATGTCGACTTGCAGAGGGATGACTTCACCGTTATAAGTCGCGCTTATTTCCTCAGCTACTTTTTTTAGATTCTCGAGATTTCTGCTGGCGATAACTACCTTCGCACCATATTGCACGAAGCCTTCAGCTATGTTTCTCCCTATGCCTCCGCCACCACCTATTATCACAGCGACTTTACCTTCGATGTTAAAGAGATCTTTCACATGACTACCTCCTTACTTTTTCTCCACTATGGCTACCACTCGAACCATTGAGCCGTCGCCACCGACCCATTTAAGCGGGAAAGCAGCTATAACGCATCGTTTACCCGTTACTTTATCCAGCTCCCCTCCGACGTTTTCGATACCAAAGATACCATGTGTGTAAAGTATTCTGTGGCAAGGCTCCCAGTATGGGAAATCCTGGTAAACATCTCTCCCTGTCTTCTTTTTATATAACTCGATTAACCACGGTGCAAGAGGCGGATATCCACCTGCCGTCTGAACAAGTCGTGTACCAAGCGGATGGTCCATGGCTTGTTGGTCGACACCGACGCCCTTAACCTTCTTCTTTACAAACCATTCGGCAGCTTCCTTGTAGAGCCCTGGTGCGAAGCAGAAGTATCGGGCGCTGTCTCCATAGTAGTGGTGCCAACCCGAGTTTATAATTACTATATCACCCTCTTCTATTGACGGTTCAGCTTTTTCGAGATCCTCGGGGGTGATTACTTCCCACTCCTTCTTTGGGATGGAGACGACTACACCATCGCCAATATACCGCTCGAGTGGCATTTGATCGATTGAGGGGTAACCCTCTTCAACGTGGATAGGCGCATCTATATGAGTCGCCATGTGCATGCTGTGGCTGATTTTTTGCGCTAACACCCGATCTCTTGCGTGTGAACGCATTCTTAGGACTTCAGCGTTTTCTGCGGCATAAGGCCAAGTAGGGGTTGTAGCGCTGAAGGGTTGTGTAAGGTCGTAGACTTCAGCCGCTTTCCCAAAGATCTTCACAATCGGTTTTCTAAGGGCTTCCTCTGGGCTTCCCAGCACACTTTTGTCTAAGAAGCCGTGTAAGTATCTTTCAAGTATATCGTCACTCATACAATCACTCTCCAAGAGTTTATACTACCACTATATATTTCTGTTTTTCGCTTCTCAGCAGCTACTGCTCTTAGGATGTAGAGCGAATCGCCTGATTCAAGGCTAGTCTTCTCATCATCGTCTGTTCCAAGTATCGTTTATCAGTTAGCATAACGTAAGTTCGCTAAGCGGTAGTTGTTGACGTCTCAGCCTCCTCAGCGGGTAAGAAATTGTAATGATCCCACGCAGTATCTCTAGGAGGTGGTGTGGAGTTCGGTCATCTTTTTCTTAGGAGAGGTATCTCTCCGAGGTTGATGTCCTTCTCTGTTTTTATTTCATCCAGAGTCCACGTAATGTAACCGTCTTTTTCTACTGTGAGTTTATATGTATGATCTTTCTCCAAGTTCTGAATCCAGAAGTCTCCGAATTCGTCTGTCTCTGCATAATATGTCTTTCCGGTCGCTAAATCTGTTGCTGTAACCTTTGCCCCCTCGATTAATTCGTCGAGCTCAGGATCATAGACTTCGCCCGCGATAAATGGTTTCGGAAGGTTAAGGTAGTACACTCTGGGCTGGGTGTTAGCCTCAGGTTTTAAAACTTCAGCCTTCTCTATCAGATCCTTTAGCTCACTATACTCCCCGAACATTATGACGTTATGAGGACATACTTCAACACACCTAGGAATCTTAACGAGCGGGTCAACACCATCGAGTATGTGGGCGCAAAGGGTGCATTTCTGAGCGATCTTTAGCTGGTCGTTAAAGTAGATCACATTGTAGGGGCAAGCTTTGATGCAGAGCGGCCCACTCTCTAATGATCTGCATCCATCGCATTTATCTGGGTCGATTAGGACTATACCATCTGCTCTCTTAGTGATCGCTCTTACGGGGCAGGCAGGAATGCAAGGCGGATTGTCACAGTGCATACACAAATATGGTATGTAGGTTACCTTAACTTTAGGTGTGCTACCTCTTTCAAGCTCGTTGATCTTCAACCAGAATTGGCCTGTGTCGGGCTGAGGCTTTGCATAGGGGCTCCAGTCGTTATCGACGTGCTCATCTTTGCATGCTATCTGGCAGCAGTAACAACCATTACACTTAGCCACATCTATAACTAACACTTTCCCCATGCCGAGTCACCCCATAACCCAAGTTTCGTGGTATGGTCCTAGATTCGGATGCATTGGGCGTTTAAAGGCTTTAGGGTACTTCTTCATAAGCCCATCAATATCCACTTTCTCAACCTCAACCAGGATACCACTGCAGACTTGACCTACCGTGTTCCTAGACATTGGTTTAGGAGGAACGATTAAGTCGATCGCTCCGCCTCTGTCTATAAGCGGATCTAAGGAGATCAGATCAGCTCTTGATCCATGGTGTACGTGGACTGTACCAGGCATTATCCGCTCAGTCACATAGGCTCCGCAGAGCACTGTCCCACGTTCGTTATACACCTTAACTATATCACCATTCTTTATTCCCCTCTTCTCTGCATCGACAGGGTGTATCCAGACCGGCTCATAGAGGTAACCATCTGGTCCTCTAATTTTGCAAGTAGGTATCTCTCTTATCCACGTTATATCATCTCCTTGGGCGTGGAACCTCCATTTGGGATGGTTCGACATTAAAAGTAATGGGTATTTCTTTGCCCTCGGGTGGAGAAGGCTTTCTTGATGAGTCTCACCATACGGTATGTAGTGTGGTAGAGGGGGCCTCTCATCATCATTTGGGAAGTGAGTGGCCAATCCGGTAGAAACGATCTCCAGTTTACCCGTTGGGGTTTCAAGTCCCTTTCCCTCGGGCAATTCATAGAACCAAGTCAACCCTGGTCTGGAACCCCAAGTGAGACCATATTTTGCCTCAATGTTCTTTTGAATCTGTTTCCATTCCTCCCAAGTCGGATGGTCGGGAATAAAGATCTTCCTCTTCTTGAACTCCTCCCAACTTATCCCATATTTTGTAGCCACATAGGTTGACTCATACAACCTCTTCATCAACTCCTCAGGTGGTGGAAAAGCGTCTCCTATCCCCATCCTTTGTGCCACTAACCGGCATATTTCATAGTCGCTTTTAGATTCGCCTATCGGCTCGATACATCTTTCTTGATAAGCTGTTGCGCTTATTGCTGCCCTAGTTGTTTGTATCAAGTCTTCGTGTTCAAAGATTGTTTGTGCCGGTAGTATTATGTCGGCAAACATGGCGTCATTCTCAAGCCACGGAGTAACCGCGACTATGAACTCTATCTTCGGGCTTCTATAAGCCTCTACTATCTTACTATTCCAACAAGTAATATAGCAGCAATTAGCGTTCCAGATCATACGTATTCCCGGATGCCCCTCGGGTGGAAAAGTATACTTCTTAAACTGGTCCTCCCTTCGTGCTGCTATTGCGCCCGTACCGTACCAGGTTACCGGAGGTTTCAAAATCGCATCAGCTACAAGCACCTTAGGCACTATGACAGGGGAAAGGGCTTCAACAGTGTATCTAGCCATGGGGCTGCTGACAAACGATCTTGTGGTCTCTGGATATTGTGGGATAGGTGCCAGGTTCTTTCCCGTAGCAGCCGGGTAGAAGCCCCTAAGCAGTTGTCGCCCAGGCTTCCCTAACCCTTGCATAGCCAAACATATTACCTCTAATCTAGCTGTTTCGTGTGCGTAAGGTCCTCTGATCTTTGGGCCACCAAAGAAGAGCGCAAGTGATGTCCGCTTCTTAACCCAAGTTTTAGCTAACGCCTTTATAACTCTAGTTGGTATGCCAGTTATTCTTTCAGCCCACTCTGGTGTCTTCGGTACCCCGTCTTCCTCTCCTGTTACGTATTTGCGGAACTCCTCGAAGCCGACGCAGTGGGTTTGTAGGAAATTCTTGTCGTATGTTCCAGCCTTTATCCAGAGGTAGGCGATCGCCAGATATAACGCTCCGTCTGTGTTCGGTCTTATTGGTATCCACTTATCAGCGTGTACGGCGTTTGCGAAGTTGCAGTCTGGTGATATTGCAACTATCTTTATCCCAGCTTCCTTAAACCATCGGCACATGATGCTTCCGATCTGACCAGCGAAGCCCGCGACGGTAGACTCTGGATCACACCCCGTGAATATCAGTAACTCAGTGTTTTCGAGTATATCGTCAAATATAGCGTCTTGGTGTGGAAGCCCAGCATGAGGTCCCTCCATCCCCCATACGTGCTTCGCACCCCAGTAGTATCCCTCCCAGCTATCCGGGTTTCTAACTTGCTGAGTCCAGCCGCCTAGTTGGCGGAATAGTTCGTGGTGAATGCCGTGAGGAGTATGTACAGCTCCTCCCTGTCCGTGTCCATCATCTTGCACAAGCACAGACCATAGCCCGTATGTTTCTTTTATTCGCCTTAATTCCTTCTCAATTATATCGAGAGCCTCTTCCCAACTGATTCTGACAAACCCGCTCTTACCCCTATTCTGGGGGTTCCTGTTCTCAGGGCTCCAATCAATCCTCTTTAATGGGTACTTGACTCTATTCGGTGAATATACGCGCTTTTTGTACGCTAGACTAACCCAGTATGGAAGCGTTTTAGCAGGTTGAGTAAAGCGTTTTCCTCTTGCCTTTATTTCATAAAGCCTAACACCTTCAAAATGAAGCGGCTTTATACGCAGTATCTTGCCGTTTTTAACGTGAACCTCCAGCGGTTCAGCTGAACCGGCTATCCCTCCTAACCCATGGCTAACATAACAAACCCTTACGTCCTCAGATTTTACCATTCACCCCATCCCCTGTAAGGGCGATATCTTTCAAGAAACTGCTTTCTTCCCTACCTCTGTGGCTACCCATTTTCTGCTGTCTTTATCCCAGCGAAGACCCCCGGAAGCTTCCAGTGCTCCTATGAAGTAGCCTGCGAAGACCTTATACTTCTCATAGGTGATTCCCAAATCTTTTTCGATGTATTGTTCAATTTCGTCTTTTGTCTTCGGGGTTGCACAGAATTTCAAGATATCCCTAAAAGTTTTCCCAAAAGTGGGGTCATTGAGGTACGAATCTAAAGTCCTTGTTCTGTAATCTTCAAGCTTTTCCATTTTATACCTACCTCTTGACAAGAGAATTTCCGTTTTTCTTATTTAAGGTTTTCTTCAGATTAGGATATTCTACCCTCTTCTTAGATTTATAACTTGTAGGTTCAGATCTTGGTTTGTTATATAGATACCCAACGTCTTCTTTCCGTAACCTTCTTTTTCAATCATAACAAGATATCTGTGATTCCACTCTAGATTCTTAAACCAGAAGTCTCCAAATTCGTCCGTGTAAGCCTCATATTTTTTAGAGGTGTAGAGATCTATTGCCGTTACCTTAGCGTTCACAATCGCTTCCTTCAAATCTGGATCTACTACGCTCCCTGTAATGAAGGGTTGGGGTAGATTTAGGTAATATACCCGCGGTTTCGCGTTATACTCAGGATAAAGAACACTCGCCTTATTTACTATTTCCTTGATCTTAGGATCATTTTCATCCCCATACACTATAGCTTCGATTGGGCAAGCATCATAACATCTTGGTCCATATTTCCAGTTTGGATCGTCCAGGAGGTGAGCACATAATGTGCATTTCTGCGCGATCCCTAATTGCTCATTAAAGTAAATAACCTCGTAGGGGCATGCTTTCATACAGAGTGGACCTGTCTCAAGTGACCTGCAGCCGTTACACTTAGATGGTTCGATCAGAACTATTCCATCTGCGCGTTTGGTGATGGCGTTGAGTGGACAGGCTTTAATGCAAGGTGCGTTATCGCAGTGCATGCAGAGGATCGGTGTATAAGTTACTCGAACCTTTGGTGTGGTTCCTCTATCCTTAGCATCTACTTTGATCCAGAATGCACCGTGCTCTGGTTGGGGCTTGGAGTATGGGGTCCAGTCGTTGTTTATGAATTCGTCTTTGCAAGCGACTACGCAGCTTAAACAGCCTGTGCATTTTGCAACATCTATGACAAGGACCTTGCCCATTTTTTCACCTCCTCCTAGATTAAGTAGGCCTCCATAATTGGTCCCATAATCGGGTGCATCTTTCTCTTGAACGCTTGAGGATATTTCTTTTCTAATTCCGCAGGGTCGACCTTTTTGACACCGACTAGCAATGCTGAGCAGATCTGTTCAGGGACTCTTATTTCTTCACCAGGTTTATATTTACAGGATGGTGTTGGTGTTATGAGGTCGATCGCTCCTCCTCTATCGATCTTTTCTTCGACGCTGAGTAGATCTAATCTTGCACCGTGATCTATGGATATCACGCCTGGTTTGATCTTCTCTGTAACCAAGACTCCTGCCAGCACAGAGCCTAAGTCATTATAAATTATTACAACGTCCCCTGTCTTTACTCCCAACTTTTCCGCATCTGATGGGTGTATCCAGACAGCTTCATATAAGTATCCGTCCTTTCCTTTTACCCTATAAGCCTCCCTCAGCCAGGCGATTTCATCACCCTGCGAATGGAACCTGTATCTTGGGTGGTTAGATAATAGCAAGAATGGATACTTCTGACTCTTTGGTGAAGTGGGCAACTCCTCGTGATCGATCCACTTAGCTATCGGTGGTCTCTCAAAATCGTCTGGAGCATGCTTCAAAGCTAGTTGCGACTGAAATTCCAATTTGCCGCTTGGTGTTTCTAAGCCTGAGCCGTTCTTATAGAATTTACCCATAAAGCTATCGTATGTGTCATATCCATATCTCTTTTTGATTTCAACCCACTCCTCCCAAGTTGGGTGGCTATAGATGATCAGCTTCTTGCTCTTCTTGAACTCCTCCCAAGGTATACCGTACCTTCTGTAGGCTAGTGTCTTTTCATAGAAGTCCTTTAGGATTACTTCTGGTTCGGGAAAGGCTTGAAGTATCTCAGGTTTGTTGAACTCCTTCGCGAGTCTTTCAGCTATCATCCTATGAATTTCATAATCACTCTTAGATTCACCTACTGGTTCGACTATTCTATCGTGGTACACTATGCCGATTATTTCAGACCTCGCGCTAACTACTAGGTCTTCTACCTCAAAGTCCGTCAGTGCTGGTAACACTAGATCTGCGAAGAGCGCGTCGTTTTCAAGCCAAGGATGGATCACCAGATGAAACTCGATTTTTGGGCTTCTCAAAGCTTCTATGAACTTGTATCCGTGCCAGCAAGTTGTGTAGCAGCCGTTTTCGTTCCATATCATTCTGATACCAGGATGCCCATCTACAGGAGGATATCTGTACTTCACAAAGAGGTCTTGCATCGTATTCATCTGAGCACCAGAACACCACCAAGTCACAGGTGGGTTCAGTATTGCGTCAGGAACTAAAGTTTTAATCAAAGGTATTGCTGGAGGGGGTTGAACCTTAAAGGCGTACATAGTTCGCGGTATATATGTGCGCGCTTCCACCAAAACTTCCGGGTAAGCAGGTAGTGCCCCGATATCCTTCACATTTAATCTAAATGAGATCCAAAATCTCAAGAATTGTCTTCCGTCTTTCCCCAAGCCTTGCATAGCTAGCGCATAAGCTTCCATTCTTCCCGGGATATGAGAGTATGGGCCCCTAATCTTAGACCCTCCATATACGACCGCTAGGGAAGTCTTCTTACTTGCCCAAACTCTTGCTAGAGCTTTTATCTCCCACGAGGGTATACCAGTTATCTTCTCAGCCCATTCGGGCGTTTTTGGAACCCCGTCGTCTTCTCCAAGCACGTGCTTCATAAAACCCTCAAAACCTACGCAGCATCTCTGAACGTAATCTTTGTCATAGAGATTCTCTTTGATCCAGACATATGCTAAGGCTAAGTAGAGTGCAGCATCTGTACCAGGGTTTATTGGGATCCACTTGTCAGCCCAGACCGCTTCGCTATAGTTGAGGTCTGGCGATATTGCTATTATCTTAATTCCCGCCTTTTTCAGTGCCTCGCATAGATGTGAGACGTGTGAACTGAAGCCAGCTGCTGTTGTCTCAGGATCACAGCCAGAAAATATAACGAGTTCTCCATGCTGTAGTACATTTTCCCAAACACCGTCTGTGTACGGTTCGCCTAGTGTTGAATCAAAACCCCAAACCAGTTTTGCTCCCCAGTAGTAACCCTCCCAGCTATCGGGGTTTCTGATCTGTTGCGTCCATCCGAAACCCAGTTTGTCAAATAGCATATGTCCGTAGAAGTGCATGGTGTGTAAAAAACCTGATTGCCCGTGCCCATCACCTTGCACTAATATTGGTGTGCAGTCACCATACTTCTCTTTGATCCTCTTTATCATTTTAACGATTATATCGATGGCCTCATCCCAAGAGATTCTGACAAAACCGGATTTACCTCGGTTCTGCGGGTTAGGGTTATCCGGGCTCCAATCAACCCGCTTCAGAGGATATTTAACTCTGGTGGGTGCGTATACGCGGTTTCGATAAGCTAACATTTGGGGGTGAGGGACTGCTTTCTTAGGTCTCGTAAATACGCCTCGGTCTGTCTTGATCTCCCAAACCCTTGTCTCTTCTGGAAAATGGCACGGGAGTATCCTTATTATGCGGTTATCTTTAACGTGCACTTCCATTGGAGGAGGGGAATAACCAAAGCCGCCTAATCCAGATGGTAAGTATTCCACCCTATCTACATTATTAGCTGACATATTTAACACTCGACTAACTACTGTCTATCTGTTATAATAAGATTTCTCTAAATTTTTTATGAGCAATTAGTTTTGTCAAAGCCTCATAAGCATTTAGCACTCTGTTCAGAAATATCGGTTTGAATATTATTTTCCTAGGTAACTCTTTTTTACTTCTGGGTTTTCTAAGAGTTTTTCAGAACTCCCTTCTAAGACTATTCTCCCATTTTCGATCACATAGGCTCTTTTCGTGAGTTGTAATGAGAGATATACATTCTGTTCGACCAGTAAGATGGCTGTCTTCTCTAATTCGTTTATCTTTTTTATAGTGTCAAATATCATTAGAGCTAGTTTGGGAGCGATGCCGAGTGAAGGTTCGTCTAACAAGAGTAATTTAGGCCTCATCATGAGGGCTCTGCCAATCGCGAGCATCTGCTGTTCCCCACCACTTAGTGTCCCAGCCAACTGTTTCCTCCTTTCTTTTAGTCTAGGAAAGAGACCAAATACCGTTTCAAGAGTTTCTTGTCTCTTCTTCCAAGCATCTGATAAATAAGCGCCCATTTTTAGATTTTCTTCGACGGTTAGTTGCGGGAAGAGTCTTCTTCCCTCCATTACGTGCGCGATGCCGTGTGCAGCTCTTACCGTAGGTCTGGCGGTGGTGATGTCTTTGTCGAAGAATCTTATTCTTCCTTTTCTCGGATATAATAGTCCTCCTATAATCCTTAGCAGTGTTGTTTTCCCGGCTCCATTGCTTCCAATAACTGAAACCATCTCTCCCTCTGAGACCTTTAAGCTGACATCCCATAAGACTTGTAGGCTTCCGTATGCGGCATCAATATTCTCTACTTCAAGCATGTAGACCACCTAGCTTGTAGGCATCCTACCTAAATAGGCTTCTATTACATTAGCATCCGTTGCGATCTTCGCCGGAGGCCCTTCAGCTATCAACGTACCTTGGTGGAGCACAAGTATCCGTTCTGCTAATGACATTACGACCTTCATAACGTGTTCTGTTAGCATAACTGTTGTCCCTTCTCTATGAATTTTTCTAACCGTGTCTATCATATCATCTGTTTCCCTTGGGTTCAGGCCAGCAAATGTTTCGTCGAGCATAAGCATTTTGGGTTTGGTTGCAAGCGCTCTTGCCATCTCGCAACGCCTTCTATAGTTGAAGTTCAACTTACTTATAGGTTGGTTAGCGTAATCATCTAGCATCAAGAAGTTTATTATGTGTTTGGCGTGTTCCGCTGCTTCTTTTAGTGACATACCTATTCCCAATGCGCCAATCATAACGTTTTCAAATAATGTTAGGGTCATGAAAGGGCGTGGAATCTGAAAGGTTCTTGCGATTCCTAATTTGCATATTTTATGGCTTGGTAGACCTGTAATATCTTTGCCATCAAACGTTACTTTGCCGGCTGTTGGTTTATAGAAGCCAGTTATGCAATTGTAGAGTGTTGTTTTGCCAGCGCCGTTTGGACCTATGAGGCCAACGATTTCTCCTTTGTCGACTTTCAACACAACTTTATTTAGGGCCACTACACCACCAAAGTTTTTGCATAACTCATTAACTTCTAATAACGCCAAAGTATACCTCTGCATACCATCCTTCTATCTGCTTTATTAATTTTTTTACAAAGTAAAATAGTGGATAAAATCTGCAATTTAAATAAAATTCTGAAAACACTTTTCGAGCTTCCTTTTAATAATGCAAATGACAGTTAAATTAATATAGTAGCAATGATATATAAAAAGCGCGTGAGGAATTTGGTTAGCACACGTGTTATCTCAGCAGTTGCCATAGTACTTATCATCATCGCTGGTGTAGTAGGCTACTATTCAGGTTCCATGGCTGCGCCCACTACGGAGGTAACTACGACCGTCACATCAACGATAACGAGAGAGGTTACAAAAGAGGTTACAGTAACAACGACCTTAGCACCAGGTGCACCTTATACAGTAACCGAAACCAAAACAGTCACAGTGACACAAACAGAAACCCCACCGCCAACAAAGCCACTGCTTGAGGGATATGAGCTTAGAGTCGGCATAGTCTTGCCTCTCTCAGGCGCTCTAGCTGCCTTCGGTCAATCGGGCTACCGAGGCGCGCTCTTGGCGACTGATGAAATTAACGAGGCTGGTGGAATACTAGGGGCTAAGATCAAGCTAGTTGTAGAGGACTTTGCAGGAGATCCTAAGGTTGCTGTAAGCGCTACAGAGAAGGTTATAACTGTGAACAAGGTCCACGTTCTGAGGGGTTACTTCTCAAGTAGCGCCGCTATGGCTGCCATGCCCACTGCAGAGAAATATAAGACTCCCGTTCTCTCCATCGGCTCATCAGCTAAAGAGCTTTGCGAACAGGGGTGGAAATACTGGTTCAAGACACCGCCGAACAGCACAATGTTCGCTACCGTAGCCGCGGAATTCTTGAGTAAGCAGCTTGAACCGATGCTGAAATTGGGAAGACCGTTGAAGGTTGTAGTGCTACATGAAAACACCCTTATGGGCGTGTCTGATAAGAATGAATTTCTAAAGGTAGTCGAGGAAAAGGGGCTGAATTGGGAGATAGCTGCTGTCGAGGCTTACACATCCGGTGCACTTGACTTCAAGCCAGTACTTGAGAAGCTTAAGGCTTTGAACCCCGATGTGGTAGCGGCATCCGGCTACCTGACAGACACTGTTTTGATCGCCAAACAGTCCAAGGAGATAGGTTTTAACCCGATCTGGGTAAGCATTGGTGGCGCAGGTATGCAGACCCCTGCGCTCATTGAATTAGCTGGCGAGAACGTGGCATACTGGTTCGTAGCAAACGAATACTGGTGGGATAGGAATTACCCAAGCGCTGAAGCAGGGCTGAGAGTTGCGCAAGCTTTCATGGCTAGATACGGATATCCTCCAGACTTCCAAGGCTGGTGTGGATATGCTGGAATGTATATTCTCAAAGAGTTGATTGAGAAGGTAGCTGAAGAGAACCCTGACAAGGTTAAAGAATTGTTCGCTAAAGACGACGTAGAAGCGATCCGTGAAATGATTAGAGAAGGTCTTGCGACGATGAAATTCTACCTAGATTGGACTGGAGAACTCTACTTTGAGGCAAATGGACAACTAGCGTACTCTCTAACCGGACCAACTATGGGCTGCACAATAATCCAGATACAGCCCGCGAAACCAGGAGACCTCTGGTCAGCTCAAGGACTCACTTTCCGCACAGTATACTCACCAGTCTATAAGGTGGCTGACCCCATACTTCCGCCGAAATAACGCCTTGCACAAAGGGGAGCAAATAATCGCTCCCATCACCAATCTTTTTATTTTACTACCTAAGTTAATAATTTAAATAGAATACCATAATACGATTATAAATTTTATACACTTTGCAAAGCAATAGCGCTTGCCCAGAGTAAACTTTTTAAACATCATAAAAAGAACGGGTTGTAGCATGGTCCTCTTAGGTGATTTGATTTCAAGCATTGTTGTGCACGGGCTTATGCTTGGAGCAATATATGCTACTATAGCGATGGGCATGAGTCTAATCTTTGGGGTAATGAGTATCAAAAACCTGGCACACGGTGACTTCGCTGTATTGGGGATGTTTACATCCTTTTGGTTATTTACACTCTATAATATATCACCTCTTTTATCAATCCCAATATCTTTTGCACTATTCTTTTGTATAGGAATGCTCTTAACGCGATTTATATTCAAGCATATTATAGGCGAAATGCTCGGATCCATAATCCTAACCTTCGGCTTATCCATCTTCATGGAGAACGTTATGCTACTAGTCTGGGGTGGTGATTATAGGACAATCCCGGTCGAATACGGTAAATATTCACTCGGCCCAATATCCGTTAGCGGTACTTATGTTGTAGCATTCGTTTTGACGATCCTCCTAATAATTCTTACACAACTCTTCTTATCAAAGACAAAAATAGGTGTAGCTATTAGGGCGGTAAGTCAAGACCCTGAAGCAGCAGAATCATTGGGGATAAGCGCAGATAGGATGAGACTCGTAGGAGGAGGTTTAGGGATAGCCTTAGCTGGCGCTGGAGGCGCGATTCTCGCCCTCATCTACTACATCTATCCATACCTCGGGATACTGCTAACACTATATGCTCTAATCATCTGTGTATTCACAGGATTAGGAAACGTTGCAGGCACAATCTTCGGAGGCATCATCATAGGAATAGTCCAAGCAGTAGCTACCATACAACTCCCCTACTCACTAACCCCTGTCGTAGGCTTCATACTATTCCTACTGGTACTTATATTCAGACCAAAAGGACTATTTACACGAGGGTGATTTGGCAATGAAACTAAGTCTAAAAACAATTCTACCAGTCGCTTTCATAATTATTGCGCTATTTGCACCCTTACCGATCGCTACTCAGACCTACCTCCTACATATTCTAATACTCATCCTTCTGTTTTCCGCCTTAGCTCAGTCTTGGAACCTACTCGCGGGATACGCAGGTCAACCATCCCTCGGACACGCACTATTCTTTGGGATGGGGGCATATACATCAGGTCTACTTACGCTCCATACAGAGTATTTCAAAATCAATCCGTGGCCTTCACTAATCCTAGGGGGATTTGTGGGCGCACTGCTAGGTATCGCAATAGGAGCAGTATGCTTCAGGCTAAGAGGCCCATATTTTGCTTTAGCAACGTTAGCCGCAACCGAAGTTGCCAGGCTTATCGTAATGAACTCAGAATTCACTAACGGTGCAATAGGTATCACGATAAGGGTGCCTCCACCCATCTCAACACCGTTCTTCACAATAAACTTTACAGAGAAGCTGCCTTACTATTACTTCTCACTTATCATAGTGATTATCTCATTTCTAGTTGTGTACATTCTATCAAACTCTCGATACGGATTGCTACTACGCTCAATTAGAGATGATGAAGACGCTGCGATGACCCTTGGTGTAAACGCCTTTAAGCTAAAACTACTTACGATGTTTATAAGCGGTTTCATCGCAGGAGTTGTCGGAGCTTTATACGCCATTTACATCTCTTACATAGATCCAGCTTTGGATCCCGGTGGGGTGCTCACATTATTCACATCTATCGAGCCTGTGTTGATAACAATAATAGGTGGAGCTGCTACGATCATAGGCCCATTTATAGGTTCGGTCATAAGAATTGGTGTTGGTGAATACCTTCGAGTACTATTCGGTTGGAGAGCAGGCATGGATCTGATCTTCTTCGGATTAATATTCCTTATAATCTTCTTCCTCGCACGCAAAGGGATTTGGGGTGTAATAAAAAGTAGAATTAAATTCAAATGAAGCGCCCTTGTGATAATGATGCTCGGCTTCAGATAATAATCTCATAAAATAAACTGCGAAAAAATTAATTTTTCACATGGCAAACCAATGAAATCCTAATATTCATAAAAGCGAATAAATAATTGATCACGACAAGATGATAAAATTAAAATAAGAGTTTGACCCGCTGTTGAGTTGAAGTGAAAGAGAAGTTGGCAGAAACAGAAGACCTTGAAGTAAAAATCATTGGTGGACACAACGGTGCTCCCTGCTGCTGGGTCCGCTGCGGTATGTTAGCATACGTAGACAAAAAGACAGGAAGGCTTGTTAGAGTTGAAGGAAACCCCAACCACCCTGTGAGCAGGGGCTTTGTATGCAAAGATAGGGTTACGCACTCAGTTGAGTGGCTTTACCACCCCGCACAACTCCTTTACCCCTTAAAGAGGGTGGGGGAAAGAGGTGAAAACAAGTGGCAGAGGATCAGCTGGGAGCAAGCCCTCGACGAAATAGCTGAAAAGCTCAAAGAGATTAGAGACAAGTATGGTCCGGAGGCGATAGCAACCTGCGAAGGAACATACAGATCCGACTTATACTGGGCGAGGGCAAGGTTCCTGAACCTATATGGTAACCCAGCGAACACTTTTGGACCAGGAACCATCTGCTCCACAAACTGTGTTGCTATCCAATATGGTATGCTGGGCACAAACACGCATACACCCGACATAGCTAACGCAGCCCTAATAGTGCTTGCGAGCAGAAACCCACCTGAATCTCTACCCCTTCACTGGCACGTAATAATGGCCAGAAAGAGAGCGGGGAAGACTAAACTCATCACAATAGACCCAAGGATGACTGAAGCGGCCAGAAATTCTGACCTCTGGCTACAGATCAGACCAGGCACTGACGTCGCTCTCTTTATGGCTTGGATACGCTACATAATCGAAAACGAGCTTTATGATAAACATTTTGTCGAAAAATGGACTAACGCACCATTTTTGGTCCAAGTCGAGCCGAGGAAGATGCTGACTGAAAGCGACATAAGACCGGGTGGTTCTAAGGAGAAGTTCGTTGTATGGGATACAGTAACAGGTGGACCAGCTATATGGAACCCACAGGAGATGGAGTATGAGCCGAAGGATACAAAGCCCGCGCTGAAAGGAACATTCAAGGTGAAGCTAGCGGACGGCAGAGAAGTAGAATGCAAGACCGCTTGGCAGATGATAATCGACCGCGTTGAACCCTGCACCCCAGAATGGGCCGAAAAGATAACTTGGATACCAAAAGAGAAGATCATTGAATCGGCAAGAATGTACGGCAGTATAAGGCCAGCTTGTATATACAGAGGTGTCGCTCTTGATCAAATAGGTATCAACTCGACAGAAGCAGAGCTCTGCAAAACTATACTGAGGGCGATAACCGGAAACCTTGATGTGATAGGCGGAGACCACATGACCTACCCTGGCCCGGTTGTGAACGGTAAGCAATTCATAAGGGACGCACACCTTCAGCTCGAGGACAAACTTCCTCCGGAGATGAAGAAGAAGCAGCTAGGCATCTTGGAGCATCCTGTACAAGGTTGGCCTCAGTACGACATCACAAGTAAGTACTATAAGGAGCGCTACGGCGTTCCTCAATGCATGTCTGGACACATGTTCCAACCACCCATACCTTACTTGTGGCGTGCTATAATAACAGGGAAACCTTACCCAATCAAGGGTCTGATAACGTTCGGAGGTAACCCGCTCGTTTACGCCGCTAACACAAAGCTCGTATATAAGGCGCTCAAACACCCCGGATTGGAACTCCACGTCGTGCTTGAATACTGGATGACACCTACAGCACAGCTAGCAGATTATGTGCTGCCGATGCAGTCTAAGATGTTCGAGAGACCTTACTGCGGCACCTTCGAGGACTTCCACTCAGCCGTAGCTGTTTGGGATGCGGCGGTCAAGCCGCTTGGTGAACGGAAGAACGAATATGACTTCTTCAAAGGACTCGCTGAGAGGTTTGGATGGGGCGAATACTTCCCGTGGAAGGATTATCGCGAAGTTATTGACTACAGGTTGGCATCCATAGGTATGACATTCGAGGAGGCGGTGAAGAAATGTATAATCTACACTCCTATTGAAAAGCAGTATGAGCAGATAAACCCCAAGACCGGTAAGCCGTTCGGCTTCGCCACCATCAGCAAACGTGCTCAAATCTACAACTATACCTTTGAACTCCTTGGTCTAGACCCACTACCAAAATACGAAGAGCCGGTTGAGAGCCCTATCAGCAAGCCTACACTTGCAAAGGAATACCCCTTGATACTGACTACTGGAGGAAGGTTCAGGCCGCAATTCCACTCTGAGCATAGGCACTGGGGTTACGGTATGAGAGAGCAGCACCCGTGGCCGCTTGTTGAGATACACCCAGAGACGGCTCGTGAACTCGGTATAGCTGATGGAGACTGGGTATGGATAGAGACACCTAGAGGAAGAATAAGGCAGAGGGCTAGGTTGACGACCGCCATCCACCCAAGAGTCGTAAACTGTGAGGCGAGCTGGTGGTTCCCTGAGATGCCTGGAGAAGAGCCGTATCTTCACGGCGTCTTCATCTCCAATGCGAACGTGCTTACCCTAGATGAGCCAGAAACACTCGATAGAGAGTGTGGTAATTGGACTAACAGGGGGCTCCTCTGCAAAGTCTACAAGGCGACGGGCATAGATGCTCTCGGATGAAAAGAAAAACCACAGATGCATCTATGGGTACGGTATCTGTCTAGCCCCGCCTGAGCTAGAAGGCTACGCGTTCAAGCTGTACTGTGATGAATGTGCAGTCAAGGAAATAATGCAGAAGGGAAGAGATATATGGTCGTCTCCGGTGGGGTTCTCATAGCTAAAGAATGATGCAAAAATTCCCCTCACTTTTTTATTTTATTGGGTTTTTAATAAACCACTTCTCCAGCTTCCACAAATCATATGTAAAAAGCAAACTAATTAAGGGGGCGTTGCTATTAAAGAAGTAGTAGGTGTTATAAGAATTTGGGAGAGCTGCTGACGAAGTTTTGCGTACCAACAACCTTCGAGGACAGATTCTTAGACGAACTCGATAAGCTAAATAGAAAGTATAGAGAGTCAAACGTATGCGTTTACGAGGTATACGGCTCGTTCAAGACCATCTTTGGCACGGGTAGGGCTTCAACTATCCTTCCGAAGGTTGATGAAGAGAGGTTTGCAAGACATGTTGAACAGACCCATTCATATGGTATAGAGTTTGCCTTTGCTTTGAACCCTGTTTGTATGAATCTTGTGGAGTATACAGATTGGGGGCGTAAAAGCCTTGACGATCTCCTCACAAAGCTTTCAAGTATAAAGGTTGATACCCTCATAATCGCGATACCTTATCTTATCGAATATGTGGCGAAGAACTACCCTGAGTTCAAGATCAATGCGTCCTCGATCTGCTACATAGATTCGTTAGAGAGGGCTTTAATGTACGAGAGGCTGGGCGCACATAGGCTTACCTTGAATGAAGACATCAACCGCTGCTTTAGACTACTTAAGGTAATAAGGAAAGAAGTTAAAGCAGATCTTGAGGTGATAGCTAACAACGGTGGTCTGCTCAAATGCCCCTTTAAGACCTACCACGACGCTATAAACGCCCACGTCTCACAATACGTAGTGGAAGATAAGGTTGGTTTCACATATCTGCCTTACCCATTCATGAGATGTACTCTTGAAAGGCTGTGCAACCATAAAGAGATCATAAGAGCACCTTGGTTCAGACCTGAGGACATAAAGTATTACAAAGAAATCGGCATCGACTACATTAAGATAGCTGGCAGGGGCCTTCCGGCTAAAGTCTTGCTGAAGCTAATCGAATCTTACCTCTCAGGTAGGTATGATGGAGATATCTACGCTTTGATCGACAACTCTTATCTACACTTCTCAAGGAACATGTTCGATCCAAGTGCTGAACCTCTTCCTCCGCTAAAGATATCAATCGACAACCGCTCACTTGATGGCTGGTATGAACACTTTGTAAAAAACGATCCACCTTGCTTAACCGGATGCATAGGTTGCGATTACTGTGACAGGGTCGCTAAGAAGGTTGTAAAGACAGATCCTGAGTTAGAAAAGAAGTATATAGAGAGGATAAGAGAGATGATTAATAAGTTAGTCTCCCAAAAACCCCCTATTAAACTGAAAGAAAAAGAGGGGGGTGGATTTATCTTGGAAACAGAAGACCCTCCAGTTTGCTTTGGTGAATACCAGATTTGCAGCACTATCTAACACTAATATCTACTTGAGCGAAAAACTATTAAGTAGGGTATTTTAGGTGGGTATCAAGATAAGGGGTGTTGAATAGTGATCTTTATACCCCGTGAAGGAGAGATGGAAGATCTATTTAAGCCTGAAGAGGATCTCATCACATTCGATGCTAGACAGATGCCTTTAAACAGCTATGAGATCACGTCGCCCTCCTCAACCGACCTCTCATACTACAGATCGATGATGGAGAAGCTCGCACCCTCCCTTAAATCCAGCGAAAGCGGTTACGTCGCCGTAGAGTGGAAGAGAAAGAAGAACTGTTTAGTTGTGGTGGCTGAGAGTATAGAGGATAAGATGAAGGCCCTTGCTGAAAGTGGTATTCAAGCAAGCTATGAGAAAATAGAATACAATATGTGGGAACAATCACACCAATTTATTACCGATAGAGGCGAGTTTGAAGGTATCGCTGATCTTATAGTCGAATGCGTAAAAGATGACGACCGATTCTACGTGGCATATGATTGGATGAGGAAGCGTAACGTTTTCCTCTGGGCTACAAAGGCAGCCGAAGATAGGGCAAAATGTATGAGGGAAAAGGGCTTCTTAGCAATAGTAAGGACTTAGCAATAGCGCAGACCTCAACACACATCTGCGATCTTCTTCAGATAGTGGTCACGATATAGCTAAAGAAAAGGGTGAAATTCAACGAGGAATTGCAGCAAGTTTTTAAACATGTTATGTAATAGTAGGAGTTAATGGTCGATGGTTATGGTTGATGATGCTGTACGGTATACAAACTGCACGAAAGGCGGACCTGTGTACGTATATGTAAAGGATGGTAAAATAGTGCGTGTTGAACCGCTTGAATTGAGTCAAGAAGATGCGGAATCTTGGGTCATTGAGGCAAAGGGGAGAAGTTTCGCACCTCCTAGGAAAGCATTGGTTGCCTCTTGGACCTTATCGACAAGAGCCAAAGTTTATGCGCCCAATAGAATTCTTTACCCACTAAAAAGAGTGGACTTTAACCCGAACGGTGCGAGAAACCCAGAGAACAGGGGTAAATCAGCATACGAACGAATCAGTTGGGAGGAGGCTTTAGATATCTTGTGTTCAGAGATCGAACGCATTATCAAAAACTATGGCTCGCCTGCGATACTTACAACACCCTCTTCACATCACAGCTGGGGTAATGTTGGATACAGGTTCAGCGCCTACCACAGATTCATGGCGATGCTAGGCGCCACGTATGCCGACCACAACCCAGACAGTTGGGAGGGGTGGTTCTGGGGTGCAATGCACCACTGGGGCTTCTCATGGAGGCTGGGGATCCCTGAGCAATACGACCTTCTTGAAGACGCTTTAAAACACTGCGAACTTCTAGTCTTCTGGTCTTGCGATCCGCATGCAACACTAGGCACATATGCAGGTAATGAGTCTGTTCCTTGGAGGTTCTGGTTAAAAGAGCTTGGCGTGAGGATGATCTTTATCGACCCATTCTTTAACTGGACCGCGATGAACTTCTGCGATAAATGGCTCGCTCCTAAAGTCGGAACAGACACAGCCTTGGCGCTGGCTATCGCTTACACTTGGATTAAAGAGGACACATACGATAAAGATTATATTGAAAAACGAACTTTGGGCTTTGAAAAATGGCGTGATTATATTTTAGGCAAGGATGACGGAGTACCCAAGACCCCTGAGTGGGCTGAAAAGATATGTGACGTACCAGCCAGAGAAATAAGAGCTTTGGCAAGAGAATGGGCCAGAAAGAAGACTATGCTCGCGATCGGACGAGGGGGAATGGGAGGTGCCTGTAGAGCCGCCTACGGACACGAATGGGCTAGGATGATGGTTTTATTAGCCGCTATGCAAGGACTGGGCAAGCCGGGGAGGAATATATGGGGTACAACAGCGGGAGTGCCCTACAATGCGCAATTTTACTTTCCAGGCTACGCAGAGGGTGGAATATCAGGAGATGCGACCAATACAGCCGCAGCTACTCTTTTGTCTCGAGGCATGACCAAGATTCCTGTCAGATGGACCGTAAATGAGCCGCAAGGGCAACACGTTTTAAGGCTTCTCCTACCAGAAGCTATTCTTAATCCGCCAGTAAAGTGGAGAGGAAAGGGGTTTGCTGGTGCGTATCCTGAAGCGCAGTTTAGAGAGTACAAATATCCTGAGGACGGCTTCCCGACAGCCAAGATGTTCTGGAGGTATGGTACAGCCTACATCTCTACGATGACAGAGACCAATAGGTGGGTTAGAATGTATAGAAGCCCAAAGCTTGAATTCGTAGTTAGCCAAGCGATCTGGTTCGAGGGAGAAGCTAAATTTGCTGATCTTATACTTCCAGCTTGCACAAACTTTGAGAGATGGGATATCGGAGAATGGGCTTCCTCAGGCGGATATACACCGCACTTATCAGATTCGACTAACCACCGGATAATTGTTTTACAGATGAAGTGCATAGAGCCTTTAGGCGAATCAAAATCTGATTATCAAATATTCGTGGACGTTGCGAAAAGATTAGGGTTCTATGAGAAATATACGGAAAATGGTATGACTGAGCTAGACTGGGTTAAGAGGATGTTTGAGGTAACAGATTTATCAAAATACATGACGTGGGAGGAGTTCAAGAGAAAGGGGTACTTCGTTGTCCCACTACCTAAACCATACAAGCCAACACCAGCTTTAAGATGGTTTGCAGAAGCGAGAAAAAGGGACACACCCGACACCGGCTTTACAGGTGGCAGAATCATGGGTCTTCCAGACGGACACGGCTTAGGTACACCCTCAGGCTTACTGGAATTTGAAGCAACTACCTTGAAAAGGTTCGATCCATCGGATCCTGAAAGGCCACCTATACCGAAGTATATACCCTCGTGGGAAGGACCTGAAAGCCCCATTGCGGAAAAATATCCGCTTCAATTAGTATCACCACATCCACGCTATTCGTTCTTCACACAGTATGATGGTAAGGAGAGCTGGATTAACGACATACCTGATCATAGGCGTAAAGGTAAAGACGGGTATTATTACTGGATACTTAGAATACACCCAGAGGATGCGCGTAAAAGAGGGATAGTCGACGGTGACTTGGTTAAGGTCTACAACGATAGAGGAGCCGTTATCTGCATAGCCGAAGTCACTGAAAGAATACGCCCGGGTGTTGTACACTCATACGAGGCCAGTGCCGTATATGATCCTATAGGTGAGCCCGGAGAATCTCCTGATCGCGGAGGATGCATTAATCTACTGACGCCGTCTCGTTTGATGTCTAAAAACGCTAGCGGAATGGCACCAAATTCGTGCATGGTAGAGGTATCGAAGTGGGGGTGAAAGAATGACGAGGTGGGCGATGGTCATTGATATAGATAAGTGTATAGCCTGCTATTCGTGTTTCATTGCTTGCAAAGACGAGTTCTGGGATAACGATTACCCACCCTACTCTTTGGGCATAAAGAGATTGGATCAAACATTGATAAGGCTGATAAAGAGGGAGAGAGGAAAGTTCCCACACGTAAAGGTCGCTTATATGCCAGTTTTCTGTATGCAATGTGCTGATCCTCCCTGCGCTAAAGTAGCTAAAAATAATGCGGTTTATAGTAGAGTGGATGGAGTAGTGATCATAGATCCTCAGAAAGCAGCTGGTCAAAGGGATATAATAGAGGGTTGTCCATATCATGTAGTGAGCTGGAACGACGAAAAACGCATCCCACAGAAATGCACCTTCTGCATTCACCGAATCGAAAGCGGTAAAGTCCCTCGATGTGTTCAAGCTTGCCCAAGCGGGGCTATGATCTTTGGCGACCTAGAGGATGAGCAAAGTGAGGTAAGTAAATTAGTGAAGAGTGGGTTGGCTGAACCATATCACCCAGAGTACAATACTAAACCAAGCGTCTACTACTTAAATCTCCACAGAATGACTAAATACTTCATAGCCGGAAATGTCGTGTTTAAAGACACAGACGAATGTGCAGAGGGTGTCGAGGTAACCCTTATGAACGAGAAGACAGGTGAAAATAAAACTGTAATCACCGACAGCTTCGGTGGCTTCGAATTCGACGGCTTAGATACCGATGTAGTATACCGTTTAAGAATAACATACACAGGCTACGCACCAAAAGAACTAAGCTTAAAAATTGAGAGAAACGACATCTATCTTGGCAACATATTCATAGAAAAGATCCAGTAGCCTCAAAAACCCTCATAATATTTTTTGATCAACTGCCGATCCAAGTAAGATAGCTTATTGCGTTAATGTGAGTTCGCGTAGAACTTCTTTAGTGTGCTGACCGACTTCTTCAGGGGGTAGATACCTAATCTTTAGTTGGCATTCAGAGAACTTGAATGGTATGCCGAGTACCTTTACTTTCTGCCCTTTGTAGGGGATTTCAAGTATCATATTACGATGGATTAATTGAGGATGATTCGCCACTTGTAGTGTATTGTTTACTGGTGCACAAGGCACCCCCGCGGCAACCAAAGCATCTACTAGTTTTGTAGTCTCCCATTCTTGGAGTATTTTGCTGAGTTCTTCTATAAGGCTCTTCCTATTTGCATATCTCTCCTCCTTTGTTGCGTAGAGAGGGTTGTTCAGCAAATTCTCTGCTTTTATAACTTGGCAGAATTTTCTCCAGTGCTCGTCCTCAAATGCCGCTATGAAGATGTAGGAATCTTTGGTCTTAAATACTTGGTATGGTGCTCCGACAGGGGCGGCTGAACCCATTCTCTCCCGTATCTTTCCGGTTATGGAGCTGTAAGCAACCCAGTATCCAGCCCACAGGGAGGCTATATCAAGCATGGAGATGTCGATATATTGCCCCTTTCCAGTTTTCTCTCTATACAATAACGCTGCAACTATTGCTAACGCAGCATAAACGCCAGCACCGTAATCGATGATGGATGCAGGTATCCTCGAGGGTAAACACGGTTCAGGATCACCAGTTAGTGACATTAGTCCAGATTCAGCTTCGATTATTGGATCCCAGGCTGGGCGGCTGCTATATGGTCCGTCTTGTCCATAGCCTGATATTGAGCAGTAAATTATAGTCGGGTTAACTTTTTTGACGCTTTCGTAGTCCAATCCGAATTTCTTTAAGGTCCCTGGTACAAAGTTCTCTACTATGATATCGACTTTTTTGGCTAACTCGATGGCGACCTTTCTTCCTTCTTCGGTTCTAAGGTCTAGGACGATGCTACGCTTGTTTCTGTTATTAACTATAAAGATTGTCTCAAGCATTCCGACCCAGTGTCTTCCTCTATCTCCTCTTCCGGGCACCTCCACCTTAATCACTTCTGCACCGAGGTCGCCAAGAAGCATAGTGCAGTGAGGACCGGATACTTCGTGTGTGAAATCTAGAACCTTTATTCCCTCAAGCGGAGCCGTGATCATCTTTAGATCGTTTCCTTTATCTTACGAAACCAGTTATTAAATGTTTTCTTGGCCTACGGATAGAGTTTTAGACGACTAATATCTGCTACGTCTTTTAATGAATATTCGCAATACGATAAATTATACTGAAGATGCGTGTAATTAAAATAAAGGTTAATAGGCGAAGGGAGCAAATAATAAGTATCTTGAATATAACGAAGAGCTTCACTCGTCGCTGATCTCCGTGGGCCTATCCGCTTAAACCGTTAGGCTCAATTATAAGCAATACGTTAATAAGGGCTAAGTGGTATGTAGGTGCAGAGTTGGTTAGGCTTGCTGTCATCGGCGGCTACCTTGGTGCTGGTAAGACGACGCTGATAGTTTCTCTTAGTAGGAAACTTGTTTCTGAGCGTAAGTTAAGAGTAGCTATTATTACGAACGATCAAGGGGATGTTCTTGTTGACAGTAAGGCTGTGGGATTGGCTGGTTTTCCTTTTGCCGAGGTTCAAAACGGCTGCTTTTGCTGCAGGTTTCCCGATTTTATAACAAAGGTTCATGAGCTCCAGAGTGTAGTTAAGCCTGATTTGATTCTTGCCGAACCTGTTGGTAGTTGCACAGACCTCATAGCGACCGTTTACAACCCGCTTGCAGAATATTATGGAGGGGAGGTAGATCTTGCCCCCTATGTTGTGCTGGTCGATGCGAAGAAGGTGCTTAGCTTAGCTAAAGTAGATGCATCTAAGGATAGACAGTTAGCCCTTATGGCTTGGCAGCTTCAGGAAGCAGACATCATATGTATTAACAAAGTCGATATGATAGATCCTTCAGAGCAGCCTCAGGTACTTGATGCGGTAAAAAGGTTTTATTTTGAGGAGCCGGAGTGTTTGTTTATATCGGCAAAGACTGGCTATAACTTAGATAAACTCTGCGACTATATTTTGAATGGGAGGTATGAGCGAAAGACTGGTGTCGATGTCGATTATGATACGTATGCTGCAGCCGAGGCAGATCTGGGTTGGTTTAACGGTTCCTTCACGCTCCTCTCTGACAAGCCGGTTTCTATGAAGAATGTTCTCTCCCGTCTACTAAGCTGGATTGGTAAGAGTATCGTGGAGAGGAATGGTTGTATCGCGCATCTTAAAATCTTCTTTTCATCAGAGGAAGGTGCTGGTAAAGCTAGCCTACTCGATTTAACTCAAGGTGTAGTCTTTGACTTTGAACCACCTGTCTGCTCAAAATTAGATGTTGTTATAAATATAAGGGCAGAATTAAGCCCCGAGGATCTAACGCGGATCGTTGAAGAGGGGCTCCGAAGAATATTATCAGAATGTTCTCTAAGGTATGAAAACTGGTCTGCTAAGAGCTTCAGACCAAGATATCCTCGCCCCTATTATCGGATATGAATTTGGATGTAGCGTAAAGATTACAAATAGGTGGTTGGTGAGGTAGGTGGAGGTGCTTGATCGATGAATGTTTTTGAATGTATTATGAAGAGGAGGAGCGTTAGATCTTTCGTTCCAGAGCCTGTCAGCGATGATGTCGTTAAAGAGGTGTTAGAAGCTGCTCGCTGGGCCCCCTCCGCACAGAATAGACAAGAGTGGGCATTCATCGTGATCCGAGATAAAGAGGTAAAGAAGAAGATAATGGATGTAGTGATAGATATAGAGTTGAACATTACAAGAACGGCTTGGAATAGGCTTAAAGCTGGGGGTGAGGCATTAGAGACGATGGTGCAAGCGATTAGAAGATCTACAGGAAGGGACATAACAGCCCAGAATATAAAGGATCAGCCCGACCTCGACGATCTACTCACAAAATTCACGATCGATGGTATCACCAGCATGTTCAACGCTGATCTTCTTATAGCAGTCTACCGAAGGGCGGTGGAAGAGCTGAGCCCGACACTTACCAACGCATACGACCTTGGCGCAGCTATAGAGAATATGCTGCTCGTAGCCACAAGCCGAGGACTAGCCTCGGTTTGGGCAGGGGGCTTTGCAAGAAAGGAGACTAAAGTAGAGCACCGAGCTGTCGGTGCAGCTGTTAGAACATTCTATAGGGATAGAATATCAGAGATTCTAAATGCGCCTCCTGAGATGGATCTCTGCGCTCTGGTGTTTATCGGCAAAGCAGCTGTAGAGCCGCCTGCACCACCGAGAAAACCGCTCGAACAGATAGCGTTCCTCAACACTTGGGGTAACCCTTGGAAGTGATTACGCTCCGAAGATAAGATCTCTACACGGACTCTCCTATGCTTCGGCTTCGTAGTCAAGCAGATGCTCTTCTTCCTCAGAAATCTCCTTACCGAGATGTCTGTAGACCCCAATCTTTAACGCTTTGTAGGGTAGTAGCGCGCATTTTATTCTTGCTGGGTTGAGTCCAAGGGTCTCTATGCCGAGCGCATCTAGTATCTCTTTTTTGGTGAAGGAGAGAAGGTCATCTAGCTTCTTTCCTTTTAAGAGTTCTGTCATAAGTGATGCTGACGCGGTGCTTATGGCGCATCCTTTACCTTTGAACTTTATGTCTTCTACCTTCCCATCTTTATCCAGCTTGATGTATAGTTCGACGTCGTCGCCACAGAGTGGGTTAGATTCCTGCACCTTTATTTGAGCGTCTTCGATGCTCCCGTAGTTTCTGGGATTGCGGTAGTGGTCGATTATCCTTTCGCGGTAAAATTCTGAGCTCATAGTCTGAATATGCGCCTCGCCTTATATAGCCCTTCTACCAAAGCATCTATGTCGCTCTCGCTGTTATAGATGTAGAAGCTCGCTCTAGCTGTTGCTGCTACACCAAGTTTGTTCAAGAGTGGTTGGGCGCAATGGTGCCCTGCTCTAACAGCAATACCCTCTTCATCAAGAATACTCGCCAAGTCATGTGGGTGTATGCCGGGTAAGTTAAAGGAGATTACGGCGCAGCGCTTATCTAACTCTCTCGGGCCATAGATCTTTATATCTGGGACTTCTGAGAGCCTTTTTAGAGCGTAATCAGTCAACTTAACTTCATGTGCTCTGACTTTATCCATTCCTATCGAGTTCAAGTAATCTATGGCTGCACCTAAACCTATAACGTCTGCTACGGAGGATGTTCCCGCTTCAAACTTCCACGGCAGCTCATTCCACTCAGCACCACCTAACCACACTCTACTTATCATATCTCCACCACCTAAGAAGGGGTTCATCTCCTTCAGCAGATCTCTCTTGCCATAAAGAACACCCACACCTAAGGGCCCTAAGGCTTTGTGCCCAGAGAATGCTAGGAAGTCACATCCGATCTCTTTCACATCCACAGGCATATGCGGTACGGATTGCGCTGCATCCACAATCGCTATGGCGCCGACTTTATGCGCCTTCTCCACAATCTCTTTCACGTCGTTTATCGTGCCGAGAACATTTGATGCGTGTGTTATGCTCACGATCTTCGGCCCTAGGTTCAGAAGCCTATCTACCTCTTCTTCAACGAGCAGACCCTCTTCGTTGAAGGGTATGTAATCGATCTCGGCTCCGGTATGCTTGGCGATTAGCTGCCAAGGGACGATGTTGCTGTGGTGCTCCATCTCGGTCAATAGTATTCTGTCTCCTTTCTTTAGGTTTTGTAGTCCCCAGCTATAGGCTACTAGGTTTAGGGCTTCTGTGGCGTTTCTTGTGAAGACTATCTCTGAATCTTTTGCGTTTATGAACTTTGCGACCTTCGCCCTAGCGTTCTCGTAGGCTTCTGTTGCCTCTATGCTCAGCCTGTAGACGCCTCGGTGCACATTTGCGTTGTAGTTTTCGTAGAATTCGCGTATCGCTTCTATAACTTGGCGCGGTCTTTGTGTTGTGGCTGCGTTATCGAGATAGATGAGTGGTTTGCCGTAGATTCTTCTTTTGAAGATAGGGAAGTCCCGCTTTATTACTTCTGGGTCGAGTTGGTCGGTGCACATATTTTACACTCTCTAACTTCTCCTACCTCATATAGATAAGTGTGCTTTTGCCCTATTAAAGACATCTATCCACATGCTCCAGCTGAGTCTGCCTGTCTGGGTGTTCTGGCGGCTCGGATGGTAAGAGTCGATTAGGGTTTGTCTACCTAAGTCGATTAGTTGGCCGTGTTTGAAAGCTAGGTTCTTTGAGCCTGTGATCTTAAGATAGGTGTCGTGTGCCAAACGCCCAAGCGCTACGACTACACTAACATCCCTGAGTATCTGGAGCTCAGCCTTGAGGTACTTTGAGCAGTTTTCGACTTCGCTCTTCAGCGGCTTGTTGGCTGGTGGCACGCATCTGACTACTGCTGTTATGTATGCGTTGAAGAGCTTTAAGCCGTCGTTCCGTGAGATACTTGTGGATTGGTTCGCGAAGCCTGTCTCGTAGAGCGCTTTTATGAGCCAAGCGCCTGAGCTGTCGCCTGTGAACATGCGGCCTGTTCGGTTGCCTCCGTGTGCTGCTGGTGCTAGGCCTATGATGAGTAGCTGTGCGTATGGGTCTCCGAAGCCGGGCAGGGGTTTGGCCCAGTATTCTTCTCCTCTGTAGCGTTTTGGTGGGTTGAGTGCGACCCTGACTCTGTGTTCTGTTAGCCTTGGGCAGAGGTTGCAGCTGATGATCTGTTTTGATAGGGCTTCTAGCGCCGCTTCTCTATCCAACCCGCTCTTCTTTCTTCTCCAGATGTCTTATACGCTTTTATTCGCTTTGGTTTTGAAAGGTTTATATGTGCCTACGGTATCATAGGTATATCTGTGAAGATATTTTAATGAAATGTAAACTATGTGGTTTAAGCCGCATCTTCCAGAACGAGAAGGTGAACGGTAGCCGATACTACTTATGCACCGATTATAAGCAAACTTTTACTGAGGACGACCGATTCCCAGATATGAGTATCAAATTCGAGATTGTAACTACAGCTCTAAACCTATACTTTAAAAGCCTAACGATTAGAAAGGTTCAACAGCAGATATCTAAGTTATACGGCGTTTATGTGAGATCTGTAGCCGTATGGAAGTGGATTATGAACTATTCGAGGATGGTGGCGGATTCCGTCGAAAGCAAGCCCGAGCTTCCAGGTAAGTGGCACGTTGATGAGACTGTAATCAAGTTTAGAGCAAAGTGGTTCTGGGCCTCGATAGATCGGGATACGAAATTCTTAGTCTCAACACACCCGTTTAATGACAGAACGCGCCACTTAACAACTTGCAGAACGCCTACGCAACAAGCTAAAGTAGATACAGTGAACAGGTGGTATGACCTGATTAAATTAGCGATTATATGAAACGGGGGGTGCTGGATGAAGCGCGTATTGGTCAGCTTACCCGATAAGGTCTATGAGATTATACAAAAGGAGTTAAAGGGGACGATGGGGGAGAGTAGTAGTGAAATTGTGAGAGCTATCATCGTAGCTTACCTATCTGAGAAGGGATACTTAGAGAAGAGTCGAGGTGACTAGATGGGTAGAAAGAAGAGGAAACCACCAAAAGAATTAGCTGAAGGAATAAATTTGCTAAGTGACTCGCCGATAGAGCTATTAGACGAGAAAGGCATCATAACTCACGAAGAGTGGGATCGTAGGATAAAGATGAGGATCGAGGAGATAGTGAGGCTTGCCACTTATAGAGAATTTGAGGAAGGAGCACCATATGACTTGGCATAAGATCGTCATCGGTGATAGTAGAGATATGAGGGAAGTTGAAGATGAGAGTGTTCATCTAATCGTCACTTCACCACCTTACCCTATGATAGAGATGTGGGATGATATGTTTAGGAGGGTCGGATGTAAGACTTATGATGAAATGCACGAATACTTAGCAGATGTATGGAAAGAGTGTTACCGCGTTCTAATAGAAGGAGGGATAGCCTGCATAAACATCGGGGACGCTACAAGAACCGTAAACGGTAGGTTTAGGCTCTTCCCGAATCATGCGAGGGTAATAGAACACTGTGAAAAGATAGGCTTCACCACCCTCCCCTATATTCTTTGGAAGAAGCCAACGACTAAACCGAAGTATAAGGGGAAAGGGGCGTTCTTAGGGTCAGGCTTTCTGCCACCTAATGCCTATGTTACCTTAGATTGTGAATACATCTTAATCTTTAGAAAAGGAGGTTTGAGGAAGTTTAAGCCGAACGATTCAAACCGCTATATGAGTAGGTTTAGTAAGGAGGAACGGGATAAATGGTTCACGCAGATATGGGATGATGTGGGTGAAAAGCAGAACCTCAGCGAGGTTGAGAGGAGAGCAGCATCCTTCCCTGAATCGATACCTTATAAGCTGATAAGGATGTTTTCAATAATAGGCGATACCGTGTTAGACCCCTTCTTAGGAACAGGGACAACCACTAAGGTGGCTTTAAGTCTTGGCAGAAATAGCATAGGCTATGAAATAGATAAGTCCCTCCTCCCTGTTATTAACAAAAAGATAGGATTAAGTGAGGCGAGGTTGACAGGAGATAAAGTAGAAGTGATCATACGTGGAGGTTGAACACACCCTCAAAAAAGTGGGAGAAAAATTATGGATACATTTCTCTTCTCAGTCATAACAGAAGAACTTTTTCTCAACTAAAAGGAAAGAGGTTCGTGGTTAGAATAGGAATGAAGTCTTATTTGAGAGGCAGCTAGATTCGCAAGGAAGACTCTACCTTAGTACAAGACCTCTGCAAATATTCAAGGATGGTGATAAGCTTATTATTTCATTTGAAGATGATGGTCTAACAATTAAGAAGGTAGCCGATTAAAAATCTACATCGATTTCGAACGCGTCTTTCTTCTTCTTATAATAGATAACCTTTTCGGCTTGTAATTCCTCCATCAGAGATGGTTTAGCCTTGTAGGTTGAGGGCTTTATGGATACAGAAAACCCACCTATGTAACCATCTATCCCTTTTGCTTCCTCCTCTGGTGTGGCTAACCTATATGATACGCCTTTAATTGAAGCTATTTTCTTTAAAATAGCTTCCTGGAAGCGTAGCCCAACGAACGTTTTAACAAGTACCAAGTCTTCGACCCACTCTTTAACAGTCTTCTCATCTATATTTTTGATCGCCATTTCAAGAACTCCTAACATACGTATTATCCTCTTTGTGGCAACCTCTATTGCGTCAGGTCTCTTACTTAAGTACCAGTTCTTCCAGCCTTCATACGTCTTATAAGGGCATTCGTTTATCAAATCTGATAGCTGACCTACAACAGCAGGTCTTGTGCCTTGTGCGAACTGGTTTGCTAGGTTTATTATTGGCCCTATATATTTGGGGAATTTCTTACTCCTACCCACTGAAAGTTCCGTAAGCTCATCTATGCTAATCTTTATTTTGGTCACACACCACCTATCCATAGGTTCTTATATTAACCGTTTTGATCTAACTGAGTTTTTCAACTCGCTTGTTCAAGTCTTTGCTTCTCTAATTGCTCTAATAACTTGACTTTAATCCTTCCTTTTTCTTCAAGCCCGTAATGTGTATCAGCATAAATCTGTATGGCTCTTTCCACAAGCTTCGCTATCTTTATGCCGTCTCGGTTAGTGATCTCCTTTGCCATCTTATAGATTTTGCTCCTTTAGCGTAACCGATGCAGACCCATCTTTAGGTATGCTACCACCAAAGAAGAGGTAAGGAGTGTTCAAAGAGTTAGACCATAAGTTTTAGTCCCGAAAGAGCTCGAGTGCATCGATATATTGGAAATAAAAGGCATCACAAAAAGCAACACCACATAGGTAACGCAAGAACCTGGTGTTGAAAGGTTTATAATGCGACCGCCTCTACCTTTTGGGGTGTTCAGAGATGGAGAAGACACCTGATTTCGTGTACGGTGTGGTTAGAGCTCTAGATGTTAAGGAGAGGAGTATCCACGAATTGCTTCTTGAGATGTCTGATCTGTCTTTTCAAGGTAGGGCGTTAGGCGAAGCTTACAGGGTGTTGATCGATATGTTCAGCGATTCTGGGAACACGATTTTCCTAGGTTTGGCTGGCTCTATGAGTACCGCTGGTATGTGGAAGATCATTAAGTGGCTTGTGGAGGAGAGGTATGTTGATGTCGTTGTTTCGACTGGCGCCATTATAAGTGAGGATATCTTCGAGGCCATGGGCTTCAAATACTACAAAGTAAACCCATGCATAGATGACGCGCTTCTCCTAAGATACAAGTACGATAGGTTCTACGATACGGTTGCGAGTGAACTAGAATATAGGAAGATGGAGTCCTTGATCGAAGAGTTTGTGGAGACGCTGGCGCATCGCGATAAAATATATTCTACTGCTGAGTTTCTCTACGAGTTCGGCAAGTATCTTAATGAGAAGGGCATCGACAGTATCGTAGCGGCGGCTTATAGGGCTAAGGTACCTGTATTCTCGCCTGCGCTGGTCGATAGCGGCTATGGGATGGGGCTGCTTTTGGCGCATCGGAGGGGTCATGGGATAGTGCTCGACATGGTGAAGGACTTTTACCAGCTCGTTGAGATCGGTAGGTTGGCGGAGAAGCTTTCAGCGATATATGTGGGTGGGGGTGTGCCGAAGGACTACGTGAACCTAATGACGGTTGCGCAGACACTGATAGCTGAGGCTGAGGCGAACATTAGCGACTACTACAAGAGCTTGGAGTATGTGGTGCAGTTTACAACAGATATGGCGCAGTGGGGTGGTTTGAGTGGTGCGACGCTTGAGGAGGCTGTGAGCTGGGGTAAGGTGGCACCGACCGCTAAGAAGAAGATGGTAAATGTCGATGCTACAATAGCCCTACCACTCATAACACACGGTTTGAAGGTTGGTGGGGTGAAGAGGATGAAACCGAAAGATGTGATCTCGGTGATAGAGGAGCAGAGAAGGTTAATTGAGTGAGCATCAATAATCTTCCCCCAGCCAAAGTCGCATCCTTGCTACATCTTAAATAGGAGTAGGGGTTTAGACGAGGTGTGGTCTACTATAAGGCGCACGTTGGCTGCCCCAACCCGGCGATAGTGGATAAGAACGGTAGGAAGGTCGGGAGATTTCACGCAGTGTATATTCGCGAGTCCACACCTCGGGGTAAGCGTTGGCGTAAAGTGGGTTGGATGTGCATAGACTGTAGGGGCTTCATACCCTTAGATGCTCCTGAGGCGAGGATACTGGAAGCAGGTAAGAGGATAAAATAGTGTTTTTATTCTATGACGGTCATCGTGAGGGTTGACCGGACCTCGGGTAGGCCTCGGATCTTTTCCGTTATTGTCTCCTTTAGAGCTTCGATGGTATCAGCCTCGAGAACCACAACTAGATCATACACTCCAAAGACAAAGTAGGCTTCTTTTACATTCGGCGTGGTTCTGAGTTTTTGCAGGAGGTAGGTTTCTGTACCTACATCCGCATTTATCAGCACTATCGCCTTAGGCAACTCTACACACTACATATACTATTTCCAATGCGGTATAAAAACTCATATGTTTACAACTTTTCTATACTCAAAAGAACCTTACCAATAGGGCTGCATTTCTCTAAATATTTATCTAAGCGCGTAGCTAAGTTAAAGTGGTGGAAGGGGGCTGTTTAAGAAGATACTTGTTGCTGTAGATGGTTCGACTTACGCTGAGCACGCAGTCGAATACGCAGCCGTGTTAGCTAAAAAGTTCGATTCAGAGTTAGTTCTTATCCACGCAGTAGTCAACCCGATGTATGCATATGAGGGGATCTTAGTCAGCCCACCTCTAGAGCAGCTTGAGCTGGCTGGTAGAGAGGTTCTGAATCGAAGCAAGCGCGTGGCTGAGAAAAGCGGTGTGCAGGTTAAGACTAGGCTTGTTATTGGTCATCCAGCTGAAGAGATAGCAAAGGTTGCTAACGAAGAGGGCTTTGATCTACTCGTGGTTGGAAGTAGAGGGTTGAGTACTGTCAAAGCCTTTCTCCTTGGCAGTGTTTCTGAGAAGCTAAGTAGGTTTGCAAAGTGCCCCGTGCTGATCGTTAAGCCCGGGTGGAAGGTTACTGGGTAGCTTCTCAGCATTTATGTCTATCTTTATGTATAAAACAATAGGTGGAACCACATTTTGAGCACCTATAGTAGTAGGAGGTAGAGAGGTCTCTACCACACCACTTACAAGTGAGCTTGCGGCTTTCAGCTACTTCAATCAAGCCTTCTATATTTAATAAATGATCGAAGTAAATAATAAATTTTACTGGCGATTGCTGCATTAGGTTTAAAATTGCCTTTTGTTCCCTTGATACGTTTTTCTTCTATTTAAAAGCAACAGCTCTTCTTCAGATAAGGAAAAGGGTTAGTGTAGTGCCGCTAGGGTTGATTTGAGTATATGTAGGTGATTGATGCTTATGCTAAGAGGGTAGCCGAATACCACCTCGTTGACACCGAGATTCCTCATAGAGTTTAGGTAGTTTGGTAGCGCTGATGCGTGCATAGTTATCGTTAAGGACTTAACAAGATCTTCGGAAACAACCTTTTCTTCACACTCTCCTTGCGTTAGATTCTTATAGTAGGTTAGGGCCCGCTGATACTCTGCCTCCAGATTAAGGTCTCTCGCAAGCGCCCTAGTACCACCTAACAGTATCTTTAGAGCAGCCCGCCTAACATAGGCAAACATATCAGCCTCAAAATTTTCATAGATGTAAGAGGGTGCTGAGATCCCGATCTCCTTACGGTCTTTAGCTGGGCCCATCTTCTCTAAAGCCCATCTTACCGCATCTGGGCTACAGTGGTTAAGAAGCACGCCATCAAAATACTCGGCTAAGGCGAGGGTCCTCGAACCCTGAGCGCCAAGCCAAATCTTAACACGACGTATAGAAAGATCATCTTTAATCGATTTAAGAGTGTGCATCAGAAGGTTCAAGAAGGCGCTATGCGATATCTTATGCCCAAGACCCTCCAGCACCCTCCTATCACCAAGACCTAAGCATAGGTCGAAGCGCTCTCCAAAGCGCTCAACCAACTCCAACACCCTACTTTTGATTTCATCTACACTATAGATGTAGGGGCTCAGTGCTCCGACGCCGACCCTCAGATACACATTAGCAGCAGCCACCACAGAAGCCGCTTCAAAGGGGTCTCTGCCCCTCACCGAGTAGGAGACCCAAACTCTCCTGATCCTGCTACCAACCGTAAGTGAGGCGATCTTTCTAGCCTCGTCCAAACCCTCCCCGACATTTAGGGCTAGCCCGAAGATCAAGCGGAAGCACGCTTAGAGAAACCTAGAAGACGCTAGGGTTAGCCTTTTAATAAGTCCCTTTTGGAAAGCGTTTCTATGAGCCAGCTAATGCCATGAGTCGTTATCCTATACTTTACGCCTTGATCGGTCTGAACCCTCTCCACTAAGCCGCCCTTTACAAGCTCGCTGAGTCTTGAGCTCACGGACTTCGGATTCAAGTTGGTGCTCTGCTGAATCTCACTTACGAGGAGCGCGTCAGAAGGCGACCTAGCGGTCTGATGGCCTATCTTAGCAGCGACTAGCTGAAGAGCGACCTTCTCCTTATCACTCAGTTTCACACCTTCAAACCAGACCCTAGGCCCTTCTGGTGTGATTTTAATCACCTTCTCAAACTTTTCAACAAGCTCCTTTGTAGAGTAGCTTAGATAGATGCGCTTAGCAAGGTCTATAGTCGGTATCTGCTTATGGAGGAACTCATCCACCTGTGCGGCTATAACCTCAGGCCTACCTGAAAACTCGACTCTCAGATCACCAAGAGTGATCGTAACACTAACTTTAGGCTCCTCAGACAACCCCATCACATCACATCTAAAACTACGCCTCTGCAATTAAGCTTTGCGCATACTTTATCCGAAGCTACTGTGAGACGCAAGCCGCACAGCCGCAGCCAAATCCTCAACCGAAAAGCCTAGAAGCTCCGCTCCGCTAATCTTTACCGCCTCTGCAATGATTGGCTCAAAATCTGAGGTTAAGCGGACGCCCTTAAGAGCTTGCTCAATATTTTCTATCGCATCTTCTGGGTAGAGGAAAAAATCTCCATATATTTTAGCGCTCTTGATAACATCACCTTCTACTTCTAATGCGACTTTGATCAGCTTACCACCCTTCACCTTATATTCTGATCTAAGGAGCATAGGGCTCACCTCCTTGCGATCCAGTCCCAAGATGAGAAGCGCTTACGATATTCTGAGGCAAGGTCGATTTCAGATTGAGTGACTGTGGACGGGCGTATCTCTACGTTAAAGAATTCTGCAAAGCCTTTGCGGAGCGCCTCTTTGATATCGTCCAAAGTTATATTACACGAAACCTCGCGATAGATGGTCGTAACCCTATCTTCAACCGCTTTGATCGCCTTATCACTAACCTTCTCTTTACTAACCTTCAAAACCTTAAACATAGTCGGGATATCTGTCTTCAGCAGAATCGTGCCGTGCTGCAGAATAACACCACGCCTACGTGTCTGAGCATTACCCGAAATCTTCTTTCCATTAACTACTATGTCGTTTATAGGCTTAAATTCAGCATTTATACCTAGTTTCCTAAGCCCCTCAACGAGCGCCTCACATATGACCCTGTAAGACCCTTGGATGTCTGCGAAGAAGCGCTTTGCTTTGAGCTCCTCTTCAGAAGCGACGAGACTATATGTTAGTTCCCCGCCCCATTCGTGGTAGACAGCACCGCCTCCCGTTATCCTACGTACCACATCAACACCAAGAGCCTTACACGCTTCGAGATTAACCTCTTCTTCTAGGCTCTGAAAGTAGCCTATTGAAACTGCCGAAGGTTTCCACGTGTAGACCCTCAGCGTTGCAGGAACCTTATCTTCTATACGTAGTGCGAGAATAGCTTCGTCGAGAGCCATATTCCAGTATGCGTCTCCGTCACCAGTATCTAAGAAGCGCCAAGTCATCATCATCACCCACCTACTCTAGTCCATTAGTTAAAATTTATCCTCAACTTGTAAGACTTAATAGGTGCTGTGACCACTCTATTTTGTAGGCCGGTGGTAAGGGGTGTATGAACAGGCGTCCAGCGCTCTACACCCAGCTCTCCTAGGCGAGCCTGAGCCCGGCGGTAGGGTGAGATGTAGGCTGTGTGCTAGGCTGTGCAGCCTACCTGAGGGCAAAGTAGGTTTTTGTGGTGTTAGAATTAACAAGGGGGGTAGGCTATATTCACTGAACTACGGCAGATTGGTTGCTATGCATGCTGATCCTATAGAGAAGAAGCCCCTCAACCACTTCCACCCAGGCTCATATGTATTTTCGATAGCTACGGTTGGATGTAACTTCGCTTGCCAATACTGCCAGAACTACGATATAAGCCAGAGAAGAGTGGTACGAGAACCCTTTACACCCATAGAGCGGGTCCTTGAGCTGACCCGAGCATACAGATGTCAAGGTGTGACCGGTACATATAACGAACCTACGGTAGAGGTTGAATACCTTATCGACTTGATGAAAGAGGCTAAGAAGAGAGGTTACTTCACAACATGGGTTTCTAACGGTTACCTAACACCAGAAGCCGTAGACCTAATAGCGCCCCATCTTGATGCGATTACAGTAGACTTTAAGGGATCGGGTAACCGAGAGTTCTACCGAAGATACATCCTAGTACCATCTGCTGAACCGATCTTCGAAGCCCTCAAGCTGCTCAAAGCGCGTGGAGTCCACATAGAGGTCACAGACCTCATCGTACCTGTGCCGAACGGTGCTGAAATCGAAGATATTAGGAAGCTTGCTGAGTGGATTGCCACAAACCTCGGTGAGGAAACACCATTTCATCTACTCAGATTCCACCCAGACTACAAGATGCTCGACACACCTCCAACACCCTTCGAGATCTTAAAGAGAGGTCGGGAAGTAGCTATGGAGGCGGGTCTAAAACACGTCTATCTGGGAAACGTGCCTAACGGAGAGTATGAAAACACCTACTGCCCGTCTTGCGGAGCGCTTTGCATCGAGCGAAGAGGTTTCTGGGTGGTCAAAAAACGATTGAAGAACGGTAACCAATGTCCATCTTGCGGTAGGAGGCTTAACATAGTTACTTAGATCTACGAAGATAAAAAATTCCGAGAGCATAAATATAGATTTTCCAGATGCTGCGTTGGTGTTAAAGATGCATCTGATAATCTTCGGTCCACCCGGCTCTGGTAAGGGCACGGTTTCAGAGGAGGTTGCTAGAGTATACGGCATTACCCACATATCTACTGGCGATCTGCTTAGGGAGCACGCCGCTAAAAAGACAACATTAGGGGTGAAGGCGAAGGAGTACATGGATAGAGGCGAGCTCGTGCCAGACGAGTTGGTAAATGAAATCCTGAAGGAAGCGTTATCTACAAGTGAATGTAAAAGAGGCTTCATACTTGACGGTTACCCTAGGACAGTTGCTCAAGCCGAAGAGTTGGAAAAGATCTTGAGCGAGCTAGGTCTACACATCGATTGGGTGATTAACCTAAATGTTTCTGACGAAGAAATCGTAAAGAGGCTCTCTACTAGAAGAGTCTGCAAAGCATGTGGAGCGGTCTATAATTTAGTGACCAATCCTCCGAAGGTTGAGGGGGTTTGTGATAGGTGTGGCGGCCCATTAATACTTAGAGACGACGATAAGCCAGATGTAGTCAAGACCAGAATTCAGACCTACGTTAAAATGAGCGCGCCTGTGCTTAACTACTATGTTATGAGAAACAAGGTTTTGAATATAGATGGCTCTGGAGATGTAGCGACAGTTAGGGCTAGAGTGCTCCAAGCCTTAGAAGAAAAAGGCGGATGCAAGACATTAGGCTAGGAGCAGCCTCAACTTAGCCTCTATCACTTGGCGCGGTACCGCGCCAATTAGCCTATCTACCACTTCACCATTGCGTGCAAAGAGTAGTGTAGGTATACTCATAATACCGTATTCAGCCGCTACGGCTGGGTTCTCATCAACATTCAGCTTACCGAAGACCACCTTACCAGCATAGTCTGAGGCGAGGTCCTCTATCACTGGTGAGATCATTTGGCATGGTCCGCACCAAGGTGCCCAGCAGTCAACCACGACAACAGGATACTGCTTGATAAAATCGTAGAAGGTTGCGTCGGTAACCTCAACTGGCTTGCTTGGGTAATTCTTCTTAGACTCTTGTTCAGAAGCCTTCCTCATCAGCTCAAACATCTTCTTTCTCTTTAGATCTTCTAGTTCATCCAACTTATGTCGCCTACTTAGCCTTCTCCGCTCACTATTAAAGAGTTACTTATAGTTTAAATTCAACCATCTCCTCTCTCTTAAGCCGCTCCCTCATTATGCACCTATCCATAATCACAATTAACCCCGCTTCTTTTGCAACTTGCGCCGCCTCCTTATTCACCACACCTTCCTGCATCCAGATCGCCTTAACCCTACCATACTTCTTACGAATCTCCACCGCCTCCTCCACTACTGGTGGCACATCTTCAGACCTCCGAAATATGTCAACAACCTCTATGCTCGCTTTAAGATCCTCAGGCAGATCTTTTAGCGAAGGGTAGGCTCTTTCACCGAGGATTTCTTCAGCATTCGGGTTTATAGGTATGATGCGGTACCCCTTTGACTTAAGAAACTCAGCAACCTTATAGCTGTCCTTTTGAGGGTTTCTTGATAACCCGACTACTGCTATTGTACGGCACTGTAGAACCTTCTCAACATCATCCAAAAACTACCACATCCAATATTCTTAAGCTTTCAAAACATAGTCAATGAACTGCTCTTCAGGGAGTGCGCCGACAAACTCGATCTTATCATTGATGATCGTCTTAGGCACAGCCATAACCGAGTAGCGGTTGGCTAGGTGTGGAAACTCTATTGACTCCACCATATCAGCAGTTATATTGGGGTTTTCTATTGCGAGCTGGTGGGCTACGCGCACCACTTTGGGGCAGTAGGGGCAAGTGGGTGTAACGAAGACTTGTATGTGGATAGGTTTGGTTATGCTCTTCACCTTATTTAGAAGCTGAGGAGGTAGCCTTGATTTCCCCTTTGAGACGTCGACTATATCTTCGATTAGAGTTGTGAACTCGTAGCCCGAGGGGATGCCAAAGAATCGGACCTTATATTCATCTTTACCACTCAATATTGTGGCCGGGATCTTATCTACACCGAACTCCTTAGCCTTCTCCGCCTCCGCCACGAAGTCATAAACCTCAAGATGAATCTTCTGAGATAAGGCGACCAGCTCCTCCAAGAGCATTCTGGTCTCCTTACAGAACTCGCATTCAAAGTCCTGCGTAAAGTAGCGTATCTTGACCTCGCCTTCGAGGTTTTGTGCAAAGATTCGGGAAACCTTAGCCTTGAGGTCTTCGTTTAAAAGGCTCATACAAGATTTTATGGGTAAATTCTTTATAAATATTTTTAGCATAAGGTGTATGGGATGTCTGGTAGATACAGCGTAAGCAGAGAGGTAGACGACCTCAAAGCCTTCATGAAGAAATTAAACGATGAAGCGAGTAACGGTGCGCTGATAGTAGTAGAGGGGCTTAGGGACGAGGAAGCACTTAGGAGCCTCGGCTTCTCAGGGACCTTCTTCCTACTCTGCCGCGGCGGCGGGTTAAAACGCCTCCTCACCATAGCGCCAGCATTTAAGAAGACGATCATCTTAACCGATCTAGACCGCAAAGGCGGGGCATTAGCCGCTAAAGTCGTTGCGACGCTTCAAAGCAAGAATGTCCGCGTAGACCTATTCTTCCGCAAAGAGCTAAGGAGTATAATGCGGGGTAGGATTCGAAGCATACAAGACCTTAAAAAATTCGAAGACTATTTTTAGGCTCTACTTGCTATTAGAGGCGATCCAGAGATCAAGCAGCTTCTTAGCTTCACTATCATCTATCTGCTTCGGCGGGTGCTTCATCAACCAAGCGCTAGCCTCTATCAGTGGACCACCTATCCCCCTATCTAACGCTAACTTGCAGCACCTTATGGCATCCACAGCTATACCAGCTGAATTCGCCTTATCATCTACCTCCAGCCTAAGCTCTATCGTGAAAGGTATGTTGGCGAACATCCTTCCTTGAATTTTAATAAACGCTATCTTAGTGTTACCTAGTTGCGGTATGAAGTCACTCGGACCAACGTAAATCTTATCTTCAGGCAGCCTCTTCGGGAGGACGCTTTGAACCGCTTCAGTCTTTGAGATCTTCTTCGACTCAAGCCTCTCTACCTCTTTCAGATTAAGGAAGTCTGTGTTCCCGCCGACATTTATCTGGTATGTCTGGTCGACTACTGTACCTCTATCGGCACAGAGCTTCGCTAAGGCTCTGTGGACGATAGTAGCACCGACCACAGCCTTTATGTCATCACCGATCACAGGGATACCTTTTTCAGCAAAGCGGTCAGCCCAAGTCTTGTTTGATGCTATGAATACTGGTATGCAGTTGACGAAGCCACAACCAGTTTCTAACGCTACATCAGCCCAAAACTCAGTAGCCAGCTGGCTACCCACGGGTAGGTAGTTGACGAGCACCTCGGTTCTACTCCTCTTTATCTCGTCTATGATCTCCCGTTTCAAAACGTCTACAGGGCGCTGATTCCGTATGGGCTTTATCTTATTCTCCACATATATTCCTACACCATCTAGGATAGGTGACTCCTTGACTATTACATCACAATCCGAAACTTTGGGGACCCATCTTACCAAGTTAGGCTCTTTGTATATGGCTTCTGAAAGAGGTTGCCCAACTTTGTTCTCACCAACGTCGAAGGCGCTGGTGAAGATTATGTCCTCAAGCCTATAACCCCCAATCTCGTGATGCATCAAACCTATCTCTGATTCGCCTGTAGTCTTGTAGTATTCTATGCCTTGCACGAGAGCGCTTGCACAGTTCCCCACACCAATAATCCCGACTCTTATCTTACCCATGCTAACTGGGGTTCACAATAAATCATATATAAAATCTTAGCCACAAATTCGTATCTGCAGAATAACAGCACATAGTAGGAAGGCTTTGGTAGGTCTGCACAATTTTAGATAAAGCTGTTTATTATTACTGGTATCATTTATATATAGAATAGCTTTTTATCGCCATTACTAAAGTATAATTACTCAAAGATGAGTGCTGCAGAGGTCCTTACAGACACCAAAGAGAGTGTGGTACCAAACATCTGTAGGATATTCAGCAATCCGACAAGATATAAGATACTGATCCTACTTGATAGGGAACCCAGAACCTTCACTAATCTTATGAAGACATTATCCTTAAACCCTAAGGTCTTAAATGACCACTTGAATGTTCTGATCACAAACAAGATCGCCGTCAAATCATACCCCTATAAGTTATACACATTGACCCCGCTCGGGCACATCGTAAAAGATGCTTTAGCTGAGTTGCGTAACAAGTTGGAGGAACCTTTAAGAACGGTCGGGAAGATGGGGATGGTGTAGAGGTGTGAAACTGGACCGAAGCAGCCTCAATATAGGAGAGGTGGTGTTTAGAATATGCACCTAGAATGTGATCCAAACAAGCTCAAAATAGAAATTATCGGAAAGGAAAAACCGAACTTCCCGATGGACATCGGAGAAATGTATGAAGGAGAGCGTGTACGCCGACCGGATATGCAAGTCGAATTTGGCGGCCCTGACGTACCTAAGAAGTGGGAGATAGTATTAACTAGGAAGCCGGAGGAGATCGAAGACGGGAAGGTTATTCTAATCGGTCCAGATTTGAACGAATTGAAGCAAGGCGGAAGCTACCCGCTTGGGATACTCGTAGAGGTAGCTGGTGAAAAAGTAGAGAAAGATCTTGAGGGCGTGCTAGAGAGGCGTATACACTATTTCCTAAACTATGTAGAGGGTGTGATGCACCTAAACCAAAGATACGATATTTGGATCAGAATAAGCAAGAAGGTTTACCAGAAGGGGCTTAATTCACTATTCTGGTTGGGTAAGGCACTCATCTGGCTCTACAAACAAAGCTTTCCAGTAATAGAAAAGATACAAGTAACCCTAACAACCGACCCTGAAACAGTTGAAAAATTCCACCAATATGCCATGGAAGTTTGGGCTGCTAGGGATAAGCGGGCTAGAGAGCTTAAAGATGAGGATGTTGAGGAATTCTACGGCTGCGTCATGTGCCAATCATTCGCACCCACGCACGTCTGCGTCATCACACCCAACCGCATAGCCTCCTGCGGCTCCATAAGCTGGTTTGATGCGAGGGCAGCATCTAGAGTAGATCCCAAAGGGCCGAACTTTCCCATACCAAAGGGCCAGTGCCTCGATCCGATAAAAGGCATCTATAGTGGTGTGAATGAAGCTGTATCAAAGAAGTCTCTTGGGAGTATAAAGCAAGTAGCATTATATACAGCATTCGAAACCCCGCATACATCATGCGGCTGTTTCGAGGGAATAGCATTCTACATACCCGAAGTCGACGGCATAGGGATAGTGCATAGAGACTTTAAGGGACCCACGGTAAACGGTTTGACCTTCGGAAACATGGCTGAGCACACTAGTGGCGGTACCCAGAACCCAGGATTCAACGGCATAGCAATAGAGTATCTGAGGTCACCCAAGTTCCTACAAGCAGATGGTGGATGGGAGAGGATAGTGTGGATGCCTAAAGCGATAAAGGAGAGAGTATTAGACAGCATACCCCCACATATGCGCGACCTCATACCTACAGAGCAAGAGGTCAAAAATGTAGAAGAGCTAAAAGCGTGGCTTCAAGCAAAGAACCATCCAGTAGTTAAACGGTGGAAGGAGGTTGTAGCTGAGAAGCCACCTGAAGAGAAGGTTAAAGTGGAGGCGGTGGCTGAAACTCCGGTCGCCGCAGAGATGGTGCCCGCTGCGATTGTACCTGAGGGGCTTTCTGTGCCGGTTGGTGGAGGTTTTGTTATTATCTTCAAGAACGCCAAGATCGTGGCTGAGAAGGTCATCATAAAGCGGCTCGAAAAGTAAGGTGTGGAGTAATGGCTAGTTCGAAGGAAGATCCGGTAAACGAGCTAATTAGAAAGGTTCTGGATCTTGTACAAAAGTTCGGCGAAATCGAGATCGAGAACGTTGAGCTGTCTGCTGAAGAGTTTAGGCTAACGTTCCAACCAGTTGTGCAGAATGTGGTTAGGCGAGCAGAGGCGGCACTAAAGGCTGAAGAGAAGCCTCCTGAACTTATCAAAGCCACCTTTACACCATATTTAGAGAAGTTTCCTGGTCAGATAGTTGAAGTCCAGATAGGTGCTACGAAATCCGAGGGAGGCACGAGAGGAAAGGTGGTGAAGATCGGTGGGGAGAGGACTATGCCCTTCTACAGCTTCGAAGCGGCTAACCCCAATAAACCCGCTTTCGCCATGGATGTCTTTGATATGCCCATTCCTTTGGCCAAACCTGTGAAGCAGATGGTTGAGGATGTTATGCATGATCCAGCTGAGTGGGCTAAGAAGTGTGTCAACAAGTACGGTGCACAAATAGTTTCACTTAACTTGGTCAGCACAGATCCGCTGCTTGAGGATAGACCTGTTCAGCAGGCTATGAGGAGCGTGGAGAATGTTTTACAAGCGGTAGATGTACCCTTGATAATCGGTGGCTCCGGTAACCCTCAGAAGGATCCATTTGTGCTCTCAAAAGCCGCTGAAGTTGCGCACGGCGAGAAGGTTGTGCTGAACTCAGTCAGCGCCAATATGGATTATAAAACGGTGGTCAAAGCTGCTAAGGAGCACGGACACACAGTCGTCGCCTTCACACCAATGGATATGAATAATCAGAAAAGGCTCAATCGCCTACTCTTAGACGAAGGGTTACCTAAAAATCAGATAGTCCAAGACCCAACGACAGCTGCCTTAGGCTATGGATTAGAGTATGCTTTCAGCTTAGAGGAGCGTATCAAGCTTGCTGGTCTACTGGGTGACGAAGACCTTCAGATGCCCATAATGGCTGCTGCGAGCAACGCTTGGGGTGCGCGTGAAGCTTGGATGAAGGTAGAGGAGTGGGGTCCACGTGAAATAAGAGGCCCTCTCTGGGAGACTGTGACGTGCGTTGCTCTTATGATGGCTGGTGCAGACCTCTTCATGATAAGCCACCCAGCTACTGTTAGAGTGGCTAGGAAGCTTGCTGACAGCCTCTTCGGCGAAGGCACCTGCGAGCAGAAGATAGAGAATTGGATAACGAGCCTAAAGTAGGTGGTGGATGAGTTGGCTAAACTCTCTCTACTCGATGTGTATAAGTATCTCCCCCAAACAAACTGCGGGGAATGCGGCGAAGTCACTTGCATGTCGTTCGCATCTAAGGTGCTTGAGCGTAAGTATAAACCAACAGACTGTCCTCCTCTAGTAAAAGATGAGAAGTATAGGGATAAGCTTCAGGCGCTGAGTAAGCTCGTAGCCCCACCTGTAAAGGCGGTGGTTATCGGCAAAGGCAACGTAGCCGTTACCGTGGGCGGTAAGGAGGTTATGTATAGGCATGAACTCACTTGGCACAACCCTACAGCTTTGGCTGTCGATGTATCGGATCTGGATCCGCCTGAGAAGATTGAGGAAAAGTGCAAGAAGATAGAGGCGTTCAGAGTTATAAGAATAGGCCAAGAGCTCAGCCTCGACCTCGTTGCGGTTAGAGCTGCATCCGGTGACCCCAACCGCTTCGAGAAGGCGGTTGAGGTTGTGAGAAAGAGCTGCACCTATCCTATGATCCTCTGCTCCCTCGACCCAACAGTCTTGGCTGCTGTTTTGCGCAAACCAGAGGTAGCTGACTCGAAGCCGCTACTCTATGCTGCTACGAAAGAGAATTGGCGTGAGATGGTGGTCTTGGCGAAGAAGTATCAATGCCCGCTTGTAGCCTTCGAACCAACTAGCCTGGCCGACTTAAAGTCGTTAGTGCTCACCATCAGAAACGCTGGTGTAGAGGATATTGTGCTCGACCCCGGAACATACACCGAAGGTCCTGGTTTGAAGGAGACGCTTAACAAATTTGTTATGATTAGGCGTGCTGCAATTAAGGCTGAGGAGGAAGGGTTAGGCTATCCTATCCTCGGCGTGCCTGCTGTTACATGGTTAGATGGTGGCGAAGACCCTGTGAAATCGTATGAGGAGACTTACCTCGCTGCCGTTATGATGGCGCGATCAGCAGACATACTCATCTTACACACGCTGCAGCCTTACGCCTTACTCGCCCTTACAACCCTTAGGCAGAACCTCTATACAGACCCACGTAAACCAGTTGCTGTCGACCCAGGTCTTAGGACATTCGGTCAGCCAGATGAGAATTCGCCTGTGCTGCTAACGACCAACTTCGCCTTAACCTACTATACTGTAGCGAACGATATAGAAGCCCAAGGAAACACCTGCTACCTTCTAGTAGCGAACACAGGAGGCTTGGCTGTTGAGTGTAGCGTTGCAGGGGGGCAGCTTAACGCCTCCGTAGTTAAGAGCCTCATAGATGAGAGTAAGATCGAGACGAAGGTTAAGCACCGCAAACTAATCATACCGCAGCTCGCTGCGCGGCTAAAAGGCGATATAGAAGACGCGACACAATGGGAGGTAATAGTTGGACCAAGAGATTCATCGGAAATCAAGGAATTCCTTAAAAAGGTCTGGCCGCCCGAAAAGAATTAGGAGTAAAGTATGAGCTTAAGGTACAGGGTGGAGATAAGGAACCCGGCAAGGTGCATAGGGTGCTATAGCTGTGTATTTGCCTGCTCAAGGCACCTGTTTAACGCGGTTGATCCCAAGCGTACCGCTGTGTTTGTAGAGGTGGATAGAAGCGGGAGTAGGGCTCCTAAGGTCAGTATGTGTAGGTTCTGTAAAGAGCCTGAGTGCGCTTACGCCTGCCCCCACGGTGCGCTTCAACCTCTTCCAGAGGGTGGGATAACACTTACACCATCTAAATGCGCTGTCTGCAAGACCTATGACTGTGTAGAAGCCTGCCAGTATAAGGTTCTGGTGCTCGATGAAGAGAAGAAGGTGCCTATATTGTGTGATAGATGTGGTGAATGCGCAAAATACTGCCCCCATAACGTCTTCTGGTACACGGAGGCGCCTGCGATATGAACAAAGTGCTTTACGTAGATCTATCGGAGCGTAAGAGCTGGGTTAAGGATAGGCGCGATCTATTCGAAAAGATGCTCGGAGGCGCAGGGGTTGCCTCACAGCTTCTGCTAGAGGAGTGCAAACCCAAAATTGATCCCTTCTCCCCTGAGGCACCCATAATATTTGCAATAGGTCCTCTCACAGGCATCTACCCCTGCATGGCTAAGGCCGTCTGCTTCTTCAAATCGCCGCTCACAGGAAACTTGGGTGAAACGCACGCTGGCGGGCACTTCGCAATAGCGCTCGCTACAGCAGGCTACGGCGCCTTGGTGATCAAAGGAGGTTCCATGCAACCAGTTGTGCTGAAGATACGTGACGATAAGGTTGAGGTTAAGACCGCATCCTCGCTCTGGGGTTTGGGTACAAGAGCTGTGGATGAAGCGCTAGCTGAGCCAATTAAGAGCGGTTTGCAGAGCATAGCAGCCATAGGCCCTGCGGGTGAGCACATGGTGCTTTACGCTAATGTCATCGTGGATGTTCACCGTCATTTCGGAAGGCTTGGTTTAGGTGCTGTTTGGGGTGCGAAAAAGCTCAAAGCCGTCAGCATAGTAGGCACGAAGGGCATCCCCTTAACCAACCCCCAGGCTGTTAAAGCGTTCTATGAGAAGATAGAGCATGAGGTTGTGGCTACTGATAAGATGGTAAAATACCATAACTTGGGCACACCAGTTAATGTGCTGGAGCTAAATGCATTGGGAGCCCTACCTACCAGAAACTTCAGAGAGAGGAGGTTCGAGGGCGCGGAGGAGATGTCTGGTGAAAGGTTCGCTGAAACCGTATTTAGGAGGAAGGTTAGCTGCGCCAACTGTCCAGTCGCGTGTATTCACCTCGGCTCTTTAACAAAGACCTTCGCACCCGAGCACGAGAGGGGTAGGACGGAGATCGTCAAGGAGGAGAGGCTGGTCGCATACAACTATGAACCCATGTTTGCTCTAGGCTCCAACCTTGGGATAAGCAGCCCAAGCCGCATACTTGAACTCATCGACCTATGTGAAGACCTTGGGTTGGATGCTTTGATGACGGGCTCGGTTCTGGCTTGGGTGACCGAGGCGTTCGAAAACGGGGTGTTGGATGAGAAGACGTTAGGGCTGAGGCCTAAGTGGGGCGACCCAGATAATGTCTACCCGCAGATTATCAAGAACATAGCCGAAGCCAAGACCCCCTTCTACACTAGACTCGCTCAAGGTGTGGCAAGGGCTGCGGAGAAATATGGGGGAAGGGACTTCGCAACCTCATTAGGCGGTAACAGCCCAGCCGGATACGCTACAGGCTACGGGCACATAGTGGGCACACTCGTAGGCGCTAGACATTCCCATCTAAGTAACTCAGGCTACTCAATAGACCAGCAGATAATAGCTGGTAAGGCTAAGGTGGAGGATATCGCTGAGTTCCTTGTTAAGCAGGAGAATTGGCTCTATGTGCTGTACTCTCTCGTAGCCTGCTACTTCGCCAGAGGCATCTATACCCCTGACGTTGTAGTAGAGGCTTTAGCGACTGTTGGAGTAAAGGTGAGTAGGGAGGATCTGGAGAGGATAGGTAGAGAGATCTTCCACAACCTCTATCGTTTTAAGATACAAGAGGGCTTCGATTTAGAGAAGGAGTATATACCCAAGCGCTTACGCGAATTAGACACACCTATCGGTAAGCTGGATCCGCAAACGTTAAAGAAGATAATCACACAATATATAGAATTGAGGGAGAAGGAGGGGTTAAGGATAAGGAAGAAGGAGGAGGGCTTAGCAGAACTCCTCTTACCTCAGAGTGATAGTGAGGAAAGGAGGTGATATGTTAGTTGTGTGAACTGAAGGTGACGCTGAAGGAAGACGGCAAACTAACCGAGGTCGCTGAGGACGTGGTATATGTTAAGCTATCTGCGCAGAATCTGATACTGAAAGATGTCTTGGGCAGATCGAAGATCGTCGAAGACGCTTTAATCGAGGAGCTCGACATATCAAAAGAGCACCTAACCCTTGTTAAAGCACCCCTACTAACCAAAGCGGCTAAGTTTCTAAGCCTCTACAACGCAGCGCTATCCTCAGGTAAGTACGATCAGAGTCTAGAAGCGGCTTGGGAAGAAGTTAAAGCAGAAGGCGATAGGTGCATCAGAGAGGCTTGGGCAAAACTAGGTAGTAAGCGTTGACCGTCTCGATAGCTGTTACTGGGAAAGGAGGGGTTGGTAAGACAACAATAGCAGCCCTTCTCATCAAAGTTTTACATGAAGAAACAGGTGAAGTAATCCTAGCCGTAGACGCGGACCCAAACTCAAACCTCCATGAGGCTCTTGGTATTGAAGCTGGTAAGAGCATAGGTGAGATACGTGAAGAATTGCTGAAATTAGGCGACAAGATACCACCTGAGCAAGGTAAAGCAGACTACCTTGAGGGGCTTATCGAAAGCGCGAGGGTGGAGGGGGAGTGTTTTGATCTAATCAGCATGGGTAGGCCTGAAGGGCCGGGCTGCTACTGCTACGTCAACCACCTCTTAAGAAAGGTCTTAGACAAGGTTAGTGGGCGATATAAGTTCGTAGTTATAGATGCTGAAGCTGGGTTAGAACACTTCAGCAGAAGAACGACAAGAGACGTAGATATTCTGCTCGTAGTCTCAGATCCAACTGCAAGAGGGTTTATGACCGCCAAGAGGGTTAAGGAACTCGTTGCTGAGCTGAACACGAAGTTCGGGAAAATGTACTTAGTGGTTAACCGTGTGCCAGAAGGCTTAGAAGACAAGGTGCTTAAGGAGGCCTCTAAAGTAGGGATAGAATGTATAGCGCTAATACCTGAAGACGAGCTCGTCGCAAAGTTCGATCTAGAAGGCAGACCGCTTACAGAGCTACCCAAAGAATCTAAGGCATATAAAGCCATAGCATCATTAACAAAGAAACTTCCACTTAGAGAGACTGAGAAGACACTCTGGTGGGAGAAGATTTGAAGGTAGCGGTCGCTGGCAAGGGGGGCGTAGGCAAGACTACAATAAGCGGCGTATTAGCTAGGTTGATGGCGCGCCGAGGATCTAAAGTTCTTGCTATAGACGCTGACCCTGCGATGAACCTCTGGGTATCACTCGGCATACCAAAAGAAGCTTTAGCAAACATCATACCACTGTCTGAAAACGAGGATCTAATAGAGGAGCGGACAGGCGCAAGACCGGGCTCAATAGGAGCGGTCTTCAGCCTAACACCCAAGGTGAGCGACATAGCAGAAAAATACGGCATAAAAGGCCCAGATGGTGTCACACTACTAGTCCTTGGAACAGTTAAGGCAGCCGGAGGTGGTTGCATGTGTCCAGCTAACGCCCTTCTAAAAGCGCTGCTCCGCCATCTACTACTAGACAGAAAGGATGTTGTAATCGTAGATATGGAGGCTGGTTTAGAGCACCTTGGCAGAGGCGTAGTAAAAGGTGTTGACGCTCTTCTGGCGGTCGTTGAGCCGAGCTACCGAGCTATCGAAACCGCCGCCAGGGTGAAGAAGCTCGCACAAGATCTTGGCGTGAAGCGGATATATGCGGTTGGGAATAAGATAGGGCGTGCTGAAGAAGAGCTCTTTATCAGACGAGAGGCGGAGAAAGCTGGGCTTGACCTATTGGCAGCGATCCCCCTAGACCAAGCTGTGCCTCAAGCTGAGTTGGCGGGTCTGTCGCCTATAGATTATGCGCCTCAGTCAGAAGTGGTCAAGGCGATAGAAGGATTAGGTATGCGGCTCAGAGAGATAGTGGTCAGCTGAAAAGAGAGCTATGCTTAAGGGTAGAGAAGGCGACTTCATAGAGTTAGACGACGGCTCTATATTCGAAATTAAGGGGCTAAGCCAACCACCTCACGGCGTGATAGCTTATCCACGCTACATACCAGATGAGAGAGGTGAGCGGTCAAAAGAAGGAAGAAGATACCGCAAGCTCCACACCATTAAAGATAAAGAAGAGTTCCTTATAAGCCGCTTCTCAGAATACTACACGTTTGACCCTTACTTTCAGAGGATGCTCCCCATTATACCTTGGAGCAGAGTAGTTAAACACTACACACCCCAGCACACCGTAACTGAACTCTTAGCGACCCAAAACTTAGCTGGTTTGAGGGTGAAGGCACTGCGCTTCCTTAGATGCGTAGCAGAGATAGCAGATGTCCCATTAGAGAGGTTGGGTATCTCAGGCTCCATAATGCTCGGATTAGAGGGCGAGGGCTCTGATATAGATCTTGTAGTCTATGGCTTAAGAGAAAGCCGGAAGGTTAGGGCGGCGATACTTAAAGCTATGGCTGAGGGAATGCTCATACGGAGGCTTACAGGAGAGCGTCTAAAAGACCTCTACTTATCAAGATCCAAAGATACGCAGATGAGCTACGAAGATTTTGTAAAAGTAGAGGAGAGGAAGAGTAACCAAGGTATCTTCGAGGACACACCCTTCTTCATCAGATACCTCAAAGACTGGGGCGAAGTAGATGAAAGATACGGAGAGTGCCAGATTAGAAGGTTAGGCTACGCAAAGATAACAGCAGAAGTGCTCGATGCGACTCAAGCACACCTCACACCAGCAATCTACCTTCTAAAAGATGTTCGCGTGCTCTCAGGACCAAGTTGGCTCACAGTCGATAGGCTGATCACTTGGCGAGGTAGGTTTGCTGAGCAGGCTTGCGAAGGCGAAGCCATCGTCGCCAAAGGATATGTTGAAGAATATTTGCACAAAGGCGGTGTGCTGAGGCAGATGGTTGTAGGAGAGGGGCGTGGAGATACAATCCTACCGATCTTCCGAAGGTAAGTAGATGCGTTCTTCACAGCTCTCAGCATAAGGTCTAATGTGGTTATAGTTTCTCTCAAAAACAAGGCGTGGGTTAAGCTTATGGAGCACATACTTACACACTGGCTCAGAAACAACCTTGCAAGCTAGCTTTGTGTCAACCTTCAGCCTAAGTGAGAGCTCCAGAATCAGGCAGCGGTTCCTGCAGTGTGTAACAAGTTCTTGCTCGTCGAGTTTTATAACTTCGACATCACGCTTATCCAACCTAAGGAAGTCTAGGTAGAAGAGCTTAAGGATGTCGGTTGTCGTCTCAACCCTTCGGCGCCTTAAACACCACAACCAAGCATAAAGGTAAAACAGATACTTAGCTACAACCAAAATACACATCCTCAATTAACCCTGACTATATACCCAACAAGCAGCTAGCTTTTATATCATGTGCCAGTCCTTTTCTATGATTGTATCATGATGCTCACGGTCAAGATGGGTTTAAACCAGTTGCCGTCCATTAGCGATGCTTAACACCGCTAGTGGTGATGCGGAAAGTGGAGTTTTTCGCAACCACCAGCCCCGGGTTAGAAGACTTGGTTTGCCGTGAAATAGAGAAGCTTACTGGAGGAAACGCAGTCCCGGATGTAGCGAAGGTCTTCTTCAAGACGGAGATCAAAAACCTTTACCTCTTACATCTAAAAGCATCTATGTTGAACAAAATCTTTGTGGCGCTTTGTAGAGAGCGCTTCACGAAGCTTGAAGACCTATATAGACTAGCGAGGGGTGTTGACTACGGATGGATAATCGACAAAGATCAATCCTTTGCGGTTAGAAGTGAGAGGATAGGTGTCCACGACTTCACAAGCATGGATATCTCAAGGGTCGTCGGTCAAGCCGTAATAGATTCGTATCAAGAAGCATACAAAACAAGGCTTAAAGTGAACCTAGATGAACCAGATGTTGAAATATACGCCTTAGTCAGAAACGACGAATTTGTTTTAGGCGTCAATACAACTGGTGTATCCTTACACAAAAGAGGCTACAAAGTCTATGAACACCCAGCAGCGCTAAAACCTACCATAGCCTCAGCCATGCTTGAGATAGCCGAATGGCCCAATGGAGAGAGCCTAATAGATCCTATGTGCGGCGGAGCCACCATACCAATAGAAGCCGCTTTCAAAGCGTATAATATCCCTCCGAACCATCTGAGGAGAGATTTTGCGTTTCTAAGACTGAAATTCTTCACAGTAGAGGAGTTCGAAGACACGAGAGAAAAACTCTTATGCCAAGCAAAAATGGATTGCTCTCTGAAGATCTTCGGCATGGAAAAGTATACCCACCACCTACAAGGAGGTATAAGAAACGCGGAGAAAGCCAACGTCTTAAAGGCGATAAGGTTCATTCAAGGAGATGCAACGATCCCAGAGAACTATCCAAAAGAAAACTTAACCCACGTTGTAGTAAACCCACCCTATGGAATCAGGATGGTTCCGCGAGGAAGCCCGAAGGCGCTCTATGTTAGCTTTATAAAAGCCCTCAAAAAGGTGGCTCCGAATGGAACTTTGGTCTTGATCTCTGGTGCTTATAGAAGATTCGAAGAGGCTGCCAGTGAATGTGGTTTGGAAATCGCTGATGCAAGAGTTGTATTCCACGGTGATTTAGTGGCAAAAATATTCAAATGTAAAATCTAGCCGAATAAACAATTATTTAGGGTATTATTTTTAGCGACGAAGAGTCGGGTAGGTTTAAAGGTTTAATAGCTGATTTATGTTGCTAAAAGCGTATGAGTGAAGAGGAAGCCGAGGAGAGCGTCTTCCACAAAAAGCTCAAGGTGAAGTTAAAAGAGAAGGGCAAAGAGGGTAGGATTATCTTTCTAAAAGAGTATCTTGAGTTCCTACTGAGGAACAATCGGCCTCTGCCACCAGACTTCCCAGCCTTCTGCAGGGAGGTGATGGGTTTGGATGAGAGGAACGGCTACATCCATATAAGGATATGGAACGAGAAGAACGAGGTAGTCGAATTCGTTAAGTTGATGAACTACGAGTATAGGATAGATCAGTATGACTGACTTCTTTGTTGGGGAAGCGCTGGTCGGCGAGGAACCTGAGGTAGCACACATAGATCTCATCATAGGTAAGAAGAGTGGTCCAGCTGGAATAGCCTTTGCGAACGCGCTTGCTCAGCCAAGGATGGGTCACACACCTATACTTGCTGTGATTAGACCGAATCTACCAGCTAAACCATCCACTCTGATAGTGCCGAAGGTTACGATAAGGGATCTTGAGGATGCTGAGAAGGTCTTCGGGCCGGCGCAAAGTGCTGTTGCTAAGGCTGTTGCTGATGCTGTTGAGGAGGGGATTATACCGAAGGAGGGGGTTGAGGATTATGTGGTTCTTGTCTCTGTCTTCATTCACCCAAAGGGTAGGGATTATCAGCGGATCTACCGCTATAACTACGCTGCTACCAAGCTCGCTCTGCAGCGTGCGCTATCAAGTTTCCCGAGCATAGATAAGGTTTTAGAGGAGAAGGATAAAGCAATACACGGTATGGTTGGGTTTAGAATCAACAACCTTAAGAAGCCGCCCTACTTGGAGGTTGCTTTAGACATCCCTGATTGGAGGCGTGTTGAAGCAATAATTAAGGCTCTGCCTAGGAGTGATGCGATCCTACTTGAGGCTGGGACGCCTCTGATTAAGAGGTATGGTGTTGAGGTTATCCAGAAGATTCACAGTCTTAGACCTGAGTCTGTCGTTATCGCTGATATGAAGACGCTCGATGTGGGGAATGTGGAGGCTAGGATGGCTGGTGACGCCACAGCCGACGTAATAGGTTTTTCTGGGCTTGCTCCGATTAAGACGATTGAGAAGTTCATAGAGGAGTGTAAGAAGATAGGCGCCCTTTCGCTTATGGATACTATAAACGTGCAGAACCCTGTGGATGTGCTCAGAAAGCTGAAGGTGAAACCGGATATAGTTGAGATTCACAGAGCTATAGATGTTGAGGACGAGGCGTATGCTTGGGGCAATATAAAGGAGATAAGAGAGGTCTGCGGGAAGGTGCTGATAGCGGTAGCGGGTGGGATAAGACTCAACAACGTGGAAGCAGCTCTAAAGGCTGGAGCTGACATCATAGTGGTTGGTAGGGCGATCACAGCCGCAAAGGACGTTACAGGGGCTGCGAGAGCGTTCCTCCAGAAGATGGGTGTAGAAGAAGTAGATCAGTTCAGGGTAATGACAGACTTCTAGCCGAAAGAAAAGGGTTCACTCTATCCGAGCAATCAACGTTACTAGACCTGAAGCGGCTAATAGAGCTGAAATAAGGTAGAATGTGACCGCGACCGGCGGATAAAGTGGGGTTGTGGCTGTAAAGTAGGCTGTTAAGAGCCCTAAGATTAGGAAGACTAGACCGAGTGTCTTCAGCAACACATTTACCCTAGAGCGGTAGATCTCCCTCTTCCTCATATCCGCTACACTCACGTAGGCAACATTCTTATCCCTTTCTATCAACAGAGAAGAGAAAGCGTAATTTTATCTCGGTTAGGATGACATCTGGATTGATGTGTAATAACCGCCTTCCTCCTCTAGCATCTTATTCAATCCGCCGTGTAAATTTAAAACCGAATTTCTTGAACCTTTCAACAGCTCTATATGCTTGCTTCCAAAACTCAACACCCTCCGCCTCGTTTGAACAAGGATGTTAAATGTTTGGGACTACTGGAAGTTTAACCATCTTTTCGGCAAGCTTGATGATCTCTTTATGAACTTTGATAACACAGCGCCGCTCATAATTTTTCGCCTACTATGTAAAAATACATAAAATGGTTATGAGGAAGAAGAGGGTGTGGTGTGTTTGGGGTCTGCGTATGTGCGTGGTAGGTCTGCCGAGTATTGGGTTAAGGGTTTGCTTGAGGATCAAGGCTATCTTGTGATTAGGAGCGCTGCTTCTCACACACCCATAGACCTTCTTGCTGCAAAAGATGGTGTGAGGCTGGCTGTGCAGGTGAAGGTGAAGAGCAGGTTCACAAAAGAAGAGAAATCAGAGCTAATGAAGTGGGCTAAGCACTTTGAAGCTAAACCAATATTAGCAACAAAGAATAGGGGAAGATGGGTTCTTAAGGAGGTAGTTTAGGTATATAAGCACAACACTCTTATGCTCAAAAGAAAAGTTAACATCCACTTTTATAAACCTCCTTTACATAATTCATCTTCGGCTTGCAAGTAGGTTTTGATGATGTTGATAAAGGGATTCTTAGGCTGATGCAAGCTGATGCTAGAATTTCTTATGCTGAGATGGCTAAGCGACTTAACCTCCCCGAGTCGACGATAAGGTATAGGGTTAAGCGTCTAATTGATACTCAGGTTATTAGGAGGGCGATGGCTCTTGTCGACCCGAGGAAGGTTGGGTTTGATGTGTCGGCTGTGGTGATGGTGAAGGTGGATCCGAATTATATTAGTAGAGCGGTTAGGGAGGTGGCTTCGTTCGAAGAAGCCCAACACGTCTTTCAGACCACAGGGGAGTATGATATAATCTGTGTAATCCACGTGCGTGATATGAAAGCGTTGAACGAGTTCAGGCAGCGAGTGAAGATGCTCCAAGGCGTCAAGGATGTTGTGGTATGGGTTATCACGGAGCTCATAAAGATCGAGCCTACTCTGCCAATCTACTGAACCAGCAAAAATCTATGCGACATATTGCTGAGAGAGTAAACTGTAAATAGGAGAACGGAATGACCAAAATCGATGGAGATGCAGCCGCCCTTCTTAGCTTCATACGCTATAACCCAAGCCTGTAATTTAAAATGTAAACACTGCTATAGTGATGCCCGTGAGCACCCTTCTTCAGATGAGTTGTCGACTGAGGAGGCGAAGAGTTTAATCGACGAGCTTGCTGAGTGGGGGGTGAAGATGCTTATACTTGATGGCGGTGAGCCGCTTCTTAGGGAAGACTTCTTTGATCTAGCACATTATGCTTCGATAAAGTGGTTAAGAGTGGTTGTGGGCAGTAACGGTACACTGATAAACGAGGAGGTTGCGATGAAGATGCGTAAAGCTGGTGTTCAGGCAGTAGCAATATCTATTGATGGTGCGAGTGCCGAAAGCCACGATAAGTTTCGTGGAGAAGAGGGTGCTTTTGAAAAAGCAATAAAAGGTGTGGAAGCTTGCAAGAGAGCTGGCTTACCATTCCAGTTTAACACAGTAATAAGGAGGAGTATAATCAAAGAGATACCGGATATCCTTAAGATGGCGGTAGAATGGGGAGCATCTGCTATAGAATTCTTCGACCTCGTAAGGGTAAAGAGGGTTAAAGAGCAGTGCCCAGACGAACCTCTTACTGTAGAAGAGAGGAGGATCATTATGGAGTGGCTGGCTGATGTGCAACGCGAATACCCATTAATTATCCGCGTCCCAGCTTGCCCCATGTATCCTTTAGCCCTCAAATATAAGGGCATTCAACCGAAAATGGTCTCGAATGATTTACTGCGCCGAATCCCATACTATGATAGAGGGTGCGTAGCCAGCATGCCAAACGGCTACATCACGATACTATTTAACGGCGACGTAATTCCTTGCATGCTACTCCAGTACAGGCTAGGGAATATTCGTAGGGAGCGGCTACGTAAAATATGGGAACATCCACTTCTTGTTAATCTCCGCTCAAGGAGCCTTTTGAAAGGCGAATGCGGAAGGTGTAAGTATAGAGATGTATGTGCAGGTTGTAGGGGGAGGGCTTACGAGGAAACAGGAGATCCCTTTGCAGCAGACCCCGGCTGCTGGCTTAAGGAGAGTTGATTAATGGTTAAGAGCAAGAGGCTGGCTTTAGCAACACTCTTCGGCGTCCTTATATTCGTATCAAAGATACCACTAGTGACACCCCTTGATAAGGCTGCTATCGTTGTTCAAGCACTCCTACTACCATTGGGGTATTTGGTGATGGGGAGGTTAGGTGCAACCTATGTTTCTGTCGTAGGCGGGCTACTATCAGCTATCCTTAGACCAGCGCTTTCACCATTCACACTACTCTTCGCACTCCTCTACGGTCTTCTCACTGATGGCTTCTGCATCCTATTTAAGGTCCGAGCCTCACAACTCAACACGCTTAGGCTAACCCTATCTATGGGTGTAAGCACAGCCTTGATCGGGTTAATCTCATACTACACCACCGTCTACGCCTTCGCACTTCTTCCAAGAAATTTGATGCTTGAGGTTGTTATTCTGGTGTTAGGGACAGTATGCGGATTGGTTGGAGGGTATGTTGCAGCAACTATATGGATAAAGTATCTCTCAAAAATAGTGGCAAAAATTTAGCTTACTAGTAATAATAATAACGATAGTAAATACCTACGCCGCTATTTTGCTAGAGAGTATCTTATCTGCTGTGAGGTTAAGCACAATCTCCGCTATATCGGTTGCGTATTCGGCTGTGCGCCTAATATCTTCCACTACAAGCCTAGCTATGTAACTTTGCTCCCTTACACTTGCGGCATCGATGATCTTCAAAAGGGCCTCAACCTCCTCCTCAACAACACTAGCATCGAGAATCAGCCTTTCAGCGGCTTCATAATCTCTTTTGAAGAGCGCTTGACTTGACCTTTCGAAGAAGCTCAGTGCGAACTCGCTTAACTTTCTTATGCGGGTGAGCATCTCTTCAGGCAACTTATTCTTCAGCTGAAGGACGTTCTGCGCTATGCTTGCTGCGTGATCGGCAACCCGCTCTACGCTCTTCACTATAACACGGTAACCGAGGCAGTCCCTTGGTGCATCTAAACCAATCTTCTCAAGAATTCTGCTATCTGAGACCGCTAGCTTTAGTTGCCGGATGGTGTATAGGCTGAATCTATCCACCTCATCATCCACTTTGATGACACCAGCCGCCACCTCGTGGTCAAGGTCACATAGGGCGTTTATGGCGTCTTTATGCATAGAGGCTGTTATCAGAAACATCCTTCTCAGAGCGTTTTCTACGCTCAGTTCAGGTAAGCCCAGAAAGATCTGAATGGTTATGTGGCCGCTTGATTCATCGATTACTTCAGCACCAATAAGGCTCTTGCGCACAATCTCTTTAACAATCTCCTTATGCCGTAAGTCAAACTTCCCCTCCTTCGCCTTCACATGTATGATGGTGTATCCTAGCAAGTAGGCAGAGATTATGCGCCTAATTAGCGAGTGTGGATGATCCTTGGTTGAGGATTCGATTACCGCCTCACTTTTAACTAGCTGAGGAGCCTGCTCTTTAGGTGTAATTATGAGTGATGATGGGCCGTAGCGTGTTATAGTTACTTCGCTTCCAGCGTTAAGCTTCATGTCATCGACCCAACGCTTCGGGAGAGCTATTATGTAAGATGATTTCCCCGAAAATTGGATGCGTCTAGTCCAATAGTTTGCTACTTCCGCACTCTCTTTCTTTTTATCCATATACTTCCCACAAATATATGGATAACATATTTGATATATGTTTTACTTGCCTCTACCCTATATACGGCAAAGTAGAAACCACCTTACGTAATGAAAAAAAGGAGGGGGAGGCAGAAGGCAAACCTTTCAGAGAATAGTGCACCACATCTCCCTCGCCTCTCTTCTTTAAGTTTCAAGGGTGACACGCTCTTCCTCGCACTAACCGTAGCGGCATCATCTGCTGTAATTATCATAATGGCTCTGCTGATAATTAAGATCTATGAAGGAGCAGCCCCGGTATTCGACCGCTTCGGATTCGGCTTCCTAACAAGCGTGGAGTGGAACCCAGTAGAAAGCAGGGAAGCTTATGGTGCACTACCCTATCTCCTAGGCACACTGGTAACATCAGCCATAGCGCTTATAGTCGGTGTGCCGATAAGCCTTGGGGTAGCGATCTTCTTAGCTGAGATCGCGCCGGGTAGCATTCGAGAACCCTTATCATACCTCATCGAGCTCTTGGCTGCGGTTCCAAGTGTAATCTACGGGCTATGGGGTGTGTTCGTGTTTAGATTCTGGGTTAGGGATCTGATAGAGGTACCTCTATCAACCTACCTCGGCTTCATACCGATATTCTCAGGCACACCCTACGGCCTTAGCATCTTAACCGGTGGGCTAATATTAGCCATTATGATTATACCAACAGTCTCAGCCGTCTGCAGAGAGGTTCTGTTAGCTGTGCCAAACACACAAAGGGAAGCAGCCTATAGCCTAGGTGCGACAAAATGGGAGGCTATAAGGATAGGGGTGCTTAGCTACGCTCGCGCAGGCATAGTAGGAGCAGTAATCCTAGGGTTAGGAAGGGCTGTTGGAGAAACTATGGCAGTAACGATGGTCATAGGCAACGCCGTAGGTCCCTCAGCTCTACCCACCTCTCTTCTTAAGGCTGGGCAGACGATGGCTTCACTTATCGCGAACGAGTTCAACGAAGCAGACCCTGTTTCGCTACACCCCTCAGCCCTTGTAGGCGTAGGCTTCATACTTCTGATTTCAGCACTCATAATAAACGTGGCTGCTCAGCTTCTTATCCACCACGTGAGGGCGAAAGCCATTGTGGAGTGAAAACAACTATAAGATAAGGAAGTTCAAGGACCGCCTAATACTCTCTCTAACCGTCGTTGCGGTAATAGTCGCGATCATACCCCTTCTAAGCATATTGTTCGAAGTCGTAATACGAGGCCTACCAGCAATTTCAATCGAGTTCCTAACATCACCACCTGGAATCATTGGGCAGCCTGGTGGTGGGATCGCTAACTCGATCCAAGGAACCTTCATTCTGATAGGCCTCTCATCCCTCATAGGTGTGCCAATAGGCGTCTTCGCAGGCATATATCTAGCTGAATTCGGAAATAATCCTTTTGGCAAAGTGGTTCGATTTTTAAGTGATGTTTTGATGCAGATGCCCTCTATCGTAATAGGGATATTCGTATATGTGCTGGTTGTGCTCACGTTAGGTAAATTTTCACCTCTCGCCGGCGCAGTGGCCCTCTCTATAATAATGCTTCCGATCGTGATAAAGACTACAGAGGAATCCATAAGGCTTGTCCCCAATCTTCTACGCGAAGGAGCACTCGCCTTAGGTCTGAGGAGGTGGCGAGTGATACTAAGCATCATAGTCCCAGCTGCTAAAAGCGGAATAGTTACCGGAGTGATGCTGGCGGTAGCGAGGATAGCGGGCGAAACAGCACCACTTATAATGACCGTGCTAGGCAGCCAATGGTTCTTCACAAGCCTATTCGAACCCATAGATGCGCTGCCACTACGAATATGGAGGCTTGCTCTACTACCTTATGAATATGCGCATCAACAAGGTTGGGGTGCGGCGCTAGTTTTAATAACAATCGTATTAACCCTAAATGTTGTTGCTAAAACCTTGACTAAGATGAGTTTTAGGAGGAAGGTGAAGATTTGACGCTCAAATTGATTGTGGAGAAGAAGGAAGAAAAGCCGATACCTACTCCTAAGCCGGTTTATAAGATCGAGGTTGTTGGGTTGAACGCTTGGTTCGGTGATAATCACGTACTTAAGGACATAAACATGAGAATCAAGCCGAATACCATAACCGCTATAATAGGCCCTTCTGGCTGCGGTAAATCTACCTTCATCAGATGCCTTAATAGGATGCATGAGCTGGTGCCTAACGCGAAAGTGTCGGGTAAAGTCTACCTTGACGGGAAGGATATTTACGCGCCAGAGGTAGATCCGGTTCTCGTAAGAAGAAGGATTGGGATGGTCTTCCAGAAGCCCAATCCATTCCCGACGATGTCGGTCTACGATAACGTAGCAGCCGGGGTTAAGCTCGCAGGCGTGCGAAATAAGCAGATACTCGATAAGATTGTTAGGGAGAGCCTTGAAGCAGCTTGGCTCTGGGATGAGGTGAAGGACGACCTCAACAAATCGGGCGCAGAACTATCAGGTGGTCAGCAGCAGAGGCTCTGCATAGCACGGGCACTAGCCGTTAAACCAGAGGTTATTTTGATGGATGAACCTTGCTCAGCCTTAGATCCAATAGCTACTGCTAAGATAGAGCAGCTGATGGTAAAGTTGAAAGAAGTGTATACAGTTGTTCTAGTTACCCACAACATGCAGCAGGCAGCCCGTGTCTCAGACTACACAGCCTTCTTCTACCTAGGTAGGCTCATCGAATACGGAGAGACCTCACAGATCTTTGAGAACCCGCGAGAGGAGTTGACTGAGAAGTATATAACGGGGAAGTTCGGTTAGATGATGCTAGTTGGTTAGGTTACTTGACCTAGGGCTAGAGCGGTTGAAGAACATGCTGATCGATATGGGCTACTTCTCCGAGCAGACAGTCTCAACGGCTATAGATGCCTATACACAGAACAAGGACCTTGTCAACGAAGTTTATGCAGCTTCTGAGCGCCTAAGGATACTCGAAGAAGAGGTTAGCGAACTAGCGATAGAACTCTTGGCCAGATATCAGCCCGTGGCTTCAGATCTACGCTTCATAAAATCGTGCTTGGAAATCGCTTACGGCTTTACAAGGTTCGGGCGATACGCCTATGATATAATGCAGGTGAGAAGTATATTCGGAGACCTCTCACAGTGTGACACCAAACCGATAGAAGAGGCTGGTAAACACGCCAAAGAAATGATTCGGCTCAGCATTAAAGCGTTCATAGAACGTGACATAAATCTTGCTAAGAAGATCAAAGAGATGGATAACGTGATAGACAGCCTCTACCTAAACTATGTTAAGGCAGCGGCTGTGAACAAAGACAAGGATATAAAATGTACAATTGCTGGGACGCTCATTCTAAGATATCTAGAAAGGATAGCTGACCACGCTACCTACATAGCAGACTCCATACAATACATAAAATCAGGCACTAAAGCTTCGAGAAGAGCGGTGGGTTAATTTAATACGCTAAAGATAATTCAAATGAAGCCCAACAGCGATCTCCTAAGCGAGGATATTGAGAACCTTCATGAAGACTTTCAACTCACGCTACTAAGACAAATTCACCTATTTGTATACAGTTGCACAATGTTGTCTTTAGCAGGTAATAATAGGTAATAAATTCGCTGAGTAGAGATCGATCTCGTGATTCTTACTAAATATTTGCGAAGGGGCGCAAGAAACATTTGATGTTTTATGCAAAAGATAACTTTTGGTTTGTGGAAAATCTTTAAAGCAGAGTAAGACGTTGGTTTGGTGAGCGGTCTTGAATAGATGGCTCTACCCCCCAATCGGATTCATAATAAACATAGCTTTAGGTACCATATATAGTTGGAGCGTCTTTAGGGTGCCGTTAGAGAAGCTCTTCAGCTGGTCTAGTGTGGAGTCTAGCCTACCTTTCACGGTCTTCTTAGCGCTATTCGGCCTCACTATGCCTTTCGGCGGTAGGTTGATGTCCACAATCGGCCCAAGGAAAACGGCTTTGATGGGCTCGGTCTTAGTCGGTTTAGGCTGGGTTTTGGCTTACTTTGCAGATAAAGTGCCTTGGTCTCTCGCATACATGTTAGTCGCCTATGGTGTGATTGGAGGCGTTGGGGTTGGTTTGGTGTATGGTGTGCCTATAGCGGTCTCAAGCAGGTGGATACCAGAGCGCAAAGGTTTGGCTACTGGCATAACCATACTCGGCTTCGGCCTTTCTCCACTCATAACCGCTGTTACTTCAGCGCTATTGATCCAATCAGTAGGGGTCCTTCAAACCTTCCTCTACCTCGGCATTACATTCACGATAATTTTAGTAATACTCTCGCTTCCACTTAGGTTCCCGCCGGCTGAAACTGCTGCAGCGGCTTTGGCAACCGTATCTAAAGGCTTGGATCTGCAGCCTAGGGAGATGGTTAAGACCAGAACCTTCGCCGGGCTATGGCTCTCTTATGTCCTCGGCACAACAGGAGGCTTCATAGCCATTTCTTTGGCAGCAAAGTATGGGCAAGAAGTGATCAAACTCGACCCAGCGCTAGCTGCTGTGGCTACAGCGGTCTTCGCTATATTTAATGGCGTAGGTAGACCCTCCTTCGGTTATCTTTGTGATAAAATTGGCCCTTATAACGCTGCTTGGATATCCTTCGTAATGATCTTAGCTGCAGCTTTAGGTGCGAGTGGTGGCGCCTCGTTACTAATCTACTTTACGACGTTTTCGCTGCTTTGGTTCACGTTTGGAGGCTGGTTGGCTATCGCTCCTGCGGCGACATCGACCTACTTTGGTGTGAAGAACATAGGTTCCAACTACGGGGTAGTCTTTACAGCATATGGTGTAGGTGCTATAGTTGGTCCACAAGTGTCTTCATACATCTACGCTTCCACAGGCACATATAGCCTAGTCTTCTTGACCACAGCGGTTCTAGCGTTGGTAGGGTTGGCAGTGGCGGTTACAACATTAAAGCGTGGTAGATGATATGCTTGAGAGAGCGCTGCGCTCTTCTATCTTTATAGCCACTTTAACCTAAGTATTCTTTAAGTGTAAGCGAGTCGGACCATAGATAGTCAAAGTAGTTCTTTGCGAACTTCGCTAGGCTGGTGTGGGCTGACCAGATGGCGAGCTTAGATTCGTTGCCGGCACCTACTCCTAGAATGAGGACGACTTGGTTGGTGTCCGCTATGACCCCTCCGCCGAACATTTGATCCCTCAACCTTACTTCACCCATTCTTGCTAGGTTGGTGACTATGCTTCTCTCGATGTTGGTTGTGAGGAGCATTCGAACCTTAACATCAGATGGGAGTTTTGAGAAGGTTGGTGCGATTAAGTCGGCTAGTCTTGCAGAAAGGGAGGGTATGGCGATCATCAGCTCCTTCTCGCAAAAAGAGATCGTTTCTTTGATCTTACTTAGGATGTTGTGTTCGCCTCTGATAATCCAGATTTCGGGCATCTCTCTTACGCCTCTCTGTTCGTATATTGGTGTGAGCTCCTCTAGGATCATTCGCTCGTTTTCAGCGATCTCCTTCTCTAACCTCATCTTTGTGATCTCTATGCAAGTTGCTGGGTGCTTCGGGTAAAATCTGCTTGGTCTTGAGCGGTCAGAGGCGACCCAACCCTTCTCCTCCAAGCTGTTTAATACTTCGTAGATCTTTGAGTAGGGTACACCGGATTTTCTACTTAGCTCGACTGCGGTCTGCTCACCGTATTCTACTAGTGTTGTGTAGGCTTTTATTTCGTATTCAGTTAAGCCGAGCCCCCTTAACGCTCTGTATGTGCGCTCGCTTATGGGCAGCGGATCCTCACCTTCCATAGACAACTTTGCGTGTGACGCTTATTAACCTTAATAGACGCGAGCAGACTTTCAGCACAACATTTATCTAAATAGTGAGTACTCGTATAAATTATGCGGGAGGAGGGTTGGCAGAAGCTATTAAGAGAGGAGCGTGTGGCCAGATTAGCTACACACTCTGATCAAGGTAGGATTCATTTGGTGCCGGTCTGCTACGCTTATGATGGTAGAGATATTTTCATAGGTACTAGTATGGATTCGAAGAAGGTTAGGAATGTGAAGAGGAATAGTAGTGTTGCGTTCGTCGTCGACTTCTATGTTGAGGATTGGTCTAAGCTGAAGGGTGTGATGATACAGGGGAAGGCTGAGGTGGTGGAGGGTGGTAGAGTGTTCGAGGAAGCGAAGAAGCTTCTCTACGAGAAGTATCCGCAGTATGAGGCGAGCGCACCTATCGAGGAAGGCGAGTCGGTGATCATAAAGATCACACCAGAGAAGATAGTATCTTGGGACTACGAGAGCTAGACTGTGGATAAACTTTATCTTAAGCCTCCTGTTAGGTAAGAATCAGCCGGGATCGCCTAGACTAAACCTAAGGGGGAGACACAACTTGCCCCAGCTCGGTAGGGCGCAGGCCTGCTAAGTCTGTGACCCGCAAGGGTCTCGGGGGTTCAAATCCCCCTCCCGGCGTCGTTTCATTAGCAACCAGCTGTGTTAAGGGCTGGGGCACGTTGTTCTGGAGGTGACTACAGGTAGTCACCAGGTGACTATTAGGAGTCACCAAAGGTCTTAGGGTGGCTTCGAGGTTCGGCCAGTTCTTTGCAGCTTCCTTTAGGAGGGGTAGTTCTAGGTTGATGAAGGTTTTGAGTTTCTTGATGATCCTGTATCTTAATGCTTTTGCGAAGTCTGGGCTAGGGTTTAGCTGACCTCTCAAGAAGGCTATTTCTGCTCTCGTTAGGAGTGCTGGTTTGACCTCTTCACTCAAGGTTATCACCTTCGAGGTAGTAGGGGTAGTATAGTCCGCAGGCGTAGTCATATTTATCCCAGTATTCGCAGCTTTCGTGCTGTAGGTTGAAGTATTTGCACCCAATACACAGTAGACGCCCAACCGTCTCCTTCTCCCATTCTGACTCATCCAAAGGGTGTTTTCACACCCCGTCTTCTTTCAGCCCGCAGTCGTCCTCCCGACCCCTTAGTCCTCCCCTCATCGGGGTCGATCATCAGCTCGTCATCCTTCCGTCCCCTATGGGACGTGGCCTCATCACAATGAGATAGGGCTCACAATGTTTTAAAGCCTATTACAAAGCCGTAGGATGCTTTACCGATGCTGGATAGGTAAGGTATTTGGCTTTTCACTTGGGTTTATATACTCCCCCGGGGGTCTCTGTTTGCAAGCAGGGGCGTGTTCACAGCCAACCTGGTGGAGGAGAGATTATTTCACCTATAAACTTCCGCTTACAGCGTTTACAGAAGTAAAGATGACCCTTTCTACGGTTGGAATACACGAACCACCCTACTCCCCACACTTCACTGCTACCACACCTAGGGCAGATCAAACTACACATCCATTTCCCGCTTTAAATTATATTAAACTTTTGCTGCCAAATTTATTCAGCATCACTAAAAGTTTAGTTCTATGAAGTCACCTTTCTGCTATCAAGACCCCATATGGTGCTAAGAGTCAGAATATCGGCTTCTAACCGCGGTGAGAGGTAAGCGGTAACAGGATAACAGCTCTATAGGGGATGATGATGCCTTAGATCCTAGAGCCTTAAGTGGTTGATATAGGCTGCGCAAGTTGTGTAAGTTGTGAATCACCAGCTAGAATGTTTAAGCGTGTGAACACCATGGTGTGCAGAAGGCTAAACGCCTAGGATCTAAGCACCTTGCACCAGAAATATGTGTGTGCGTTTTTGCTTAAACAAGCTGATGCTGATCAACCGAAGATACCGAATATACCGAACTACCGAAGATACTGACAGGAGAGGGTAGATGTTAGAGCCCAAAACCTGTAGATGCTTCCTACTGGAGGTAGTGGAGTTAGCGGAGCACAAACAGGGAGAGGTGTGATCTAGTGACTGCACCGAACACGCCGAACTACTGAACCTACTGACTGGGAAGGGGTGCTAAAGTGTAAAGCCGATATCAGGATAACAACGCTAACGGCAAAAATGTTTTAGGTCCTATGGTGGGATCATCTGAAGGTTTAGGCTTTGATCTAAGATTGATGTTTGCTGGAAGCGATTTTGTAATATATTGGTGCTGAATCGGTGCCGAATGTGTATATTATTCGTTTTTGAAGGAAAGTTTATATAGATTTTTGATTGAAGATTGTGTAGGTGGTGTTGATGGTCGAGGTACATCCTGAATTGAAGCGGTTTGTGAGAAACGGTTTTCTAAGGTATAGGGGTGTTTCGAGGTTGAGTGGTTATCAGATCTTGAGGAGGGTTGCCTTAGGAGGTGAGATCATCTGGGGTATGGATGGCAAGGTGTATATCGATGTTGGTAGGATCTGGGGTACGCGTGAGGCTGAGAAGTATGTTAAACGCCTCAAAAAACTCCTTAAGGTGTTGGATGCTAAGCTGGAGTATGCGGCACACGAAGGGGTTTGGCTTATGGTGGTTGAAAAGGAGAGGGCCGCTATGGCTCTGACCCTCTACAAGGGCTGGGTCTTCAACCACGAGTTCTGCCTACACAAACGATCTCGGAAAGTCGACAGAGACTGCGTAAAGGGGCTTGTACCATCGTGGTAAAAGGCAAAACCTCAAACCAAAGCAGAGGAGCGCTCTTACGACTCTCTTCCTCTATAGAGGTTGGTCTCCAACCACAAGTTCTGTGTTCATAAACGCACGCCGATGTTAAATAAGGAATGTGTTAAGGGGTTTGCACCGCAGTGGTCACTCAATGAATTTGATGGGTATGTAGTTTATAGGAGTAAAAAAGGTAGAGGAGACTTATCCCTAGATGTTTGATAAAGTCCCATTGCGTGGAGACCTTTGACTTTAAGCGGGGTAACAGATAAGGATGCCAGGAAAGTGGTATGGCGTAGGGTTAGTCTTACAACTCTAGTTTAAGATTTTACATTACTTATACTGTAACTTTATTTTTGTTTCATCAGCAGCGGACGATCTTTGTAAAATAATGTTTATAAACTTTAGATTTGGTATAAGTGGTGTGCGTGGATGGCTGGGCAGAAAAAGACTACAATAAGCTTGGACGTAGAAACCCACAACCTACTTTGTACTTTGGGTCATAAAGGCGAGACATTCGATAAAATTGTGAGAAGGTTGATCGCGTTCTACCAAAAGTATAAAGAAAAAGGTGCAATATCAGATGAGTTTTAATTTCAACATATCTGTGAAGGCTGTGGATGAAGCAAGTGCTGTTTTGAAGAGTGTTGATTCAACAGCTAAAAGCCTTCTCGACCGGGCAAAGGAACTTTATGCTGCGACTGAAAGAGGTACAAAGATCACAGGTGAAGCGGCTAAAGAGATTAGGAGGCTTTCGAGCGACATTAGAGCCCAAGAGAACGCCACAAGGCTTCTTAGCAGAGCGTGGCTAGCCTCACACAGCAGCCTCAACCTAGTTATGGATGGGTTTCGGCGAGCGGCTTCACTCGGCAGAACCCTGCTTAGTGTTGTGAACAGCTTATTCCTCGCTTCCACAGCACAAGCTACAGCCACCAAAAATTTGCGAGATGCTCAAATAGATTTAGCGAAAGCGGAGCAAGATGTCAAATATTGGCAAGATGAAGTCAGAAAAGCACTGGTAGAAGCTGGTGAAGGTTCGGATAGATATCGCGAGGCTATACGTGAGCTTGATCGAGCTCTTAAGGATCTTGAGGAAGCGGAGAGAAGGCGGAGAGATGCTTTAGAGGATTTGAATAGGGTGCAGGCTCAAAGCCAACTTCAGATACTTGGACTTGGTTTAACGATGCTTGAGATCGTGCCCAGCACCGCGGTCTTAATAGCGCACCTCTCCGCTTTGAAAGCAGCTGGAATGGCGGCTGCTTTAGGTACAGGGCTTCTGGCGTCTGCTGTAGCGGGTTTGGCTGCTGGCTTAGGCTACGGGCTCTACAACGTGGTTCAGTTTAAGGATGCGACTAACACTTGGGAGGATGCTGTTAGAAGGGCTTATGCTGAGACCCAGAAGCTCCCAGCCGGTTTGAGAGAGGTTGCGTATGGCTTTACAGTTGCCGGTGCTGGCTTGATTCTCATAGGTGATAAGCTTGGTGTGTTCTTCGGCACCACTTTGCCTAAGATGTTCGCTGAGGGCTTTGAGTGGATAAGGAGCAGATTCGCGGAGTTAAGCGAGAGGCTAAGTGAAATCGGCGGGTGGATCTGGAGTAGGCTGCAAGAAGGCTGGGAGAACCTAACCGCAACCCTAGGCTCAATATGGGATAACATTAAGTCAACTGCCTCATCTGTTTGGAGTATGATCAAAGATACTGTGCTGAAATTCGCTTCTGATCTCTGGAGTAGGTTAGAAGCTGGTTGGAACACAATGGTCTCTTTAGCAGCTTCGGCTTGGGAGAATCTGAAGAAGGGTGCCGCGGCAGCTTGGGACTTCATTAAAGCGGGTTGGGAGAAAGCGAAGAGCGGTTTAGAAACACTTTGGAATGGGTTAGTTAAATCAGCTGAAACTATTTGGAGCAGCTTAACCTCGATCTTTAAAGGCGTGTTAAACGGAGTAATTTCAATAGCAAACTTCGTGATTGATAGATTAAACAGCATACGGATTACAATACCTGAATGGGTTCCTTTTATAGGCGGCCAAACCTTCGGCATATCGATCCCTAGAATACCTAGCTTGCAAGGTTTGACTGAACCAGTTGAGATCGTTAGAGAGACTTTAGTTAAGCTGCATCCAGGTGAAGTTGTGCTGCCGAGGGGTTTTGGTGCTGGTGGCGTGAATGTATATGTTAGTGTGAATGTGCGTGGCAACATCATAGGTGTGGATGATCTCGTGGGTTTGGTTAGCAGAGGTATAGCTTCTGAGCTTAGGAGGAT
>Ga0071330_1062555_pt1 | contig 111402 bp, 138 predicted proteins | sample GBScel77sediment_FD_63802 | JGI IMG/M metagenome (GOLD analysis project Ga0071330, IMG submission 63802) | Hot spring sediment microbial communities from Great Boiling Spring, Nevada - Cellulolytic enrichment Sediment 77C v2 (version 2) | ecosystem: Environmental > Aquatic > Thermal springs >... | reverse complement strand
TGAGCCCGTATTTTTCAAGTCTTCTTTTTCTTTCTTCTTCCTTCAATCCATTTGAATTCGTTCCTAAGGTTTCGATAACATCTTCAGGATCGAGAGCCCACCAGTTCATGTTGTATATAGCTGGCATTGAATTAATTTTTTGCGATTATGTTATTCGTGGAGAGCATCAATGAAAATCCTGAAGTAAATTCTTCATGAGTGCCCTTATGGGTCTTAACTCCCTCTTGAATGGGTCCAAAATCAAGCCGAAGTTAAGGGTTACTATACCAAGCAGATTCTCGTCCTCCGCTTCACCAAGTACAACGGGAGTGTGTCTCTCCATAGCCGGGGAGTTCCAAAACTGCTTCCGAAATACCCCTTCTAATTACAGTTCCATCAGCTAGCACGAATTTTATTTCGTCAATTTGCTTCAGCCCAAGCTTCTCCCATACACTCTTAGTTAGGACAGTATAGGTTGCCCCGGAGTCAACTAAAAATCTCACTTTTACACTTTTTCCAGCATGCTTGACCACACCTTCAATGTAAACAAGTCCCATGAGCTATATTAGATGGAAAGTTATTTATGACCATTTGATTATTTTGGTAGAATTTTAAATAACTTTCGCCGGCAAATGCTGATGCAGAAAGCCTGTGGCTGCTCAGGACTAGAAAAGATAGAGAAATTGTTTGAGGAGAATTTTGATGGAGTAGCCACAGAACTGCGAAGAGTATATTAGAAGGGTGATAAGACTTGTAAATTCAAGATTAAGTCTCTTGGACAGCATTCTCTATAAAGCACACGGAGTGAACCTCTGACCCTTATCACAGCACATAAATACTGTGGAATCAACAATAATTAATGTACCCACTCCTGATGTGGCTCCCGCTGATGGCTTTAATTATTGCAATAATTTTAGCAATCTTTGGATTTGAATCTATTGGATACTCGCTTGTATTACCGATTTTTGCTTTTTTGTATCTTATCGTGGTTTTACTTCTTAAAAAAGCTTTGAGATATCCCAGAAATGTTTTAGCAAGAATTTCCGCAACCCTTTATGTCACCGGATTCTTCCTGCTTGTTTTATCTGTCTCCGTCTTAATCCTCTCTCTAATTTTTTATGATTCAGCTGCTTCTCGTGGAATGCTCAGATTGCTTCACTATATTATTTTCATCGGTTTAATAGTGCTTGGACTTTCGGCACTATCGATAATTGCAGCTGTAAGGCTGGATAAAATGTTAAGAATGTGAGACGGTTTCGTCTTAGGTCTGGTGAAGTGTGATATCGCCGGCTCTACTTCAAAAGCTTTGAAACTGTGCCAGTAGTGACTTGGTCGTCAGCACTCCTGATAGCTGCAAAGTGCTTCCTTAGAAGTAGGAGCATTTCCACGAATTAGATTCGCTACATAGAGCGTTTTTTAGTTTTGGCGGGAGTGTAAAGAAAATACTATAAACTATCTTGTTGCTCCTTGTCAGATGGATCTGATTGAAGTTGACTGTCCTATATGCAAGAGAAAACACAAATTTGAAAAAAAGATAGACTTGTTCTACTGTAAGGGAAAACCAATTGCACTGATAAAAGACCGAAAGGGATGGAGATTAATGGAAGTAAAAGTAATATCCGAAAAAGAAGATAGGGAACTCGACAAAGTGTGGTGAGATCATGCCAGATTACTTGGTAGTTCTTCAAGGTGCTTGGATTGTTAGAAAAGTAAAAAGCGTTCAGGACGCAATGAACATAGCCGTTGCCGAAGCTGGAAAGCGTTTAAGTCCAGATCTCGATTTCGTGGAGATTGATGTTGGCGATACAGAGTGTCCGAGATGTCATGAGCCGCTTAAAAGTGTCTTTATGGTAGCTGGAACAGCTCTTGTTGGATTAATTTTCGAGATGAAGGTTTTTAACGCTCAAAGTGAAGAACACGCCGCAAGGATTGCAAAATATGAAATAGGAAAAAGGTTGCAGCGCGTACCCCTTGAAGTAATAGAGGTTAGGAGAATCTAATATAGGAAAAACATACCGCTCTAAGCTTCCTGCGCGAATATTCACCTTTGAAGAAAAAATTCATATCATTGTGGCGCCTTTATCCGCCCCTTTAACGAGCTTGGAATACTTTGCCAAGTATCCCCTGTGCTTGATCTCCTTCGGTTTCCACTTTTCTCGTCTCTCTTTCAGCTCCTCATTACTGATTTTCGCATCCAGTCTCCTCTCTGGAATATTTATCAATATCACGTCCCCATCTTCGATAAGGGCAATATTCCCTCCGCTTAGAGCTTCCGGAGAAACGTGACCAATTGCGGGGCCTCTTGTAGCTCCACTGAATCTCCCATCTGTTATCAGGGCAACCCTTTTCAGACCCATTCCCGCTATCGCCGCAGTAGGCAGAAGCATCTCGGGCATTCCCGCCGCCTTTGGCCCCATATATCTTATGATGACGACATCTCCTTCTTGGATTTCTCCGTCAAGTATCGATTTTAGAGCCTCCTGTTCTGAGTCGAAAACCCTTGCTTCTCCTTTGAATACCATCATATCTTTGTCAACGGTAGCTGTTTTGATAACGGCTCCTTTCTCCGCAATATTTCCCCTAAGGATTGCTATGCCACCCTCTCTACTAATCGGATTTGTCGGATCTCTTATGATATCCCTTCCCCTCACAACGGCTTCCTCTGCTATCTCATAGAGCCTTTTTCCGCTAACTGTCATCTCGTTGTGGAACAGCTCCTTAGCCTTTTTGATGATCATGGGAACTCCTCCGCTCTCATCAAGGTGAATGATCATGTCTCTGCTTGCGGGATCTAAGGCAACGAGGTGTGGCGTTTTCCTGCTGATCTCGTCAAATAAATCCAAATCTATGCGAATTCCCGCTTCTTTTGCGATTGCGGGAATATGGAGGACTGTGTTTGTAGAGCCACCTATAATCATGTCCATTGTAATTGCATTTTCGAAGCTTCTTTCAGTTATAATGTCTAGAGGTTTTATTCTCTCTCTAACGAGTTCCACGATCCTCCTACCGGCTTCTTTTGCAATTCTTAACTTTCTTGAGGAGCCACACGGCGATGTTGATGTGTAGGGCAGACTTAATCCCATAACTTCCGTTAGAATCTGCATCGTATTTGCTGTGAATAGACCCTGACAGCTTCCACAATAAGGTGCGCAGAAATCCTCGTAGAGCTTTAACTCTTTCTCATCGATTTTTTTCGCTTTGAACAGCCCAGCGGCTTCAAAAGCATCTTTTATCGAAACGTATTGATTATTAACTTTCTCCGGGATCATCGGGCCTCCGGTAACTGCTATTGCAGGTATATTTAACCTTAAGATTGCCATAAGCATTCCGGGAATGATTTTATCGCAGCTTCCGACTACGACAAGTCCGTCGAACTGATGAGCCTCAACCATTGCTTCGATTGAATCGGCGATAAGTTCCCTTGAAGGAAGAGCATAGCTCATACCCTTGTGACCCATTGCTATTCCGTCACAGATCCCGATGACGCCGAATTCGAACGGGACGCCTCCGGCAGAAGCAACCCCTATCTTAACGAATTCTGTTATCCTATCGAGGGACATGTGTCCGGGGACTACCGTGTTGTAGGCGTTTGCAATTCCGATGAAGGGTTTGTCAATATCTTCGTCCGTTAATCCGAGAGCTTTTAAAAGAGCTCTATGTGCAACTCTGTCGATTCCCTTCTTTACAATATCGCTTCGCATGATCTTTTACCGTCCTGACTTAAGATAATCTTTTTTATTCCTTAATCGTATTTGCTATTATGAAGCTGACATGGCTGGGAAATTCCTGTGTTGTTATCGATGGAGATCTAAGAGTCATCATCGACCCGAACTATTTAGCCGAGCCCGAAGGACAATTTGATTACGTTTTGATCACTCACGAGCATGATGATCACATCGATGTCGAGAAACTGAAAAAGATCGAATACAGAAAGCTTTTGGCTCCCAAACATACGCTCGAATTATACAAACTCGATGGAATCGCCGTAAAACCCGGAATGACCTTTGATGACATTGAAGTTCTTGAAAGTTGGTGCTGGAAAGCTATTGAATCTGTGAGCTATCTATATCAGGGAGTTCTCCATGCTGGAGATTCCGCAAAATTCCCAGATTGCAACCCGAGGATTGTTCTGACTGCGTGTTTTCCCGACTACTACAATGACTATCTGATGGAGATGAAGAGGCTGAAACCTGAACTTGTAATACCAATTCACTACAAGTCAGAAAAAAGAGCAAATGCCGAAGGTCTTAAGGACATTCTTGAAAAAGAAGGTATAAAATGTAAAATTTTGGAGATCAAAGAATCAATTGAGTTCTAAATTTTCCCTCTGTCGCTAAAAAGGCTTTTAAGGACGGATGTAGCGTGGTATCTTCACGGTGAAAGCCCGATGGCAAAGAAAGAAGATACCCTTGTATATCAACTTTTTCTTTTTTATGTGATTCCTAATCGATTTCAGACTTCTGAAAAATTTTCAGACAGTAAAACACACAGATGTTTAAGAATGGGAACGTTAAACGATTCGATGCCAAGTTCATTACTAAAACAGGTGAAAATAAAAGTGGAAAATAGATTTTAGAATATCTGTAGTGCTCTGTATTCTCCGAATACTTCTCTTAGTGCATCAGTCATTTCTCCAAGGGTTGCCTTTGCTTTGACAGCTTCAATGACGTAGGGCATCAAGTTCTCTTCAGGATTCTCGGCGGCTTTTTTGAGCTTGGACAGAGCTTCCTCGACCTTCGACTTGTCGCGGTTTTCTCTGAATCTTCTTAACCTCTCGATTTGCTTTTTGACAACACTTTCGTCAACTCTTAGGAGTTCCATTTGAATCTCTTCGTCGATCTTATACTTGTTAACACCGACAACCACAAGTTCTCCGCTGTCGATTGCCTTCTGCTTCTCATAAGCAGATCTCTGAATCTCTCTCTGCGGGAATCCTTCTTCGATTGCTCTGACCATTCCACCCATTTCATCAATCTTTTCGATGTATTTCATGGCTTCCTCTTCGATCTGATCTGTTAGCCACTCGACGTAGTATGCACCGCCAAGTGGATCGACTGTATCTGTTACACCGCTCTCTTCAGCAATGATCTGCTGTGTCCTTAGGGCGATTCTGACTGCCTTCTCTGTTGGTAGACAGATGGCCTCATCGTAACTGTTTGTATGGAGTGACTGGCAACCACCAAGAACGGCCGCCAGAGCTTGGAGGGTAACCCTGATGATATTGTTCTCAGGCTGTTGTGCTGTCAGTGTGCATCCAGCTGTTTGAACGTGGAATCTGAGCATCATCGACCTCGGATCTTTGGCACCAAATCTTTCCTTCATTATTCTAGCCCATAGGCGGCGTGCTGCTCTGAATTTCGCTATCTCCTCGAAGAAGTTGTTACCAGCGGCGAAGAAGAAGCTAAGTTGGGGAGCAAATTGGTCCACATCCATTCCTCTGTCGATAACTCTCTGTACGTATTCAATTCCGTTAGCTAACGTGAAAGCGACCTCCTGGACAGGGGTTGCGCCAGCCTCCTCCATGTGGTATCCAGAGATGCTGATCGAATTCCATTTCGGCATTTCCTTTGCGCAGAACATTATTATGTCCGTAGCGAGTCTAAGGGATGGCTCCGGTGGGAAGATATAGGTTCCACGAGCGATGTATTCTTTAAGCATATCGTTTTGGACTGTTCCTCTTAGCTGACTTCTGTGGGCTCCCTGACTTTCGGCTACAACAATATACATGCTGAGAATCTGAGCGCACGTCGAGTTAATTGTCATTGAAGTGGAAACCATATCGAGAGGAATCCCGTCGAAGAGAATCTGCATGTCCTCTAAAGTGGATATAGCTACGCCGACTTTTCCGACCTCTCCCAAAGCCATTGGATGATCGCTGTCGTATCCAGTCTGTGTCGGAAGATCAAACGCTACACTCAGTCCGGTCTGACCTTGCTCCAGTAGATACTTGTATCTCCTGTTTGTTTCCTCTGCGGTTCCATATCCAGCATACTGCCTCATTGTCCAGACTCTCCCTCTATACATTGTGGGGTAAACGCCCCTCGTAAACGGATATACTCCGGGATAACCAAGTTTTTTCTCGTAATCTATTTGGACATCCTCTGGTGTGTAGAGTCTATCAACTACAAAGCCGCTTGATGTTCTGAACTCCTTCTTTCTTTCAGGAGCCTTCTCAAGTAGGGGTTTTACATACTTTTCTTCCCACTCCTTCTTATTCATAAAAAACACCTCCCTAAGAACCTCATCAGCCTGCACTCGTAGCAACTTTAGCTATTTCGGCTCTTTCCTCCTTGAATCTTATGAGAACTGCTCCTGCTTGAACTTTTGCACCTTCGGTAACTTCAACGGATTCCACAACACCGTTAAAGGGTGATACTACTTCGTTTTCCATTTTCATTGCTTCTAAAATGAGCACAGGTTGCCCCTTCTTTACAACATCTCCGGGTTTAACGAGAACCTTAATAATAGTTCCGGACATCTCTGCTTTGAGTTCTTTTCCAGCCTTTTCAGCTTTGACTGTGGGGGCTTTAACTGGTGCCGGGGCTGCAACAACAGCTTCACTAACAATCTTGGCTATCTTTGGTATCATTTCGATTATTTCTTCTTTACCGTTGACACTAACTTTAAATTTGTTTGGACCGATCTCCTCTACATCTACTTCATATTTGACGTTATTGACTACTACGGAATACTTCACCATATTACCACCCAAATGATCTTGAGAGGATCTTCCAATAGCTTAATTCTCTTCTGATTTCTATCGGTTTCTCGGCATGCTCCTCCATATACTTATGAATGGCTGCAACAGCAGCTATAAACTCGTTAATGTCCATTCGGATCACCTCACAAGGGCATGTTATCGTGCTTCTTAGGTGGAAGCTTCTCTCTCTTTGTTTCAAGAATTCTCAACGCTGATACAATTTTCACTCTTGTGTATTTTGGATCGATTACATCGTCTATGTATCCTCTTGCTGCCGCTCTGTATGGGTTTGCGAATTTGGCTCTGTATTCTTCTATCTTCTCTTGAAGTTTCTTTTGCGGATCCTCTGCAGCTTCAATCTCTTTCCTGAACACGATCTCGGCAGCTCCTTCTGGACCCATAACGGCAATTTCCGCGGTCGGGTAGGCATAAACGATATCGGCACCGAGATGCTTGCTGCCCATGGCGAGATACGCTCCTCCATAGGCTTTTCTTAAGATTATTGTAACGAGTGGGACTGTTGCCTCACTATAAGCGTAGAGAACTTTTGCACCGTGGCGTATTATACCTCCGTATTCCTGTTGGACACCGGGGAGATAACCGGGAACGTCAACAAGAGTCAGGATTGGTATGTTGAAGCAATCACAGAATCTGACGAATCTCGCGATCTTGTCACTGCTGTCTATGTCTAAGCAACCAGCATAGAACTTTGGATTGTTCGCAACAATGCCGACAGTTCTCCCGTCAATTCTTGCGAAGCCGACAACGGCGTTCGGGGCGAAGTATTGGTGGATCTCCAAGAACTCTCCATTATCCACTATGACTCTGATCACATCCCTTACATCGTACGGCTTCGTGGGATCGTCCGGGATTATATCCGTTATTTCGGGAGTTAATCTCGCAGGGTCATCTCCAGTTTCAACCCTCGGAGGATCCTCTAAGTTGTTCAGCGGCAGATAGCTGATCAACTTTCTGACAAGTCTTAAAGCGTCGATGTCGTCTTCGGCGACGAGATGGACGTTACCGCTCTTCATTGCGTGAGCTTCCCAACCTCCGAGTTCCTGTGGTGTTACTTCTTCACCTGTAACCGCTTTGATAACCTTTGGACCTGTGATGAACATGTATGAGCTTGGATTTTTCGTTTGGATTATGAAATCACCAATTGCGGGGCTGTAAACAGCACCTCCAGCGTTTGGCCCCATAATAACTGTTATCTGGGGGATAACGCCACTATAAATTGAGTTTCTGTAGAATACTTCCCCGTAGCCCTTTAGAGCATCAACACCCTCTTGGATTCTAGCGCCTCCACTGTCGTTTAATCCGATAATCGGGATTCCAACTTTGGCGGCAAAGTCTAGGAGGTACGCAATCTTGAATCCATGCATTTCTCCTAAGCTACCGCCCATTACCGTGAAATCTTGAGCGAAGACTGTGACAGGTCTTCCGTCTATCGTTCCGTATCCCGTGATAACTCCATCGGCTGGCAGATAAACTTTATCCAAACCGAAATCAGTGTTTCTTTTTTCAACAAAAGGATTTAATTCAACAAAGCTACCTGGATCCAATAGTAGTTCTATTCTCTCTCTTGCCGTAAGCTTACCTGCCTCGTGCTGTTTCTTGATTCTCTCGTCACCACCCATTTTTTCGATTAATTCCATCCTCTTGTAAAGATCCTCAAGTAACTCCTTCCTCAAGATTTATCCCTCCACGAATTCTAATAAAACACCTTTCGTGCTTTTCGGATGGATGAAAGCAACTTTCTTACCTCCAGCACCAATTCTCGGTTTTTCATCTATCAATTGGAGTCCATTCTCCTTCGCATTTTGAAGAGCCTTTTCGATATCGCTAACGTTTATTGCGATATGGTGAACACCCTCACCCCTTTTTTCGATGAACTTTGCGATCGGGCTGTCCTCGGAAGTAGCTTCGAGCAACTCGATTTTGCTCTCCCCAACTGGAAGCATAGCCACCTTGACTTTCTGTTCAGGAACCTCTTCGATCTCCTTGATTTCGAATCCCAATTTCTTGTAGAGATCTATGGCTTCATCCAAATTCTTTACAGCAATACCGATATGGTCAATCTTGTTAATCATGCTACCACCTTCATTCCAGTGCTTTTCTTAATGTATTCGACAATCTCATTCAGGGGTGTTCCGGGTCCGAATACTTCTGCAACCCCTAATTCTTTCAGTTTGGGAACATCCTCCGGCGGAATGATGCCACCAACGAGAACGATAACATCCTTACCCGGTTCGAGGCCTCTCTTCTTTAGTTCCTCTATTGCGAGTGGAACCAGTTCTAGGTGAGCTCCACTCAGTATGCTTAATCCAACTACATCCACATCTTCTTGCAGTGCAGTTTCGGCGATTTCGGCTGGGGTCCTTCTAATTCCTGTGTATATTACCTCAAAACCAGCATCTCTTAAAGCTCTTGCAATGACTTTGGCACCTCTATCATGCCCGTCCAAACCGGGTTTGGCAATAAGAACCCTGATCTTCTTTTCCATAACCTCCCTCCTATTCTATAAAACTTTATATTTTTGCTTAAATATCTTTCGAATTCCCATCTAAAGAAGAGCTGAAAGAGGTGTAATAAACTTTATCACGGTTTATTATTCGTTATTGTTCATTTAACACTCAATAATTCCTTCGAATTTAAGGATTCTTTTTGCCCATGTTAATTTTTTTCCCTTTATTCCAGTAGAGTGGAACCTAAATCCATGTAGGATGATCTTTGAGGCTCCAAACTCTTTTGCGATTATTGCAGCTCTATCCCCGTCTGTAAATCCTCCAAAGTTGTAGATTCTGTTGAAAGGAAAGTGCTGAGTAGTTCCGATAAAACGACCGATTTTTGGGATCGTATCTTTTATTCTATCTATATTATCTCCGTGAGCGTGCAAAATCAACAGACATCCTTTATTTTCCAAATCTATGAGAATATCGGAGTCCTCTTCCATATCGGTTACATGAATATCAGGGGTCCGATCGCTTATCTCCATCCATTTCAGGATTGCTTTTCCCGCTGTGATGATTGTTTCAGTATTGATTTCGTTTTCAACGGCACCACCGATTACAGCTACTTCCCTTCCTTCGACTTTGTTTCTGATAACTTCTTTATCGAGGAGCTTATCACCTGCTAAAGAGTGCATAAGTCTGGCGGCTTCTTTGTCTTTTTCTTCATCAAATCCAAAATCTGACAAGATTTGGTAGTAGAAAAATTTAAACCAATCCTCAAGATTCATACCTCTCTACTCCAATCTTAACTTTTAATCCATTAATGTTCCATTCCTTTACGTATCCCTTTACCTCTCCAAAAGTTAGGTCTTTTGATCTTGTTTCCTCTTTGATGTAATTTATCCATCCATTAACAAGCTTTGGATCGATCTCCACCCACGTCTTTATGAATTCATCGACCTCAAGATCAAGCTCTTTCCTCATCTCCTGAATTCTTCGAACGATTTCTCTTGCATATGCTTCCCTTTTGAGTTCTTCGTCGATTCTTGTGTAAAGATAGACATTACCTTTACGGAAGTCCGAGACCGTGTAGTCTTCACCGACGACGTATTCGACCTCAAGAACCTCACTCGGCTTGAGTTCCAATCCCATGAATTCTATCTTGTTCGATTTTATCAGATTCTTTACATCCTCCTCGCTAAGTGAGTTTATGTATTCTAAGAAGTCCTTGACTTTATCCTTTAGTATGGGGCCTATCTTTTTGTAATTTGGCTTTACAACAATTTTCTTCTCGAATTCCTTCACAAATTCAATATCCTTAATATTGCACTGGTTTAGCAGAATCTCTCTCAGTGTCTCGACAGCTTCCCTGACATCGTCATCCCCCTCGATAATCATCTTTTTAAGGGGCCATCTCAGCTTTATTCCAGCTTTCTGTCTTGCGTTATAGCTTGCTTCGCTGATATCCCTTACAATATCCATTTTTCTTTCGAGATCTTTGTCAATCCATTTTTCGTCAGGTTCTGGATAGCTCTCGAAGAAGATGGATTCTTCCCTCTCCGAGAACTCTTTTACGAAGTTTTGGTAGATATATTCTGAGATAAAGGGGATTATCGGTGCCATAGCTTTCGTAACCTTGTCGATAACCCTGAACATTGTTGCGTAAGCCGCCACTTTCGAGGGGGAGTCTCTTTCCTCCCAGACCCTTCTTCTGCTTAGCTGTATATACCATCTGCTGAAATCCTCTGTAACAAAGTCTGAGAAGACCCTAACAACTTTGTGGAGCTGGTAGTTCTCCATAGCTTCTTTTGCAAGTTTTATGAAGCTCTCCAACCTTGATAGAATCCATCTGTCTTCAACTCGCAATTCAGCTTTTTCAACATCAATCTCTTTGAATCTGTCAAGTTTCATATACGTGTAAACGAATCTAACTGCATTCCAGAAGATGTTGAGAACTCTTAGATAGTTTTCAGCCTCATTCCAACTAAATTTCAGATCCTCCCATAATGCGGACGAAAGAACGTATAATCTGAAGGCATCCACACCTATCCTCTCGACAACTTCGTCAGGCTCCACGACATTTCCCAAGCTCTTGCTCATCTTTCTGCCCTTTTCGTCAAGCGTGAATCCGTGCATTAAGACGGTCTTGTAGGGAATTCTACCGAAACTGATCACACTCGCTCCGAGCTGGGAGTAGAACCATCCTCTTGTCTGATCGTGCCCCTCGGTTATGAAATCTGCAGGCCAAAGTTTTTCGAAGTCTTCTTTTACCAGAGGATACTTAAGCATCCCCCAGCTTGCAACACCGCTGTCGAACCAGACGTCGAAGACGTCGCTGACCCTTTTCATCTTTCCCCCGCATTCACAGTCGAACATAACCTCATCTATCTTCGGTCTGTGGAAATCGAGATCTTCTTTCCAGTCGATCTCGTTTATATCTCCGACAACCTTCATCTTTCCACAGTTTTCACATATCCAAATGGGGAGGGGGATACCCCAAAATCTCTGTCTGCTTATACACCAGTCCCTCGCATTCCTTACCCAATCTTTGAATCTCGATTCGCCAGCCCACTCCGGGATCCATTCGACCTTATCGATCTCTTTAAGCATCTTATCCTTTAGCTCGCTCACTTTCAGGAACCATTGCTCTGTTGCTCTGTAAATGATGGGAGTCTTGCATCTCCAGCAGTGTCCGTATCTGTGGGTTATTGTGTCCTCAGCTAAAAGCAGACCTTTCTTCTTTAAATCTTCTATTATGACTTTGTTCGCTTCTTTGACACTTAGACCAGCATATTTACCAGCTTCTTCAGTGAATCTGCCCCTGTCATCTACGGGATTGAAAATCTCAAGCCCGTGTTCGATTCCGAGTTCATAGTCTTCTAAACCGTGACCGGGGGCGATATGGACGCACCCAGTGTTCTCGGCTGTGACGAAATCGGCCATGTAAACTTTGTGTTTAAACTTCTTTTGGATCGGAACCTCATCAGCCAGCGGGTGATCGTATTCAATCCCAACGAGATCTTCACCAAGCTTTGTCTCAACAATCTCCCACATTTCGTAGCCGCCCTTCCTGAGGACTTCCTCGGCAAGCTCCTTACCCATGATGAGGTATTCGATCTTTCCATCCTTCATCGCCTTTATAAGGGCGTATTCGAGGGAGGGATGGACTGCAACAGCCATATTTGCCGGTAAAGTCCATGGAGTTGTCGTCCAGATTACGATAAACGTATTGTCATCTTTTAACGGGAATTTTACGTAGATTGACGGATCTGTTTCATCCCAATACTCTACTTCGGCATCTGCCAGTGCAGTCTCACATCTCGGACACCAATTCACGACCATGAGCTTTTTCTCTAGTAAACCTTTCTTATGGGCTTGTTTGATCGTCCACCAAGCTGCGTTAATGTATTCTGCTTTTATAGTCATGTATGGGTTATCCCAATCCATCCACACTCCGAGGGATTTGAACTGTTCAGTCATAGCGTCTTTATTCTTTAGAGCGTAATCCATGCACATCTTCACGAACTTATCAATACCGAATTTTTCGATATCCTTCTTTTCTTTTATCCCGAGTTCCTGTTCCACCTTAACCTCAATCGGAAGTCCGTGCATGTCCCACCCGGGAGTATCAGTTACACGAAATCCCTGCATTCTTTTGAATCTCAGGATGGAGTCTTTTATTACTTTATTCCATGCTGTTCCGAGATGAATCCTTCCGGTTGTGTAAGGTGGACCGTCAACAAAGAAAAATTTTCTATCTCCCTTTTCTTTTGCCTTTTGATATATTCTGTTTTCCTTCCAAAAGTCTTTAACGAATTTTTCAACTTCTTTGAATTGGTAAACGTTAGTGAATGCCATATTTTTAGGCTGGGGAATGTGATTAAATAATTTATCTTCTCTACTACTTGCAAGATCCTTTGCAAAAGCAAAGAGATACACAAGAAGAGGTGGTTAGAAAGTAAAAGTGCAAAAGATTATTGGAATACCAATCTCAGAAAGAATTACCAAAGAAAAGTTGGAGAAATTAACTGTAAGAATCACCTACGGCGTTCAGCAGTTCTTAAACAAAATTATATTTCGAATACAACTCTTTTCTTCTTGCCTCAAGAAGATCCTCCCTTTTTCCAATGAATTCCGCAGCGGACATAACTCTCACACCCATCTCCTTAGCGAAATCGAAAACTTCTCGCATTCTATCTCTCCAATTAAGATCTCTCGTCAAGTGATGATCTAAAACTATGTCTTTTACTTTGGTTTTTTCCATTAGCTTTTTTAAATTTTCAACCGATTTTTGAAATTCTTTCGATAAAAAACGATATCCGAGCATGTATGTGAGTGCTCCGTCAACGAAAGCTGTTTCAGGATCGAAATTTATGAGCCATTGTAGTTGATCATCCAAGCATACTCCTTCGACATCACTTGTATGAACGAAAGTTGTTTTTTCGAAGATTCCCGTCATAACAACGAAACCGAGTCGTGTGTTTGTTCCGTGCGGAAGTGCCTCAGAGAAGACTATTTGAGTGTTTCCCTCTTCAAGAGTGCTTCCGTCAGCGAAATGGATTTGAGAACTTTTTAACTGTTGAAGGAAATAGGCGGCTCTCTTTTTCTGACTGAGATTGATGTTTTCCGTCGGATGCTTGACAAATAGAATTTTATTTTCGAGGATTTCCGTTTCATTCGGATTGTGATGGTCGTAGTGATAGTGAGACACGATAACGATGTCCGATAATCTAACAAACCTTTTTATCTCTTTCCAGAGATAATTTTTTCTCTCATGTTCGATTTTATGTGGTGGGAGTCCATATCTACGAGGTCCTAAAGCCACACTCGGATCTATCATAATTTTAACATCTTTGGTCTTAACAAAAGTAGCCATACTCCTTGCACCAAGTGAATCGAAGGCAACTGGAACTATTTCCACAAAAAGAATTTTCGAAAGGGTTAAATATTTTTTTTCCAACAAAAATTCATGAAAATCAGAGATTTTATGTCGAAAGACGTTGTAATGGTTGATGAAAACACGAGAGTAATTGATGCGGCAAAGATTATGGGTGAAAAAAGGATTGGAAGCGTAATCGTTACGAAAGAAGGGAAACCCTACGGAATATTTACAGAGAGGGATCTACTGTCAAAAGCCATTCTTGATAATGGTCTCGATCGTCCCGTTAAGAATTACACATCCACTCCGCTAATCACAGTTAATCCAGACTACTCGATAAATGAGGTTTCAAGAATAATGGCGGACATGAAAATCAGAAGACTCGTCGTTGTTGAAGATGATAAGATAGTGGGGATATTCACCGCAAGCGATCTAGTCAGGGCTTTGGCAAAGAGGTGATATCATGCTGAAATGTAAAACCTGCGGGAAAGAATTAAGAGAAGAAGATGAAGGGATTACTTGGAGGAAATGCACGATCTGCAAGCAACCAGTTTGCTTCGACGATATTCATTACATTGGAACGTGGTTGAGGGGGCTTTACAAGGATTACGTAAATGTAATTCCCGTCTGTAAGGAAGAACTTCCGAAAAAGAAATTAAGAGCAGTAGCCGAGAAAATCCTTAAATGAAAAGAGTTTTCGTCTTGATAGCAAACAAAGCCGTTACGAAACCTTTTAATCTGAACGATCTAGCGGGATCCGCTGGAAGAATGGACATTGTATGCAGGTTTATTTCACAATCTCTTTTTATATCACATGGTGTTCGTAAAAATTCCGAAGTTTACGTTATCCTTAAGGGCGAACCCGATCCCCTGAAGACACTGAAGATTATCGGGAGCGAGGTGAGATATTTAGCCCCCGATGAGAGAAACATCGGTGGAATGATTAAAAAAGCCCTTAAGGAAGGCGTTGACAAAAAATGGAAAAAAGTCTCTCATGGAGTTTACATATCCAGAAAAGGTCTTGTGGAATTACTCGAAGAGCTTGGGGGAAACTTCTACTATCTAAGAGAAGACGGGAAGGATATAACCACAGTCCATATTTCAGATCCAGTCTTTATCTTAGGAGATCATCTCGGCGTTTCGGAAGAGGATGAGAGAGTGATCATGAAAAAAGCTGAAAAGATATCCCTTGGAAAGATATCGTATCAAGCTGATCAGTGTGTGACAATTCTGAACTACATTCTTGATAAAAGATTAAATAACAGCCAACGAGAGATTACATAATGATCACGGTGTGCAGTAGATGCAGAGATCGGATAGGATTCGGAGAGCTTGGAGAATGTCTGATCTGTTGCGGTTCCTTCGAGAAGATAGATGATTTAATCTCTGATATTCTTGAAGATTTAAATGATTACGAATACGAAAATTTCGACGTTGGAGTCAGACTTTACGGGAGTTCTAAGGCGATTGAGCTCTTTTTAAAGGAAAAATTTGGAATTGAAGATACCTTAAAAGATGATTTCAAAATAGACTTCGCGAGGAGATTTAGCTCCCGAACAGGAAAACTCAGAAAAGTAAACGGCGATGTCAGAATAACGATAAATCTTGAAGACCTCAGTTATGAAATCGATGTCAGTTCGGTCTACATCTACGGTAGATACATAAAGAGGGTCAGGGGACTCTCACAGACAAGATGGATTTGCGGATACTGTGAAGGAAGGGGATGTGAGAAATGCAATTATACTGGTAAAAAATACCTAAGTGTTGAGGATTTAATAATCACGCCTGCAATCGAAATATTTAAAGCGGAAAACGCATTTCTTCACGGTGCCGGCAGAGAGGATGTTGACGCAAGGATGCTCGGTAACGGAAGACCCTTTGTTCTTGAAATAGCGAAACCCAGAAGAAGAAAAGTGGATCTGAGACATTTAGAAGAGGCGATAAATCAATATGCAAAAAATAAAGTTGTCGTAAAGTTTTTCGATTACTGCGATGCGAAATCGGTTGAAATAATCAAGAACGCAAAGTTCAAAAAGAGATATAGGGTGGTTGTCCGATTTGATAAGGAGATTGATAGAGCAGAATTAGAGGAAGTGTTAAAAAAGCTTGAAACCGTAATCACTCAAAGAACACCCATAAGAGTTCTTCACAGGAGAGCGGATAAAGTCCGAAAAAGAAAGGTGTATTCTGCAAAATTAATACTTCACAGGGGAAAAGTCGCCGTAATTGAGATTCTATCAGACAGTGGATTATACATAAAGGAGATCGTAAGTGGTGATGAGGGTAGAACGAAACCGAGTCTTTCGGAACTTTTACGTGTCAATGCGAGGGTTGAGAAGTTGGATGTGATCGAGGTCTTAGGTGGCTTGGAGGAAATCTTAAATACACACGTCTTCAAAAGTCTACGGGGGTAATTGTCATGGGATGGAAATCACATGGATTCAGGATCAAGTCTGGAAGAAAGCTCAGAAAAAAAGTAAGGGAGAGAGGAATCAGAATAAGAAAATTCCTACAGACATTTGAGATTAGACAGACTGTCCACATCGACATCGAGCCCGCATCCCAAAAGGGAATGCCACACCCAAGATTTCAAGGTAGAACCGGAAAGATAGTAGGACAAAGGGGAAGAGCTTATCTCGTCGAGATAACCGATGGTGGAAAGAAAAAGATAATATTTGCCAGACCTGAGCATCTGAAGCCTCAGGGGGCGTGAAATGTTTAAAGAAGTTTTAGATTTCGAATACCTTACGATTTCTGAAGCAAAAGAGATTTTGGAAAATATCGTTAAAGAGCGAAGAAAAGTTGCCGAAGTAGGATTTGAAACAAGAAAGACTCTGCAATACTTAAGAACTCTTTCAAAGTTACCGGCAAAAAAAGCTAGGGAACTTGTAGAGGAGTTGTTAGAGTTGCCGTTCGTTTCAGAAGTAATAGCGATAAAGATAGCTGACATCCTTCCAGATATTCCAGATGAAGTCAGATTGCTCTACGCTAAGGAGGGTATAACACTGTCTCCCGAAGAAATCCAAACGATCTTGGACATAGTGGAAAAATACAAATCTTAAAAATTTATTATAACATAATTTTATTGATAATTATGACAACAAAAAAGAAGTTAGAAGATTACGCCTATGTATTGGACTTTATGCCCTACGGACACCCCGATAGTAAAGTCCCAATCCACAAAAGGGAGCCTCTCGCCCAAGTGATCGGAGAGCAGTATTTCACACTACTTGAAGTTAGCGTTAAGAAGGATAAGAATCCACTTATCGCCGAAAAAGTATATATCGGAAAGGGTGAAAGAGATATTGTAAACAAGATAAAGAGAAAACTCAGTTACGATGATCTCACACCCACTGCAAAGTCCGAGTTACCTTACGTTATAGAGAAGATTGTTAAAGAGCAGGAAAAGAGATTCGTTGAATTTTTCAATAAATCGACCCCTATCACAACGAAACTTCATCAACTCGAACTTTTACCCGGCATTGGGAAAAAGCTCATGTGGGCGATATTGGATGAGAGAAAGAAGAAACCCTTTGAGAGCTTTAAGGACATAGCCGAAAGGGTTAAAGGGCTGGCCCATCCAGAGAAAGCCATAATAAACAGAATTATCTACGAATTAAAGAATCCCAAAACAAAATACAAACTCTTCACAACATGAAACTTTTAAAGCGATTGGGACAGCACATTCTCATAAGCAAACCAATCTTAAAGAAAATCATTAACTACGCTGAGATAAGCGATAAAGATACGGTTCTTGAAGTGGGTTGTGGAACTGGGAATCTAACCGAAATGTTACTTAAAAAAGCTCGAAAAGTAATAGGCATTGAAAAAGATGGAAGATTTATTGATTTGTTAGAAAAAAAATTTAAAAAAGAGATTAAAGAGAGTAGGCTCGAACTGATAGAAGCAAATGCTTTAAAGATCGAATGGCCTTCTTTTGATAAATTCGTTTCAAACATCCCCTACAAGATATCGTCACCCCTCACGTTTAAATTATTCAAGCACGACTACAAGTTGGCTGTGATAATGTATCAAAAGGAGTTTGCTGAGAGGCTTACAGCATCCTGCGGAAGTAAAAAATACGGAAAACTGAGCGTAATCGCGAAGATATATTGTAAAGCTGAAATCCTTGACATAGTTCCTCCAGAAGCTTTTAGACCGAAACCAAAAGTTTATTCAGCTATTGTGAGAATAATACCGAAACCCGAAATCGATGTGCGTAACAAGAAACTCTTTGAAGACTTTGTAAGATTTGTTTTTACAAAAAGAAGAAAAAAATTCGGAAAGATCGCTCAAGAATACGGGATAATGGTTCCCGACGATTTAAAGGATAAAAGACCAGAAGAGATTCCACCAGAAGTATTTGCGAAGATCGTTGATGATATATCCTCCGTCTGAGGATTCAGAACTCCTCTTAGAGACTGTATTAAAGGAAGTAAAGCCGGAAGACGAAGTTTTGGAGGTAGGTGTCGGTAGTGGCTTCGTTTCCGAGCGGATAAAGGATAAATGTCGTTTTTTGGTTGCTACCGATATCAATCCTTTTGCCGTAAAACTCGTTAAGAGGAAAGGGATTGAAGTTATCAGAACAGACCTTTTTGAAGGAATCAGAAAGAAGTTTTCTCTAATACTATTTAATCCTCCCTACCTTGAGCTTGAGGAGGAAGAAAAGAGAGGTGACTGGCTTGAAAAGGCGATAGATGGTGGTAAAAAAGGAATAGAAGTAATATGCAGATTTCTAGATAAGGTCAGAGAAGTTCTATCCGAAAACGGCAGAATAATCCTCATAGTTTCCTCCTTTAATACGCCGTGGGTTTTTAGAGAAATTGAGAGAAGAAAATTTAATTGGGAAATAGTTGGAGAAAAAAAATTGTTTTTTGAAAAACTTTACGCTCTACGGCTTACAGCTGTGAAAGAACCACATTAACAAGTTTGATTATTCTCTCGTTTGCCTTCTTGATTGCATCTATCGGATTTCGGTTCTCAGTCCTTACGACGAGTTCTGCCTCCTCCCTTAACGGATGTGGGATGTTATATTTTGCGAGGAGAACACCTTCCGTATTGAGAAGCTCATATTGGAGAAGGTTCAGATACGTATGATCTTCTTTCTTTATGATCATTTTTACGAAATCGTCTTTTAGCTCGACTATCTTAATTTCCATTACCACACCCCCTTGCCGTAATTTTTCGAGATCTTTCTTTTTTCGACATTACCACATTTCGGACACTTAAGTTTATCCCCTTCTTTTTTGATAAGATTTTCTCCACAAACACTACATATCGCCTTTAATACACCGAGATCTTCTTCCTTTATCGAAATTCGAAGATTGTCATCGATAACTTTCGCGGATATTATATCCCAAAATCTGACACATTCCTCAATGCTTTTCGTGTATTTATCACTCACGTTTGAAATGTGGAGTAACGCTCTGTCGTAGTGTCCTAAGACTCGGTCGCTTCCCCGTTTTCTTGCAATTTCAACCATTGCGAAGTTGTTTTTTGTATCGATAATCCTTCCGATGATTATGTCTCCCTTCTTAATCTCAGGTATTGTCTTTATGGGTAAAATCGAAATTGTTCTATCCCTTATCTGAAGTTTTCCAGCCTTTGATGCGTATAACTTTCCATCTTCTTCGTAAACGCCTTCACCGGCGATGTATTCCTCAACGTATCCCAAAAAATCTCCCGGAAACACGAACATCTACATCTTCTCCATTCTAAATACTTCTACGGGTATTAACTTATAAGGTTTTTCATGAAAGTGATACAACTTCTTAAGGGGGATCTTATACCGCCACACATGAGTAACTTTAAACCCGTTCTCCTCAGCCATTCTTTCAACAAAACTCTGAGATGAGATAGAATGAATCGAATAAATAACCTCTCCGATTTCAAAGGCTTTTTCCAAGAAAACTCTGTCGGCATGTCTCCTTTTTATTCCAAAAGGAGGATTCATTACCACGTTGACCCTCTTCCTTAGCTTTAAAAATCTAATGTCGCATAAAATAAAATCAACTCCTGCGTTAACGCTTTTTGCGTTTTTTCTTGCAATTTTCAGAGCCTCCACGTCGATGTCAACGCCAACAACTTCAAATCCAATGAGACTGAATGCTATCGAAAGGATTCCGGTACCACATCCAAGATCAAAGAATAAGCCTTCGTCGATCAGGGAAGCTGTTACTGCGAGCTCTGCGGCGAGAGCAGGAGGTGTAGGATACTGCTCCCACTTCAACTTCGGGTTTTTAAAAATTTGAAGTTTTTCAAGAGTTATTTCGAGATTTTTTTTCATAAAAAAATAGAAGTTAGCCAAAGAGGGCGCCAAGCCCTTCGAGAACTTCCTCTTCTTTGACTTCTTCCTCCTCTTCTTTCTTCTCTTCCTTCTTCTCCTCTTTCTTTGCTCCCGCTACTGCTTCGGCAGTGGCTGCGGCTGGTGCTGCTGGGATAAAAGCGGCTTTGCTTATCGCTTCATCGATATTGATTCCCTCAAGCGCTGCAACCAGTGCCTTTACCCTCGCTTCGTTTACCTCTATTCCTGCAGCTTCCAACACAGCTTTGATATTTTCTTCCGTTATTTCTTTACCCGCAGCGTGCAACAGAAGCGCGGCATACACATACTCCATACCTCATCACCTCACCCAAATAATGCACTCAAACCTTCAAGAGCTTCCTCCTCTTCTTCTTTCTCCTCTTCTTTCTTTTCCTCTTCCTCGACTATCTCCTTAACAACTTTTCTTTCAGAAACCTTTACCCTCTGTTTAAGATCATCGTCAAGGGCTTCTTCAGGCAAATGCGATGCTAAAGCCAACATTTCTGCATACGCTCTTGCGAGGATGTCTCCGATAACATCCTTCTCAAATATCAATGCATTTATCGCAAGGTTTCTTGCATCCATAACAGCTTTCATTATGAGAATCTCTGCTGTCTCTTCCGTAACGTATGCAACATTTACAGCCAAGTTCAGAGCTTTTCTGGCGGCTTCCACGAAGTCTTCGAATATCTTCGCCTCGTCGATCGTTAAAACTTCGGGTGTAAACACGATCCCTTTCTCGAATATCGCTTTAGTATCAAGTCCGATTTTGATAGGTTTTATCTCAAGAAGCTGCAGAGCTCTTGCAACCTCTGGTTTAACGACTTCCCCCGCCTTAACTACGGTTGTTTTGGCTTTTATAACAATCTTACCCTTTTCTATTGCAGCTGGTATTCCTGCGGCTTGAATTTCACCCAAAATGGGGCCGGGCGGAAAGCCTGTGGGCCCCTCTTCAACAACGACATCGACAGGAGAAATCTGATTCGGTTTTAATGGCGAAGGAATCTTGGTTTCTTCTATCTTTTTGTAAAGCTTGAATGGATTTAGGTTTGATGCAACTATTGTGGTCTGATCGCCGATGAATTCTTTGAGCTTGGTGTATTCGCCTCCGAGGGCGTCTAGAGCCCTTTCAAGCAATGAATTTTTAACGACTCTGATAACGGCCTCTCTGCGGAAATCTCTTCGGATTTTCTGGAACTGTGAAGAGGGAACTCCTCTGAATCCAACTATCGCTACGGTAGGGTATTCTCTGAATAACCTTTTTATCTCCTCAACCGCGTCCAATTTCCATTGCGGAACCTTTCTCCTCACAGCGGCCATTTTAAATCACCCTGACAGCGGGACCCATGGTTGTTTTAACATAAATAGATTTAACAACGAGATGAGGACTATCGTATTTATTTTCAACAACCTTTAATATTTCCAAAGCGTTATCCGCTAAATCTGAGGGGGGCATTTCTCTCGTTCCGATTGGTGCATGGAATGTTACCTTGTCCCTCGTTCTTATTTTTACGGAATTTCTGAGCCTCTGAATTAATGGAGTTGGATCTGCACCCGGTGGAACTGGCTGGGGCATTTTACCTCGGGGACCTAGAATGGGTCCCAACTTCCTACCGATTTCAGGCATGAGAGAGGCTTCGGCAATGAAGAAGTCGATTCTGTTTGCAAGCTTTTTGGATTCCCTTTTATTTTTAGCGAGTTCGTCTATCTCCTCAGGGGAGATAACTACGTCAGCATTTGCTTCCTTTGCCTTTAGTGCCGTTTCTCCTCTTGCGAATACTCCTACCTTTCTTAGTTTTCCGAGACCTTTCGGTAAGTGGACAATGGTGTCAATTCTATTTTCAGGTTTTTTCATGTCTACATTCCTCAGATTTACCGTCATTTCTACGCTTTCCACAAATCTTCTCGGTTTAGCTTTTTCTATTGCTTTTGATATCTTTTCTTCAAGGACTTCCTTTTCAACTAACATTTTACCACCCCGTAGTCCCAACGGCAGAGCCTCCTACGGACTAACTCATGAATTCGAAATCGGGATTTAAATTTTTTCCTATCGATTTTGGGATAATTATTCTGCTTTGCGATATTAATTTTAGTAAAGCATAGGGAAAAAAAACACAGAAATCTCTGAATTGGCTCAAAATGTCATGAAATCTTTAGAATAAATCAAAAGAAAAAGAAAATTTTCTTTTAGTTTCCAAAAAAAACGGATATTCTCGATACATTTTGCGTAAAATTTAAAAATCACAAGGTTCTATCTGAAAATCAGCCTGAATACAGTTAATGAGGTGAAAAAACATGAGAAGAGGTGATGAAGATGATCGTAGGAAAGCACATAATAGCGGAATTGTATGGAGTTCCAAAGGAGTTGATTTCCTATGAGAGCACGGTTAGAGAGATTGTTGAGAGCGTAATAGAGGGAGCAGAGCTTACAAAGGTTAGCTCCCATTATAAGCAGTTCGAGCCGTTCGGCGTAACTGGAATTGTTCTCATATCTGAGAGCCACATCTCCCTCCATACGTGGCCGGAGTACGAACTTGTGAATCTTGACATTTTCACTTGCGGCGATACAAGGAAAGCGGATAAAGCGTTTGAACTCTTCCTCAAGAAATTCAAACCCAAATCATTTAGGCATTTTGTCCTTGACAGAGGTTAAGACATGATGAGAAGAATAAAAAATCAAATCTTTCAAGCACTATCTTCGGGAGATCTATCCGTTTACAAGCTAATTGATTATCAGGATGCAAGCCTGCCAGAGTTCTTCAATCTCTTGACGGAGCTTGAACAGGAGGATCTGATCAAAGTAGAGAGTGGAGTAGTCCGACTGACTCCGAAGGGAAAGGAGTACCTAAGCAAAATGAACGCTGTAAACATAGACGTCCGTTGCAAGTGCTGCGATGGAACTGGTTACGTTATTTCAAAAGATTTTGAAGAGATCCTAAAAAAATACAAGGAAATCGCAGAGGATAGACCATCGGCTCTTGAGAAATTCGATCAGGGTTTCATAAGTCCCGAAGGCGTGATAAAAAGAGTTGAATTCATTTACGAAAGGGGTGATCTACTGAATTCGAAGATCTTTGTTGTTGGAGATGATGATCTTCTTAGTATAGCTGCTGCACTTACAGAAATGCCTGAAAAGATTAACGTAATAGATGCCGATGAGAGATTAATCGATTTTATCAACAGAATTGCCGAAAAGCATGGATTCCCGATAGAGGCTGAAATATATGATGTGCAGGAAGAGCTTCCCGAGAAATTCAGGAAAAAATTTGACGTTTTCGTTACGGATCCCGTAGAGACAATAGCGGGTTTGAAGCTGTTTTTAAGCCGTGGTGTCTCGTCTCTAAAAGGCAAGGGATGTTCGGGATACTTCGGAATATCAACGCTTGAAGCTTCGAGAAAGAAGTGGTTTGAAATCCAAAAGATGATTTTAGATATGGGTTTCGTCATAACGGATCTGAGAAGGAAGTTCAACGTGTATCCAGATGAAGAAAAGAATTTCTTCAGATATCAGGAGAAAATGCCAATCGTGAAGAGGTTAGAGGCGAAGATCGACCACAATTTCTACACCTCAACTCTATTCAGGATAGAAGCCGTTAGAGATCCCAAACCGATCGTCGAGGGAAGAATGGTCATATACGAAGCAGTCTACAAGGATGAAGAAAGCTGGGCAACTCCTTATTAAAGATAGTATTGCTTTTGATTCGGGGATAAACGGAGGATGGAAAGACGTTGAAGCCATATTCAACTACACAGTAGACGATGATTTCGAGATGCAAAGGTATTTCGGACTCCTGACAGCGAATGGATAAGCTTGCGATAACTGAGTGTGACAATGTGAAAGCATTTGTGATTTAATTTCACCGGAACTAACACGGATGCCATTGTCGTAGCGAGAACTCGTAGCAGATACTACGAATACGGAGGACCTGCGAGCGATTTGGGGAAGAAAATCTGGGTAATCTGACGGAACGATCTTGAAATCAGTCAAGCTTGAAGCATCTCCTTCATGGTGGGGTATCGCCTCATCTCCCCTTTACTATAACGGTAGCATCTACGTTACGACGTTTTCCAACGGAACATTATGGAAGCTCAACAATGAAGGAAACGTGCTGTGGAACTACACGACCGGTGGCGAGACATCCCCCTACACGTCTCCATCCGCCTACAATGGGATGATACTTTTTACCGGAAACGAAAGCGAACAGCAAGTTCTGATCACAATAAACGAGAGTGGGAGCATAGTATGGAAATTCCATGTTGAAGGTAAAATCACAAACACACCATCAATTGGATACGGCAAAGTATTCGTGGCTACAGATAAGAAGCTATACGCTGTTAATCTTGACGGTAATGAGGCTTGGAACATAACATTCAACGGTACGATGTCAACTGCAGCGATCGCATACGGAAACATTTACATCGGATCGAAAGATGGGAAACTCTACTGTTTTAATGCTTCAAGCGGAAAGATTGAATGGATTTTTGAAGCAAACGGTAAAATCGATTCATCACCAGTGGTGGCTAACGGAGTCGTTTACTTTGCTACAAACACACCTGAGGGGACGATATATGCCGTCAACGCCTCCAACGGGAATCTTCTGTGGTTATACAGGTTGAAACCTCCGGAAGGAATCTACTACAATATAATGTCCTCGCCATTCTTAGCTGATAACAAACTCTTCATAGGTGCCGATGACGGTTACGTTTACTGCTTTAATTCGTCGGGGCTTATAGAGATAAACGTCACCTTAACAATCGGTAATTACACAGAGGTCATTAACGGAAACAAATACTTTATCAATAACACGACCGCACTTGCCGCTCTGCACTACGCAAGCTTCGATTCGATAACGTTCGAATACACACTTGACGACAGTTGGTATGATGAATACGGTTCTATGCTCGTTAAGTCGATATTCGGACTTGAAAACGGTTACAACGAAAATTACTGGATGTATTGGGTTAACTACCCCGAAGAGTCGATGCCATCCGTAGGTGCAAATCAATACGAATTAGGAGACAAGGATACTATCTACTGGTATTACGGTTCTTTTATATCCACGCCGGAAAACGCCACTGTTGTACTTAAAATCAACGTGAAAGTTGTCGAGGCGAAGATAAACGGCTTTACGGCTTCCGACGGCTTCAGGGGTGGCAATATCACCGCTTGGGTTGATATAACAACGGCGAATAGTGGGTGGTTTGTCGTCGTCAGTGGGTTAAACGGGGAGGGTGATTATTTAGCGGGAATATCTACTTTCTACGTAAGGGCTTATGAGGGGATTAGGGTCCCCGTTCTCATTCATGTCCCTCAGAAGGCAACCACCGGTGACTATAAGCTGCATGCCGGAGTATACCGATTCGAAGAGTACCCTGAGAGTATCATAACTTGGAGCCATGAGGTCGTAATCGGGGTGAAATGATGAGGGTGTTGCCACTTTTCTTAATTCTTTTGCTTAGCCTACAAGGTGCTCATGCTCTTACGATCACAGTTGAAGGGAATTACGTCGGTGAAAAGATTGTGATCAGAGTCGACAAGCCAGCCTTTGTCATTCTTAGAATGAACAACGGAACACCGATATATGCTAATGGAACTACAGTCTGTTTCACTCCCTCAATCCAAGGGAAGCTATATATCGAAGCCATAAGCGGTGACGAAAGAGCATCAAAAGTAGTCGAGATCGTCGAGAAGCCGACAGGCGGCAGTGAAGCTGGTGGGATAGGAGATTACTATCTTCCAGAGGGGACTGTCACACTCACGATAAACGGTGAGACTGTATCGGTGGATTACCGAACCGCTTTGGGGATCCTGATAAAAGCATCCAAAGAGAGGGGATTCGATTTAACGATTAAAAAGTGGGATTACGGACTGTTCGTAGACTGCATTAAAGGTGTGTGTACTGGAGATCTCGGAAAAGCATCGGGATGGATGTATTCGATTAATGGAGAGATACCGGGAGTAAGTGCGGACAAATACAAACTGAATGCCGGAGATAAAGTTATTTGGTATTTCTCAAGGAGTATGAGTGAAACACCAGAAACATCACCGTATAGAATCACCCTCAAGACGTATGGCGATTGGACTTTTGATGTGAGCATGTATTGGAATCCTCCAAGTGGCGGCGGTGGCGGGACGAAAGCAACGACCACACAGAAACAGTCATGGGAACATCTCACTCAGGTGAACCTTACAATTCCCCTTAAAATTAAAGTGAACGAGACTGCTTCGGTTAAAGTTGAGAGTGTAAAACAAGCAGGGATAAAATTCTTCAATCTCCATGCATACGTCTTGGAAAGCTTTAATATCAATGTTAACAAAACGGTTCCAATCGAAATAGAATTTCCGCTAAGCAAGGATACCCTCGTTAAATACAACGCTTCTCCAAACGATGTATTTTTGGCAAAGTTCGATAAGAATTGGATTTTCATTCCGACAATACACAGAAAACGAGACCCACTACATCTTTGAGACAAAAGTATACAACACAAGCCTTTTCGCTATTGTGATAAAATGGAAAGATTTTCCCCTGAACATAACAGACGAGAGGATTCAGAGAGCTCTGGACTATCTTAAGGGACTCCAAAAGGAGGATGGAGGTTTCGGCAACCCGGACGATAACAGCAGTATCGCGGCAACAGTTTGGGCTGTCATGGCGTTAGTAGCTGCTGGGGAAAACCCCCACGAGATTGTAAGAAACAATAAATCACCGATAGATTACCTCAGAGATAATATTAAAGACAAGCTTCCGAAGATGGGGACGACTGATTTCGCAAGGCTTATCCTTGCTTTAGTCTATGCCGGAGAAAATCCAAGAAACTTCGCAGGTGTCGATCTGGTGGAAAAACTGAAAGACGAGATTAAAGAGGACGGGCAGATTGGCGATTACGTCTATACCACGATTTGGGGGATAATTGCATTGATTTCTGTAGGGGAGGATGTAAACAAATCGGTTGAGTGGTTGAAATCCCAGCAAAACGAGGATGGAGGATTTCCTTGGGCTGTTAGTGAGCTAAGCGATTACGATGACACTGCAGCAGCCATTCAAGCTCTGATTGCGGCAGGAGTGCCGAGGGATTCGGATGTGATCCAAAAGGCTCTCGATTATCTAAAGACGGGTCAGAACGATGACGGAGGCATGAGATATTTTGGAACATCATCAAGCAACGCTGCGAGCGACTCTTGGACGATTCAAGCCTTGGTGGCAGCTGGTATCAATCCGGTAGATTGGACTAGAAACAATACAAGCGTCTTGGATCATCTTTTAAGCTTGCAGGAGAGGGATGGTCACTTCAAATACACAAAATTCGTAACGGACAATCCGGGATATATGACCGTGTGTGCAATAATGGCTCTCTTGGGGAAGCCTCATCCGATTAAGGTCGCAGAATTCATTAACATAACTGTATCGGCAATAGAGACGACAACTGTAACGACAACACCGACCACCACGATCGTGACAACAACAGAAACGGTTACGGAAACCGTCACAGAGACAAAAACTCCCGGATTCCCGATTCTACTGGTGATCCTTTCAATCTTAATCGCACTAAGGATGAGAAGATGAGATCGTTTTTGTTTTTTATTTTTCTCACACTAATTGCAAACGTTCACGCATTCATGATCGTGGATGATTTTGGATACGTAACTGTGATAAATGAAACTCCAAAAAGGATAGTTTCGTTGGCTCCGAGCAATACTGAGATTCTATTCGCTCTCGGTGCTGGAGACAGGGTTGTTGGAGTTACCGATTACTGTAATTATCCTCCAGAAGTCGTTGAAATGAAAAAAGCCGGTTTGATAGCAAGTGTCGGCGGTTATTCCACAGTGAATATCGAGAAGGTCATAACACTAAATCCGGATGTCGTTTTTGCCGCCTATGGAAACGGTCGAGAGGTTGTAGAAGTTCTAAGAGGGTTTGATATAAAGGTAATCGCCCTAAATCCGAAGGATATCGACGATGTTATGAGATGGACTGAGACAATCGGTAAGATTATCGGAGAAGAGGAAAATGCTACTAGACTAATTAGCTGGATGAAAAGCGAAGTGGATAAAGTAAAAGAAAAATTACAAGAAAAAACCCAAGATTGTCCATATAATCTGGAACGATCCGATTTGGGTTAGCGGGAACAATACATTTGCCGATGATGTTATAGAACTTGCCGGCGGGATAAACGCCTTCGACGAATTAGATGGATGGAAGATTGTCAGCTATGAGGAGATAATATCAAAGGATCCGGACATCATAATCGTTAACAGTGGATCGGGGATGGGTGGCGGGAGAAATATCCTCTACGAATGGGTTTTGAAAGAGCTATCTGACCTGAGGGCTGTCAGGGAGGGGCATGTATACGTGATAGACTCCGATATAATTGATAGACCATCTTATCGACTTGTTTACGCCCTTGAGAATATATCGAAATGGGTGGGGGAGTGGGAATCTGCACCGAAAGAAAAAATTGAAAAGAAAGCACCCGGGTTTGGAGTTGTTTTGGCTGTTATCTGCTTGTATATTGCAAGAAAAATTTAACCTGCCTGCGTCCTACCGAGCATAGCTTGCAGTTTGGATTGGAGATCGCTCAGTCTCTCCCTCAGCTTATTCTCTTGTCTTTCGAGCATGTTTTTTCGGACTTCGTAGGTTTCGAGTTTCTCCTTCAGATCCTTTATGACTTCGGACTTCTCAAGCTTTACCATAACATTTCCAACGGCTTTATATGCGAAGTCCTCCTTTGACTTTTCCAGTTCGCTCAGAGCATCCTGTGTTTCTTTAATAAGTGCTTCAAGTTGAGCCTTTTGTGTGACTACTAATTGTAGCTGCTGTTGTAATTGCTGAAGCTGAGCGACCATATTTTGAACTTGTGGGGGAAGTTCACCCATTCTTTATCACCTCTAATGTTTCTACACAGACTCTAATCAATCTCAAATACGAATTTATGCTTGCTCTTAGAGCATTAAAGTCTTTGGCTTCGATTTCAATCACAAGCTTATTTTGAGTTAAATAAATTTTCGCTTTGCTTCTACTCTCCTCGGATTCGTCCACAAAAACTTTTTCGATTATTTCGTTATCAACATTTTCCAAGACTATCGTTCCCCTCATACTGGACACCCAATATCTTCATTGTCAGAACGAGCTTGTTGTCAAAGTAAAAGTTCAAATCTCTTTTTTTCTTAACTATGACAACCTTTCGTAAATCGTATTTTAAGGCGAACTTTTCACCCGCTTTTGTTTTCGGTAACGCTCCCAGAAGAAGGGGGTCAAAATCGAGATCTCCGGCAAAGTAAACGGGACTGTCGTCGAATTTCTCCTTCTTGATAATGCCAACGTTCATTCTGATAGTTAGGATCTTCTGCTGATCAATAAATATATCTAGAAAGGCCGGATTTCCCTTGATCTCTCTGATCATGATGAGATGATTAATCTCTTGTAGTAGATCATCCAATCCCCGCTTACCTCTTTGGACGTATCTCCAGTTCATGTATCTTGATATAACCTTCGCAAAGCTTCTTGTCCTTCTTGATGGATCTCTTGATGTTGTGAGAGAAATCATGACTTATAAACGAAGACTGGGATTTTTGCTCTCCTTATTACGTTGTAGGATGTTCCACCTAAATATCTTAAAAGACCTTCCCCGCTGTGACCTATTGTGATCAGGGTGGCATTCATTTCCTCAGCAACTTTGAGTATCTCTTTATATGGGACTCCTTCCCTCAAAATTATTTTCGCATTTTCGAATTCCTCTTTGATGATCTTAAGACGCGCTAATTTCTCCTCCTCCAGCTCACCTTTCTCGATAACATGAGTTATTAAAACTTCACTGCCAACTTTTGTGAAGATTTTAACATAATCTCTCAACTTATTTGCATTTTCCGAGAAATCGTAACAGTAGAGAATTCTTCTAAAAAGATCATCAAATTTTTTTCGAGCATCAAACTTGATAACAAAAACGGGTTTTCGGGACTTCTTAACAACACCCTCTGAGACGCTTCCAAGAAGAATCTCCGCTAGCAGACCTTTGCTGTGAGAAGGGATCGCAATCATATCCACGTTTTCTTCTTCTGCAATTTTACATATTGTCGAGGCAGGATCTCCCACTCTTACTGGAATAATTTTTACGTTAAAATCTCTTATGTTTTCAGCAAATTTTTTCAGATTTTCTAAACTCTCCTTTTCGTAATTTTCTATTGCTGCGGGAATATCTATTCCCGAAACAGGGCCTATAATTTTGTTTAAATCGATAACGTGGGTTAAAAGAACTTCTTCTACACCGATTTGCTTGAGCTTTTTTATGGCTTCCGTTCCGATCTCAGAAGCCTCTGAAAAGTCGGTTGGAAATAAAATCTTCTTTATCATAAAAAATTTAAGAAGAATAGGCTTTTTCGAGAGGTGGGATTACTTGCTTCTTTCTGCTCATCACGCCATCAAGCCAAACTTTGTTGTTTTCGAGTTTCTTACCGAACGCCTTTTCAACCACGCTTTCATCATCTACTATTGCGAGGAGAAGTGTCCCCTCCTTCATTATGTCCGTGAGCATGAGATAGACTCCAACGTATCCCCCCTCTTCTTTCATTTTCTTCATTTCGCCAAGAAGTTCGTCCACTCTGTTCTCGACCAATTTCAGGTCTATGACTTCAATCTGTCCAACACCAACTTTGTTTCCTGACATGTCAAAGTCTTTGAAATCTCTTGTGATTATTTCTCTTGCAGAAAGACCGCCTACATCCGATAGCTTTGATTTGATATCGATTCCGAATTCCTGTATGTTATCTATGCCCGCAATTTTAGCGAGCTCTTCAGCCACTTTCTTATCTAAGTCTGTTGTGGTAGCCGACTTGAATATCACGGTATCACTCAGTATTGATGCGAGCATTAAGGCTGCCAGATCTTTTGGTATCTCAATGCTAGTCCAATCGAAGAGGAGCTTTAAGACTGTTCCCGTGCTTCCGATCGGAAGATTTACAAACAGAATTGGATTTGGCGTTGTTACATCTCCGATTTTGTGATGATCGACAATGGCAACGACTTCTGCCTTGTCGATATTATCGGGAGCCTGAACCTTTTCACTATGATCTATTAAGGCTACCTTTTTTCCTTCAGCGTCGGTCATGATTTCTGGAATCTTTATTCCGAATTTCTCAAGGACGTATTTGGTTTCTGGATTTGGTTCCCCCTGTATAACGGGAACTGCTTCTTCATCGAATTTTACTAAACCGCCTTTACTTTTCCATTCGTTCAATAGATGTGCAAAAACAATTGCAGAACAGACGCTATCAGTGTCTGGATTTTTATGCCCTACAACGTATATCATGCTTTATGAATTCTTAGAACTCTATATTAAGTTTTCGTAATTAATCAATCACAAGTTTAGGGTTACATCCGATAAATTCTCCAAATTATGGCGACACCGTTTCCCAATACCTCATAGGACTTTAATTCAACTCTAATCGGTGGATCAAAGGATTTTCCTCCGACAAGAGTGGGTGCCATAGCCCCTCCGATGATAATTCCAGAGTAAAACACTCTTATCTCATCTATGAGTCCCTCTTTTATAAGGGAGTGATTTATTTCGCTTCCTCCTTCAACCATAAGCTTTCTTACACCTTTACTGTAGAGATATTCAAGAAGTGCTCTCAAATCCACCTTATCCTTCCCGAATACGACAACCTCTGCCTTTTCTCTGAGTTTTTCGACCCTTTCTCTGTCAGCAATCTTTGAGACTGCGATAATTGTTTTTGCCTCGTCATTTAGGATTCTTGAACTTAGAGGGGTTCTAGCTTTACTATCCACGACGACTCTAATTGGATTTGGTTGCTTGCCTTTTTTCATTCGCTCTTCTCTTAATTTCTCACTTTTTACCGTCAATTTGGGATTATCCGATAGCACAGTCCCTATTCCCACCATTACTGCGTCGCTTTCCGCTCTTAATCTGTCAACTATCTCAAAGTCTTCTTTGGAGGAAATCCTAACTTTTTCTCTCTTTTCATTGCTTATCTTTCCATCGAGGCTCATCGCAGCGTTTATGAAAACAAAAGGTCTCATAGCAAACTTTCAAGGTATTTTTTGGCTTCTTCAACTCTTTTTGGATCTCTACCTGCAAATTTTATCAGAACATACTTCGTTTTAGGGTAGGATCCTATCTCGATGTCGGGAAACTTCTCAACGACCTTGTTGAGCTGTTCTATAAAACTACTTTCGTATCTGTTGACTTTTAGATACTCAACGTGATACTCCTCTTTTGAGAACCTTTCTATAATTTTCTCAAAAGTGTTTTTCATCTCCTCCGGAACACCGGGGAGAGCAGCGACATTGTTGACAATGAAAGCTGGAGCTACTCCGACATCGTTTTCTACTATGATAGAACCTTTTGGAACTTTTGATATCTTTTCTATGACCTCCTTTTTATCAACCCACTTTCGGACTTGTTTTTCGGCTTCTTCATTGTGGACGAGTTCTCTTCCAAGAGCTTTCGCTATAGCCTCTGCGGTAACGTCATCGTGTGTAGCTCCGAGACCTCCCGTAATGAACACAAAATCGTATCTTCTGAGCCGATTCAGTTCCTCGATTATATCTTCGATTCTGTCGGGAACAACCACAATCCTCTCGACCTTGTGCCCCAATTGTGTCAACCTCTTGGAAATGTAATTTGCATTTATTTCGGTTACGTCTCCGCTTAAAATTTCGTTTCCAACGACGAGAATACCGAACTTCACAGTAATCTTAATGTTGGAGTTAAATATAATATTTACTCAGCAAATTTACCGTATATCAAGCTACCGCAAGCAGTCCTGTGACGGCAAAGATCACTTCCACCCTCTTTTTGCAGTCATTCAATTCCCTTTCAAATTTTTCACGTTTAATTGCTACGATATCTATCTGTATATGAGTTATATATTAGATTTTTAACAAACTCTTTAATGACTTTTCTTGAGATATGACCACTAAATGTTATAAATATTTTGGTTTTCCATTAAGTTAACGTAAGATAGAACTCGTGATAAAGGGCAAAGTATATATACAAGTTGCTCAATTTTTTAATCGTTAATCGTTAAAATTAAAAAAGGGTGTGGAGTATGGTTTCGAGGTGGGTGTATCTACTGTGTGGATTTCTAATCAACCTGATGTTGGGAGTGATCTACTCGTGGTCAGTATTCATAGGACCACTCGAGAGCGTCTTTGGTTGGACAAGAGCTTTGACGTCCGGAGCTTTTACACTTGTTATAGCTTTCTTCGCAGTTGGAATGTTACCTGCAGGTGCACTTTTAGCTAAATGGGGTCCTAAGAAAGTCGTTTGGCTTGGAGGAATACTACTCGCACTGGGATGGATCTTGACGAGTGCTGCAGGTGTGTTCGCAACAGATGAATTTTTCACGGATCCAACAAGCAAGCAATTCTTAAACAAAGAACTATACTTTGATAGCATAACAATTCCGAACAAATTCAAAGATCCTTTAAAGATCACAGTAAACGGCGAGCAGGTCGTGATACCTCCCGGTGACAGCAGAACATTCACAGATGCAAAGATTGTCGTTGACAGCAAGCCCGTGCTAGAGTCAATAGTTTACGGTAGAGGCTCTGGATTTAACATGAACGCTCTGTATTGGCTTTACTTAACATACGGTATCATAGGTGGCCTTGGTATAGGATTTGCCTACAATGTTCCCATTCCCATTGCAAGAAGATGGTTCCCTGACAGAGCAGGACTTGCCGTTGGTATTGCAGTTATGGGCTTCGGATTGGGTGCTCTCTTCCTTGCACCAGCTGCCGTTGCTCTGATATACTCCGCTGGCTGGGCTAACGCTTTCCTATATCTGGGTATCATATTCCTCATCGTTGTTTGTGGAGCAGGATCCATCTTAAGATTCCCACCAGAAGGTTGGAAGCCTGAAGGATGGGTGCCACCGGCACCAACAACGGAGGCTAAAGCAAAGGTTTACGTTGCCCCCAAAGATTACGTCTGGAGAGAAATGATAAAGACAAAGCAGTTCTGGATGCTCTGGCTGTGGTACTGGTTTATGGCCGCTGCAGGTCTCCTGACAATAGGTCACATAGGTATTGTTGCTAAGGAATACGGTGCTGACATTCCGATGTTGGGAACAACAGCGGGAGTCGTAGCCGTTGGTATGCTTTCACTATTCAACGGATTCGGAAGACCCGGCTTCGGATATCTGTCGGATAGGTACGGAAGAAGACCTGCCCTCCTCCTTGATGCAGGTATAATGACAGTGATGATGTTCGTCTTCCTACCGCTCGTCATAGCAACCGGAGTCGCTGGAGTCTTCTTGGCAGTTATCTTAGTTGGTCTCGCATATGGAGGAGTTCTCGCCCTAATGCCCACGTTGAACGCAGACTTCTTCGGAACAAAGAATCTTGGATTTAACTACGCAGTCCACTTCACAGCATGGGGTGCCGCAGGACTCATCGGTCCTCAGCTTGCGGGATTCATAAGAGACGCCACCGGTGGCTATGAAGCCGCATACGTTGTATCCGGGATCATGTGTCTGATAGCGTTGATAATATCGTTCATACTGAAACCACCGAAAGTAGAGTGATTATCCAAATTTTTTATAAATTTTTTATGAGAAAATCGATGCAAAAATTCTTTAAATGCTTTTTTTAACTTAGTTCATGAAACTCGATAATGTGTTCGAGATTATAGAAAAACATCACCGCTTCTTCTTTGAATCTTTACCGATGATTGCAAGCGAAAATATAACGAGTATTTTTGTCCGGAGATGTTACATCTCCGATTTGGGTCATAGATACGCCGAGGGAAAGGTTGGGGAAAGGTTCTATCAAGGGTGCAAATACATAGACGAAATCGAAAGCTTAGCTTTAAAGCTGACGAAGGAACTCTTTGAAGCTGAGCATGCAAACGTCCAGCCGATAAGCGGTGTTGTCGCAAATATCGCAGCCTTTTTCGCTCTGACAAATCCCGGTGACGTTATAATGTCTATTTCGGTTCCGTGCGGCGGACATGTAAGCCATGACACGATTTCAGCCGCAGGATTAAGAGGTTTGGATGTCATCCACTATCCTTTCAATAATGAAGAGTTCGAAATAGATGTGGATTCAACGAGAAAGATCGCTCTTGAAAAGAAACCCCGCTTGTTCGTCCTCGGCTCGAGTCTGATCTTGTTCCCCCAGCCGGTTAAAGAGATAAGGGAGATCGCTGATGAGATTGGTGCTAAGGTCATGTACGATGCAAGTCACGTTCTTGGGCTAATTGCGGGAGGAAAATTCCAGCATCCCCTTAAGGAGGGGGCTGATGTTGTCACAGGATCCACTCATAAGACCTTTTTCGGTCCTCAAAGGGCTATCATCCTTTCAAAAAAGGAGCTTGCCAATAAAATTGATAGAGCTGTCTTTCCAGGTGTTGTGAGTAACCATCACCTAAATACACTCGCCGGATATGTCATAGCCGCAATGGAGATGAAAGAATTTGGAAAAGATTACGCGGATCAAACCGTTAGGAACGCAAAGAAATTGGCGGAAAGACTCTACGATCTCGGGTTCAAAGTTATCGGCGCCCATAAAGGATTCACGGAGTCCCATCAGGTTGCCGTTGACGTTCGAGATTATGGCGGTGGCGAAAAGGTGGCATCAAAGCTTGAAAAGGCCAACATAATCCTTAATAAAAATCTCCTACCATGGGACTCCATTAAAGATACAGCAAATCCCTCAGGGATAAGAATCGGAGTTCAGGAACTGACAAGGCTCGGAATGAAGGAAAGCGAAATGGAAGAGATCGCCGAGCTGATTTATAAGATCTTGAATGATAAAATCTCCATTGAAAAAGCGAGAGAAAGCGTAAAAGAATTAAAAATTAGATTTAACAGGATCAAATACACTTTTGAAGAGCACGAAGCCTACAATTTCCCTGAAATTCACTAACGAAACCTTTATATTTCTTTTGTTGGACTAACTGCACAGGACTTGTATTCAAATTAATTACACAAAGCTGGCTGTTGTGAGACTATGATGCTGGAAAAGTTGGAAGAGAGGAAAGAGCAGCTCGAAAGGGATCTTCAGGACTTTATCAAAAAGAGGGATGAACTGAATCAGGAGTCTAAGAAGTATGCGGAACGCCGAAATGAACTCAATGCAAAAGCTAAAGAACTACTGAGCAGAGTCAAGGAGCTAAAAGTCCATAGAGACGAATTTAATCAAAAGGTGAAAGAAGTAAAAGCTAAGAGAGCGGAACTATACAAGAAGATCGATAATCTTTACAAGGAACTTGACAAACTCAGAAAGAACATAGATCGAGGCGGGAGACCCCTTGGTGAGATAGAAAAGGAGATTAGAAGACTCGAATTCAGACAACAGACAGCAGTACTGACGATAGAGAAGGAACGAGCATTGATTGAAAGAATAGCAAGACTGAGAAGAGAGTTGGAAGAGAGAAAAGCCCAATTAGAAAAGCATGAGGAATTCAAAAGATTAATCAATGAAATCAAAAAACTGAAAGAGGAAGTTAGAAAGCTGACCGAAGAGATGAAAAAGTATCAGGAAGAGGCGGACAAATACCATAACGAGATTCTGAGTGTACTCTCACAGGTAGACGAGATCAAAAGGGAAGCAGATGAAATGCACCAGAAATTCTTAGAGACAAGGAAAATGGCAGACAAATACCATGCGGAAATTATAAAGACAAGAAAAGACATCAAAGATCTCGACAAAGTTATAACAGCTCTGAAAGTCAAGTTAAGCAAGAGTAAAGAACAGAAAGAGAGGGAGGAGCTGATCAGGAAGGCCAAGGAGATATACGAAATGTTCCTGAAAGGTGAGAAACTCGAAACAGAAGATATCCTAATACTGCAGAGGGCCGGACTGATCTAATGATAAACTCGTAGGAAAACCCGTAGATTCGGTCTTGCGGACTACGCTGCAATGCTTGCAGTCAATCATCCAAATGTTGTCTTAGGAAAAGCTGAAGTCAAGTTCACACAACCAGTAAAAGTGGGGGACGAAGTCATTGCTCAAGCAAAAGTCATTGAAGATAAGGGAAGAGAAAAAGTAGTAAAAGTTACAGCCAAAGTTGCAGATAAGACCGTGTTAAAGGGAATCTTTTACTGTTACGTTTTAGAAAAACACGTCTTAGATTTGTAGCCTTAGGATAATGGTAGTTTTTCTATCTTTTAATAAGTTTACGAATTCTCTATCCAAATCGATTGCAGATTTCTCCGATCTAATCAGAAGAGTTTTTCCGCAGATAAAATCGCTTTTTCTTATAACGGTATCAGTTTCGTGATTCAAAATTAGCTTGGGGCTTCCAAACGCTTTAAATTCGATTTTCCAACCATAATCTGGTAGAATTAGAGAGACTCTGACTTCTTTTCCAGTTTTTAATTTTTCCTTGAATTTGGGATCTAAATCACGGAGAGATTTGTCCGCACTAACACCGATTATGCAATCTCCTCTCAGAGTTATTTCTTTATCTTTAGTGACTTGTAACGTTGTTCTATGCTTTGCGGTTATATTTTCATGTCCGTGAGCAATTATCTCTTCCCTAATATTTCAGCCACTCCTCATTGGTCTTGCAAACGCATATCCAATCGCAATTCCGGCAGGCGAGTTCTTTCCATGTTTTCATTATCTTCGGTAGCTTCCTCCGTATCTCATCCCAGTTCGTGACGGAACTGGGTGAGAGTAGTTTATAGGCTAGCTCATCGAGTTCTTTGATCTCTTTTTCGGCATTTTCTTTGTAATTACAGGATCCACTCTTTAGGTGGGGACATTTGGAGCAAACGTCATCCGCTCCGATAACGACTTCGATCTCTCTTTCTTTAAGAATTCTTTCGATATTTTCTACAAACTCTTTACTGTAACCTTCTCCTTTAAAAAAGTTTAAGCAAATCAGATGGTGACCTCTCAACTTCATCTGAACAGTTCGATTTCAAGTTTAACGGGATCGTATTTCCAGTCATTCGGGAGAACTCCTTTCTCTTTGTAGTATTCTGAGAGTCTATGAATCTTCGCTTCAATTAGTTGTAGACCTCTGTTGTTGTGCAGATCCTTTTTGTGAACTTCAAGGTGCTTTCTCAGATTTATAGCTTTCTTTATTAGGGATTTTAGGTCTTCAGGTATCTTAATTTCAACTCCGTGCTCCTTCAGAATCTTGACAATTTTCTTTCCGGTTATCTGTTTCACGGAAGGAATCCCATAGGTGTCCCTCAGTATCATTCCGATCATACTTGGCTCGTATCCGTCATTGTAAAGCTTTAGGACTAGTTTTTCAACTTCTTCTGGTTTTAAATCTACCCACTCTGGAGGTGAATCTCTGTAAACTCTTTTTGATCCTGATTTACCCTTTCTTCTTGCGTGCATCCTTGCCATATGCCCTAACTCAAACAGGAGTGATTAAAAATTTTTTGCCAACCAGCTGAAGAATTCATCAGCCGCCCTTCTTCTATGACTAATGAGATTTTTTTCCTCACCCATTTCTGCAAATGTCCTACCGTTGTATTCGAATATCGGATCGTAACCAAATCCGAAATCCCCCCTCATTTCGTGAGCGATCCTACCAATTACTTCTCCTTTGAAAACATGCACATCTCCGTCATTGTAAGCAATAACGCAGACGAATTTGGCTTCCCTGTCTTCTACATCCTTCATTAGTTTCAGAATTCCTTCGTTTCCTATCGTTTTAAAGACATAAGAAGAGTAAACACCGGGAAATCCTTTTAAAGCTTTTATAAAAAGTCCGCTGTCCTCTATAAAGAACGGTGGATCTAAACTCTCCGCCAACATTTCGACGCTTTTCTTCGCTACAAACTCCAAAGAATCTCCCTGAGGCTCTAAATATTCTAGGCGAACCCATTCTATTTTGATGCCGTATTCCTTTGCAATCCTGTTAAACTCGTCAAATTTCCCTTTATTTGATGTAACAAACTTGATTTTCATCCTCAGAGGATGGGGTTATCTCTTTTTAACGCTTTCGAAAAAGCCCCTGATCCCGAGATCTATCCAGCTTTTCATAATTTCCGAATTTTTATACAAATGATGGAAATTTTTAAGATCTTCATCGGTTTCGAATAAAATTCTTTTGAATTCTTCCAGATTCCTAGATTTCTTGGCGATCTCACTCCAGACCGTAACAATCTTTTCCACCTTTTCGAGCAATCCATTGGCATTGAACAAACCAAAATGGGTGTATCCGATATACGCTGGATTGAGTTTTTTCATCTTTTCGAGAGATTCTAAAAATAGTTGTTTATGGAATGAAGGGGGCGTCGCGAGAATAAGAGAGCCTTCAGCACACATTCCGGCTGAATCTCCCGGGAATAATATCCCAAGATCCTCGATAAAATATGATACATGATGAGATGCGTGACCGGGAGTGTGGATAGCTCTTAGAGTAATCCCCTCGAGATCTATCCTTTCGTTGTCGCTGACTGGTAGCACTCTATGATCTTCTATAGGATCGGGCTTTCCGTAAGTTTCCGCAAGAGGACTGAGTTCGATTGAGACTCTCCAAAGCTTCTCTGGATTTACGACATGCTTTGCAGCCTTTGGATGACAGATTATCCTCGCATCAGGAAATTTTTTAGCAAGAGCTGTCGCTCCTCCGCCGTGATCGAGGTGAACATGAGTTATAAAAATGAATTTCACATCTCTTATACCGATCTCCCTCACGGCATTGGCGACATTCTCAGCAACACTTTTCGGTCCCGTCTCGATGATGGCAGCGTGTTCAAAATCGAGGATGTATGATGCGATCAGTCTCTCTTCGTTATTGAATAACGTGTCAACGCAGTATATGTTGTCAAAAATCTCTTGGATTTTCATGCTCTCTGGCTCAATCTTGGGCTAATAAAGCTTACCAGTTAGTCGCTAAGAAGACTTTTAAGGGCGGAGAGGTCATTTACGATAAGATATTTATACAAGAATTAATCATTAAAAATTGTGCTGGAGCGTATGTTTTATGCTAAATCGATCGCAGTTGTAGGAGCTTCTACAGATCCAACTAAGCTAGGACATATAATCCTGAAAAATTTAATTGAAGGTGGATTTAAAGGAGAAATCTATCCGATCAATCCAAAAGCCGATGAAATTCTCGGAAAAAAAGCCTATAAGAGCTTGCTTGACATCGAAGGGGACGTTGACCTTGCAGTAATCGTCGTACCAGCGAAATTCGTCCCATCGGTTTTAGAGGATGCCGGTAAGAAAGGAATAAGAAACGTTGTAATCATCACGGGAGGTTTTAGAGAAATCGGAGGCGAAGGCGAAAAACTTGAGAATGAATTACTGAAAATTGCCAAAAAGTATGGTATCAGAATAATCGGCCCAAACTGTCAGGGGATAAATAACACTCACAACAATATGTGTGCATCGTGGCCTCTGATAACCAAGAAAGGTAAAATAGCAATAATCTCCCAGAGCGGGACGGTGGCAGCAGCATTTGCCGATTGGTTGGAAACGGAAGGATTCGGTTTTTCCTGTCTCGTTAGCCTAGGTAACAAAGCCGATGTCGATGAGGTGGACTTAATCGATTTCTTTAGCAAAGATGAGAATACTGATGTTATTTCAATATACATCGAAGGCGTTAAAGATGGAAGAGCCTTTATGGACGTTGCGAAAAAGTGTAAGAAACCCATAGTCGTTTTAAAGCCGGGAGTAACTGAAAGGGGCAAAAAGGCTGTAGAAAGTCACACAAAATCTATGGCTGGAAGAGACGAGGTTTTTGAAGCCGCCTGTAAACAATCGGGAATTTTGAGAGCTAGGGATTTCGAGGAGTTTTACGATTTCTCAAAGGCTCTCGCTTATCTTCCAAAATTGAGCGGTAACCGCGTCATGATTGCTACAAGTTCTGGGGGAGCTGCAATACTCGCAATCGACGTTCTTGAGAGACACGGGCTTAATGTTCCATACACTCCTAACGAGCTGAAAGAGAAACTCAGGGAAGTAACACCCGCCCATGCGATTCTTGAAAACCCGATCGATTTAACTGGAGACGCAAACGCTGAGATTTATAAAAACGTGATTAAGCTGAGTTGGGATTACTTTGATGCTTTCTTGGTCATATTCGGGGATCCGATCGAGGGAGCTTGTGAAGTAATAGAGCAATGCTGGAAAGATAAACCGGTGGTTGTCTGTTATACGGGTGGAGGAGATGTGGAAAGAAAAGAAAGAGAAAAAATGCAATTAAAGGGAATTCCAGTCTTCCCAACACCCGAAAGGGCGGCTAAGGCCTTGGTTTCCTTATGGAGGTGGTATTGTGAATGAAATAATCGAGAGAGCCAAAAGAGAAAGGAGATATCCTACCGAAGCGGAGTGCAGGGAGATCCTAAAAAAATACGGCATTCCCGTCTTGGATTACGATGTCGCTCATACCGAAGAGGAAGCTCTGAAAATCGCCAAGAAGTTCGGGTATCCAGTGGTTCTAAAAATGCTTAATGCCAAGGGATTGCACAAAAGCGAAATTAACGGAGTAAGGCTTGATATCAGAAGCGATGAGGAAGTAATAAAGCACTTTAATGAATTGAAATCCGAGTGGGGTGTTTTGATTTCACCGATGGTTAGGGGGTTAGAATTGTTTATTGGAGCTCTTCGGGACGAACAATTCGGAGTGGTTGTATCCTTCGGAACCGGTGGAAAGTTCGTTGAAATTTACAGAGATGTTTCGTTCAGAATAGCTCCTTTCGATGACAAAGAGGCAATAAAGATGATTGATGAGACAAAAATCTCCAAAATCCTCAGGAAATATGGGTGGAATTTGGATGAGATAGTTGATTTACTGCAAAAACTGTCCAAGCTGATGTTAGAAAACCCTGAGATAAGGGAAGTGGATTTAAATCCAACTTTTGCATTTGATGACAGGATTGCGGTAGCCGATGCGAGATTTATCCTTTAGCTACAAAACTATTAAATATTATTTAGATAACCTCCTATTAGAGGTGGTTAAAATGGGAACGGTCAAGCCGGCATACATAAAAAATATTGCAATGGAGTTGTTAAAAAAGTATTATGACATGTTCACAAACGACTTTGACCACAACAAGAAGCTTGTTCAAGAACTTACAAATATAAAGAGCAAAAGAGTCAGAAATAGAGTTGCGGGCTACATAACGAGAAAGATAAACAGAGGGTGGAAGAATGTTTGAGGGTGTTATCCCAGCCCTCGTCACACCCTTCAAGGAGAATTTCGAAGTAGATTATGAAGGAATATCAAAAAATCTCGACTACCTTGAGAAGTACGTAGATGCAGTCGTCCCTGCTGGGACTACTGGAGAGGCGGCAACTCTAAGTTACGAGGAACACATAGATGTTGTGAGGTATGTGTGCGATGTTTCAAAGAAGCCAGTAATTGCGGGAGCTGGGTCAAATTCGACAAGAGAAGCGTTATACCTCGCAAAGGAAGTTGAAAAGGCTGGAGCAACTGCTGCAATGTTCGTGACACCATATTACAACAAGCCGAATGCTGAAGGATTATACCTCCATTACAAAACGATTGCTGAGTCGATATCCATCCCCGTCATAATCTACAACGTTCCGAGCAGAACTGGAGTGAACATCACCCCTGATACTGTTCTGAAGCTTGCAAAAATCGATAACATTGTGGGAATAAAGGAGGCGAGCGGTGACCTAAAGCAGATTTCTGAGATAATCCGAAGGAGACCTGAAGGTTTCGTAGTGCTGTCAGGAGACGATTTCATGACCCTACCGATCCTCGCCCTCGGTGGTGAAGGTGTGATAAGCGTTGCGGCAAACGTTGCTCCGCATCTAATGAAGGAGATGTTCAATGCGTTCAAGTCGGGTGATCTTAAAAAGGCGAGAGAACTTCACTTTAAGCTGACACCGCTCTTTGAGGCTCTATTTATTGACACAAATCCGATACCAGTCAAGAAGGCTCTCGAATTAATGGGTCTTGCAGCCGGAAAGCCAAGAATGCCTCTCGTCGAACTAAGCCCGGAGAAGACCGAGAAATTAAAAGCGGTTCTCAAAGATCTTGGGCTGATTTCGTGATATTATGAGAGTCGCTGTTCACGGGGCCGCAGGAAGAATGGGAAGACTTGTCGTAAAAAATGCTTACGAGGAGAACCTCAAAATAGTTCAAGCGTTCGATATCAGGCATGTCGGCGAAGATGTGGGAGAGCTTGCGGGAATCGGGAAGATAGGAGTTAAGATAAGCGATAACGTATCAGATATCGACTGCGATGTGGTCATAGACTTCTCTGTACCAGAAGCAACAGTGAAAATGCTCGAAGAGGCAGCAAAAAAGAATATCAAAGCAGTAGTCGGAACCACGGGGTTCAACGAAGAACAGAAAAAAAAGATCGAAGAGTTAGCGAAAAGGATACCGATCGTCCTTTCGCCGAACTTCAGCGTCGGGGTTAACATATTCTGGAAAGCTTTAGAATTTCTGGCTGAGAAGCTATCGGATTACGATGTCGAGATCGTTGAAATCCATCACAAGTTTAAGAGGGATGCCCCGAGCGGAACCGCATTAAAAGCCGCTGAAATAATCGGTGAGATAACAGGAAAGAAAAGTTTCGTTTTCGGAAGGGAAGGGCCGAGGAGAGATGACGAGATCGGCGTATTCGGCGTCCGTGGTGGGGACGTCGTGGGAGAGCATACGGTCTTTTTCATTAGCATTGGTGAAAGAATCGAGCTAACTCACAGAGCTTGGAACAGGGAAGCTTTTGCAAAAGGAGCAATCAGAGCAGCGAAATGGATTTACAATATTGATAATGTTGGATTATTTAGCATGAAAGACGTTTTGAGCCTTTAACGAAAAATTCTTTTTCAACACACCTCTTTATAAAACGGGTGATTAAATGGTAAGCTACCGCGAGGTAGTTGACACGATTGTGGACTTGTTCAGGAAAGCCGAAACGGAGCTTGGAGAAGACGTTGTAAAAGCGTTAAAGGAAGCGTATGAGAGAGAGGAGAGCGAGCTTGCAAAGAGCACGTTGAAAGCGATTTTGCAGAACATCGAAGCCGCTCAAACTATGGGAGTTCCATTATGTCAGGATACGGGACTACCCGTGGTTTTCGTTGAGATTGGCAGAGATCTCTGCTTGGATTTCGATATAAAGCAGGCTATCAGGGAAGGTGTCGAAAGGGCGACTAAGGAAATCCCACTAAGACCAAATGCCGTTCATCCCTTAACAAGGAAAAATCCCGGAAACAACGTCGGAGATCACGTTCCGCTAATCAACATCGACATCGTAGAGGGGGACGCTCTAAAGCTCACTGTGATGCCAAAGGGTGCCGGAAGCGAAAACGTATCAGCTTTAAAGATGTTGCTCCCTAGTCAGGTTAAAGAAATTCCAAAATTTGTTGTGGAGACTGTTAAAAATGCCGGCGGGAAACCGTGTCCACCTATCGTCGTCGGTGTAGGGATCGGATCAACCTTTGACGGAGCGGCAAAGCTTGCCAAGAAAGCACTTTTAAGGGATATAACAAAGATGGACGACTTTGAGAGGTCACTTCTTGAAAAGATTAACGCTCTCGGAATAGGTCCGGGTGGCTTGGGAGGAAAAACAACAGCTCTCGCAGTTTTGGTCGAAACCGGATATTGCCATACAGCTTCCCTTCCGGTCGCCGTAAATATCCAATGTTGGGCGAACAGAAGAGCATCCGCAGTTTTGAGGTGATAAAAATGGAGTGGCATCTGAAAACCCCGGTTAGTAGGGAGGAGATCTTAAAGCTTAACGTGGGGGACATCGTTTACATTACGGGAACGCTGATAACTTCAAGAGACGAGACACATATGAGAATACTCGAATACTTTGAGAAGGGTAAAGAGCTTCCCTTCAAGATAGAAAATGTCGTGATCTACCACTGTGGTCCCGTAGTCATGGAGAAGAACGGAAAACTGACAGTGATAGCCGCTGGGCCGACGACTTCAGCGAGAATGAATAATCTAACCCCCAAAATCCTTAAGAAAGTTGAGCAGATGATTATAATAGGAAAAGGCGGTATGAGCGACGAGGTCGTGGAAGCTCTCAAAGGTAAGGGTGTTTACTTGGCATATACTGGAGGAGCCGGAGCATTAGCTGCCCAGAGAATTAAAGAGGTGAAGGGAGTTTACTGGGAAGACCTGGGAATGCCAGAAGCCGCATGGGTTTTCGAAGTTAAGGAATTTGGTCCGTGCGTGGTTGGAATCGATGCAAAAGGTAACAGTCTTTACAAGAAGGTGGAGGAGGAAGTCGAAAAGAACTTTAAGAGAATCCTTTCTGAACTTTAATTTCTTTAATCATCTTTTTAATATCAAAGGGTTCGCTCCTCTGCCAGAGAAACCAGAAAAGGTATTCGCACCATCTGATAAAGTCTTTATCGTTAGATACGTAAATCCGATCTATTCTATCGTTTAATTGAATGATGCCGATCTTTCCATCAATAACGCCGAGTTGAATTGGGGTATCGTAAATTCTTATTTGAACCTTCTCCGCGACGATATCGAGTTCATCTTCGGATAGATCCATATCCATCAGAACTCTCCTGATGGTTGAAGTTCTGCTGAAGATCGTATCTCTTGTGGAGATTATCTTTTCACTAACACCCTCCAAATTTTTTAGCACCATTATCTTGTATATATTGTAATCGATTATCTTGTCAACGTAAAGTCCGTATTGTTTCGAGTTGATTATGTGAGATATCCCAACGTTTAAAGCATCTTCAACACTCATAACTTTACACTTTCTCAGAAGATGCATTCCCGCTAAGATCTCCGGCGGAAGTAACTCGATAAAACCGGGAAGTTCCCGAATCTCTTCTTTAAATTCTTTGATATCCATTAACGCTCGAAGTAGTTTCTCTATCGCAACCCCAAAGCCCGTCAGTTGATATTTGTTTTCATGTCTGCAAACAATGCCCTGATCGCACAACCACCTTATATTTCTTGAAACCGTTGGAACAGATAGACCGTTCCAATCCGCCAATTCTTTTAGACTCATGCTACACTCCCTTAATTTTTCGATTATCCGAAGTTTTTTCGATTTGCCAAGCTCTGTAAGAAAGCCCATACAGTATATGGGCTATTCTAAATTTTAATTTTTACGTAATTGCAAACGTCTCTAAGTTTACATTCGTTGCATTTCGGTTTTATCGGTTTGCAGACCGTTTGACCGTATCCGACGAAAGCTTTGTTAATTCTTCTCCAATACTTTTTTGGAACGATTTTTTCCAGCTCTTTCTCGGTCTCTTCTGGATTCTTTGTATTAACGATTCCCAATCTATTCGCAATTCTGTGAACGTGTGTGTCAACGGCGATCGTATCTACACCAAATGCTTCTGAAAGGACTATGTTTGCAACCTTCCTTCCAACACCTGGGAGCTTCAAAAGTTCTTCAAGAGTTTTTGGAATCTCTTCGATTGATTCTGCTAGCCTTTTCAGGATTTTGGCTTTGTTCCTATAAAATCCTACATCTTTTATCAGTTCTGCAATCTCCTCCTCACTTATTCTTCTTAGGTCTTTAATGCCTTTCACTCTGCTGAAAAGTCTCTCAACCGCTTTAGTCGTGTTTTCGTCTCTTGTTCTCGTTGAAAGGATAGCTGAAACGAGAATTTTGAATGGATCTCTATCTTTTTTCAAAACGAGTGCGGGAGCCCTCCTCTTTCTCGCTTCCTCCTCCATTATCTTAAGGATGCATTCCCAGTCCATACTGCCTTGCTTTTTCAAGAAGCTTGAAATAACAGTTAAACTTCAGGTCGTAAGGTATGCCATTTAGAAGACTTCGATTCTTCTCATTTACAAAAAGCCAGAACTTTATTCCGGCGTTTCTTGCCGTTTGGTAGTCGAAAAAGTAGTCCCCTATCATAACGCATCTTTCTTTTTTGAAGTCATTTTCGTAGATTATCTTAAGGATCGGATCCGGAGACGGTTTTATTGCGTCCTCCCTTGTGAAGATGTAGTCGAAATTCAATTTGTGTCTTTCGAGATTTATTTTAACGCTCTTTTTGGAATTTCTTGTATAAACTGCTGTCACGACTCCGTTCTCTCTGAGAAAGTCTGTAAACTCCCTTACGCCTGCGTAAAGCCTTGACCTTTTAGCAGCTTCAATCTCATAAGATTCGAGAATCCTTAAAAGTTCATCTCTATTTTCTCTTTTGAGAATATCCTCCAAAATATACCCTCGGATGTTAAATCTCCTTCGAATCTCATCTACTGGAATGTTGAATTCTACTATCGTTCCGTCCATATCAAACACAACGAATTCCACAGTATCTTTACTAGGTTGGTTTTTAATATTTTTACTATCTTTAAACTCATCCAAATTAGCCTCCAGAATGATGTTACTTGGGAGGTGATAACTAGCATAAATAGAACCTTCCTTTCGGAAAAATCCTAAATCAGTATTAATTAAGGTGTATCACCTACATCAAACAGAAACGTATTTAATTCTCGAAAGATAATTCCAAAATATGATGCTGTGGCTCTTAGCTTTTCTTTTGGGTGTTATTTACGGATTTGCACATCCCGGGAAGGAGAACCGTTGGAAAATAATAAAGAAATCGCTCGCAATCGGCATCATTTTAGGACTTATTTTGGGTTTGATTGTTGCGGTTCTGCTACCTCCGGTGGGAGTTATCTTTGCCGGATTTACCGTGATCGGTGTGGTCCTCTTTGTGTTATACTTCACGGTGCTATTCGTTATAGGAACGATTGTAGGAGATATTCTGGAAAGCCTGATAAGATGACTAAATCTTTTTGACCATATATTCGAACTCTTTTTTGTATCCGAATTTCCTGTAGTATTCTCGAACACCAACACCGCTTATGACCGCAATTCTGTCGAATTTCTCTTTAGCTATCTGCTCCGCTAGCTGTAGCAGTTTTGCTCCGAATCCCTTGTGCTGAAAAGCTTTTTCTTCTGTTGTTCCAATTTTTAGAGCTTTTCCGTAAACGTGAAGTTCTCTGATTAGTGCGGTATCCTTGAGCGTTTCGATGAATGGATTATCGGGAAATCTCAGTCGGATAAATCCGATGAGTGCATCGTTCGAAACGTCTTCGTAGGAGATGAAGTATTCAATACCATCGGAAGCCTTGTATTTTCTAACAACCTCTTCAAAATCGGATTCTTTATATTCCTTCAGTTTGTGACCCACCTCTCTGCATCTTATGCATCTGCATGAGTATCCGAGTTCCTTCAGCCTCTCGTGAACGAGCTGTCTTATGTTGCCCTTGTCAAGCCCTATCGCTCTGTTAACGGGGATATCCCTCTGAATTCTCTGGATTCTAACGTATTCCGGGATGTACTTCTTTGCTCTCGCAATTAGCTCCACGACTTCATTAGTCGTGTAAGGTCTGTATTCTCCTCTTTCGAACATCTCGTAGAGGGCAGTTCCCTTTACAACAAGAGTCGGATAGATCTTTAAGTAATCGGGTCTGAAATTCTGATCTTCGAATAGGATTTTGAACATCTTCAGATCTCTTTCAAAATCGCTACCGGGAAGACCGGGCATTATGTGGTATCCCACCTTGAAAGCAGAATCTCTCAGCTTCTTTGTAGCTTCTACGACCTCTTTTACTCCGTGACCCCTATTGATCTTTGTAAGAACATCATCGTAGACACTTTGGACACCGAGTTCAACTTTAGTTCCACCGAATCTCAGCATCTCTATGATGTGTTCTTCTTTTGCGTAATCTGGACGGGTTTCAAAAGTCATTCCAACGCATCTGGCTTTAGCCCTTTCATTATCTCTTTTTGCTAATTCAAGATCGCTGTAACGTTTTATCTCACTGTCAAAGCTGTTTAAAGCACTGTAAATTCCCAAGATGAAGTTAAGCTTGTACTCTTTTTCGCGGGCTGTAAAAGTTCCGCCCATGATGATGATTTCCACTTTATCGGTATTGTGTCCGATCTCTTTTAGTTCCCTTAATCTTGAATAAACCTGTTTGAACGGATCGTAATTGTGTTGCTTTCCTCTTTGTGCTGCAGGCTCCTCTCCAATGTAGCTTTGGGGAGTGTTGAATTCTACACCTCCCGGGCACGGAATGCACTTGCCGTGGGGGCACGGAGCGGGAGAGGTCATGACGCTTACTACTGCGACACCGCTTAGAGTCCTGACAGGTTTTACCCTTAAGATGTCCCTTAGTCTTTCATATTGGGAATCTCCTTTGAGAGATTTGAGTATCTCAGCATCAGAGGGTATTCTGTCTAAACCAAACTTCTTCGCGATTCTTCTTTTTATCTTAAGGATTTCCCATTTGTTCGTGATATTATTCCTCAGGATTTCTTCTGCGATGATCTTAGCAACGTCCATCTTTACAGATAAAATAAGAGGATTAAAAAATTTTTAGTTAGACTATAGGTCAGAATCCTAATTTCTTTAAACCGAACCTCGGAATCTTCCCCTTCTTCATTCTTTTCATTAAATTCTTCATGGTGTTGTAATATTTTAGTAATTCCTTAACCTCCTGAGGAGATGTGCCACTTCCGATGGCAATTCTTCTAATTCTCGAACCGTCTATTATTTTAGGATTAAGAAGCTCCTCCTCGGTCATTGAATCCATAATCACCTTAAATTTCTTCATCTTCTCCTGAGTCATCTCGATAACGTCGTCATTGACATTTAGAGACAGCCCAAAGGGAAGCATCTCGAATATTTTTCTTAGCGGTCCCATCTTGTTCATAGCTTCGATCTGTTTATACACGTCTTTTAATGTGAATGTTCCCTTTATGAAAGCTTCTGGATCGAGCTCCTCTTCTTTTGTTATCCTCTCAATCTTTTCTATAAGTGACTTGATATCACCCATCCCGAGAAGTCTTGAGATGAAGCCGGTGGGATCGAATCTCTCAAGGTCTTCTACTTTCTCCCCAGATCCTATAAATGCTATGGGTTTTTGAATCAACCTTGCGGCCGATAGAGCACCACCACCCTTTGCAGTTCCGTCAAACTTCGTGATGATAATGCCATCGATTCCAATCGCCTTATCGAATGCCTCAGCCTGCTTCGATGCGAGCTGACCTATCGCAGCGTCAAGAACCAAGAATTTGTAATCGGGCTTTGCAACCCTTTCTATCTCTATCATCTCTTTTATCAGATCTTCTTCGAGGGCGTGCCTTCCCGCCGTATCAATGATTATCATATCGTAATTCTTTAACTCTTTCAATCCCCTTTCAACGATCTTTATAGCATCTTTTTCATTCTTATCCCCGTAAAATCCTATTCCTACAGACTCAGCCAACTGTTTAAGTTGTTCATAAGCGGCAGGTCTCCAAGTGTCCGCCGCGATCACGGCAGTCTTTAATCCCTTATCTTTGAAGTATTTCCCAAGCTTAGCAGCGGTAGTTGTTTTACCGCCACCCTGAAGTCCAACGAGCATTATCTTCGCCTTTTTCAGCGGAATTTCGAGACCTTCACCGACACCCTTCAGAAGTTCCTCGTAAACTATCCTTATAACGTGTTCCTTTGGATTCAGAGATTGAAGAGGCTCCTCACTCAAAGCACGCTTCCTTATATTTTCGCTAATCTCCTTAACCTGCAGGACGTTTACATCGGCTTTTATCAAAGCTCTTTGAATATCCTTAACTATTTCATTAACGAGAGCCTTATCAACTGTAGATGATCTTGCGATTTTTCTGACTATATCTTTTAAAGCATCTAATGCCATGAAGGAGAATTAAGTTGAAGATTATAATAAACTTCCGTCACTAAATTGTCGATAGAATATGCTTTGTTACAAGTTGTGTTTGCATTAGGGAGTCACGTATCATACGTGTAGGAGCAAGGCTAAAAAACCTAAAAATCTAATTACATCATGCGAAAAGTTATCGAAATCATAAACGAATACGATCCCGGCCCATTCCCAGAAGATTTTGACAGGGAGGTTATTCAACTCGCCTCTAACGAGAATCCCTTTCCGCCATCTGAAGAAGTGATAAACACGATAAAAGAAAATATATTCAAAATCAGCAGGTATCCCTCTCCTTATTACAGAAAATTGAAAGAAAAAATTGCAGAATACGTCAATATGGATCCCGAAAATATAGCAGTATCTACGGGAGCCTCTGATATTTTAAGAATAATCTCAGAGATAATTTTGGAACCTTTCGATACTGTCTTCATTCCAATGCCGTCTTACAGCATGTATTTACTCTTCTCGATGCTTAAGGAGGCGAACATCCTCATAAAAGTTTACGACAGCTACAAAATCGAAGGATGTGAGTTTCAGGGAAAGTTGGCGTTTCTATGCTCCCCCAATAACCCTACGGGTAATTCATTAGATAAAAAGGTAATTCGAGAGTTCGCCGAGAATTTCGAATACGTTGTCGTTGATGAAGCTTATGCCGATTTTGAAAACAAGACTGCATTAGATCTTCTGAAAGATTACGATAACATTATAATAGTCAGAAGCTTCTCGAAATATTTCAGTCTTGCCGGGATGAGGGTTGGATACGCAGTTGCCGATGAAAGAATCGCGAAGGCTATAGAGAAAATAAGAAATCCGTTCGCAGTCTCGATGCTAGCTTTGCATGCTGCAATTGCCGCCCTAAACAGCTTGGATTATTACAGAAAGGTCTCGAAGATAATTCTAAAAGAAAGGGAAAGACTGGAAAGAGAGCTCAAGAAGTTTTTCCACGTATATGAAAGTAATGCCAATTTCCTCCTCGTAAAACATGAGATGAGAGAGCTCCCCAAATTACTTATGAACAGGGGGATTCTTGTAAGAGACATCAGCGGGTTGGAAGGGTTAAGCGGCTACCACTTTAGAGTCACGGTTGGAAGACCTGAAGAAAACGATAAATTTTTGGAGGCAATACATGAAATCTATGAAAATCAAGAGAGAACTTCTTGACGCTTTGATAGAAGTAGCAAAGGAAAATCATCCAATGGAGTTTTTCGCTCTACTTACGGGGAAAAAAGACGTAATCGAAGAATTCATCTACCTCCCGTTTCAACAAGGTGAAACTTTCGCAGCTTTCGATAGATCTCTCATCCCACTTGGAATGAAGGTTTACGGAACCGTCCACAGCCATCCCTCCCCATATCCAAGACCTTCAGAGCAAGATATTGCCACATTCGCATCTTTTGGCAAAGTTCACGTGATTATCTATTATCCTTACTGCAGAAATTGCTTCAAAATTTATGACAGAAACGGTAGAGAGCTTGAATTGGAGATTATTTGAAAAATTTTTATACTCCAAAATCGAGAGGATAACATGCCCGGCATAGTCCCTCACAGGCATTGTATAGTTTGCGGAAAAGCTATCGAACCCGAAGAGATTCTCTGTAGTAAAGAATGTAGAGAGAAATTCGAAAAAGAGAAAAAAAAGCAGAGAAACTTCATGATAATAATGTTTGCCGTCTTAATTGCTCTGTTTATCCTCATGATATTCTCAGGTTAGCTGAAAACATCTAATTTATCCAACTTTTTGAACACCCCAACGACCTTGCAAAATGTTGTTCTTTTCCTGATCTCCTCAACTGTTTCGTCATCAAGCTTTTCTTCAGCTTCCGTGAAGAACACGTAGTCGCCTAAAGATGTCTTTGCAGGTCGACTCTCGAGCTTTCTCAGATTTATGTTCCTTTCGTAGAATACCTCTAAAACCTTATACAAGGCACCTGGCCTATCACTAACGCCGAAGAACAGAGATGTTATGTTTCCATCTACTGTAGTTCTCTTCTCTTTCTTTCTGATGATATAAAACCTCGTTTTGTTGTTTGGATTATCTTGGATATCTCTCCGAAGTATGTGGAGTTTATAAAGTCTGGCGGCGAGTTCAGATGCGATGGCAGCCGATTTATCGTCAAGCATATTTATCGCATCACTTGTGCTCCTCGTGTATCTTATCTCAGCCTGCGGGAGATAATTGTTTATGAACTCACTGCACTGGGCTATCGCCTGCGGGTGAGAGTAGATTACTCTAATCTCCTTTAAATCGAGTGGTTTTTTCGATACAAGATTGTGTCTGACGAGGGTCTCGTATTCCCCGAAAACCTCGACGTTGTAACTTAAAAGGGCATCGAGAGTTGCGAGAACACTGCCGTAAACGGAGTTCTCGATTGGGACGATACCATAATCAATGTGACCGCTCTCAACCGCACTAAATATCTCCTCGACTGTGTTGAAGTAAATCAGGGGAAGTCTTGAGCCGATAAGTTTTAGAGCGACCTCTTCACTGAAGCTTCCGGCAGGTCCAAGGACGCCTACTTTTTTCTTTATTCCAAGAATCTTGTATTCTTCCTCCTTCGTTATATCCATTATCTTTTCAAATACATCTGAGACGATAATCGGATTCAAGTTCGTTTTTCTGATTAATTCATTTATCTTCACACTTTCGACTTGGGCGATCTCTATTGGTTCATTAATAATCCTCTTATGTTTCGCTACTTCCCTTCCGGCCTTTACTCTCTTATCGATGAGTTTAAGGATTAGAGAGTCAATAACTCTTATGAATCCTCGAAGCATATCGATTCCTTTGGGGTTTACCGTAACCTTGCAAGCTTCTAAGATGAGGGTAGAATCCTGACAAATTCTGAAAACATTTTTTAATTCCTTAAAAAGATCATTGAAAGATTTTTCATCCTTTATAAGTTTATCGAGTTCTCTTGCGTGTTCAATTAGCTCTCTTCTCAATTCTTCTGCGTTCTTTTGTATAAAGTAATAGAGTCTCCAGTCCTGATTGAGAATGCGGCTCGCAAGCTTGTGCATAACTAAGAATATGGGAGAAGCATAGTTGAACTCGTCTTTAAACTTATCTCTGAGATAGTATGCAAACAGAATTAAGAGAAAGTGTGCCACGCCTTGTATCTCAGCCATTTTTTTGTCGTGGAATTCAGGATCTATCTGAGATAGGACTGCTCCAGCCTTTTTGAATTCGTTTAGGATTATTTCTTCCTCTTCTCTGCCACTTCTTTCAACGATTATTATGTTTGAAAGCCCTATCTCGCTATCAGGTCCGAACATGGGATGGATGCTAAGAAAGTCCAAGCCAGCTTTTCTTAAATGGGGAATCGAATAGCTTTTAAGGGTTGAGATATCTACAACAAGTGGTTTTTTAGTTCTTTTAGCTATTTCGTTTACGGCTTCCTCAATGCTATCCATTGGAACGCAGAGAAAAATCACATCGAAATTTTCTATCTCGGATAGATCTGCATCGCTCTTTCTCTTATCTATGTCGTAAGAGGAAACCTTATAACCGCGACTTTCAAAAAAATCCCTGAAAAGCTTTCCCATTCCTCCGTAACCGAATATTAAGAGTCTCATAACATCATCTTTAAAATTTTCTTTACTGTGTAGATATCGAGCTGTCCGGGAGCAGCTGGACGGGATAGAGTGCAGTAAATCATGGGTGATCCGAGGATGAAGGATACTATCCGAGTCCAAGAAAAGGAGCGCCCCATTAAGAACGCTATAACGTTTTCAAATTCTGTTAGAAGCCTTACAATTTTAAAGAAGTCTTTTTTATCTCTCCCCATTGTCGCTATCTTTACGTAGTCTCCTCGTCTTCCCTCCACAATGTCAACGAGAGTTTCGTAATCCGGGGTCTCTTTGAAGTTATGATAACTCTCGATGATTTTGTTTTTTCTGAATTTTAAAAAAACATCGTCTTCAAGATAGTTTTCAAGATCGACGTAATCTGAATACTTTGAATATCTGAGAAGCAGATCTAATCTCTCCTCATCATCTCCCTGAAACTCTCCACCATCTTCTTTCTTTCTTATCGTTACGATAACGGGCTTCTCCAACTTTATTCTTTCGTATTCTGGAAGTGATGAAAACAAATCTATCCTAAATTCGATTATGTCTGCAATTCTGAGAGCTTGAGAGGCTTCTGCAAAGCTCCTCACAGTAACGACGAAGCTACCCTTCAATAATGCTCTCCTCCACCTTCACACCAAAATGTCTCGCCTTTTCACCGATGTATACAAGGACTTTATCGCCCTCTTTTAAATCTGTTACGCTTACATGCTTTCCTTCCCTGTTCACGAGCTTTATAGTTTCAGCGTTCTGTAAGATAATCGACCCCTCTATCCCATTAATCTTGGCTTTTATCAAAATCATAGGTCTCTTCTCGATTTTAACCCTTCCAACGTAGCTTTTCCTTGTCTTACCGTCGTATCTCACGATTTCTACCTCATCTCCTGCTCTAAGTTCACTCAGATATCTTGTCTTGTCGCCAACCTTTATGTATGCGTTGACACTTCCCGCATTAACTCTGAAAGGTCTCGATGCAACGTATTCGCTTTCTTCGCTTTCGCTTGCAACCAAAAACATCATCTCAGCTGTGTTTCCCACGAGCATACCTTCTCCCACTGACATCAGAGATATTGTATCAACGCAGACTCTATCTCCCATTCCGAGTATCTTTATCTCCGTGATCGTGGCTTCTTTCAAATCCAGCGTTTCACTCTCTTCGACAAGACTTTTGAACTTCATCAGATCGTCACGGTTTTTGGGGGGAACTGCAATGCCGTCGGCACCCTTTTCAAGAGTTTGAAGCATAACTCTGGCATCATCTAAATCATCGACTACTGGAATGATTTTTGCCTTCTTTTTCATTGCAATGAGATTTTCGAGTGGGATAATCCTCCAGTTCTCAAAATCTATAAAGATCCTTTCTCTCACATCACTTTCCGAGATGATCTTATTAACATCGAGGGCGTCCTTTATCCTGATGATGTTAGGTTCTTCTAATTCAATCTTTCCAAGCTTCTTGGCTTTATCAAAAAACTCTTTTTTCAGAGCAACTCCCGTGAATCCGAGCTCTATTGCATTTTTCAAATTTTCCTTAACTTCATCCCAATTGTCTCCACTATCTATTAACCAGATCTCTTTCATACTCAACACCACCATGAATTATTTTTTGTATCTTTAATCCAAGGGATTTAAGATCTTCAGATTGAAATATATTTCTGCCAGCCACTATCCCGAAGGCTCCGGCTCTCATGACTTTTTCTACTACTTTAAGGAAGTCCGATCTTTTGACCCCTCCCGCAACCAAGATCGTGTCGGTACCCAATTTGTTTGCGACACTCATGACAAGCAAAGGAATCCCGTAACTGTCGAAGATTTCAGCCACCCTTAAGACTTCTTTTATCTGTTCGATATCATTCTTGCTTCCGACGTTTATGTGAACGTTCACCCAGTCTGCTCCAAGCTCAATAGTCTTCTCAACGCTCGTAATGACTTTTTTAGATAAGGTATCTCTGCTGAGATAGGTGGAAGCCGAAAGATGGACTATCAGTCCAGACTCCATCTCCTCCACGTATCTCATTTACCATTCCCTCGTGAAGAAAGCATCCGCAATCCCGTCGAGCCACATCAATATTCGATCAATTTTTTCCAATCCTCTCTCAGGTTTCGTCATTCCGTGATCTATTAGGACTACAAATACTTTTCCGTTTTTCTTCCCTATCATTTTTATTTACATCTTTTATTCAAAAAGAAAATATAGACTCTCGAAGCCGTAGCAACCGCCACAAGCAACACCCCACCTTTAATAGCTAAAGTTAAACCAAAAACCGAAAAACGTTCGATATGTTTGGGTTACAGGCAATCTCAACATCCAATTGATAATTTTCAATATTTAAGCTTTGCCGACTTTACCTCTACGAAATCTCAAATTTTTTAAACTGATAAAATCCCATCCCGCTATGCTAACGGTAAATCCAGAATATTTCAAGGAGATGAAAGAATTCTTCAACAGGGATATGTTAAAATGCTTCCAGTGCGGAACTTGCACTGGAATCTGTCCCGTTTCAACTACCGACGAAAACTTTCCAAGAATGTTTGTTCTATACTCCCGCTTCGGTATAGAGGAGAGGATCAAAGATTCCAAAGAGGCTTGGCTCTGCCTTCAGTGCAGATTGTGCACGGAATTCTGTCCTCGCGATGCGAAACCGAGCGACGTAATGTTAGCTCTGAAAAGAATTTCTGTCGAGGGAGGTAACGTGCCACCATACATTAGAGATTTCTTCACGAACATTCAGAAACAGAAAAATCCATGGGGTTTGGGTAAGTTCAAGCGAGCTGATTGGATAAAGAAGGCTGATTTTCAGATTCCAACTGTAAAGGAAAATCCCGATTTTGAATGGCTCTGGTTTGTCGGATGTGTTCACAGCTTTGATAACAGGGGGATAGAGGTTGCTCTTAAAATCGCAAGAATTCTGAACGATCTAGGGATTAACTATGCAATCCTCGGGAGAGAAGAGAGTTGCTGCGGTAACGACGTTAGAAGAGCCGGGGAAGAAGGGCTGTTCGAACTCTTAATGGAGGAGAATTTGAAGACCTTCGAAAAATACGGTGTCGAAAAGATAATCACACACTCACCACACTGCTACAACACGCTCAAAAACGAATACGAGATGGATGTGAAATTAGTGATGGACGTTGTCTACGATGCAATAAAGGAGGGAGGCCTTGAATCAAAAGAGATCAAAAAAACCGTCACATACCATGATTCGTGCTTTTTAGGTAGATACAACGGAATCTACAATCTTCCGAGGGATATCCTAAAGGTACTCGGTGTTGAGATTATCGAAATGGAAAACAATCGAAAAATGTCGATATGCTGTGGTGGAGGGGCTGGAAACATCGTTGGAGATTATCTGGGACAGATAAATCTAGCCCGCTTAAGGGCGAGGGAGGCAGCTAAAACTGATGCCGAAATACTTGCGGTCGCATGCCCCTTTTGCATGCTTATGCTCGAAGACGCAGTAAAGACAGAAAAGCTCGACAACAGAATCGCCGTCAAGGACATAATCGAGCTAGTATACGAATCAGTTTACGGAATGTCTTAAACTTTTTAAAATGAACTCCCCCTCTTCCATATCTTTTGCCGTTGTTATTATGTAAAGCTGCTGGACGCTTCCTCCGTGAATGAGTAAGCCTTTAATGTTCCCCTTCTCGTCAGTTCTCGTTAGTTTTAATCTGACACCACCGGTTGCGGTCCCGGAATTCTCAATAACTCCGGGAACGATCTTCTTTACATACTCCGAGGATGCAATCTTCAAAACGAGGTTTATTCCCTCTCTTCCTCCGATTATTGTCGAGTGTGATCCCCCGATCTTCTTATCTGGCGGAATCTCCACTTTTGCAATCTCCCTCTTCTTCTTCAAAAATTTCATTAGATTCTCCAAAAATTCTTTGAAATCCATTGGTTCGCTGATGTAAGATTTCAGATCGGATAAGGCGTACGTTCTGATCATTCTATCAGCAAAATCTATCTTTTTTTGATCTTCTCCACATACAAAGACTTCATCTACTCTCTTCCTGTGGATTTTTTCGGCTACGATTTCGAAGAGATTCCTAAGACTTTCAGGCTCTTCATATATCTTAAAACCCGTAGTCCGCACTCTATCACCGATGAATACCAAAAGTAGCTTCTTTCCGTAATAGATAGCAGAGCAATCGGCATTTCTTGTATTACAGAACAAACAAAAATCCAGATCCTCTTCCAGTTCCGATTGGCAGTTTCTGCACCTCATTTCATCATTCTGATAATATTTTTGAACATATAAATGCTATCCTTTGTGAGATTTACCTTAGATTTTCCGCTATGTCTCCATTTAACGGGTATTTCCGCTATTTTCAAACCCTTTCTCTGAGCTAACACAAGGATTTCTGTATCCCAAAACCAGTGGTTGTCCTTGATTTTGTCAAGGAGTTTGATTATCCTGCTTTTCCTGAAAGCTTTGAATCCGCACTGGTGATCTCTTATTTTCGATCCGAGAAGGAATCTGACAAGGAAATTATATATCCTCGAAGGAATATCTCTGTAAAGGGGTCTTGCGGCATCACTTTCGCTCAAAAGTCTTGAGCCAATTGCAATGTCATAGCCGTCATTCAGAGCTTTTAAAACATCTCCTATGTGTTTTAGATCAGTAGATAGATCCACATCCATGTATAAAACGAATTCGTATTTCGCATTTCTTATCGCATTGTTGAGAGCTTTACCTCTTCCAAGCCTTTCCTTGCTGTGCAAATGCCTTATGAATTTGTATCTTTCCGCAAGCTCTTTTGCAATTTTGTCAGTTCCGTCCCTAGATCCGTCCTCGGCGATTATTATCTCAAACTCGCTGACGTTTTCCTTGAGATATTCTACAATCTTCTCAACACTGTCCTTTAATCTCTTAGCTTCGTTATATGCTGGAAGGATTACACTGATCATTACAAATCGGTATGATGATTGTTATATTAACTCTTCCTGAACTTTAATCACGTGAGTTATCCTCGGGTGATAATGTCCGGATTTATTTCAACTCTTTTAATCTCCGGCAGATCTCCGGCAAAGGCGAATATATCATCTTTTATTACAATTGCACACTCGATATACTTCCGGTAATCCTTCCAGAAAGATTCCAATACGTTCTCGATATCGCTTTTTGTGTAATCTTCTTTTATCATATTACCCAAAGCAGTTGCAAGAGCATCTGCAACACTTGGATTTTCTGAGATGATAGTGGCGGCATCGGCAAATCCGAAGCTTATCGAATGGCCGATTTTTCCGCTCGACGTGCATATCGACTTTATATCACACTCTCCGATCTCAAAACCGATCGATCTCAGTTTCCCTGCATATATTCCAACTGTAATGGGTTTGTCGAGCCTCATCACGATGTCTCCGCCGTTGTCGATCACTATGAAATCAGCATCCGAAAATTCAACGCCAAGCCATGCGATGGTTGCGGCAACAGCCGCCATCGGTCCTACTCCGGCAATCTTGGATGCGTAGCACATTCTTCCGACAACATCACCTTCACAATCGTAGGGTTCCAAAGTAGTTAAAAAAAAGAGATCCTTTGTAATGAATCTCTCTATCTCTCCTCTCGCATAAAGCATTCCCTTAACAGCATTCCGATAAGCTCTGTCATCTCTTGCAAGGATTGTTGTGATTGTTTCTTTAAATCTAAAGGAATATCTTTTGTATTTCATTCTGGAAGGCTCAGAGCTTTTACCGGACATATTGTTACACATGTTCCACATCTCATGCACTTTGATGAATCGGCGACAAGTCTAAACTCTTTATCAAAGCTGAAAACACCTACGGGACAGATGCTTATACAGGCACCGCAATCGACACAGGTGTCTTTCTTCTCAACACCCCTTTCAAGTCTTCTGACTTTAACACCATACTCGGTGAATTTTCTTTCTATTCTGTCTGCTATTTCATCTTCAAGCTCCACTACGATCTTCCCTTCTCTTGCACTCACTTTTGCTTCTATTATGTTCAATAAGGTATTCTCCTCGATAGCAACCCTCGTTAAAATCGGTTCTTTAACAACTTTTGAATCATAAATCAATTCAAGAAGCATGATCTCACCTCGCAAGGAGTTTGCTGAGATCTTGACTGCTTACAACTCCCACAACTCTTCCTTTTTCATCAACGACGGGCAACGCCGATATATCATTCACATCCATTTTTCTTGCCGCAATCTCTATCGGATCATCGGGATGAGCCGTAATCACCCTCCTTGTCATGATATCTTCTACTTTGACCCCTCCTTTCGCGACCGCTTTTGCGATATCCCAGCTTGTGACAATTCCTATCAGTCTTCCATTATCGTCCACGACAGGGAGATGGTTTATACCCTTTTCTATCAGGATTTTCGAAGCCTCTTCAATAGTCGCATCCGGTCCAATTGTGATAGCTGGAGAACTCATAACGCTTCTGACAACTTTGATTTCCTTCTGTCTCATCGGCTTGAATTCACCTCTGCTTGGGATTCTCTCAACCGGCATTGTGAGAAGGAACTCTCCCTTTTCTATCCGTTTTTTAAGTTCCTCTGCAATCTCCTTAGCCATTCTGTAGCTTGAAAGTGGAGATACTCTGACTTCCTCGCCGTTTATCTCTACCTTACCACTCTTGAGCTCCTCATAGGTGACCTTTCTTATCACAGGTCTGTTTCTACGCGGAACGCCGAAGTCGATTATGTTTGTCACTATATCGCTATCCCGAATCGCTGTTGATTTTGCAAGATCCTCATCAAGGATCGGGATCGGGATACCAATGCCGACGAACATCGTCGTTCCGTAACCGGGGAATGTTGCCGCCCTCAAATATCGAGGGTCCATCTCCTTTAAATTACCCTTGACCATAAGTGTTCCGTAAGGAGGAGCGTGCTGAGTCCCTTCTCCGATTATATAGCCTTTGGCTCCTCCCAAAAAGATACGGGTTCCAATTCCTATCGTTCTGTACTCAGGATCGTTATTTAGAGGGGACAATTCTCCGACACCTGCGTAGGTTACGTTACCAAAATGTGGGAGCAGAGTTCCCATATATGTTCTTAAAATCCTCCCAGAAGAGTTTGTTGCCGCATTATATCTTTGGTAAGCGTTCCTCGGATTAACCATGATTGCTTGGTTTACATCTTCAAGACTTATCTCAGTTACGATCTCCTTTCTTGGATAGCAGTCTGTTCCGTAGGCTGTTGCTCTCAGCTCAACATCCTTTCCACGTAAAAGGTCTTCAATGACGTGTGCACCTCCATATTCCATTCCGAGAGTTTCAGAAAGCTGTGTGACACCTAAATAAGCGTCAACCGCCGCTATTCCCGTATAGGCTTCAACATCGTTAAGCCACACTCTTTGCATCTTTATCGGAGGATCGGAATGTCCGAAATTGAAGAAGACACCAGTGGAGCACATTGCTCCGAACGTTCCTGTAGTCACCACGTCAACTTCTTTAGCTGCTTTCTCGTATCCAAGCTCGCTTACGATTTCTTTCATCTCTATCGCCGTGACAACATTGACCGAACCCTCTTTTATCCTCCTGTTAATCTCTTCTATCGTTTTCACAACCCACCCCTTGCAGCAGGAGTATATAAATATTACGCATTATTTGACTTCAAATTATTAATAGATGTAATAATTATGCGGGGTTACAAAATTTTTAAATTTGCGTAGATATTAATCTGACATGTCAGTACTGATAAACACCGAAGGTGGAAAAATCGATGTTAGGGTGAGATATCCCTCCAAACAAAAAGATTTAATGTTTTTCGAAGGTGTTGACGATCTCACTTATAAAAGGGATCTACCCAAATCGGTTAAGGGATTGTTCTATGCCGTTATATTTAAATCAGACAGGGTTATCCTTAGTAAGGACATTTTAGGTTCGAAGCCTCTGTATTACAGCAACACCACGAGAATCGGCAACTTCAAGAACATGCTCGGGAAGAACACTGAAAAAGTTCATCCAGGAGAGATAATCGAGATCAGTTACAGCGGAGAGATAATCAGAAGAGATTTTTACGATTTTGATGAGGTGTTTAAGAGTAGAGAATACGATCCCGATGAGATCGAAGAGATGATACTGAAAGCCCTCGAAAGTTTTAAACCGAAAAATGCTTGTATAAGCTTTTCTGGAGGCGTTGACTCTGCTTTCCTTGCGAGTATTTATGATGTCCCTCTGATAAGTGTAACGGCATCTCAGAAAGAGAAAGAGCAAATAATTGAAACCGCAAAGAAGATGGGAAAAGACGTGGACATTTACGAATTCAGTGAAAAGGATGTTGAAGCGTGTGTAGAAGACGTTGTAAATGCGATTGAGACAACGAACACCCTTCAAGTTTCAATAGCAATTCCCATCCATCTATCGATGAAATTTGCCAAAACCCTTGGGTTTAGCGAGATAATATTTGGACAAGGAGCTGACGAGCTTTTCGGAGGATACAAAAGATACGAGAATTTGATGGGGAATAGTCTTGAAAAAGCGATTAAAGAAGACATAAAAAATATCGGTGAAAACAATCTCATCAGAGATAACAAGCTTGCATACTTTAATGAGATTAAGCTCGTAACGCCTTACTTCCATTGGGATGTTATCGAAGCTGCCCTCTCAATTCCGATAGAATTGAAAATTCACCGTGAAAGTGGAAGGATTGTGAGAAAGTTCTTCCTTAGAGAACTTGCGAGGAAATTCATTCCGAAAGACATCGCTTATCAAGAGAAAAAGGCTATTCAATATTCAACGAAAGCTTATAAGCTCTTGGGTAAACTAGCAAAAAGTAAAAGGAAAAATCTAAAAGATTTCCTGAGGGAAATCGCATGGAAGTCAAGCTAAGATGTCTTGAATTGGGATGTTACAAATGCTGTAAGGAGACCGAAATGCAGTTAAGCCGCCGAGATATTAAGAGACTAGAAAAACTCGGTTACAGCAAAGAAGAATTCAGTGTAGAGAAAGATGGAGTTAGAATACTAAAGAACGTTAAGGGAGGATGTTATTTTCTTAAGAATGGAAAATGCGTAATATATGACCACAGACCTCTTGGATGCAAGTTATATCCAATCGTTTACGATGTTGAGAAGAAGGTGGCAACTGTAGATGATTTCTGCCCTATCTCAAAAGAAATTCCCATAAGTAAGATTAAACGAGCGGAAAGGGTCTTGTTTCGTCATATAATCGAGATTTACGGATATTTACCATAGCATTTTGCTTTTAATTGTTTTTTAATAGCTGTCTCAGCCGTCCTAAGATCGGAATATCCCATAAAGCCACCAATTACCTCACCGTCTTTAACGAGAATTAACGTTGGAACTATCTCGATATTGTATTTTTCAACTAAATCGGGATTTTTTGAAACGTTGATTAATTCAAACTCTATTGGAAATTTCCGTTTGAGCCCATCTATTACTATTTTTTCGAAGATTCTACAGCATGGACAGCTATCACTTGTGAAGACAATCGCTTTTATCATCGAATTGGAGGCTTGCTCTCAATTTAAAAAGTTTAGCATCCCTGAAAAGTCTTAAAATTCCCGACGTTAAAGTATGATCATGTTCAACAAAATCTTATACGCAACAGATCTATCTGAAAAAAGTCTGTTAATTCTGAATGCTTTGCCGGAGATGAGATGTATAGGCATTAAGGAGATCATAATCCTCAGAGTTGTTAACTTATCAAGAATTTTGGGAACGCCTAAGGGTGTAGATATTCCAGCATATATCAAAGCGATTGAAAGCGAGAGTTTACCTCTTATTAACGAGATCGCAGAAAAAATAAGAGAAATGGGTTTTCAAGCTAAACCTGTTATACCGTTACCTGCAGGAGATCCAACGGTTGAAATCGTTAAAATTGCTGATAAAGAAAACGTTGACCTGATTATAATGGGCAGTCGAGGCAGAGGAACGTTCAAAGCAATTTTACTCGGTAGCACTGCCGAAGGAACTATAAGAAAAGCGAAATCTCCCATTATCGTATTTAAAAATCAAGTTCAAAGAGTTTTCTCTAAGATTTTATATGCAACAGACTTTTCAAAAGATTCGGAAAGGGTTGGGAAATATGCGAGATTTGTTGCAAAATCTTGTGGCTCCGATGTGATAATAACCCACGTTCTCGAAAGAGGAAGTGTTTTGGATGAATACAAACTGAATAGTATCAAAAAAGAATTCGAAAACGAAGGTGTCAATGTAAAAATCGCAATAGGAAGTGGAAGTCCTCCGAAAGAGATCGTAAGAATCGCCAATATGGAAGGAGCTACATGCATCTTTGTTGGAAGGTCAGGAGAAGGCCTTAGAATATTGGGTAGTACAGCTGATTTTGTCGTAAGGTATTCAAATATTCCGGTTTTTATCGGATGATTTCTTTGATGAATGCACCACCGGGAGTAAGTATGGGCCCGCGGGGGTTTGAACCCCGGACCTCGCGCTTATCAGGCGCGCGCTCTAACCAGGCTGAGCCACGGGCCCTCTCCGACATTCCCATGTTTCAGTTTATGAATTTTATGGTATTTAAAAAATCTGAAACCACATCTACCGCAAGTTAACTTTGTGTTCGTAAATATAATTTTTTATGAATTCTTTAGAACGCAAAATTCCATCCCTATCTCTTACCTCTATCGTTAGGTAGCCTCTGTAATCTTTAGGGATTATAGAGAAATCGATGCTACCTTCTCCGAGGGATAAATGTTCATCAAATTCACCGCGATTATCGTGAAGATGGATGTTTTTAACCCGATCGAAATGTTTTAGGAATATTTCGTGATTCTCTTTTACATTGTAGTGGCCGATATCAAACGTCAGATTAACTTCGGTCTCTCTTAAAATCTCTTCAATACCTCTCTTAATTCCCCTGGTTATGTTTATCGTATTTTCTAGAGATAGGATTTCTCCATATTTCTTTAAATACGGAATCATCTCGTTAATTAAGACATTCTCGTTATGCTTGTCGTACCATTCCTCCCTGAAAACGAAGCCTCTTGCCGTTATAAATCCGGGATTCCATCCTATGTGGAACGTTATTAATTTAGCTTCGCACTTCTCAGCAAACTTTATAGTGTTCGTCAGTTCTCTATAGCTTGCCATTCGTAATTCGGGACTTATAGCCAAAAAATTTGTTTGAGTAGCGGAAGCGTGTAGGATTATTTCAACATCATAGCTCATGGAAAGTTCTGCAACTTCTTTTGCGTTTAGAATCTTATAATGATAGAAAGGATGATCCATTAACAGTTCAATATGATCGAAATCGTTTCTCTTTGCAAACTCAAAAGCCTGAAATATATCCTGGTCTATATCAGGCTGAAAACCGATCATAGCTTTCATCTTTGCACCATCGTCCCTATACCTTCTCTGGTAAAAAGCTCCAAAAGTATTGCGTGTTCTCTTGATCCATTTATGATGTGAGCTTTATCGACACCACCCTTTAGAGCCCTTAGTATCGATTCCACTTTGGGAATCATTCCTCCCTCGATTATTCCCTCTTTTAGCATTTCTTCGAGCTCTTTTGATGTTGTTGAGGTGATCAGGCTTGTTTTATCATTTCTATCTCTGTAAATTCCGTCAACATCAGTTAGCATTATAAGCTTCTTCGCCTTTAGAGCGGCCGCAATATCTCCTGCCACAATATCAGCATTCATGTTGTAGATGTTTCCGTTTAAATCTATCGCCAAAGGAGATACCACGGGGATGTAACCGTTTTGAATGAGAATCTCAAGTATGTGCGGGTTCACGAACTCCGTCTCGCCGACATATCCTAAGTCGATTTCTACTTCGCTATTGCCGATCTTCTTTCTGACTTTCTTTTTTTTGGCTACAATAAGAAGACCATCCTTTCCAGATATTCCGACGGCTTTTCCGCCGTTCTTTATAAAGTATGATACAATTTTCGAGTTAATTTTGCCGTCAAGAACCATCTCAACAACCTCGATTGTATCTTTATCCGTGACTCGCAATCCATCGACAAATTTCGGCTTTATTCCAAATTTTTCCATCTTTTCGCTTATCTCAGGCCCCCCACCGTGAACAACCACGGGTTTGATTCCAACAAAGTATAGAAGAAGGATATCTTTTACTGTTTTTTCAAGAATTTCTTCGTTAACCATCGCATGACCCCCGATCTTGATAACCATTACTTGTCCATGGAATTCTCTGATATACGGTAGAGCTTCTACGAGAATCTTTATCTTTTCCATACTTCAAGAGACCTAATTACGTATTTTTAAGTCTTTTCTTTCAAATGAGAGCAAATAAAGTAAGGTTTATAAATAACGATAAATCATGAAATTATGTGAAGTTCGTAGGCTTAAAGGGGTTCTGTAGATATTCAGATAGCAAAGCATTCGATTTGAACGAGATAAACAAAATGGACAACGTAGCTGTGGCTCTGAATAGAGTTAAAGAAGCCGATGAAATCGAAGAAGTTTGCAAAAAGATCAAACATGAAACCGTTATATTGAATGAGATTGCGGCGATTAGGAACGTATCCAAATTCAAAAAAGTCGTGGCAAGTGTTGGTTTGACGCCGCTCAATAATGAAGATATAAAATTTTTAAAAGAATTGGGAGCGTTTGCTGCCGTTATTCCTCCAGAATTGAACTCAGAGATAGATTCTTTTGATAAGAGCTTAAAATTGGAAGTTTTTGGATTAGCAACTGTTGAAATGTTCTATAAGGGGAAGTGTATCTTATCAGCCTATTTTTCAAATAAAAGTGTAAAAAGGCAAGGTGTTTGCAGAAAAGAATGCAGTAGAAAGTGGGATGTGCTTTATAACGGATCAAAAATTGCTGAAATTACATTCAAGCCCGAAATGAGGAGTTTTAACGTAAATGGAGATTTTGTCAAATATGAGGGTAGACAGTTCAACAAATACGGGGTGATTGAGGATGGAATTAACCACAAACGTTCCAAATCTTGAGAGTATGAGTGAATGCAGTTTGAAGCCTTATGATGCCGTCTACCTCGGAATGCCGTTTTGTTTCGAATACCAGGGAAATCTGATAACCGAGTTTGATGATCTTGAAGTGGCTGTAAACCTCTTAAGAAAATGGGGTAAAAAAGCATACGTGACCACGTTTGCAGTCCCTCGAAACAAAGATCTCGAGAAGGTTTATAGAACGGTGGAAAAAGCTGCTGAGATCGCCGATGCGATAGAGGCAAGCAATCTCGGTGTGATCAGATACATCACGAGAGAATACCCAGACGTTAGAGTCCATGTCGGAGGTCTTGCAAATGTTTACACTGTATCGACTGCGGAGCTCCTCTACAGCCTTGGCGTTTCAAGAATAATGCCCGCTTATGAGCTACCAATCGAAGATATCGAGAAGATAAAAGAAACGGGCGTCGAAGTAGAATTAGTTGCCCACGGTAAGATTCCCGTAGGGATAGGGCACGAATGTTTTCTGAAAAGATTCTCTGATACTGTCGGAAAGGATTGCCCCAAGATCTGTATGGATAGTATGTTCTTTAAAAGTGAGGAGCTTGTTCTGAAGCCATTTGGTCATGCGACTTTAAGCGGAAAAGACATCTGCATGTATGAGCATATTGAAAAGATATCCTTCGCTGATGCTCTGAGAATAGAAACTATATCTGAAAGGATCGGATACAGAGAAGCAGTCGGAAGAATTTACAGAAGAAGGATCGAAAAAGGATTTTCAAAAACTGATTTCGAGAAACTAAAGGAGCTCGCAGAACACGGAATAGCGAATGGTTTCTACTTCAACAAAGCAGGTCAACTCTACATTCCGGGGTGATATTATGGTGGAGCTTCTGGGTCCAGGCGGAAATCTCGAAATGGTTGAAGCTGTATTCGAAGCGGGAGCAGATAGCGTTTACTGTGGTGTTAAGGGATGGAGTCGCAGAAGCAAAAAATACGAGCTCGATATCTCCCAGCTTAGAGAGGCTGTCAGAATAGCCCACAATCATAGCGGACAGCTTAGAGCGGCTGTAAATGCGATGCCGAAAGCCGGAGAGGAGGGAATGTTCAAGAATCTACTCGAAGAGCTGTACTCCATAGAAGTCGATGCAATAATCCTGAACGACATCGGCTTAATGAAAATTACAAACGAAAGATACCCCGATCTTAAGATCGTAGCAAGCATAGGTTCGAGCATTCTGAATAAAGAAGAGGCTAAGTTATATCGGGAAGCGGGAGCATCTCTCTTGGTTGCAGATTGCAAGATGAGCTTAGAAGAGATTAGAGAGATCAAAGAATACGCTAAAATAGGTATAGAAGTCCTAATTCATGCAAATACGGATTTTACATATCTCGGAAGATGTTGGATAAGTAGCTACAAAGCTCTGAAGTTTGATGAGATAGACGGGAAAGCATACTACATCGGAAGTCCGAACAGAGGTGGCGTGTGCTTCCGACCGTGCCTACTCAGATGGAGTTTGGTAGGCGAGAAGATTTATGCAAAAGATTTCCAGCTTCCGAACGACATGTTCCTCATGCTCGACGAGATTCCCGTTCTGATCGATAACGGTGTCGATTGCCTGAAAATTCAGGGGAGAGAGTACAGTGTCCCGTTAATCCGTGATATTGTGAAGCTTTACAGAAACTTTATCGACGAATACCTCTCGAAGGGATCTGTAAATTTGGAGGAATACAGAGTCAAACTCAGCCTTATAGCGGAAAAAAGAGACTCAGAGAGACTAAGGAGGACTTTAGAGCTAATGAAAGCCGCATGGGAAGAAAAAAGCGAAGTTTAATAGGAAGTTCTCTCATTTATTTCTCCAACGAGATTGACCTTAACAAGTTTTTTAGCCTCCTCTAAATCATAGTTTCCCAAAAGCCACATTAGCTTTGTAAGAGCTACCTCGGGTAACATGTCTTCCCCCTCGATTACACCAGCCTTCAATAAGTATCTACCCGTGTCATAGACCCTGTCGCAAATCCGACCCCAGAGGCACTGGGATGTCATGACAACAACGCTGTCCTCCGCTATCTTCTTTACTGTATCTATCCAGTCGGTAGAAACGTGACCTAATCCAGTTCCTTCGAGGACAAAACCTCTGTAACCTTTATCGTAAAAGAACTCCATTATATCCGGTGGAAGATTCGGGTGGAATTTGATCAAAACAACCTTCTCTTCGAGCCTATCTCTGAGGATCAATTCCCTCTCGCCTCTTTTAAATCTCTCAGCGATCCATTCGATTCTGCCGTCAGTCCAAACCTTACCCAAAGGTGGATAATTCACACTCTGGAAGGCATCTCTTCTTGAAGTGTGGTTTTTCCTGACCTTAACCCCCCTGTGGATGTAGCAGTAATCATCACTCGTCGTTGCGTGCATTACAACGGCAACTTCCCCCAAATCGCTCGTAGTGACATGAGCGGCACATATCATGTTCACTGCTGCGTCGCTACTCGGTCTGTCGCTGCTTCTCTGAGCTCCCACGAAGATAACGGGTTTCGGTGTTCTGAGCATGAAAGATATGGCTGAGGAGGTGTAATGCATGGTGTCCGTTCCGTGGGTGACTATAACGCCTGTATAATCTTCTTTAAGCGATTTGTAAATCTCCCTCGCAAGTTTAATCCAATGCTCCACCTTTATATTCTCACTTAGAATGTTGAAGAGAAGCTCCGCATCGATATTGCAGATTTCTGACAGCTCCGGAATATCGGCGACTATTTCCTCCGCAGTAAACTGGCTCGTAACGGCACCCGTTTTGTAATCAACTCTGCTTGCTATCGTCCCTCCCGTTGATATAACCTTTACATTCGGGATTTCGGGGTTCATCTCAAGTTTTGGCGGGGTCGATTTAACAGTCTCAATATCTTTAACTTCCAAAATCTCGTAATCGTAAAATCCCACGTTATATCCGTTATCGAGTTTTAAAACGAGTCTACCCTCGGAGGGCATTGCTATTCCCTCAAAGATTCTGCCCTTTGCTTTTATCTTAACCCATTTCCCCTCCATATCTTTCTACCTCTTCCCTAAGTTTTTTTATAGCATTTTCGACTTTACTTTTTAATTCTGTTAACTTTTCTCTATCTTCTTCAAGTTTTTTAATTCTTGTTGTGATCATTTCTTCAATCCGCTCCTTAGATGTCCCTCCGACAACTTTTTTTCTTTCAACAACCTTCACTGGATCCGTAACTTCATCAATTTCTTCATCGCTTAGTTCAATCCCAAATTCTTTTAGTATCTCTTTTATAACGTTCTTGTCTGCTTTTTCCGTTCTCTTCGCAATCTCTCCCACGATCCTGTGGGCATCTCTGAAGGCGATACCCTTTTTGACAAGAAGATCGGCAATCTCGGTTGCAACCGTGAATCCCTTGCCGGCCTTCTTGATCATATTTTCGACATTGAATTCGATCTTATCCAACATTTTAACCATGACCTTTGCAGATAGCGATGCGTCGTGAGCGACATCGAACAGGATTCGGTTCATCTCCTGAAAGTCCCTGTTATATGTGAAGGGAAGAGCCTTATAAATCGTCATGACGGCTGTCAGGTTACCAATAGCTCTTCCAGCTTTAGCCCGTATTATCTCCGCCACGTCCGGATTCTTTTTCTGCGGCATTATGCTTGAGGAGGATGCGAATTCATCGGGAAGCTCGACAAAACCAAATTCCGAAGACCAAAGTATTATTTCCTCACAAATTCTGCTAAAAGAAAGCATGAGGAGAGAGCAACACGAAACGAATTCTATTAGAAAATCCCTTGAAGCAACTGCATCCATCGAGTTCTCTACTAGCCCATCAAATCCTAAGAGTCTTGCCGTAATATCGCGATCGATTTCGAATGAAGTGGATGCAAAAGCCGCCGATCCAAGAGGGGACTTGTTGATCCTTTTGAAAGCATCTAGAAACCTATGAAAATCCCTTTCCACCATATCGTGGTACGCGATTAAATGATGAGAAAGCTTAGTCGGCTGAGCGTATTGGAGGTGAGTAAATCCTGGCATTACGATATCCTTGTATTTGGAAGCTTTTTTCAGTAAAACTGATCTTAGCTCCGCCAAATCTGACAGAATTTCCAAAACCTTATCCCTTGCAAACAACCTGAGGCATGTGGCGATCTCATCGTTTCTGCTTCTTGCGGTGTGCATTTTCTTTCCGAATTCGGTTAACTTTATCACGGCGGATTCAATCGCCTCATGAACGTCCTCTCCCTCAGAAAGATTATCAAATCCCATTTTTTCAACAGTTTTAAGTGCTTTGATTATGGATCTAAGCTCGTTCTCGCTTAGATGTCCCGTTTTAAAGAGCATCAAAACGTGAGCGTAATCTACAAGAATGTCGTAATGAAATATATTCTGATCGAAATCCATGGATGTAGTCAACCTGAGAGCATCCGCATCCATCTCCTTACTCAGTCTGCTCTCCCTTATCATCTCCACCCCTTTTCCAGACTATTTTCCCGTCGTAGATTATTTCCACAATCCTATGATGTGGGATCGCTGATCGGAAAGTGTAGATGAATTTGTGTCCGATATCAGTTATTTCATCTCCGTATATCTCGGAAACACCTTTGGGTCTGTCGATGTATCTGACAACAACTTTTGAAAGGTCGTAATCGGGGTGCCATTTAAACTTATCTAGGATCTCCTTTATGCTATATCTCCTCATTTTTCGCCAATTCGACGATTTGTCCCTTTAAATTAAGTTCGAGAGCTTTCTTTGCGATCGCTCTGATAAGCAGTTGATCTATACCAGTTTCCTTGCTTATGTGCTGAACGGACATTCTACCCCGCTTGATCTCATCGATTATCTTATCAACGATTTCTCTTTCCTCATCCTCAGCCATGAAAACTGCTTTCAACACTGTATTAAGATCTTTGAGGGATGTGTATACGTTTAGACTTATGTGGGTATAGCTGACGTGATATTCTTTCTCCGGTCTTCCCGAGGGATCTGATGGCATTCTCCATTTTACCTCAAGCATACCGGCATTTTTCAGAATTTTTAGAACTTCCTCCACCTTTTCACCGTAAAGTTCTTTAAGCTCGTTCAAAGTCTTCCATTCAGAGAGCAATGTCTCATAGACTTTTCTGTAAGTCTCGGTGGACAGTAATTGTAGGATTGGGACGAGCTCCACTAGATCGTTAACGAGTTTAGCTCTTCGAACCATGATCTCACCCTAAAGAAGGGAGTTGAGTGATTCTTAGTATCTCTCTGTATTTATTATTTTGGTTGATGCAAAAAATTAATGTTCAGCAACAAGTTTGAGAATATTAAAAGAAAGTGGGAACATTTTGATGAAGAACTCACCTAACATCAATTTCGAAGAGATTAAAAGCATAAAAGGTGTTAAAAATGTCCATCACTTCCATGCTTGGCGAGTTGGCAAAAAACTTTTATACAGTATAACTCACATGAATGTTCAGATTGAGTATAGAACATCATATAAATTTTTAATATTTACTTTAATGTAGAGAATTGTTGCTGCAATTATTTTGAGATAATGGGCAATAGGAAAGTAAAACAGAAAAACTTGAAAAGATAAATCTGATATCTTTATGAATGGTCTATTTTACCGAAATTAACAGATAATATTTAACATCAGAAAACTACTCAGAAAAACTTATTGAAACCCCGAAGGCAAAACTATTTATAATAGCTAATAAAGGTTTTAAATATGCGAGACTATAAGATAAAAATAGAAAATGTCGTCGCTTCAACACAAATTGGTGAAAATATCGACCTTAATAAAATAGCAAGAGAAGTTAAGGATGCCGAATACAAACCCAAACAGTTTCCTGGTCTCGTTTTGAGAATAAAAGAACCTAAGGCTGCCGCTCTCGTTTTTAGAAGCGGTAAAGTCGTCTGCACTGGATCAAAATCCGTTGAAGATGCGAGAAAGGCAATAAAACAGGTTGTTAAGATTGTTGGAAGTTTTGGAATCCCAGTATTTGAAGAACCTGAGGTGAAGGTTCAGAATATAGTCGCCTCAGCAGATTTAGGAGTTGACCTTAATCTAAACGCAATAGCCATCGGCCTTGGTTTGGAGAACATAGAGTATGAACCCGAACAGTTTCCCGGTCTTGTTTACAGACTGAAAGATCCGAGAGTTGTTGTTTTAATCTTCGGTTCAGGAAAAATGGTAGTTACTGGAGGTAAAAAGCCCGAAGACGCAAAAAGGGCGGTTGAGAAAATTTCAGAAGAGTTAACAGCTTTGGGACTTATGTAGCGATAAGCTATTTTTTACATCGATGGCTTTCGGTGTTAAAGTGGGGCTGGAGTTACCGTACTATTTAAAGGAATTTTCCCGATATCCTATCTGACTCAGCAAATTTATCGTTGGAGTATCTACTCGTTTTTTAATCTCTTTCAACGTATCTACCTCTGAGCTCGATTTCCCTGAATCTCTCCATTACCTCTTCAAATTTCTCGTAAGATTTGTATCCTTCAAGGAATCCTTCCCAAAGCTCCTCCCAGTTATCAAATCCCGCCTTTAGGGCTTCAAAAAAAACGTGGATGTCAGTCCCCTTGGCTTCCAATCTTTCATCGTGGAAAGATAAGCCGAAATCGACGAAGTAGATTTTGTCATCTTTCAAAATTATGTTCATCGGCGTTATATCTCCGTGGATAATTCCGGCTTTGTGCAGTTTTGCAACGCTTTTTCCGATTTCTCTACAGATTTCTTTGCTTATCCTATCCCTGACGGGGATTCCGTCTATCTTCTCCATGACGATTTTATCTCCCTCGACATCGAGGATGATCGGGGTGGCGACTCCCGCTCTTCTTGCTGCAGAGATAATCTTGGCTTCGGTTATCGTCCTTCTTTTCCTTAAGATCTCGTCAAGCTCCCTAATCCTGTATCTTTTCGGCTTTCTGATTTTTTCCACTCGATCCTCGTGAATTCTTACTTCGGCTTCTCCACCGAGATAGATTCTCACCATAAAACCTCAACTTCCTCTATCCTGAAGTCCGGCTTTATGAATGACTCCTCAATCTTCGTAGTAACACCTGCTTTGAACATTAGCAACCCTGTGTAGGCGATCATGGCGCCGTTGTCTCCCATGAACTCCTTTGGCGGTGCATAGAATCGGGCACCTCTGTCCTCACACATTATTCTGAGCATTTCCTGCAGTCTACTGTTGGCACCGACGCCTCCCACGAGCAGAGCTTCTTCCTTGTCAAGATAAGCCATCGCTCTTTCAGTCACCTCTGTCAGCATTGCGAAAACTGTTTCCTGAAAGCTGAATGCAATATCCTCCATGGGAACTCCCTCGTCAAAAAGTTTCATAGCTGCCGTCACGATCCCGCTGAAGGAGAAATCCATCCCTTTGACGACATAAGGGAGTTCGTAGTATTGGCTCCCCTTCTTCGCCAATTCCTCGATCTTCGGTCCACCGGGATGAGGAAACCCGAAGTATCTCGCAAGTTTGTCGAGAGCGTTTCCAATTCCTATGTCGAGGGTTTCACCGAAAACTCTGTATCTCCCCTTTCTCTTCGCAATGATTTGGGAATTACCTCCACTTACGTAGAGTGTTACGGGATCTTTCGCTCCTGTCAGCCACCTTCCGATTTCTACATGGGCTAAACAGTGATTCACACCAACGAGCGGCTTTCCCAACTTCAAAGAGAGAACTCTGGCGGCTGTCGCCCCTATTCTCAAGCAAGGACCCATACCGGGACCCTGCGAGAACGCAATAACATCAATCTTTTCTGGAGGAATTTGATTGAAAACTTCCCTGAAGACTTCACCGACAATCTCCGAATGGTGTTGTGCCGCTTCTCTCGGATGAATGCCTCCCTCTTTCGGTTTGTAGGCTCTATTAATAACTAAGATGACTTTGTTCTCTGTGACTACACCAATGCTAAAGTTCCAAGCGGTTGATTCGATGCCGAGAGAAATCATCTTTTGAATTCAGTGTATCCGCACTTTCCGCACGTCCTTCTGTCTTTATGTTCTGCTAAAAAGACACCTTCTCCGCATCTCGGGCAGAATTTTCTTTTTCTAATAACTTTATCTCCCTTAATCTCGTAGAATTCGGAAACCAAAACTTCTCCTTTCTTCTTTGGCATTACTTCTCACCCTCTTTTTCCTCACCAAAATTCCTTTTGAGAATGTAATCCTCTTCAATACTTCTCATATCCTCCAGTGTTTCGTAGATAAGTGCGTATCCTTGGGCTTCCATCTTACCGAACTCCGGTTTCATCCATCTGATGACAAGTCTGTTCAATTCGGCATTCAAGAGTCCCGAAAGCTTTTCCCGAACTTCCTTCCTTGGCGGCGTAACCTTCGTATCCCAGTATTTAACTCTGAAATAGACCTCCTTCCTTTTTAACAGGGGATTATCCCTCTGTCTCTCGATTATTAGCTCCATAAACCTCACCTCCAATCAGCATTTTTTTAACTTTATCCTCTCCGACCTCTTCCATCTCTTCAATTATGCGGGATATTAGAATTTTATCCCTTTCATTCACAGTGTAGGCTGCTATTCCCCTACCGGGGACTCCATAGAGAATTAGGCTATTTTCAGGGAGAATAATCGAAAGAGGAAGAGCGGCTAAGTCCTCTTCACCCTCAACGATTATGCAGTATCTATTCTCTGATTTTACAGCTTCAAATAGCGTTTCAACTAGCTCATCGCTTATATGTCCTTGGGGATTTTTTACCTTCACAACAACGTAATCTTTTAAAAAGGGAGTGATTTCTTTCTCAAAAGTCTCTCCGAGATTTTTCCTCTTGGTCTTAAAGTCGATTACAATGATCTTCGGTTTATATCCCGCTTTCAGAGTGTAGAGGCTTACGAGATCACCTATCGCTACAACCAACTCAGACTTTTTTAGTTCTTCTATCCTTTTGACGAGTTCGACTCCCTCTCCCTCGTATATTCTGCCGAACGGTTTCGACAATCTGTCTCTGTGAGGGCTCCCAATCCTCAGCATTTAACTCACTACTATTGCGTATTTCCCGGTGTACTTAATGCCAAGTTTTTTAGCTATCTCGCTCTTTTCTGGATCCACTATAACTAAATAGCCGAACCACTCTCTTGTGAACTCCTTACTTCCACAGATTTTGCAGACCGTCGGCTCGGTTGTTATGTATTTACATTTTTTACATGCGTATTCACTCATTTTTCTCCACCAATAGCTTTTCTTTTTCTTCTTTAATCCATTTCAACGCACCAAGCCAAGACTGTCTCATTGTCAGACCGATTTTACTTTTTTCGGGCTCCCTCTCTTTCAGTGAAAGGGCAACTATTCTCGCTCTGACGATGTCTCCCTCTTCAAGTGTCCTTTTTGTTTCCTTTCCGATAAGCCTTTTGTTTTTCTCGTCGAAAGTGAGATAATCATCTGTAATCTGACTCATGTGAAGCAGTCCGTCGAGGGGGCCAAGGGAGACAAAAGCACCAAATTCGACAATCTCGTTTACAATCCCTTCAATGACCTCCTGTAGTAGAGGTTTAAAGGTTATTGCTGTGAAGACTACCTCAAAGTATACCCCTCCATCTCCTTCGATTATTCTGCCTTCTCCGACGTATTCCAAGTTTTCGATTCCAACAACCATTCCGTATTCCTTATCGAGTTTACCCTCAAAATTCTCCCAGATGAGTTCGATTAATATCTGGTTGATATCCTCCCCCAGTCTATTTGGAGGAACCCTGACAGTATCTCTAACTTTGATTCTTGCATACATGAGTATCACCAAAAAGCGTTATAGGAATCAATCGGAAGTATTTAAATATATCGCAAATTAGGTGAAACTTTCATACGCTCATGCACGTTCGATTAGACCTCCGTCGGCACCTAAAGAATTTGAAAAAGATATCATCCTTCTCCTACCGTTTCATGAGCGATACCAGTAATCCGATTATAATCAAAATTCCAAGCACATACAAGTCTGATGGGCTAATTGTTCCCGTAACCCGTGCTAATTCCGGGAAGATTATAAAAAACAACACAACCACTACGAGTATTCCGATTATTATATCTCTTGTGTTGCTCAATTTCACCACCTTTTTAATCTTACAGCTCTAAATAACGACTTTAATTTGTTTGTAGAAGTTGATAAAAGTTACCTTTGACATTCCAATCTTCATTCTGCATACGGAGTGTTAAACGCAATTTCCCTTCTCTAGAGGGATAAGGAGAGAACCTCTGATTTGAAACCATTGTTTCGCGCCAATTCATAATCAAGCTATCCAAACTACTAACAGATCGTTAAATATTAGGATTAAAAAAACCCAGAGAGCCAGGGCCCGGATTCGAACCGGGGTAAAGCGGATCTGCAGTCCGCCGCATAGCCCCTCTGCCACCCTGGCTTGATAATAGTAAAGGTAACATTTATTTAAGAGTTTTGGTTTGCAATCAATCCATACTGATACAAAATAGCAGTAGAAATAGACAAAAAATAGGGGAATGAAATCACTCTTCCAAAATTCTCTCGGCTTCTTCTCTGTATGCGTCCATTACGTATGGAATTCCAGAGATTTTCGCCGCCTCTTCGGTTAAGGCAATTAAGTCGTTCCTTGAAATTGTCGAAATCTTGAAGTTTCTGCTACCAGCCATTAACTGCTGTAGTCCAATCATAAACTTCTGGCAGAACGTATACATGCCTATTGCTCCCGCTGGTATCTCTTTTATTCTGTCTCCATACTTCTCTCTAAGTTCTTCATAGGTGATGAATATCTCCTCCAGGCTGTTTCCATATTTGGCAACACTCTTCGGTAGATTTCCTTCTTTAAGCCATTTTTCGATGTTCTTACCTACCATAGCCGGTATCATCAGTGCTCTACCCATACACACCGCTTTGACATAAGGAGCTCCCAGAGCGATGGCTTTGAATACTCCGTCTTCAGTTGAGAAGCCTCCAGCAATTGCGATATCGGGCACTCTAAAGCCCCTCTTATCGAGCTTCCTGCAGAACTGGTAAGCCAAGCATTCTAGATAGAAAGTCGGTATTCCCCACTCGTTCATCATAGGCCACGGACTCATTCCTGTTCCGCCACCGGCACCATCGATCGTGATTAAGTCGAGCTTAGCCTCAGCTCCAAGCCTTAGTGCTAGCGCCAAGTCGACGGCTGAGTAAGCGCCAGTCTTTAATGTAATCCTCTTAAACCCAATGCTTCTGAGTCTGTCAACTTCTTCCAAGAAAGATTCCCTATCTACGAAAGCTAGCCTCGAATGTCTTTCGAACTCCTTGATTACACCCCTTTCATATGCTCTTCTAACAGCTGGATCTTCAGGATCTGGTAGGACTATGTATCCCCTTCTCTTAAGTTCAAGAGCCCTCTCTATTGACTTTACCTTAATCTCTCCTCCTATGCTCTTCGCTCCTTGACCCCACTTGATTTCAATTGTCTCAAGCTCGTGCTTGCTTGCAAGATATTCTGGAACACCGAGCCTCCTATCTTCGACATTTACCTGAACGATTAATTCTCCGTATCCTACGTGGAATTTTTTGTAGATCTCTATTCTGCGATCCATTTCTGGGGATTTCTTTACCTTTCCTTCTGCATCAAGCTCAAGTTCAGGATCTACACCACATACGTTTTCACCACATACGATTGTAATGCCTGAAATGGCAGCACCTACAGCGAAGTGCTCCCAGTTTCTGCGGGCGATCTCTGTGGATCCTAAGGCACCTGTGAAAATGGGAAGCTTCATTTTCACCTTCTTATCCCATCCGTATTCTGTTGTTGTGTCGACATTCGTGAATATTGCCTCATCTGGGCCTACATCCCCCTCTAATCCCTTTGCACCTCTTGCATATCCTTGAATGTTCAAGTGGGAGTAGTCAACTGGATATTCCTTGTCAGCTCCAGCAGTCACGTAACCGAAATCCTGTGGGTACAATACTTCTCTCCCTCTAAAAGAGGCCAACCAAATCTCACATCCACCTCTGCACCCGTCAACACATCTTGAACAAAGTCCAGAGGATGGAACGACGCTTCTTGATCTATTAAAAGTTCCTGTCGCTTCATCTGCATTTGGAGTTCTCAAATTTCCCACATAACCACCTCCAATATTTTTTCTGCTTTTGTATTCGTTTCTGAACTTCTGGAGCTTTCGACACTAAAAGTATTTAAACTTTACTAAATTAATATGAGGTGCTATGTGTTGTTTGTATGAATTTGTATCAAACTTAATGCTGAACACTCACTCCAAAAAAGATATAATCCAATCGGGATGACCCGAAATATGGATGTAACGATCGGTCTAGAAGTTCACGTTCAACTAAATAAGCTTAAAACTAAGCTTTTCTGTTCATGCCCTCTTGACTATCACGGTAAAGAACCAAATACCCATGTATGCCCCGTCTGCTTGGGACTCCCCGGAGCCATGCCTGTTATAAATAAGGAGGCTTTGAAAGCCGCGATAAAGGTAGCTCTTGCCCTTAACGCTCGAATCAATCCCGTTGTGAGATTTGACAGAAAGAATTACTTCTATCCAGATCTTCCCAAGGGATTCCAGATAAGTCAGTATGATATGCCACTCGCTTGGGGAGGCTACGTAACGATAGAGACTGATGAGGGTGAGAAGAAAGTCTCCTTGAAAAGAATTCACATAGAAGAAGATCCAGGAAAGCTTAGCTACAAGGGATCGATAACGACTGCAAGATACAGCCTGATCGATTATAACAGAAATGGAGCTCCCCTTCTTGAGATCGTGACAGAGCCCGTCCTGAACTCACCGAAAGAGGCAAGGATTTTTCTAAACAACCTCAGGATAATTTTAGAATACCTCGATGTATTTGATGGGGATCTTGAAGGCGCCATGAGGGTCGATGCAAACATAAGTATCGCTGGCGGTGGGAGAGTCGAGATAAAGAACATATCGAGCTTTAAGGGTGTTGAGAAAGCTCTATCCTACGAGATAACGAGGCAGAAAAATCTTCTCCGCAGAGGTCGGACGATCAAAAGAGAGACTAGGCACTTTGATGAATCCCACAACATCACAGTATCCTTGAGAGGGAAAGAAGAAGAGCATGACTACAGATACTTCCCCGAACCAGATCTAGTTCCTATCGTAACCGAGGAGTTTATCGAGGAGGTAAAACAAACACTTCCTGAAATGCCTTGGGAGAAGAGAGATCGCCTGATCAGAGAATACAGCATCTCGACTGAGAAGGCGAAGATTCTCATTTTAGATCCTAAAATGGCTGATTATTTCGAAGAGGTTGCAAAAAGGATCGACCCAAAGATTGCAGCAAGATGGATCGTTGACGTACTGAGAGGTGAGCTAAACTACAGAGGATGGTCATTCAAAGATATTGAAAAGAAATTCCCCCCAAAGGAGTTTATCAAATTGCTTGAATACTTCGTTAGGGATGACATAACAGAGAAAGGCGTTGTCGAAGTTATAAGGACTAAACTTGATGAGGGTGACAGTGTTGATGAGATTATCAGGAAAAAGGGTCTCTTCACGATACCCAAAGAGGAGATCGAAAGGCTTTGTAGAGAAGCAATCGAAAAGAATCCTAAAGCCGTCGAAGATTACAGATCTGGAAAGAAGCAGGCGGCAAACTTCCTCGTTGGCTACGTAATGAAAAAGACGAAAGGAAGGGCAGATCCTGGAGAAACAGCCAGAATTATAAGGGTGTTGCTCGATGAAGAAAGTTAAAGTTGCTATCGGTGGGACTTTTGAGCCTTTTCACGAGGGGCACAAAAGATTGATCGATAAAGCGATAGAGTTAGGTGGAAAAGATATAACAATCGGTATAACAAGCGATAAAATGGCAAGACAGAGGATAAGAAGCGTTCTTCCCTTCGCTATAAGAGCCGAAAACGTAAAGTGGTATGTTAAAAGAAAATACGGATTCGAACCCGAAATAGTGGAGATAACGAATCCCTACGGGAAAACTCTTGAGTACGATTTCGAATATATCATCGTAAGTCCAGAGACTTACGAAATGGCTAGGAAGATAAACGAAAAACGCAGAAAAATGGGAAAGAAAGAGATAAAGATAGTAAAAGTGGAATTTGTCTTGGCAGAGGATGGAAAACCAATCTCCTCAACAAGAATAAAAAAGGGTATAATAGATAGATATGGTAAATTAATTTAGAATTTGTTAAGGATCATGTTCAGATCAGAGAAAGAGGTGGCAGAATATTTCAATCCGGTAACTAAAAAGAAGGACGTAGTCGAGGTGGAGATAAGATTCGATCCACTTACGGGAAAGACTCACATTCAAGTGACTGCATCGAAATACCTTTTAGGCTATCAGGAGAGGATTATTAAATCCGCTAAAGAATTCTACGAAAAGAATGGTGCAATATTCAGATAAGGTATAATTCGTTCAACTTCGGCATATTCGGGAGCATGGAAAGTGTGGAATACCTTGCCACTCAGTTCGATATCGTTGCTAGGAATGTTATGTCTAAATATTATTGGAACGACGTTTTCGCTATAACAAAGAAATAAAAAAGTATTTCTAACCTTCAATAATTTTCTTTAAGTCTTCTGCAATCTTTTCTATCTCTTCGAGATCCTTGTATTCGAATTCCCTCTCTCTAACACCAGCCATCGCCCACAGTAGTCTCGCTATTACCGGTATGAGCTTGCCAGCATATCCCGGACTGTGGGGTAAGAGATACGCTGCAAGATCCCCGAGCTTCACTAAGACTTCTTTATCGAGTCTGTTTACCTTCTCGCTTGCCGAGCCGAGTAGTGAGATGCAGGTGCCGAGAACTCTTTCCCTTGCCGCGTAATACTTCGCAGCTTCGCTCGTTATTCTGTGGACACCCATACTACCACCTCAAACATCAAGGTATTTCATGAATTCCCACGGGGTGATATATAAACAATACTGATTCCACTCTTCGATCTTTATGCTCATGAATGCATCGAATATATGGGATCCCAAGACCTTTTGTAGAACTTCATCTGTTGCAAGATGATCTAGAGCATCTCTCAATGTAGTGGGAAGTTCTCCGATTCCCAATTCTCTCTTTTCTTTTTCGCTCAGTTCATAAACGTCCTTCATTATCGGATCTCCGGGATCTATTTTCTTCTTTATCCCATCAAGTCCGGCAGCAACCATTGCCGATAGCGAGAGATAGGGATTCGTGCTTGGATCGGCACCCCTGTATTCAACTCTTATCGCTGAGGGCTTTCTGTGATACATCGGAACTCTGACAAGAGCTGATCTGTTTCTTGGCGACCAGCAGATGTAGATCGGAGCCTCAAATCCCGGAACTAATCTTTTGTAGCTGTTTACCGTGGGAGCGCACAAAGCTGTGAGAGCCTTTGCGTGCTCCAATAGCCCTCCAATGTAGTATCTCGCCTTCTGACTGAGCATGAATTCATCATCGGGATCAGCAAAGATATTAGTCCCCTTAAAGGGCTCACCTTTCCACAGACTTTGGTGAACATGCATTCCACTCGCATTATCAAGGTATAGTGGTTTGGGCATAAATGTGGCTATCATTCCACGCATTTTTGCAACATTTTTAGCTGCAAACTTGTAGAGATAGAAGGCATCTCCGGCATCCACGAGTGTTTTTGGCTTGAAGTCGAGTTCGACTTGTCCCGCCGTAGCGACTTCGTGATGGTGGTATTCCACAACAATTCCGAGGGTCTCAAGATACTCTACAAGTTCGTTTCTGTATTCTACAGTCAGATCCTCAGGTGGCGGTCTGAAGTAACCTTCCTTCGGGCGGATAACATAGCCACCGGGGGATATTTCGGGGCTTTCGGGCATCACTCTCGGAGGACCCCAGCTGTCTCCAACACCACCGTTTGGAGAAACCCACAGATCGTATTGCAGTCTCGTGGGATCGACCTTCTCAAACAAAAAGAACTCTATTTCAGGTCCAAATACTGCCGAGAGACCTTTTTCTGAGATATTTTTTTCCATCCTCTTGGCGACATAGCCGCGGGGATCACAATCGGCTATCTCATCACCCCATGCTTCATAAACATCTCCAAACATTATTGCCGTTTTTTGAACGGGATTATTAATCCACGGGATGATCTTTAGGGTGGATAAATCGGGTTTCCAGACTACATCGCTCTGTTCTATAGTTTTAAAGCCTCTGATGGATGATCCATCAAACCCTATTCCGTCAAGGGCGGAGCCTTCTATGAATTCTCTTGCTGGGATTGAGAACGTCTGTAGATATCCTCGAACATCGCTGAAGGCACATAAAACTTGTTTTATTTTATTTTCTTTCAGTATTTTCTTGGCTTTTTCGATCACACTCTCACCCTCTTCAGCGATCCACTGTAGTTATATAAACTTTTACCTATTACGCTAAGATATTAAAGAATGATAAGACCGCTCGACGATTTTTTTAGTATTTTTTAGAGGGAGGGGAAAACCTCATATATACTTTACTGTAACTGATAGCTATGAAGCTCATAGTATGCAGTAAACGAGATGTGGCCAGTCAAAACATTAAAGATAATCTTCTGAATCTAATCCAAGCAGATAAAGAGACAATTAACGGTATAGATTTTTACATTTCCGATGGAATTGCAATAGCAGATATTGATGAAAGACTGATTTACGCCGATTACATCGATGAGAGATTATCAAAATATCTAAGTTTTGACGAAATTCTGTTCGCTTCGAGACATTCAAGCAAAGATGGTCGCAAAATCATCACAAGTCACGTTACGGGGAATGTAGGAAGGGCTGACTACGGAGGCAGGGTCTACAGCTTAGCTAAGCCATCCCCAATAACAATGAAAAATTTTGCAATAAGCGTTACAAGAAAATTGAAGGATACTGAATACGAATTTACACTTGAGGCAACCCATCACGGCCCATCTGAGATCAAAACTCCATCAGCTTTCTACGAAATTGGATCGACTGAGAATGAATGGAAAGATGAAGAAATCGCATTCATCGTAGCAGAATCCATGTTAGAGGCTATCCAGATGAAAGAAAACTGGATTGTCGCATTAGGTGTTGGTGGAACTCACTACGCTCCAAGGCAGACTGAAATAGAACTGAAAACGATTTACGCTTTTGGGCATATATTTCCCAAATACACATTCAACGATCTGACAAAGGAGTTTCTAAAGAAAGCATACGAAATTAGCGAAGCTGAGCTGATAATAATCGATGAGAAATCCGTAAACTCTTCCGTAAAGAATCTTTTAAATGAGGTTGCCAATGAATTGAATACAAGAGTTATAAAATCAAAGGAAGCAAAAGAGGAGGTAGTTGTATGAAGTTAAAATGCAGAATCTTGCCTATAATTGTTGAAAGACCTTCGGTGGTTTTGAATCAGACTGATGCGATGGAGTTTGGATTAATGGGTGGCGACAGAGTTAAGATAACAAAAAACGGCAAGAGCTTGGTTGCTCATGTTCAGATCGCTTGCGGAGACGTTCTCAGAGGTCAAGAAGCTTGCTTTACTCTGATACCTGATGGAATGGTGGGAATTTATTCAAACCTCGCTGAGGATTTAGCCATCACGGACGGAGATGAGGTTACAATCCATCCAATTTCGAGGCCCCTAAGTGTAGAATATATCAGAAAAAAGCTCAACAGAGAAAAGTTAAGCAGAGAGGAGATATACGAAATCATAAAGGATATCGTTAACAACAATCTCAGCGAAATCGAGCTTACAGCTTTCGTTATAGCAAATCACCTTATAGGAATGGATTTTGATGAAATCGAATGGATGACGAGGGCGATGATCGAGACTGGTGAGACAATATCGTTTGAAAAGGGAATTGTTGTCGACAAGCACAGTATAGGCGGAGTCCCCGGAAACAAAGTGAGTTTGCTGATAGTTCCCACTGTGGCTGCTGCGGGTCTTTTAATTCCAAAGACTGCAAGCAGAGCAATAACTTCTGCAAGCGGAACCGCTGACACGATGGAGGTTCTTGCTAACGTTAATCTCAGTGTTGATGAGATAAAAGAGATAACAGAAAGGGTGGGAGGCGTGATCGCATGGGGTGGTGCCACGAATATCGCTCCCGCAGACGACAAAATTATTCATGTTGAGTATCCTCTCTCCATTGATCCACGTCCGCAGCTACTTGCAAGCGTCATGGCAAAGAAGGGGGCGGTTGGTGCAAGACACATAGCCATGGATATCCCCGTAGGGAGAGGCGCGAAAATCGAGAATGTTGAGGAGGGTAGAAAGCTTGCGGGAGAATTCGTCGAGCTAGGGAGAAGATTAAATCTAAACGTAGTTTGTGCGATTACTAACGGATCCCAGCCGATAGGAAGAGCTGTCGGTCCTGCGATAGAGGCTTGGGAAGCCTTGAAGACAATGGAAACTAAAAAGGGATCTTCAAGTCTTCTCGAAAAATCATTCGGTATTGCTGGAATACTCTTTGAGATGGTTGGTCTAACATCAAATGGCTATGAGATGGCAAAATCCATTTTCATGAAAGGGAAAACTCTTGAAAAATTTAGAGAGATTGTGGAAGCTCAGGGTGGTAAAAAAGATATTAGTTCCAAAGATATTCATCTTGGGGAGGAGAAATTCGTTTTAAAAAGCAATTTTGAAGGGGCCGTTGTCGAAGTGTTTAACGAAAGAATCGTCAAGATAGCGAGGCTTGCAGGAGCTCCTAAAGACAAAGGAGCCGGCGTATATATCCACAAAAAACGTGGAGAGGTTGTAAGAGCAAATGACCCACTCATCACGATATATGCTGAAAAGGCTTGGAAACTGGATAAAGCTATTGAATTCGCAATAGAAAACCCTCCTCAGATGGTTTCGGGAATGGTTCTCGAAAAATATCCATCCTTTAGAGAGGTGAGATGATGGAGGTTGCCATCGGATTAAGAGATGTAATTGCAGCGGAAACCACCATCTCAAGAATCGATTTAGAAGATGGAAGAGCTATTTTAGAGTATAGAGGATATGATATCCGAGATCTTGCAAAACATTCCACCTACGAAGAGGTTGCATATCTTCTTCTCTTTGGAGAATTGCCCTCAAAAAGTGAACTCGAAGCATTTTCGGAAGAACTTAAAGAAAGAAGAGATCTACCACCCCAGATAATAGGTCTTCTAACGCATCTCTCACCATTCTGCCATCCAATGGTCGCTTTGAGAACGGCTGTGAGCTACTTGGGAACGATGGATAGAAGGATCGCCTTTAAAAACAGAGAAGATAGCTTAGAGAAAGCAAAAAATCTGATAGCAAAGTTCCCGACAATTGTTGCATACTTCCACCGCATTAGGATGGGTGAACGCATAATCCCTCCTAATGATAATCTTAGTCATGCGGCAAACTTCCTCTACATGCTACACGGAGAAGAGCCAAGCAAGACAGAAGAGAGAGCAATGGATTTGGATTTCATCCTCCATGCTGAACACGAATTTAACGCATCCACCTTCGCAGCAAGAGTTGCAGCGTCCACATTGGCGGACATGTATGCTTGCATAGTGGCGGCAACTGGAACGCTTATGGGACCCTTACACGGTGGAGCTGCACAGGAAGTTATGAAAATGCTTAGAGAAGTAGCTGTCCCATGGAGAGCCGAAATCTATGTTAAAGAAAAACTCGAGAGGGGAGAAAGAATAATGGGATTCGGTCACAGGGTATACAAAGAGGTGATTGATCCGAGGGCGATAGAGCTTAAAAAGCTTGCAAAAAAGCTCGCTGAGGAGAAGGAATCGAAATGGTTCAAGATAAGTGAGGCGATAGAGGAGGCAGTCAGGAAGTTCAAAGGTATTCTTCCAAACGTGGATTTCTACTCCGCAAGTGTTTACGCTTGCTTAAGGATTCCTGACGACCTTTTCATAAACATATTCGCAATAGGCAGGATATCCGGATGGTGCGCACACATAATCGAGCAGTACGAGAACAACACACTAATAAGACCACGTGCCAAATATGTCGGGCCAAAAAGCAGGAAGTACATACCAATCGATCAGAGATCAAATAGTTTATAAACTCTCTTTTTTAGGTTATGCCGATGAGATTCAAATTATCAGAGAGACTGGAAAGGCTACCTCCCTACCTTTTCGCCGAGCTCGACGAAATGAAAATGAAGAAGGAAAGGGGAGGTGTCAAAGTCATAGATTTTGGTGTAGGCGATCCAGATATCCCGACTCCAAAGCACATTGTTGAAGCGATGCAGAAAGCCGTTGAAAATCCCGAAAATCATCGATATCCCAGTTATGAAGGGAAAGAAGAGTTCAGAGAAGCTGTTCGAAACTTCTACAAGAGAAGAAAAGGAGTTAATGTGGATACTGATAGCATAATAGCTCTAATCGGATCGAAAGAAGGAATTGCCCATCTTCCACTCGCATTCGTAAACAACGGTGACTACGTGATCTACACAGAACCTGGTTATCCAGTCTATTTCTCTTCAACGGTGTTCGCCGGTGGAAAGCCCTTTGAATTACCTTTAAAGGAGGAAAACGGATTCCTTCCCGATCTAGAGAGCATTCCGTCGGATGTTGCAAAGAAGGCTAAGCTCATGTTCCTTAACTATCCAAACAATCCGACGACTGCGGTAGCCGAGATGGATTTTATTAAGGAAGCCGTTGATTTCTGCAACGATTATGGGATAATACTTGCTCACGATGCTGCCTACAGCGAAGTAACATTCGATTACAGGGCGAGGAGCTTTTTAGAGTATGACGATGCCTTTGAATGCGTTATCGAGTTCGGTTCCCTGAGCAAGACCTACAGCATGACTGGATGGAGGATCGGATACGCATTGGGCAACAAAGAAGCTGTTAAAGGGTTGTTGAAGGTCAAAACGAACATCGACAGCGGTGTGTTCGGCGCCGTCCAAGATGCGGCGATTGCAGCACTTAACGGTGACGACAGAGTAATCGAGGAGAACAACAAAATCTACAAGGAGAGGAGAGACGTTTTCGTCGAAGGTTTGAATCGTTTGGGATTCAAGGTGGAAAAACCGAAGGCAACCTTCTATCTCTGGGTTAAGGTGAACATGCCAAGCATAGAATTCGCAAAGAAACTGCTCGACGAAGCCGGTATTTTAGTAACTCCCGGAATTGGATTCGGAAAAAGCGGCGAAGGCTTTGTAAGGATCGCTCTGACTAAAGATGTTAGCGTGATTAAAGAAGCTTTAAAAAGATTGGAGGGTGTTGAAATTGTTTAGCTCTAAAAACGGGATTCTCCACATAGAGGAGGTCGATTTCAGAAAAATCGTGGAAAAAACGGGGACACCGGTTTACGTCACATCTAAGAGAATTCTCGAAGAAAACATCAATGCATTTAAACAACATTTTGGATGGTGTCGCATTCTATACGCCGTGAAAGCGAACAACAATCTTACACTGATGAAGATTTTATCAAACGCCGGATTCGGTGCCGATGTCTTCAGTGCCGGTGAGCTATATCTTGCACTACTTGCGGGATTTGATAGAGATTACATACTCTTCAACGGAAATTCAAAGAGCGATGAGGAGATAGAGGCTGGGATCGAAGCGGGTGTTAAATTCAGCGTAGATAGCTTTGATGAGCTCTACACGATCTCTGAGATTGCTAAGAGTCCCGTGAAGATTGCTTTCAGAGTTAATCCAGATATAAGTCCCGAAACACATCCGAAGATTGCTACGGGCTTAAAAACATCGAAGTTCGGTATTCCATCCGAAGAGATTATCGATGCGTATAAGCAAGCCGTAGATCTTCCGAACATTCACCCGGTGGGTATTCACTGTCATATAGGTAGTCAGATCACTGACACGGCTCCTTTTGTAGAGGAACTTGAAAAAATGTTTGAAATAGCTGTGAAAGTTGAAAAGCTGGGTATAAAGCTCGAATTTCTCGACATGGGTGGTGGTTTCGGTATTGATTACGAAGGGGGTCAGACGGATATTAAGAAATTTGCGGATGCCCTTAAGTCTGTTTATCTCAAAGGTTTGGAAAAGCTGAGAGCCAAACCCGAGCTCTGGATAGAACCCGGCAGAAGCCTTGTGGCAAACACAACCGTTCTGATAACTAAAGTGAATTCTGTAAAAAAGGCTTACAAGAATTTTGTCGCTGTAGATGCTGGCTTCAACACTCTGATAAGACCTGCTATGTACGATGCCTATCACAGGGTTGCCGTTGCAAATAAGATGGACAGCGTTCCCGAAGAGACATACACCATAGTGGGTCCAATCTGCGAGAGCGGTGACATCCTCGCAAAAGATAGAAGGCTACCGAAGATCGAGAAGGGAGATTACATCGTGGTGTTCGATACAGGAGCTTACGGCTTCGTCATGAGCAGTCAGTATAACGGGAGACCTAGATGTGCCGAAATCCTCGTGGATGGGGATGAATTCTACATAATAAGATATGCGGAAAAGATCGGAGATCTGATATCTAACCAGATAATTCCTGAGAAATTTTTGAAATGATTTAATCACTGCGATTACGAAAATAATTTAAAATTGTAAACTTAACATTAACTGGAGGTGTAATTCATGCATTTTGAGTTAACTGAAGAGCAGAAAGATATCCAGAAAGCTGCCAGAGAATTCGCTCAAAACGAATTTACGAGTGAGAGAGGTAGGGAATTCGACGAAAAGGAGGAATTTCCATTCGATTTATGGAAAAAGGCTTGTGAACTAGGATTTATCGGAGCCCACTTCCCAGAGGAATACGGCGGAGCTGGAATGGGGGTTCTTGAGAACACGCTGATTGTGGAAGAGTTTTGCAGGGCTGACACCACGATCGGTAGCGCCATCATCCTCGCCGACTTCTCGTCAGAGGTCATAATGAGATTTGGGAGTGAGGAGCAAAAAGAAGAAGTCCTTCCCAAAGTAGTCTCTGGTAAAGCGATAACGGCTGGATGCTACACCGAGCCAGAAGCGGGAAGCGACTTAACGGCGATAAAGACGAGAGCTGAAAAAGACGGGGATGAATGGGTAATTAACGGATCGAAAATATTCATCACGAACGGAACTATTGCCGACTACTTTGTCGTCCTTGCGGTTACTGATCCAAATGCCCAGCCAAGATACAGGGGGTTCACTACATTTCTCGTAAGAAAGGGTGCCGAGGGATTGTCAACGACGAAAATAGGAGGGAAAATGGGTATAAGAGCTTCTCCGACCGCTGAAGTTGTATTCAAAAATGTCAGGGTTAGTGAGGAGGACGTGATCGGACAGCTAAATAGAGGGTTCTATCAGGTTCTGGAATTCTTCGACGAAAGTAGGATAGAAATTGCCGCTCAAGCCCTTGGTATCGCCGAGTGTGCGTTTGATAAGACCCTCGAATACGTTAAGCAAAGGAAGCAGTTCGGACAGCCAATCGGGGCATTTCAGGCTATACAGCACAGATTAGCCCATCTCGCAACGATGATAGAAGCTACAAAGCTTCTGATATACAAGGCGGCATGGACTTACGATAAAAAGGGAATAGATCCAACCCTAACAAGCATGGCTAAGTATCTCGCAGGGAAGTTAGCTGTTAAAGTATGTGATGAGGCTATTCAGATGCACGGCGGCTACGGATACGTAGCTGAGAATCATGTGGAAAGATATTACAGAGACGCTAAAATAACGGAGATTTATGAGGGAACGAAGGAAATTCAGCTCAATACAATCGCAAAAGGAATTTTAGGTAAGCTTTAGAGGTGATTAATTTGGAAGATCTTGAGAAGATAAAGAAGAAAAGAGAGGAGTGGGAGAAGAATTGTTTAAAACCCTATCTTGAGAATTTCGGTGAGAGACAAGAGAGATTCGAAACACTCTCAGGAATCGAAATTAAAAGGGTTTACGATCCCACTGATATAGCTCACATTGATTACCTGAGAGACATCGGATATCCCGGAGAGTTCCCGTTCACGAGGGGCGTCTATCCTACAATGTATAGGGGAAGACTTTGGACAATGAGACAGTTCTCTGGATTTGGAACTGCGGAGGACACGAACAAGAGATGGAAGATGCTTCTCAAAGAGGGTCAGACAGGATTGAGCACAGCTTTTGACTTCCCCACATTAATGGGTATTGACAGCGATGATCCCCTAGCGGACGGTGAAGTCGGAAAGGTCGGTGTTGCAGTTGACACTCTTAAGGATTTCGAGATCCTGTTCGATGGTATTCCCTTGGATAAGGTGTCGACATCATTTACGATAAATCCACCAGCCGCGGTAATCCTCGCAATGTATGTTGCCATCGGAGACATGCAGGGAGTTCCGAGAAATCAGCTCAGAGGGACTATCCAAAACGACATGCTCAAAGAATTCCACGCTCAGAACACTCTCGTCCTACCACCAGAGCCTTCCGTAAAGATAATCGTAGATATATTCGAGTGGGGTATCGAGAACGTTCCGAAGTTCAATCTTATAAGCATTTCGGGATATCACATCAGAGAGGCGGGATCCACAGCTGTTCAAGAACTCGCTTTTACGATTGCTGACGGTATGGCATACGTGGAAGCCGCAATCGAGAGAGGGATCGATATAGACAGGCTTGCTCCTCAGCTGAGCTTTTTCTTCAATGCTCATAACAACTTCTTCGAAGAGATTGCGAAGTTCAGAGCCGCTCGCAGAATGTGGGCGAAGATAATGAGGGACGAATACGGTGCGAAAAATCCACGCTCATGGTGGCTCAAGTTCCACACTCAAACCGCGGGATGTACACTGACAGCACAGCAACCTTTGAATAACATAGTCAGAACAACAATCCAAGCGATGGCTGCTGTTCTCGGAGGAACACAGAGTCTCCACACAAACAGCTTCGATGAAGCTTGGGCTTTGCCAAGCGAGGAAGCGGTCAGAGTGGCTCTGAGAACACAGCAGATAATCGCCTACGAAAGTGGAATTCCAGACACTATCGATCCCTTAGCTGGAAGCTACTACGTCGAGTGGCTCACAGACAAGATGGAGAAACTCGCTTGGAGATATATAGAGCAGATAAGGAAGATGGGCGAGGGTAGTATGCTGAGAGGAGTCTTGAAGGGAATAGAAAATGGATTCTTTGTGAAGGAGATCAGTAGAGCGGCGGCCGAATACCAGAGAGATGTCGAGGAGGGAAGAAGAATCATCGTCGGAGTGAACAAATTCACTATAGAGGAGGATCTCAAAATCCCGATACTCAGGGTGGATGAAGATGTCCAGAGGAAGCAAATCGAAAGACTGAGAAAGGTTAAAGCCGAAAGAGATAACGATGCCGTCAAAGAAGCATTAGAGTGGTTAAGAAGCGCCGCCGAAAACAACGAGAACGTGATGCCACCAATCTTAGAGGCTGTGAAGGCTTACGCCACAATAGGAGAGATAATGGGAGTTCTTAAGGAAGTTTACGGGACATACAAGAAACCGATTATTATCTAATTTTTTGGGGTGATCACATTGGAGAAAAAGATAAAAGTTCTTGTAGCTAAGGTTGGACTTGACGGACACGATAGAGGTGCGAAAGTTGTCGCACGTTTCCTGAGAGACGCTGGATTCGAAGTGATCTATACAGGACTTCACAGAACTCCAGAGGAGGTTGCTATGGCCGCCGTTCAAGAAGATGTAGATGTTGTGGGGATATCTATCCACAGCGGTGCACACATGACCCTCGTCCCGAAGGTTATGAAATATATAAAGGAATTTGGTGGAGACCTAGACGAGATGGTGATAGTTGTTGGTGGCATAATTCCCGAAGAGGACATAGAAAAATTAAAATCACTTGGTGTTGATGAGGTTTTTATACCCGGAACACCTATGGAGAAAATTATAGACTTCATAAGAAAAAAGGTTCCCGAGAAAAAGAAGATGGGGAGAAGTAGATGAATGTAGAAGAGATCGTTAGAGGTATTGAGGAGGGAAACAGAAGAGCTTTAGCAAGAGCCATCACATATGTTGAGAATGACTATCCAGAAGGAAAAGAGATAATGAAAAGGATATTCCACAGAACTGGAAAGGCTCATGTTATTGGTGTCACGGGATTCCCCGGTGTCGGGAAGTCCACAACCGTAAGCAAACTAATTCAGAAGTTCAGAGAAAAAGGTAAAAAGGTCGGCGTAGTCGCTGTAGATCCCAGTTCTCCATTCACAGGCGGAGCTTTACTGGGTGACCGACTTAGAATGGATGGGCTTGACGTGAGCAAACCTCTCTGGCTAGATCCCGGTGTCTTCTTCAGGAGCATGAGTTCCCGCGGAAGGGCGGGGGGTCTTGCTGCAAAAACGGGCGATGTCGTCAGATTACTTGATGCCTTTGGGTTTGACTTGATCTTAGTAGAGACAGTGGGAGCGGGACAGAGCGAAGTGGATATAGTAGAAGTTGCTGACACAACGATCGTCATCTTAATGCCTGAGATGGGAGATGAAATACAAATAAATAAAGCGGGAATTCTTGAGATCGGAGATATTTACGTAGTTAACAAAGCCGATCTAGGTGGTGCTGACAAGACCGTAAGATGGCTGAAGACTATGATTATGATGGACCAGGAGTCTGTTGAAATCTTGAGCAAAACAACACATGCCGATGAGGCGGCGGTTCAAAGCGGCGAGATATTTGAAAGAATGAAGAAAAGTAGGGACTGGATACCACCTATACTTGTCACAGTAGCCGAAAGAGGTGTAGGAATTGAAGAGCTCGTTAAAGCTATAGAAGATCACTTCGAATATCTCAAGAAGTCTGGAAAGTTGATGGAAAGAAGGGTAAGAAGATTAAGCAGAGAGCTTTTCGATCTGATCATGGATGAGATAAAGACCATATTGAGTAAAAACAAATTAGTAGATTTCAGAGGCTACGTGGAGAGAGTCGCTAAAGGGGAAATTAACCCACACTCCGCTGCAGAGGATATTGTAGACAAACTACTTAAGGTGGGGTGTAATTGAAAGGAGATCCCGTGAGAACTCGAACTTTTACCGAAATTGTTAACAAAGAAGATCCAAGAATCGAAGCGGTTGGATGCATCGACGAAGCAAACGCCTTTATTGGGCTTGCAAAAGTAAAATCCAACGGAGAAACAAGAGAGATCCTGAAAGAAGTCCAAAGGAAGATGTTTAAAGCTGGATCAGAAGTTGTTGGAGGAAGTTTGAAGATAACTCAAGAGGATCTCAACGAAATTCTCAACGTTATCAGAGAATTAGAAAAGAGTGTCGAATTCCCCAAGAGCTTTATTATCCTTGAAAAGGATGAGTTAACATCTCTTCTAAGCGTAGCAAGATGCGTTGTCAGAAGAGCCGAAAGAAGGGTTGTATATCTCTATAATCGGGGATTGGTTGGTCTTACACTTGTTGAATGGTTGAATAAGCTCAGTTATTTGCTTTATCTTTTAATTTTAAAAGAGCTAAACGGGAAATTTGAAAAGATATGAAAGAAAGCTGGAGTGAATACAGCGATAGCATTGAAAAAAGCCGGGAGTATCATAAAAGATATCAGATTGCAATCAATAACCCGATAAGAAGACAGGTTCTTAAGCTTCTTTTGAAAGGTAAAAAACTAAATACTATTAAATATGAACTTAACCTGAGTGATTCACAACTCGAATACCATCTAAAGATACTTGAGTGGGGATTCTGTATCGAAAGGAAAGGTGGGGATATCAAAGTAACAAAAGAAGGAACGGTGGTGAAGTTCCTTGAATGAATTCGTAGTGGCGGCCGCACAGCAAAGAGTCATAAATGATGTGGAAACGAACAAATCAAAAGCCTTAAGTCTTGTAAAACGAGCCATACAGGTTGATGCAAAGATCGTTGTCCTACCAGAGGTCTGCAACACGGGATTCTTTCCAGAAAACTATGATAAAGTTGGTAGTGCCGAAGAAGAACTCGATCTCATACTGAAGCTCTCCGAAAAAAAGGACATTCTCATAATCGCTGGAATAGCTGAGAAGGAGAGCGGAAATCTATACAATACGGTAGCTCTTGTCCACAGAGGTGAAATCATAGGAAAATACAGGAAGATCTTACTATTTCCCCTAACGGAGGAGAGAAAATATTTCAAAAGCGGAAAAGAGCTTAAAGTTTTTGAAACACCCTACGGAAAGATTGGCGTTCTCGTATGCTACGAGATTAGATTTCCAGAACTTGCAAGAAAATTAACAAAAATGGGAGCTGAGATCCTCGCTATCCCTGCGGAGTTCCCTTCAAGTAGAATAGAGCACTGGAGAATTCTCACAAGAGCCAGAGCTATCGAAAACCAGCTATTCGTCATAGCAACGAATTGCGTTGATTACGAGAAAAATTACAACGGACACTCGGTGATAGTAGATCCTTACGGGAAAGTCCTTAATGAAGGTGGTGAGCTGCAGGAGTTGATTTTTTCGAAAATAAATCTTGAAAATGTGGTAAATTGCCGGAAGACTTTCCCATTCTTGGATGATTTGAAGATTGTTGAAGACCTCATCTATCCCGATTAATTATTCCAGTTATCGTAAATGGAAAATTTTAATGACGACAGTATGAGGAGTTTATAACAGCAACTACCAGACAATGAAGAAAAATTACAGCGGAAGACTGATGGAAACAAATATCTCGAAAGTATAGGCGATTACAAGGTTACGACTTTCTGTGCTCCTCCAACAGCTTGGAGATTGTTTATAATCTGCGATTACAAGAAGGAGATCCTCTGAATCCAGAGATATACGAAAAGGAGATAAGAGACTTTTATGGGCAGACGGAGTCAACAGCATAATTTATTTCTTGCTATCAAGACAACCATCCCTACAATCAGGGTTATTACCGGTGTAAGAGGGTTTTTTAAGTAGCTTAGTAGAACGGCAACGGCAAAAGCTATTGTAACCGCTTCAAGACCTTTTGTGTAATTTGTGTGGAATGTTGCGAACAAGAGAGGTAATATGCTCAACAAAAGGGTCGAAGACATGACGGATAGCTCTACGATGTAAGAGGGTCTCATTAATGCGAAAAGGGCAACGAAAACCGTCAAAATCACGATGGATATCTGCCCTACGAATCTTTTTCCTTTTGCGATATCTCTTGCGACCATTGAAGATAGGCTGAGGATTATCGAGTTAGCAGTTGTAATGGCAGCAGCAAAAATACTCAGAGTAACCAAGAGGGAGAGATGAGACGGCATCAACGAGAGAAGGGTCGGCGTTACCATATCTCTGTCTTGGATTGCGGGAAAAATCCCTTTAATCGTCATGACCTTCAGCAATAATCCGAGAAGCGTCACTATCACGGTATATATCAGCCCAAAGATCCCGAAATATACAACCATTCTCTTCAAAGCTTTGCCATCCCTAGGGATGAACGTCCTTTGGAGGACTTGAGGGTTCGTTAAAGCGAAAAAGAACCAAGGAACCGTTAGTGAAATAAACTTAAGGGGTGTCCACATTCTGTTAGGGACGACGAGCAGTTCTCCGAGCATCGGAGCATCTTCAAAAAAACTCGGATTCATATTAAAAACGTAAAAAATTGCAACAAAAGCCGCCGTCAGCATTATTACCCCCTGAACAGCATCTGTCCATGCCACACCTCTTAAGCCACCGATTAACGCCCAGAGAGAGACAAGAACTGCTGAGATCACAACGGCAATCAGATAATCAATCCCGGATAGTTTCTCCAAAATTAGAGAGACCCCTATCAGTTGCACCGATGTATAAGGGATTAGGGCGATTAAACAGATAATGGATACGGCCACCGCGGTTTCCTTTCCGAATCTGTGTCCCAAAAGCTCTGCTGGAGATACTGCGTTAACATCCCTTGAGAGTTTCCAAAGTTTCGGAGCATAGTAAGATAAAAGCATCAGGGTTCCCACAAGATAAAAGAGTTCGAATGCTTGGGCTCCGACACCTGTGGCGTAACTTAAGCCGACCAGACCAACCATCATGAAAGCCGAATACGTAGTGGCAGCGTAAGTCAAAGCTGATATTAAACCGCTCACGTTTCTTCCAGCGATGAAGTAGTCAGCGTCATCCCTTATTCCAAACTTTCTCGCATACAATGCGATTAGCGTTCCCACGATTGCGTAAGCTATCAAAAGGAGGAGAAAGCTATTCAACTTCCCACCTCCTTGCAGATATGTATATTAGATAAAGAGCCGTCACACAAACCCAGTAAAAGTAGGAAGACAAGTCATATCTTTTTATTGCGAAAAACGGAACAATCATTGCCAGCAAGACAATTACAACTTCAAGCAACCTCATCGAACTTGTGTTCGATGATTTGTTTAAAAATTTTGCTAATTTCGATAGAATGATGTAACGTTAAGAGAATCGACTCAAAGATTTCAGCTTCACACCACTCCTCATCACTCAGTAACGGGTCTTTGGAATTATTTAGGAGAAAGGCTTCCGTCCTCTCTAAGCATTTTCCACACTTTTTGCATAATCCTTAGCGTACTCGATTTCTTTCGCGTGTCTTTGACCATATTTGTCACCTTAAAGACATTTCCTTCCCGCTATCCGCTTCCAATACAAATTTCACGGTGCTCCACTTTTCAGCAAGGGAGTGGAAAGCGCGTTGCGAACAGATGAGTCAACTTCGGACAATGCGTAAATATGAACATTAGAGATCTATAAAAATCTTACCCTTAATCGAGTTCGTCGTTTTCGTCCGTTAATGCTATCGGTGTGAACAACGTTTCTTATTTTCGCATCTTCTGAATCAGAACATTTTAATATTTCACGTTTACCTTTCAAGTGATGGATACTGAAATCTGGGTTGAAAAGTATAGACCGAAAACACTTGACGAGGTTGTCGGTCAGGATGTTGTGATTCAGAGACTTAAAGGTTACGTTGAAAGGAAAAACATCCCCCATCTCCTTTTTGCTGGACCTCCAGGGACGGGAAAGACGGCTACTGCAATCGCGCTGGCAAGGGATCTCTTCGGAGATGTTTGGCGAGACAACTTCATAGAGATGAATGCATCTGTCTCAAAAAGCACACCCATACTTGTTCGCATTAACGGAGACACCATGCAAACAACCTTTGAAGAGCTTGACGAGATCTATTTTAAGAACAGAACAGAAATCTACAAAGACGTAAAAGATCTTAAAGTTTTGACTGTAAACAAAAATTACAAAGTTGTGTGGAAAGATGTCAGCAAGTTAATCCGCCATCCAGCTCGGAAAATACTTAAAATATCTATTGAGAATGGAGGAACCCTTGAATTAACCGGAAATCACTCTGTAATGATCTTAACAGAAAGGGGACTTAAAGCGATTAAAGCAAGCGAAATCAGGGAGGGTAGCTTCCTTTTAAGTTTCGGATCTGGAAATTCCAAACTTCCGGCAGAACCCGTATTGAAGCTTATCAAGAAGTTAGATTATCCGATAGACGGGAAAAAAGGGCTTATAAAGAAGAAAACCATAATGGAAGTTCTGGATGAAGTTAAGGATCCAGAGATTAAAGAAACGCTTAACAAACTAGCGTTCACAGATTTAAATGCCATAAAAGTCGAAAAAGTAGAGCTAATAGACTACAGTGATTTTGTTTACGATGTTTCGGTTCTGGGTAATGAGATGTTCTTTGCGGGAGAGATCCCTGTCCTGCTACATAACTCGGATGAGAGGGGTATAGACGTCGTAAGACATAAGATAAAGGAGTTTGCAAGAACTGCTCCGATCTTCGCACCCTTCAAGATTATCTTCTTGGATGAGGCTGACGCTCTAACAGCGGACGCTCAGGCAGCCTTAAGAAGAACCATGGAGATGTTCTCAAAAACCTGCAGATTTATCCTCAGTTGCAACTACATAAGCAGAATTATCGAGCCAATTCAGTCGAGATGCGTTGTCTTTAAGTTCAAACCGGTTCCGAAGGAGGCGATGATGAAGAGGCTTCTCGAAATCTGTGAAAAGGAAGGTCTCGAAATTGACGAGGAAGCTCTTGAAGCCTTAATTTATATATCCGCCGGTGATTTCAGAAAGGCGATAAACGCACTACAGGGCGCTGCCGCTTTAGGGGATAAGATCACTGCTGATTTGATCTACCAAATTACGGCAACCGCCAAACCAGAAGAAATCGAGAAGCTGATTGAAACGGCGATGAAGGGTAACTTCCTTGAAGCCAGAGAGTTCCTCGACAGACTGATGATAGAGTATGGAATGAGTGGTGAGGATATAGTCTCACAGCTCTATAGAGAGATAATATCATCCAAGCTCGATGAGACAGTTAAGGTTTTCTTAATCGATAAGCTCGGTGAAATAGACTTTAGACTGACTGAGGGTGCTCATGAGAGATTGCAGTTAAGTGCATTTTTGGCGTATCTAAGCGTTATCGGAAAAAAGAAAGGTAAATAACCATGAAAGTAACGTTTTTGGGAACCGGTGTCGCTGTAGATGTTGCGGGAAAAGCTCAGTCAAGTCTGATCGTAGAAGACGACAAGATCATCATGATCGACTGCGGATTCGGAGCGATGCTAAGATTATCCCAATCGGGATACAGTGTCAAGGACTTGGATGCCCTTATCATCACCCACTTTCATCTCGACCACTGCGGAGAGCTAATGGGTATTCTAAAGGCGAGATGGCTACTCAACTGCGGACAGCTAGATATATTCACTCCAAAGGGAGGCAGGAATTTTTTGGAATCCTTCCTGAATTCTTCACCATATCTTATTAACAAGCTGAAGTTTAAAGTGCACGAAAAAGAAAGATTCAGAATAGGAAATCTCACATTTAAAACCGTAAGAACAAAACATTCTGTGGAAAGCATCGGATTGAAAGTGGATAACATCCTCTTCTCCGGAGATACCTCAGCCTTTCCCGAGCTTTACGAAGACGTTGACATCACAGTCCACGAAATGTCTCTTCACTTCGGTAGCGTATCCGATTACCATACGTCTCCCGAGAATTTCGCTGATGCTGCCGATGTTAGGGAAGCTTACTTCGTCCACCTTTATCCGGAAGCATACAGAGGTAGAAAGGATATCAAAGAGTTCTTGGAAAAGAGAGGAATAAAATGCCACTTCCCTGATGACTTAGAAGTTATCAAGCTTGACTGATGTCTTTCAGGTATTTTACAAAACCTTCTTCCATCTCTATGACGTAACCGTTTAGCCTTAATTTGAAAACATGTTTATTATTTATCGGGGCTTCCGAAATCAATCTAAATTCGGGTTGATTATTTAGCTCGCTCTTAAGGTAAAAAACATCCGAGAATAGGCGGGAAATCAGTATCTCATCTCTTATGTTTTGAGCTTGCTTTATCATCAACCCAATTAAAAAGCCGCCGTTTTCAATCTTTTTAAATAGATTCAAAAGAAACAGATAAACCCGGTCGAGATTGTGAAGGAGGGCAAGTTCGGGTAGAACTGACAAAATCATTGTGTATCTATCTTTCTTTTCGATATATTTCGTGATCAGAATATTTAACTCATTTAGGTTTGCCAAGTTGAAAGATCTGTTTCCAAATATCACACAGTTAGCACCGTAAGCTTCTGAAATCCTGTTAGCTAACAAGGGATTTTCTCCGCAGATCCATACAATATAATCGGAAATTTTAGAAGCAATATTTACCGCTAACGAAGCACCGGCTACTCCATGCTCGGATAAAATAAAGAAGCTTGGTTTATTCATGTTGAAAATTATTGTTGTAGGGGTATTTAAGTTTTGTCGAGTTGACTTTTCTCTTGAGTTTCCTCTTGCTTTTCTCTTTCAAATCTCTCGACAAATACAACCTCGTTTATCTCCGGGATGTGTTTGAATATTTGGTTAAGTATTGTGAATTTTCCGAGCATGAAATACTGACTGAAGACTGCATCCTTGGGAACCTCTATTATCGCTTTGCTATCCTCTATCTTCACATTAATCTCTCTTCCCGTGTAGATCGTAAACAGGGATTTTATCTTCTCGTCGATCCCTTCTATTTTTTCTTTGATCTCGAAATCGAAGATTATTTTCTTACCGGCTAAGGGATGGTTATAATCGACAATGACTCTTCTTCCGATGACTTTTTCTACAGTTCCCACTTTATCTCCGATTCTGACTCTCTGACCCGGAATAGGTCTCTCCCTAAATTTCGATATGGATACGAACTCCCTGTTATCCGGATTGTATTCTCCGAACGCTTTTTCTGGAGGGACCTCTATGGATCCTTTGTATCCTACTTCCTTGCCTTCCAAAGCTTCGTCAAGTCCTTGAACGACGTGACCTTCCCCAACAACAACGATAATATCACCGTATCTGGCACCTTCTGTGTAGATTCTATGCTCCTTTGCTACGTTTTCATCTGTTGAATCAATTACCGTTCCGTCCTCCAATTTTGCAGTATAGCATATCTTGACGAAGTCACCCTTTTTTATCATGTCACCACCCCTTTCCTACCGTTCAGATAAGGATTTAAAAAAAGTACGGTCAATCAATCGCATGGAAGTTGAGGCAAAGTTTAAGGTTGATAATCTTTCCGAAATCGAGGAGAGAATGGGAAACGCCGAGTTTGTAATCGAAAAGGTTGAGGAAGATGCTTACTTTAACCATCCGTGTAGAGATTTCAGGGAAACAGACGAAGCTCTGAGAATAAGAAGAGATATCGAGGGGATTAAAATCACCTACAAGGGGAAGAAGATCGATCCGGAAACAAAGACGAGAGAGGAGATAAAAATCAAAGTTGACGATTTTGATAAGGCTTTCAAGCTATTCGAGAAACTCGGTTTTACGTTAGCCGGATGGGTTAAAAAGAAGAGAAAGATCTACAGATACGGGGAAGCTTTGATCTGCTTGGATCACATCGAAGATCTAGGATCTTTCGTTGAGATAGAAATTGAGAGTGATGATGTTGAGAAGGCAAAGGAAAAGATTTTTGAAATAGCCGAAAAACTTGGCCTGAGTAGGGAGAAAATTATAAGAGCATCATACCTCGAGATGTTGAGAGATGTGGCTGATACTCGCTGAGAAGGATAACGCTGCAAGGAGAATAGCCCAAATTCTATTTAAGGATGTTAGAATAAAGAAGATAAACAACGTGAACGTATACTTCTCATCGAATGGCGCTGCCGTTCTCGGATTAAAGGGACATATCGTGGAACTCGATTTTCCTCAAGAATACAGAAATTGGAGTAAAGTCCCGTTCAAATCACTCCTAAAAGCTAAACTAATCAGAAAAATCAAAGAAAAAAATATCATAGAAACTCTAAAACTCCTGTCGAAGGATGTGAAACACGTTACGATAGCAACTGATTACGATAGGGAAGGAGAGCTCATAGGATTTGAAGCTCTTGAGATTTTAAGAAAAGAGAACCCAAAAATTACCTTTGACAGAGCAAGATTCTCAGCATTAACCCCCTCTGAAATAAAAAAAGCCTTTAACAACCGAACCCAAATCAATTACAACCTCGCAAAAGCTGCCGAAACCCGACAGATAATCGATTTAATTTGGGGTGCCGTTCTGACGAGATTGATCTCCCTGTCATCCGGAAGGATGGGCAAGGAATTTCTAAGCGTTGGTAGGGTGCAGACCCCGACCCTTCGTTTTATAGTCGAGAGGGAAAGGGAAATCAAAGAATTCGCCCCAAAACCATATTGGGAGATCACGGTAGATTTCAAGGATTTCAAAGCCAAACACGTAAAAAGATTCACAGACAAAAAAGAGGCTGAAGAATCCTTAAAAAGAATAGGAAATTACGGGATTGTAAAAAGATTTAGAGAAAAAAAGCTGATTGAAAAAAAGCCGATTCCCTTTAACACCACGGAATTCCTAAGGGAAGCCGCAAAGTTCATGCTTCCGGACAAAGCCATGAGTATTGCCGAAGAACTTTACATGGAAGGCCTTATATCTTATCCGAGAACAGATAATACAGTTTATCCAGAATCAATCGATCTTAAATCGATTGTCGAGCAGTTTTTGAATTCGGAATTCAGAAGGGAAGCTCAGATTGCTTTGAGTGACATGAATCCATCAAGAGGAAAGAAAGAAACAAAGGATCACCCACCTATCCATCCCGTTGGAGTTGCCAAAAGTAGTGAGCTTTCGAAGGAGAAGTGGCTGATATACGAACTAATCGTTCGGAGATTTTTGGCTACCCTTTCACCCGATGCGATTTGGATCATAAAGAGCGCTGAGATAGAATCAAACGGCGAGTTGTTCAGAGCCATCGGGAAAAAGATAGTCCAAAGGGGTTGGAGGGATGTCTATATCTATAGCAAAATAGAAGAGGAACACCTTCCAAAGCTCGAAGAAGGTCAGAAGCTGAAGATTATATCAAAGAAGCTACACGAAAAGAAGACAAAACCTCCGTCAAGATTCTCCGCAAGCACACTAATCAAGCTAATGGAACGTTACGGTCTTGGAACAAAATCGACGAGACATGAGATATTAAGAAAGCTATACTCCCGAGGATACGTCTGGGGAAATCCTCTAAAACCGACAGAGATCGCCTTTGCGGTGATAGATGCTCTGAAAAAGGAGGCTGAACTGATCACGCTACCGGATATGACTTCTAAGCTTGAGGAAGATATGAACCTGATAGAGGAAGGCAAACTCGATCAGAGGAAGGTTATAGAAGAAAGTCTAAGATTCTTGGAGGAAATTCTCGATAAAATTAACGAAGAGGAACTTTCTAAGACATTAAAAAAGGGTATAAAAAAGGACAAGATTATCGGAACGTGCCCTAACTGCGGCGGAGATCTGTTGATAAAAAAGGCAAAGGGTAGATTTATAGGATGTTCTAATTATCCGAAGTGTTATTACTCTCTGCCCATTCCCCAAAAAGGGAGGCTGTCCGTTACGGATAAAAAGTGCGAGAGGCACGGGATCAAAATTTTAAAAATAAAGTCTTGGAGTTTTTGCCCTTTGTGTTACGTTAATCGTTGATACAGATCAAGTGATTCATTTTTTCTTTCTTGGTTTTTAGGTAAGGTAGGTTTTGTTCTGTCGGTTCAACCTCTATAGGTTCTCTGATGACTTCAAATCCGTAGGCTTTTAGCTCCTCGATCTTTTCGGGATTGTTTGTCATAAGCCTTACTTTCTTCACACCGAGATCCATAAGAATTTGGGCTGCTATTCCGTAGCTTCGGAGATCCGGTGGAAATCCAAGCTCTATGTTTGCTTCTACTGTATCTTTTCCGTCCTCTTGAAGTTTATAAGCTATAAGTTTATTTATTAATCCGATACCTCTTCCCTCATGGCCTTTCATGTATATGCAAATGCCTTTGCCTTCTTTATCTATCTTTTTCAGAGCCTTCTCGAGTTGCTCCCCGCAGTCGCATCGGAGGGAATGGAACACATCTCCAGTGAGGCATTCAGAGTGAATTCTAACGGGGACCTCTGTGAGGTCATTCCCTCTGACGAGTGCGATTATCTCACCCAGAGGAGTTTGGTAACCTATCGCTTTGAAAGTTCCGTAAAATTTCGTCGGAAGTGTGGCCTCCACAACCCTCTTGACGAATTTACCTTCCCTTAGTTTAAGGGATATAATATCCTTGATGGATAGGAATTCGAATCCGTTATCTTCCGCAAACTTTCTTGCGTACTCTATGTCGGCAAACTCTCCGTCCTGATTCATTAAGTATCCGTAAACTGCGAGAGGTTTCGCCCCCTTCATTTTTGAGAAATCGATAGATGCCTCTCCAAAGAAAGGTCTCTCAAGAACTCCTCCCTCCTTAACCTCTTCAACGAATATGTTGCCCGGATAAGTTATCTCAGATAGCTTTATTTCTTTATTTACGATTTTCTTTATGAATTCAGCTTTTTTGGAAGCTCCTCCGTTCTCTTTATAATCTATGGGAATGTAGTTTCCGTCAAAAAATCTGAGACTGTTCAGATTTAATGAGACTATATCTTTCCAAGGAATTGCAAGTCTGATTCTATCGCAGTTTTTCATAAGCAGGTTGATCCTCTCCGGATCAACGTATTCGGCTGGAAATGTAATGATAGATCGTTTGTTATTGTGTATCACTCCGATCATAGTTGTTACGTTTACCAAGGTGTATATAATTTTTGAGAAATTTCTCATTTGTTTTCATTAAGCTCCTCCATCTCAAGCATCTCCTTGTATTCCCCTTCGGTCATTTCAAGGATGTAACTTCCGACATATCCGCACTTCTTGCAGTAATACTTCCCCGTGTAGCCACCGGCATCAAGTTCGATGTCTTTTGATTTGCAAACAGGACAGACAAGTATTTTCTTTGACATTAACAAACTTCGTTTTGTGTTTAATTAAACTTTTCGAATAACATCCTTGAATTCCGTAATGAATTCGGCAATCACATCCTCGGTAACATGGGGCATGATTACCATTCTGATTGCTTTTGGATTTCTTATCGTTGATATAACCCATCTCCTTCTGTAGAGTTCCTCCTTTATCTTATCGGCCTTCTCTGTTTTGAAGGAAACAACGTTCATAACAGGCTCTATCACCGGTTTGAATCCGAGTGATTCCATTTCTTCAACAATGATTCTAGTGTTCCTCAGACAATTCTCGACTATTCTTTTCATGCCCTCAAATCCAAGATGTTTGAGAACGGCGTATGTAGATGCGACTCCTGTCCCGGGACGTGTTCCGGTCAGAGTGTACTGGGATTTTACAGTTAAGTAAGGGGTTTCAACTTCCAATGCCCTTAGAAAAGCTTCATTTTCGAACAGGATGCCTCCGGCTGGAATTGTTGCCATACCCATTTTGTGAGGATCGACGGTAATTGAGCTGACTCCATTCACTTCGAAATCGAAGGGAATTTTTTCATCGATGAACGGAAGCACCAGTCCACCGAAGGCGGCATCAACGTGGAGGAGTATATCATTTTCAATTGCTAATTTTCCCAAAGCTTTTATGTCGTCGACTTGGCCTAATTCGGTTGTTCCCGCAATCCCCACCAAAGCAACAGTCCTCTCATCGATGAGTTTTTCTACATCCGCTATATCGACCCTGTAATTCTTGTCGAGATTTGCTCTCCTTATTTCAACACCAAGAATGTCTCCAATTTTTTCAAAAGAGAAGTGGGCGGATTTCGGAACCACGATATTCGGTTTTTCTACCCTTTTTAGGTTTCTTGCGGCTCTTATCCCCTGAATGTTTGCTTCAGTTCCCCCGGAGCATATATACCCACTCGCTTTTTTGTTGTGAAGGAGATCTCCGAGCATTTCGATGACCTTGGATTCGAGCTCATAAGTCCCGACAAAAATCCCCGGATCTCCCAAATTCGTCTCGATAAAGAGTTTATGAGCTTCTACAGCGATCGGATGCGGTTTTGTGCACATAGAGCTGAGAATCCTGTGATAGGGGATGTCTTTGGATCTGAACTTTTTTAGTTCTTCAATTACATCCATAATCTATCTTTGGTTGCAACAGTTTTTAAAATCAGCGACCAAATAATCTCGTGAACGTTGCAATCCTTGTTGGCGGTAAAGGAAAAAGAATGGGATATGTAGAAAAATCTCAGATAAGGATATGCGGAAAAAAGTTGATTGACATCATTCTCGAAAAATTCAAGGATTGGAATGTTGTTTTAGTTTGTAGAGATGAGAAGCAGACTGATTTATTTGAAACTAAGTGCATCGTAGATAAAATCAAAAATTTTGGCCCATTAGCTGGGATATACGCGGCCTTAGAGTATTTCGGGGATTACACAGCAGTAATTGCAACAGATATGCCTTTCGTGAAAGAGAAAATAGTCAGAATACTCTATAAGAAGGCTTTGGAACTTGGAGCATCTGCCCTGATCCCCTATAAAAAGGGTCAATTCGAACCGTTACTCGCCGTATACTCGCCAAGCGTTATGGGTGAGATCGAAAGAAGCTTCAATATCAACGAAAGAAAAATACTAAATCCCATCTTCAGATGCGATCGGGTCTTTCTTTACGATATCGAATGTTTTAGAAAATTTGATAAAAATTTACTGTCTTTTTTTAATATAAACTCCCCAGAGGATCTGAAAAGGGCTGAGGATTTATGCTTATCGATAGGTTTGGGAGAGTCATAACAAACCTCAGGATTTCCGTAACATCAAGATGCAATCTTAACTGCCTTTATTGTCATAAGGAGGGCTATCTGACGAATTCGGAACTAACCCCGGATGAAATCGCAACGTTTGCAGAGGTTTTCAAAAAGCTCGGCATAAAAAAAGTAAAACTAACCGGAGGAGAACCTCTCATCCGCAAAGATATTGTTGAGATTTTGGAGAAGCTTCCCAAATTCGAAGAGATTTCAATGACAACCAACGGAATTTTATTGGAAAAATTTGCTGAAGAGTTGAAGGAAGCGGGACTCGACAGGGTCAATGTCAGTCTCGACACGCTTGATGAAGCCAAATACAGAGCTATGACAAGAGGTGGTGACATCAACAAAGTCCTAAAAGGGATTGAAAGTGCGGTTGAGGTGGGGCTGACACCCGTTAAGATCAATATGGTTGTTATTAAGGGATTTAACGTGGACGAAATCGACGATATGATAGAATTCGTAAAAAGATATAAGAGGAAAGTAATTCTCCAGTTGATCGAGCTTGTTCCCCTAAATAACGATTTTTCCGGATATTTTGATGTTTATACGCTAATCGATAAGTTTAAAAACGCCAAAGAGATCAGAGTCAGAAGTATGCAAAGGAGAAAACAATTCATATTCGAAGACTATGCTGTAGAGCTCGTAAAACCCATGGATAACTCTGAGTTCTGTAAAGCTTGTAATAAAATAAGGATAACCGCTGACGGGAAGATTAAACCATGCTTGATGAGAAACGATAATCTCATTAATATCAGGGAGCTGAAAGGGGAAACCTTAATAGATGCGATAAGAAAAGCCGTAATGCTAAGAGAACCCTTCTATAAAGGGTGATACAATGATCGAATTGACAATAGATGGTAAAAAAATTCCCCTGAACAAATACGTGAGGGAAGTCTTCCTGAGAGTGATAACAGCCCTCGTCTCCACACTTAAGGGATATGGGGAAGATTGGAATGAGATAAAAATAGTAATCAAGAAGAATGAGAACCGATCTTGACAGGATTCCAGAATACGTTCCGGGGAAAAGCATAGAGGACATAAAGAGAAAGTACGGACTAAATAGAGTCATTAAGTTAGCATCTAATGAAAATCCCTATGGGTGCTCTCCTAAAGTTTTAGAAGCTGTTAAAGATTTTAAAGAATTCCATATCTATCCACCACCGGATTCCGAAGAGTTGAGGGAAAGAATTTCTGAATACACTGGATTCGACGCTGAGATGATAGTTCTTTCAGCGGGAATGGACGGTGTTTTGGAGGGTGTATTTAAAATGCTCATTGATGTAGGAGATGTGGTCGCCTACGCCATTCCGACATTTCAGTATTATTCGATACTGTCAAGAATATACAGAGCAAGAGAATCCAAACTTAAAAGGAATTCTGAATTCAAAATGATCGAATTCGACGAAAATGCGAAGCTGACTGTGATATGTTCTCCCAATAACCCAACGGGAAACGTTGAAGACGAATCTTTCGTTAAAGAGGTTGTCGAATCCGTAAAAGGATACATATTTATAGATGAAGCCTACGCAGAATTCACAGAAAAGCAACTACTGAAATTCGCAGAGTACGAAAACGTTATAATCGGCAGAACTTTCTCAAAAGCTTTCGGCTTGGCGAATCTCAGGATTGGATACGGGATAATGCATCCGGATCTGAGGAAAACCTTTATGAAGGTGAATACCCCCTTCCCTCTCTCTACGATTTCGATCAGGGCGGCAATTGCAGCCTTGGAGGATATTAAATGGATGAAAGATGTCGTGAAAAGGATTATAGCTGAGAGAGAGCGGTTATTCGAAGGTTTAAGCGCCATAGCGAATGCTGTGAGATCTGAAGCGAACTTTATATTCTTCGAGACCGGCCACCCTTCAGAGATTATTGCGAGAGAATTGGAGAAAAGAGGTGTCATCATAAGGAGTTTAAAAAATTTTGAAGGTGCTAGCAATAGATCGCTAAGAGTGACCGTTGGAAAGCCCGAAGAGAACGAGATTTTTCTGAATGCTTTGAGGGAAGTCTTATGCTCGCTATAACCGGAACACCGGGAGTTGGCAAGACCACAGTGGCGAAAATACTCGAAAAGAGAGGATACAGAGTAGGAAGCGTAAATGAGATTGCGAAAAAATACGGATGTATCGAAGAAGAGGAAGGTGAACTCGTAGTTGATATTAAAAAGCTAAGAGAATCTTTCTCAGAAGACTTAGATTTCATTGAGGGGCACTTAAGTCACTATCTCGCGGATAGATGCGTTGTGCTGAGATGTAATCCGCTAACATTAAAGGAGAGGTTAAAATCCAAAGGGTGGGATGAGGAGAAAATCCTCGAAAACTTGGAGGCAGAGCTTATCGACCAGATTCTCATCGAAGCTCTGGATGTCTGTAGTGAAGTTCACGAGATCGATACCACTAGAATGACACCGGAAGAGCTGGCGGATTTAATCGAAAAGATATATCGTGGAGAACTTAAGCTCGGTTACGGGAGAATTGACTGGATCTCAGTTATCGGAGATGAAATTGAAGAGATAATTAGAAAAGTTTAAAGCATCCAAACAACTTTTCCTTCGAAGTTTCTCGGAGGTGTTGGCGGCTTTTTCGCTGGATATCCTACGGTTATCGCCGCAACAAGCTTTTTATCTTTAATTCCAAGGACTTCGTTGATTTCCTTTTCAACATGAACGGGGCCCGTCATCCAACATGTTCCGAGACCGAGAGTGTGAGCAGCAAGGATCAAATTCTGTATCGCAGCAGAAACACTCTGAACATCACTGTAATCATCCCCAGTTGGAGTGTAATAGGCGAAGATTACTACAGGAGCATTTCCCAGAGTCTGAAAAAATTGTTTTGTAAAGGATATTACTTTCGGATTGTTTGAGTAGAACTTCTCAAGTCTCGGCAGTATCTTGTCAAAAGATTTGCTTATTATCTCCTTTAGAGTTTTTAAACGCTCTCCTCCTACAACAACGAAAAACCATTGCTGTCTGTTCATGGCGGATGGAGCCCACATTGCGAGTTCCAATATCTTTTCGAGTTTTTCTCTTTCGACCTCTCTATCTTCGTAGATTCTATGGCTCCTCCTTTCTTTTATTATCTTTTCAAGACATTGAAAATGGTTCTCCATAGATTGAAAACATAGAACCTTTATATTTGTTTTTTGATTATCGATACTCATGATCTATCTACAGCCAATAGGTCTTGTCAGCCATGAACTTTTGGTGAAATTGTCCAAGGAACTTGAACGGAAAATTTCAAAAATTACCGGGGGTGTCACCATATTAGAGCCGTTAGACCTCCCATGGCAGTGTTACAATCCCCAAAGAAGACAATTCAACTCAACATGTATTTTAAAGCTTATGGAACCCCGCTGGATTACTCTTGGGATTATAAGTGAGGATCTCTACGCCGATGGAATGAACTTCGTTTTCGGAGAAGCTGAACTCTACGGTTCAAGAGCTATAGTTTCGATATACAGATTAAAAGGTCCAAGATTGTTTGAAAGACTTGTAAAAGAGTCAACACACGAAATAGGGCATGTTTTAGGGCTGATGCATTGTAAAAACAGATACTGTGTGATGTCTTTTAGTAATTCACTATACGAAGTTGACTTAAAAACATCAGAATTCTGTGAAACCTGTAAGAGTAAACTTAGTATTCGACCGTAACAGCCAAAAGATTTATATTTCCTTTCTTTCTCAAGGAATCACACAACAATACAAGAGATAAGGAAAGTAACGCAAAACTTATAAATCATAAATCCCTAATAATATATTACCAGAACCGCGGGTCCGGCAAGTACCCCGATAGGGTGTAAGCCCGAAATGAGGGGTGGAGTTCCCTCCCGCGGTATAGTAGGGGAGGACGTGTCGATAAGACACGTCTGATGTGGGCTTGCCAGCAGAGCAAATCCGGTGGGAGAGGGGACGTATTCACCTTTCCCCCGCCAATTCTGGTTGATCCTGCCAGAGGCCGCTGCTATCCGGCTGGGACTAAGCCATGCGAGTCATGGGGTCTGCGCCGCTTCGGCGGTGCAGGCACCGGCGGACGGCTCAGTAACACGTGGACAACCTACCTTCGGGAGGGGGATAACCCCGGGAAACTGGGGCTAAACCCCCATAGGGGATAGGTGCTGGAATGCCCTATCTCCGAAAGTGCACAGTTGCCGTAAGGCGCTGTGCAGCCCGAGGATGGGTCTGCGGCGGATTAGGTAGTTGGCGGGGTAACGGCCCGCCAAGCCGAAGATCCGTACGGGCCATGAGAGTGGGAGCCCGGAGATGGACCCTGAGACAAGGGTCCAGGCCCTACGGGGCGCAGCAGGCGCGAAACCTCCGCAATGCGGGAAACCGCGACGGGGTTAGCCGGAGGGCCCGGGCTTTGCCCGGGCGGGTGGGGGGCGTCA